>JACKQG010000239.1_pt1 | contig 81051 bp, 52 predicted proteins | sample 8237621 | NCBI WGS metagenome assembly JACKQG01 (sample SAMN15677084, study PRJNA649215) | marine metagenome | biome: marine; feature: Black Sea; material: saline water; isolation source: suspended particulate matter (SPM) from the Black Sea western gyre | collected 2013-06-09/2013-06-10 | depth...
GGGCGCGGGCCCGGCTCGAGTGCCGCCCCTCGGCGGTGGCTACCGATCGCGCCGGTGTTCGGTCGGGTGGCGACGACCTCCATGGACTGGTTGACATTGGGTTGCGCCTGTGAACCGCCCCATTCCCCTTCGCCCATCACCAGCTCGAACCCCGGCCCCGCCGGGCGCCCCGACATAACGACACCGAAGATGACACCGCCGCAGATCAGCATCAGCGTACCGCCGATTACCGCTATGGCAACGACGATGATCGTCACGTTGCTCGATTTTGTCGGCGGCCCAGGAAATGAATTCGGATCGTCCGAGAAGTTATGAGGCGTGCTCATGGCGATGTTCTCTAAGTTGCGGCCTGAGATAATCGTTTTACCGCATCGCGACCACTTACGCCACGAGGTCTTTGATCACCTGCCCGTGGACGTCGGTCAAGCGGCGATCGATTCCGTTGTGGCGGACCGTTAAACGTTCATGATCGACGCCCAACTGATGAAGGATCGTGGCGTGGATGTCGTAAACCTGGGTTGGATTCAATCGGTCCAGGGGTTTGTAGCCCCACTCGTCGCTCGGGCCATGCGTCACGCCGCCGCGAATGCCACCTCCGCAAAGCCAGTTCGAAAATACATAAGGGTTGTGATCACGACCTTTGCTACCTTGCGTACTTGGCATACGCCCGAACTCTGTCGTCCACAGAACGATCGTCTCGTTCAACAGCCCACGTTGCTTTAAATCCTTAATCATTGCCGCAGCTCCGACCGCCATTCCATAAGCCAGTGGCTTGTGATCGCGTTCAATGTCTTCGTGACTGTCCCAGTTGCGGCGCGGGAAGCTGTTGTCGTTTCCGGACCAAATCTGTACGAAGCGAACACCTCGTTCGAGCAACCGCCTCGCGATCAAACACTTGCGTCCGAAGTATTCGATTTCCTCGGGAACATTGATCTCTTCCGGGTACGTCTTACCCTGTGTGTCGAGACCGTACATCTTCATGATGTGGTCGGGCTCGCCGGACAGGTCGAGCGCTTCCGGCGCGCTTAACTGCATCTTCGCCGCCAACTCGTAGGATCGAATGCGAGCTTCGAGTCGGGAATCGTCTGGACGTTGTTGTTGGTAGTCGCGATTCAAGTTGTTGAGTAGCGTTCGTCCATCCTGATCGCTAGCCCGCGTAATGAAGTCGCTGCGCGGTAGCAGATCTTCGATCGGGTTTTCGCGCTGAGGAAAGATCGCGGTCCCTTGTGTGTGAGTGGGCAGGAAGGCGGAACTCCAATTCTTTGGTCCGTTCGACGCAAAGCCGCGATGGTCCGGCAAGACAACAAACGTCGGCAAGTTGTCGGTCAGGCTTCCGAGTCCGTAGCTGATCCACGCTCCCATTCCTGGAAAGCCTGGATCCTGGAAGCCCGTTGCTTGCAAGTATGTCGCTTGACTGTGAACGCCCGTCTTGCCGATCAGGTTGTGGACAAAGGCCATATCGTCGACACAATCACCCAATGGCGCAACGGCCTCGCTGATCATCTTGCCACACTTGCCATACTCGCTGAACTTAAACGGCGACTTCATCCACGGTCCGAGTCCATTTTGAAACGCCTCGACATGTTCGCCAAAATCAGACGCCTCGCCGTGATGTTTCTCGAGGGCTGGCTTGTGATCGAACAGATCAAGATGACTTGCGGCTCCGCCCATGAACAATTGAACGACACGGGTGGCTTTCGGAGGATGATGAAGGACTTTGACGACACCTCCAGCGCCATGCGATAGCGAGTTAGATTCGGCGTGGCTCTCGCGTTGCAGCATCGCAGACAATGCAAGTCCAGCGAATCCGCCACCGGTTTTCCAAAGGAAGTCGCGCCGCGATCTCTGAGGATCGCAGCTAGTCGCATGTGGAAATACAGATGGAGAGTGCATGGTTGTTGGGTCTTTAGTCAAGGTAGACGAACTCGCTCAGGTTAAACAACACACGACAAGTGTTGGCGAGCCCATGCGTTTGGGCATAGGCTTCGAGTTGCTGGTGTTCCTTGGTGGTTGGCGAGCGGCTTGCAACTAATTGCATGGCGAGATCGATCTGTTTGGACAGCGTTGGCGCTTCGCCATCTATTCGTTCCGCGAAATGTTGTGCCATCACGAGACTGAATTTATTGTTCAGGAGCGACAACGCTTGCAGGGACGTGAGTGTTTCGTTGCGCAGCGGTGTGCTTTGTGACGAGTCGGCGCAGTCGAGCGTCGTCATGAACGGGTCGGGCTGCGAACGGGCGATGAAGCGATAGACCGAACGCCGATGCGATGCGCGATCATCTGGATCAAACAGATGATATTCGTAGTGTGGTGAGTGGGCCGTCTTTTCTAGTACGAAAAGGTAGTAACCCGGACCTCCCATCGTGAAATTCATGCGACCGCTAACGGATAGGATCGCATCTCGAATCTCTTCGGCCTCAAGTCGCCTGCGATTCATGCGCCACAGCAATCGGTTGCCGGAGTCCGCAGCGGCTGCCTTGGACGCGTCATCTAGTTTCGCGCTACTGGTTTGCTGATAGACGCCGCTGGTCACGATCAACCGATGTATCTCCTTGATCGATTGGCCGTTATCTCGCAATTCTGCGCCGAGCCAGTCGAGTAGCGCTGGATGCGATGGAAGTTGCCCCATCCGGCCAAAGTCATTCGGCGTGTCGACGATGCCCGTGCCGAAGTGGTACAGCCAGATACGGTTGGCAATCGATCGCCATGTAAGCGGATGATCGTGATGCGTGATCCAATGCGCGAGTGCGGCGCGGCGCTCACCTTCGGTATGTCCGGTCGGCAACGCGAACTCCGGCCCGATCGATTCGAGGATTGGCAGAGTGCCCGGACGGACTTCATCGCGAGGCGAGGTGACATCGCCACGATGGAGCACTCGTACGGCGCGAGGCGTACCCATCGTTGGTTTGAAATTGCCTTGTGGATTGAAGTGCGTCGCGGCGGCATAGACCATGCGACCTTTCGGCAGGGCGGCAAGCGTTTGTGTCGCTGTCGCGATTTGCTGATCTAGTTTGGCTCGTTCGGCTACTCGCTCGGGCGTATTGATCCGGGCCAGGATAACACTTCGCTCCTGATTGGCATTTGCCAAGAGGCGAATTGCATCGGGATCACCTGCCTGAGCCCAGATTCCATCCGTCAAATTCGATTTGGCCCAACGCACAGGCGCTTCAATCGAATCGAGAGATGTCACGCTCGCTTTCATCGCGACGTTGTTTCCGTCTTCGTCAAAGACCTCGACCTCCGCCAAAGCAAAAATGAAATCGTTCTTTCGTTCCGCAAGCTTGGTCGCCGTGACTCGAACGTAACGGGCCGTGATTTGATCAACTTCGATTTCGTGCGGCAAGAGACCAGGGTTGGGGAAGTCAGCTTTTGTCTGGTCGTCTAACGTAGTTCTGAGGCTCGGCGATGGAACTGCTGTTCCATTGGCGTCATCAGACGCCGCCAAGTCCGCGTCACGGAGTGCCGCGACTACATTGAACTGCACCGGGAATCCGAATCCCGCTCCAATCCCGCCGAAGTCATCGTGGCATGGGTGCAACAGAACTTTGCGGATGGCAACTTCTCGACCAAGATCAATCTGCACCCACTTCTTGTGACTCTGGTCACTTGCGATGCCGCTGTGATAACCGAACGCGGGATGCTTGTCCTTCGCGTTTGCTTTAGGTTTCACTTCCGCGATGCGTTTCTCAACGGCCGCGAGTTCCTCGCCGCCTTCCTTTTTGATGGCGGCGTCAATTGTGGCGAGCGCTGCTCTGGCGGTCTTCAACGAATCGTCTAGCTCTCGCCGCTGTTGGTCGACGGCCGGATCAAGGTCGTACGCTCGCTCGGCTCGATCGACTGCGGCAAACACCGATTGCAAGCTGTAGTAGTGCTTCTTTGTGAAAGGGTCGAACTTGTGATCGTGGCAACGGCAACATTGAATGGTTGCGCTGGTGAATGTGTTCAAGGTATTGCTGACCATTTCGTCACGATCAATATGGCGAGCCACTTTACCGTCGATCTTCGACTCAGGAACTTCGACATGTCCGATGAAATCCCATGGCCCGGCTGCGATGAATCCCAGCCCCAAGATTCCATCAGGCTCACCGGGGAAGAGTACATCTCCAGCGATTTGTTCCTGGACAAAACGTTCGTAAGGTTTGTCTTCGTTGAACGACCGAATTACATAATCGCGATACGGCCACGCGTTCGGACGCAACTTGTCTTTGTCATAGCCACAAGTATCTGCGTACTTCACGACGTCCAACCAATGCCTCGCCCACCGTTCGCCGTATTGAGGCGAAGCCAACAAGCGATCAACGAGCTGTTCGTAGGCTTGCGGCGAATCATTGTCGATGAATGCCGCCAGCTCTTCCGGCGTCGGCGGCAGGCCCAATAAGTCGAAGTACAGCCGCCGAGCCAATGTCCTGCGATCTGCCTTGGCGGACATCGAAAGATCGGTCTGTCGTAATCTAGCGGCGATAAACGAGTCGATCGGAGTTGTGATGCCACTCGCGTCGTCGGCGACGCTCGGCACCGCAGGACGCGAGAGCGGTTGCAACGACCACCAGTTCGTATCTGCAAGACTCTTGTCTTCGAGCCGCTTCGCTCCTGACCAATTGGCTCCCGCAACAATCCACGCTCGAATCGCCGCGACCTCGTCGCCGGACAGAGGATCTCCTTCCTTCGGCATTTCCGGTTCATCGCCCGAGACATACTCGAGTAGCGAACTGGCCGTCGGATCGGCGAGATTGATCACGGCGCCACTCTCACCGCCTTGGCGCAATGCCTCCTGAGATTGCAATGACAGTTGTCCCTCGCGCTCTTCGTCGTTGTGGCAGCCGACGCAGCGACGTTCAAAGATCGACGCCACCTTCGATTCAAAGAGGTCGTCAGCCGCATGGGATGGCGGCGCGAAGGACGGAAACGCGGCTCCCAATAGCACGAGAGAGAACAGACGTGTGTTCATGCCTTTACAATTCGTCGTGAGAATGCAGCGAGTACGATGAACTTCGTTGCTCCATTCTGACGCAAGCGAGTCCGCAAGCCAAGTCATCCCGTATTCTTTAGGCGAGGATCTCTTTCACGACTCGGCCATGCACGTCGGTCAAACGGAAATCGCGACCTTGATGCCGGAACGTTAGTCGCTCGTGGTTGATGCCCAGGCAATGCAAGATGGTGGCATTGAGGTCGTGGATGTGAACGGGATTTTCCTGCACGTTGTAACTGAAGTCGTCGGTCTCGCCATACACGACGCCCGGTTTGATACCGCCACCGGCCATCCACTTGGTATAGCAACGCGGATGATGATCGCGTCCGTAGTTCGTCATCGTCAGACCGCCTTGACAGTAAATCGTGCGGCCGAATTCACCTCCCCAGATGACTAGCGTGTCATCTAGCATACCGCGTTGCTTCAAGTCGTTGATCAACGCTGCACATGGCTGATCGATGATCCCGCATTGACGACGAATGTCATTCGGCAAGTTGCCATGTTGATCCCATTGTCGGATGAATACTTGCGTAAAGCGGACGCCGCGTTCAGCAAGACGACGGGCCAGCAAGCAATTCGCCGCGAACGTACCGGGCTTCTTGACGTCGGGGCCATACATTTCCAACGTGTGATTCGACTCACTCGAGATGTCGGTTAGCTCGGGGACCGATGTCTGCATGCGATAGGCCATTTCGTATTGCGCGATTCGCGATTGAATCTCGGGGTCACCAACCGCGTTGTAGCGTTCTTGGTTCAACTTCGACAGCTCGTCCAGCATCCGACGTCGCATCTGTGGTGTCATTCCATCGGGGTTGGACAGATACAGCACTGGATCACCAGTCGATCGAAGACTGACGCCTTGATGACGCGTGGACAAGAAGCCGGCTCCCCACAATCGTGCATAGAGCGCTTGGCCTCCGAACCCTCCGTTGACCGTCGAATGCAGCACGACGAACCCGGGCAGATTTTCATTCATGCTACCCAAGCCATACGACAACCACGCGCCCGTGCTTGGACGACCGGGAAGCTGGCTGCCGGTTTGGATGTAGGTGATCGCCGGATCGTGGTTGATCGCTTCGGTGTTGATTGTCCTGATGACAGCGATGTCGTCGACGATTTTCGCGGTGTGAGGCAATATCTCGCTGACCCAAGCTCCGTGTTTACCATGACGGTGGAACTTGAATGTCGACGGCGCAATTGGAAACCGCTTCTGGCCGGATGTCATCGTGGTAATGCGTTGGCCGTTGCGAACGGAATCAGGCAAGTCTTTGTCGAACCAATCTCGCATCTTGGGCTTGTAGTCCCACATGTCGAGTTGCGACGGCGCGCCTGACATGAACAAATAGATGACACGCTTCGCCTTGGGAGCAAAGTGCGGCAAGCTAGGGAGGCCCTGCAAATCGTTCGACGCGGACACATTGCCAGCCGTCGCACCGAACAAGCTTGGGTTGAGCAACGAACCGAGCGCAGCGGCTCCAATTCCCGCAGCTCCTCGACCAAAGAAATGGCGACGTGTTTCGATTAATTCGGCTTCACGGATCGGATTCATAGCGTTGCCTCATCTATCCTTTTGTCACGGTTTCGCTGAGGTTGAGCAGCAGGTGGACGATCATTGTCCACGCGCCCAATTCGTTGACATCCAACGCCTCGCTCCGAGGCGATTCGCCTGCGGCCAGCAGCGTCGTGGCTGCTTCGGGACTATTCTTGAACTCGGCATGGTAGTCGTTAAATAACCGAGTAAGCGACTCTAGCTCACTTGAACTGGGACGCCTGGCAAGCACCGATCGGAACGCAAATGTTACACGCTGCCCAGCATCCGACCCGCCCTCGTTCATGACGTGCTCGGCGAACTTACGGGCGGCTTCGACAAACTGAACATCGTTCATCAGTACCAGCGCCTGCAGCGGTGTGTTTGTTCGTGCGCGGCGGACTTGGCACGTTTCGCGATCCGGCGCATCAAATGTCGTCATCGTTGGAGGTGGCGATGTTCGCTTCCAAAACGTGTACATGCTGCGTCGATAGAGCTTATCGCCCTTATCTTGCACGAAGACGGAAGTGTTACTGCCACCAAAGCCGACCGGCTTCCAGAGTCCAGCTGGTTGATACGGTCGCACACTTTTACCGCCGATCTCCTCGACCAACAAACCGCTCAGCGCTAAAGCTTGATCGCGGATCACCTCGGCGTCCAATCGAAATCGCGGGCCTCGCGACACGAAACGGTTTTCCGGATCGACCGCCAGTTTCTCTGGCGATACGCGTGACGATTGGCGATAGGTCGCCGACATGACGAGCATCTTCTGCAATCGCTTCACGTCCCAGCCCGATTCAATGAAGTCGACGGCCAGCCAATCGAGTAAAGCGGGATGCGACGGATGCTCGCCTTGCACCCCAAAGTCCTCGGACGTTTTGACCAAGCCCGTTCCGAAGTAATGCTGCCAGTATCGATTCACGGTCACTCGAGCCGTCAACGGATGCGTGGGGCTGACCAACCATTGTGCCAAGCCAAGTCGATTGGCAGGTGCTTCGGGTAGCGCCGTTCCCATCCATTCCGGAACGCGTGACGAGACCTCTTCTCGCTTCAACGTGTATTGGCCTCGTTCCAAGATGTGCGCTTGTCGCCGTTCCTTGCGTTCTTCCATGACGAGCGTCGCTGGAATTGCCTTTTCAACGTCGACAAGTTGTTGTTTCAGGCTCGCCTGCTGCTGGATCGGCTCCGTCAACACGGCCCGTGCATCAGGATGAACGTGCTGTAGGAAATATCGCGTGAGCTGAGTCTTCTGCTGATCGTTACGCTTACCTGCTTCGACATCGACGAGCTTCTTGATCTCGTTAGGGACGGCCGGGCCCTTGCCCGTCTTCTGAAACTGCTCCCAGGCGAACTGCGATCGTTTCTGTTCATCGGAGAGCGATGACGAAACGATGCCTGCCGCATCCCAATGGACCGTGCCCTTCACTTGAGTAAACGCCCAGCCGTTAAGTTCCGAACCAGGCTTCAAGCCAACTGATGCCGCGCTCACCTCTAAACGAACCCACTTCCCGGCCTCTGGAAGTTTTCCTACTACTCGGTTCGATACGTTGTTACGCCCGGCACCAAAGGCCTTGTCGGCCCCCCACGAAGCTCGATGCTCCCACGTCCCATCATTAAACTGTAGTTGAATCGTGTCAGGCAAACTCTTTGGATCTAGATACACGTACGCGAACAGCCGCGAATTCTCTCCGATCTTCAGCTTGTCAGTCGCACCAGTAAAAAAGTGCTGCGTGATGGCGTCTCCTTCCGCGATTCGGACAGTCGACTTTTTCCCGCTGTGTACCGGATGATCAGGTGCCGCGACGAACTGCCAGGGATTCGGTCCATTGCCCTCAGGCTTGGCACCGGCGGGCAGAGCATCATCGACCCAGATCAGATCCTCTTCACTCAACTCGCCCAATGGCGTTTCGGGCATGGGGTCGGTGTAGTTGAAATCCGCAAGGAGCTTCGCGATTTCTGCGTCTTTCTGCGCGAGTTCGGTCGTTAGCTTCTCCTTCTGCGCGGTTTGTTCGCCGGATGGAACTTTGAGCGAAGGGGGCGGCAGCAGAGCGTTCCCGTCCATCGCCTTTTCGGTCAGGCTGAAGAAATAGGAGAAGAGTTGATAGAACTCTTTTTGGGTCAGCGGGTCGAATTTGTGATCATGGCAAGCGGCGCATCCTGCGGTCAGTCCGAGCCAAACGGTTGACGTCGTTTCAACACGATCGACGGCGTATCGCATGTAGTACTCTTCGTCGATCGAACCACCTTCGCTGGTCGTCACGTTGCAGCGATTGAATCCGGTAGCGACACGCTGTGCCAGCGAGGGATTTGGCAAGAGATCGCCGGCGAGTTGCTCGGTTGTGAATTGATCGAATGGTAGGTTGCGGTTGAAGGCATCAATGACCCAATCACGATACGGCCAAATCGATCGTTCGTTATCCAAGTGCAAGCCATGCGTATCCGCATAGCGCGCGGCGTCCAACCAATTCCGAGCCATATGCTCGCCGTAGCGCTTCGAATCCAATAAGCGATCGACAACACGTTCGAATGCCTCAGGCGAATCGTCGGCGAGAAAGTTGTCCACTTCTTGAATCGTCGCTGGAAGACCCGTCAGATCCAACGTCGCGCGGCGGATCAATGTCTCCTTGCTAGCCTGCGGATCTGGTTGCAAGTTCGCTTCCCGCAGTCGAGCGTGAACGAAATTGTCAATTGGGTTTACGCTTTGCCAATCTGCGACTTGTCCGGGAACGTCGGGTTTGATGGGCGTTTCAAAAGCCCAATGTCCTGACCATTCTGCTCCGCTGTCGATCCATGCTTTGATGCGCGCAATATCTTGGGGACTCAAAGTTTTTCCCGAATCAACGGGTGGCATGCGAAGGTCGGGATCTTTCGATGTGATCCGCTGATAGACCGCGCTCGCATCGCTCTTGCCCGGGATCACTGCCGTGTCGCCTGAGTCTAACTCGGCGAAAGCTCCTTCCGGCTCGTCGAGTCGCAAGCCGGCTTCGCGATTGCCCTCGTCCGGGCCGTGGCATTTGAAGCAGTTTTCTGACAGCAGCGGAAGAATGTCTCGACTGAAGTCGACCGCCGACTCGTCCGCATACAGCGACTTCACGCTGGACAGGCATATCCATGTAACGGAAAGAATAAAAACGGATACGTGTTTGCTAATACGTCGAATCGAGCGATTAGGACAATGAGATCTGAACGTTTGCATACTTCACGGCGTTTCTGGAGGGTATTAGGCAGGGAGGCTTGGGGGGGGTGAGTATTACACAGTGTACCTTGTCGGAACAAAAGATTGAAGTTTCTCCGAAGTGTGGGTAGTGACCCATTAAAAGGTGCTGGTAGTGGGACTAATTCAGAATCGTCTCGTCAAAACACCAGACGAGCATCGCAAATCCAAAACAGAGCACAGCACCGATGAACAAGAGACGACCAATAGACCACTTACCCTCGGAGGTTGTCATCGCCTGCTGAAAATCATCGTGCCGTTTAATCAGAATTAGTGACGCACACATCATGGCGAGACCGGCCACGACGACAACAATTTGGACCACGAGCAGGATATTCTCCATCATCGTTGGTTACTCCCATCTTTTAGGGCCGTAGTGTAGTGGGTGATTAACTGCGCCTCTTCCCGTTCCGGGAGTGCCCCGATCGTATGCGGTCGGGATGGGGCTTGTATTGCTCGCTGGGCATTGTAGCACGGCGGAAACGACGGAATGAATGGGAATTGGGCGGCGCAGCAAGAGCCCGGCTAGTAGCCGTGACCTAGACGGTTGTGGCCGTACCCACGTGTACGTTCCAAGGCGCAGCCATGCAGGAACACTCTGCGTGAACGTCATCGTCACGTCGTGGCGTTCTTGTAAACTCTGGTCCGCGACGTCAGCGGGAGTTCACGTGTGCCGCGAGACATCGGTATAATTCGTGCATGCCTATCGCGATTCGAGACATTACCGCCTTCGTGCTTGCTCTATCGGCGATGTATCTGCCAAATTCCATCCTGGCGGGAGATAGCGTACACCAAGTCCGTCCAGTGTTGTCGCTTCCGCATGGTCACGATTCGTTCCGGTTCGCCTTCGCTGCGGACGGCGAGTTCTTCGTAACATGGGACGCGGTGACGCGGAGTGCCGATGCGTCCATTGCTGTATGGAGGGCATCGGACTGGTGCCTAGTGACACGGAAGAACTTAAGGAAGGGACTCTGGGTTGATGCCAAGACGCAGAGCGATTCGTCTCTGGTGGTTTCCACTCAAGTCCGGCATCCAAGTGGCAAGAGGCGGTACTACCGACTGTCGCTACCTGAACTAGAAGGTGTGGGAATCGAACGAGAACCTAGGTCAGACATCATGTCTCCGGACGGTCGCATTCGCGTGTCGCGCGCACGTACATCTGCTGGAGATGAGAGTCCGACGGCAATTGAACTCCGCACTGCGCGATCTAACAAATTGGTTCTTAAATTTGAGCCGTACCGCCTACACACATCCGTCTCTGGTTTCTCCCCGGATTCGCGTTACCTCGCCTTCTCCGGCACGAATCATAGAGCGAGACGTTATAAGGACGTTCCGCCTCCCGAGGTCTTGGCAGAGCAAAAGGTCGAGCCGCCGTTCCGTCTATGGGACGTGGTAGCAAATCGCGAATTCAGACATGCCGTTCGCGGCAGTTGGCGCTGGACAATTCTCCGATTTACGTCGGACAGCAAGAAGGTCGTCGTTCGGACGTCTGAGGAGATTCTGGTAACGGATTTCAGAACCGGAGAAATCGTCGCAAGGCACGGCGTTCAGGGAGTGCAATGGCCCCAAGTTTCAGGCGATGGGAGTCTGGTGGCATTTCACGAGGACAATCAAGCGGTCTTGTGGGATCACGCTGAAACACATCACTCGATCTGGAAGTGCCACGATGCCGATGGGCCGCGTACTTTTTTGTTCGCGCCAGGCAGGGAGACACTTGTGACGAAGGGCTTCGATGGCACACTGTTGATCTGGAGAGTCGAGGAGCTACTGTTACTCGCTACTCCCCAGCACGGTTTGATGCGAAGTGCCAGTGAATGAGCCGAGAACTTCTGACAGCTTGTATCAACTTCGGTCAACGTTGCAAGTCTTCTGCGACCAACGCGAGAATGTTGGCGCGACCCCGCTGCCGTACATTGCCGCGAACGATTCGCCGAAGGCGAACCCAGCAACACCGCGATGTTGGCCGTCGCTATCCGCAGAAACGGCAACTAGTGAACCGAACGTAATGACGAGTTCTCAGACGTTGCGAAGCTGCGAAGATTTACGCCGATGCCTAACGGTTCGATTGCTGGAAGGTCTCAGATGAGGTCGTTACGAGACCACACCTGGCGGCTCATGACACGTTCGCTTGTTCTGGGCCAAATGACGGTTTTTCAAACGCAACCCTAACATCCGCCGAGTTAACAGTTTTCTACTACTCCCAGGGAATTGGGTCTGTTAGGCTGAGGCGAAGAGGGTGATCCATGGAAGTCTTATCTGTTCTCGCGTGTGTCGTGGCTGTGATCGCGTTGGCACTGCTGGTCGGAGCCACTCGTCGAGTGCGGCTGCTCGAAGACCAGATCAAACAAGTACTCGCGGGACGCGATGCTGACCAACTCCTTGCATCAGGCTCTCACGAGCTCGAGAGAACGCAGCGTCGGTGGCTATCGTTTCGCCTGCGGTCGCTGCTCATGTGGGTCGCCATCGCCGCGTGCTTGCTGGGCTGGTTCGGCAGCGAGTTGCGTCGTGCTAAGAGGCAGCGAGTAGCGGTCAATACTTTCGAGAGTCTCGGTGCTGCAATCACTTACAACTTTAACGAATATGACGCGCGGGATTGCTTTCCCTCTGATCGCCGTCCACCGTTACCGCGCTGGACGCGACAGTTATTCGGTGACGACTTTGGTTCTCGTGTGTTGGCCATAAGATTTGAGGCACCGTTGGGAGGAGGGTTCGGTGGGTGGCAATGGGGGACACCAGGCTTCGGAAACAAGAGCTTTGATCTGACGGATGACGATCTGAAACTCCTCCGCGACCTGCCAGACGTAACGTACGTCAATCTGTGCTACACGGATGTGACGGACGACGGCCTGCGCCACTTGGTCGGACTTCATGACCTGAAGCGACTCTCTCTGGCCAGCACTCACGTGACGGGAAGCAGGCTTGCTGAGCTGGAGATGCTACCACGACTTGATTGGCTGGATCTGAATGGGTCGAAGGCGACTGACCAGGCGATGACGGCGGTGAGCGCACTGCCCCATTTGACGGAGTTGATTGCTTCGCAGCACGTGACGGACGCGGGGCTCGCCGCGCTGAGCGCATCGACGACGATCGAAGCGCTTGACCTCACGCGAGCACCGATCTCGGACTCTGGTTTGCGGCACGTCGCGAAGATGCAGCAACTGACGGCTCTCAAACTAAACGAGACGATGATTGGAAATGCCGGTCTGCAGCATCTTCAGCGACTGCCCAATCTAAAAGTGCTCCATTTGGACGGCACACAGGTAACCTGCGACGGTCTCGCACAACTGAAGGACCTGCCTCGGCTACATGCGCTCTCTCTGCTGTCGCTGAAGTTCGAGTGTGACCTGGTTGAACACCTCGCGGGTTTGGAACAACTGCAACAACTGTCCCTTCCCGCCGACTCGATTCTAGAAGACGAACGAGATCGACTACGGGCTAGCCTCCCAGATACTCGGATCGACTTTGCTGAGCCGTTGGGAATGATTGGCGGTGGCGGAGGATTCTGAAGGAAATTCTTTACTCCCCCCACGCGCTCAAGACTCATCAAAGCCGGCAAACCAGTCGTCGGATTGAAGCTCATGCAATATGGTGCTTCAATGATCGTGCTCGTTCTGCTAGTGGATCTTTGGCGATCGTCTGCATCGGTGGGCTGATTATCGTCGTCGGATTCGTAGTGCGACGGAAACGCACAAAGTAACGCCCCTCACTGTTCCCCCACTACACGATTGTGGTGCCGTCGTCCGGTGTGATGTACTCTGAAGCACGGCCCGCGGGGAGTGAGTAGCGAGCGCCAACACATAAATGATTGATTTTCACCTTCGCCAATCCTCCACGAGAAACGTCATGCGATCGATTTTCCTTGTTTCCCTTTGTTCATTTTGTTGCCAGTTCACGACCGCTGCCAATATCGCCGCTGCCAATATCGCCGCTGCCAATATCGATAGTGTGGCCGGTACGGGCCAACCCGACAACAACGGATCGACGGGAGCAGCGACCGCCGTGAATGTCGGTCAGCCCTTTGGCGTTGAAGTGGGTCCCGACGGCGCGTTGTATATCACCGAGGTGCAGAATCATCGCGTGATGCGAGTTGATCGCAGGTCGGGCGATTTAACAACGATTGCTGGCTGTGGACGAAAGGGCTATTCGGGCGATGGTGGCAAGGCGACCGAAGCTGAATTGAACGAGCCGTATGAAGTTCGATTCGACAAACAAGGCAACATGTTCTTTGTCGAAATGCAGAACAACGTCATTCGTCGCGTTGATGCCAAGTCGGGAATCATTAGCACGATCGCAGGGACCGGCGTTGCGGGTTATGGCGGAGACGGCGGGCCAGCACTTAAGGCGCGGTTCAATCGACCGCACAGCATCGCGTTAGATCACCGCGGTGGACTTTACGTTGCCGACATTGGCAATCATCGAATTCGACGTATCGACCTAAAGACGGGCGTTGTCAATTCGATTGCCGGCGACGGAAGCAAGAAGCCACCAAAACACGGGCATCTCGCGAAAGGCAACGCCGTGGTTGGTCCTCGCGCGTTGTTCATTCATGGAGACACCATGTGGGTCGCGTTGCGCGAAGGCCACTCGGTATGGACGCTCTCGCTGGAATCCGGCAAGTGGAGTCACGTTTCTGGTACCGGAAAGAAGGGATTCAGCGGCGATGGAGGTCTAGCCTCGCTCGCCACGTACAATGGTCCGAAAGGCATCGCCGTGGGACCGAACGGAAACGTCTTCGTCGTCGATACGGAGAATCAAGTGATACGCATGATCGATACCGAAACCAACACGATTTCAACAGTTGCGGGAATGGGGCCAGAGCATCGTGGTGGAGCTGGCGATGGCGGACTGGCAACCGACGCTCAAATGGATCGCCCGCACGGCATCTGCGTTGGGCCAGACGGCACGATCTACATTGGCGACACAAACAATCATCGCGTGCGGCGAGTGAGCACTGGTACTCCGTAACGCGAGTTTGGCTAGATTTTGGACCCAGCGCAAGTTTGCGTACGAATACACCGGTCGCGTCGATCGGTCAAACGGTCTGCGGCGGCACGTGCAGAGCAGCACTGTCGGGAGACATTTCGATCGGTGTGGAGCAGCTCTCACGGCGGCGAAGTCGCACAGGGAGGCCACCTTTGATGTGGTTCGCCAACAGCGGAAGGCTGCGAGCGTACTCGTGGCCGGGCTGAATCTCCATCGTGTATCTACGCAAAATTGTTGGAACTGCCAGCATGAATTCGATCATCGCGAATCGAGATCCAATACAAACATGGGGACCCATGCCGAAGGGAATGTATGTGTTTGGTTTGATCGTGCCGATGCGTTCAAGAGAAAACCGCTCCGGGTCGAACTTCTCTGGGTGTTCGAAGTTGTTTGGATCGCGGTGGACGACGTAAGGGTAAATGTAAACCCAGCCACCTTTCTCGATCCAGTGATCCCCCAAGAACACATCTTCCAAGGCCTCGCGAGCGAACAACGCATAGGCGGGTGGGTGCAGTCGCAAAGATTCCTTAATGACCATCTCGGTGTATTTTAGATTTGGTAGATCGGACGATCGAAGTTGGCGGTTGCCGACCGTTTTCTCGACTTCTTCCACAATCCTCTGTTCCACTTCAGGATGCTTTGCCAGCAAATAGAAGGTCCAGGCAAGTGCGACACTGGTCGTGTGATGACTTGCGATGTAGATGGTGAGCAATTCGTCGCGTGCCTGTTGGTCCGTCATGCCCGTTTTGTCGCCTTCTTCATCAACAGCATTCAGCACGGCTGATAGCAAGTCGTCAGTTTGCCCGCCGGATTCGCGTCTTTCGCGAATCAGTGCGGAGACTTCGTTGTTGTACGCTTCGATGCCCTGACGTTTGGCCTTCTTTCCAGGCAAAGGCAACCAGTCCGGGAACCGGAAAATGGAGAACATTTCTCGTGAAAACGCTTCGGAGATTGATAGATTTGCCTTCGCCAAAACTTCAACTCGTTGACGTGGCTGTTCGCCGAAGAAGACGCGAGTCGTGACACGCACCGTTAGCCACATCATCTCCAGACTGACATCCACGATCGGCTTCTTGCCAAGAGCATCCCAACGGTCCAACAGCAACTCAGTCTGTTCCACCATGCCGTCGGCATAGCCGTTCAGTTTTTGCGGCGAGAACGCCTGCTGAACGAGCCGCCGTTGCCGAAGCCAAAAGCTACCGTCGCTCGTCAATATGCCGTTGCCAGTCAACTGGCTGACCGCGCGCATCTGGCGATCGATCTTGCGGAACGCAATCTTTTGCGTCACCAATACTTGATGGATCAAGTTCGGGGCACTGACCACATACATACGGAGGTGGAACGCCCGGAAGAACGCAACAGGTCCGTACTTGCGATTGAGTTGGGCCACGAATTCTAGCGGTCGAAGCCAGAGGTTGAATAAGTGACGAGCCGTCAAGCCGATCGGTTCAAGGATGTTGCGAGGGCCGGGCGGATGTTTACGAATCATGCAGTTTCCCTATGCGTCGTGACGCGGTTGCACGTGGACGAATCGTTAGTTGCGTGCGGCGACGCGTGGGAGATGATGCAACTGCTGCACCACACTCGGTTCTCGTTCGAATTGCCGTTAGAGAACGCACAACAGGGCGTTAGGCGTGTGCTGACACGGGTCGAAGCTCTCGCGGACGTTGCCTTTTGACAACTCGCGTTGTTGAAAACCAACCGGACATAGCGAGCGAGTCCGACGGAGGTGCGTCGAATCCACGGTAGCCCAGTGCTCGTGGATTCACGCTCAGCGTTGGCGGAAGAAAAAGATTCTCGACCTATTCCGCGCTTCTCTCGCGCAGCAGTTTCGCGAGGTACTTTGCCGTTTCGTCGGCGATCACATTGTATCCCGCAAGATTCGGATGTCGGTCGGAGTACCAGGCGGGTAAATGGCCGAGAATGGGGTCGAGTTCGTTGGCCATCACCACTACGCTGTTGCCGCTGACGAACGGTTCGACAAGATCGTGATATCGCGAGGGAACTTTGGCCAGCGGGTAACGCCGGTAGTTCAGCATATTCGCCCCCTTCTTCAGCTCTGCGGCGTAGCGTGGATAGATGTCGAAGACCTTAAGGTTTTGCTTCACCGCGACTTGGCGAACGAGATCGTTGATCTCCTTGCTGGCCGCCTCGTCCGCGAACGGAATCACGGTCATCGGAATCAACTGTGCTTTCGGATGATCTTGTCGCAGACGCTGTATCAGCTCATGGAAATCCTTGGGAAAGTTCTCGCCGAACTCTTTGATCCTCGCTCGGTCGTTCAGACCGTAACGAATGAAAATGTAGTCCAATCCGGGCAAGTGTTCCGCGTCGCGCGCGTAACGGCCCGAATCGATGAGCCTGCGGATGTACTCTCCGCTGAGGCTGGAATTGATCACGTGGCATGGAGGCAGATCCGGTTCTGCGGCCAGCAGTAGCTCCAGCACCTTCTCCAGATGCGGGCCCTCGGGCTTCAGCCGCCGTGGCACACTCCCCTCGGTTGTGCTGTCGCCAAGCAATAGGATTTGGAGTTTCCCTTCATACTCCGCTTGGGCGCAGAGCGGCGAGAAGGCGATCAGTAACACCACGCCGCACGCGCGAGCAAGGAGAGGAAAGTTCTTCACCGCGAACAAGAGAGGATACTTCATTGGATCGATCCAGTATGGTGTGGAATCGTCAAAATGCTTCCCCCGTATTCTGGCGGTTCCCGACGCCGTCGGGTAGGGTCTGAGTTGCATCGTCGAGGAGGACAGAATCCATGCTGGTTATCAGTCGTGTTGCCCCAGGCAAACCGGAACTCCATCACTGTTCCGACATGCCGGACGAAGAACGGTTACGGTTGCATGGGCGCGCGAGCCATACGCCGATCGACAAATTGACGGTCAGCCAGCCAACGGCAGTTGCTTTCGAGTTTGTCATTGGCGAGTACGCAGTTGTCACCGGCGGACGATTGATGGTTGTTTGGCGGTGGCCCTTCGATTGGAGCGATCTGCAAACGGTGAATCCCGCCGGCGATGGTTACATGCGGACGGATGTTGTTGCAGCGCACGGTCGCGATCATGGCGATGTTACGCTCGATACTAACTATAAATGGATCGCTGGTATCGAGCCTTGGCACCATGTGATCACCGTGAAGGTGACCGCTGGCGAGTTGCGGACCGGAGACACGGTACGAATCGTCTGTGGTGAAACGATTGGTGGCGGACGCGGATGGTGCGCTCCAACGTGTGCGGCGCGACGAGCTAGATTCCTGATGCTGATCGATCACCAAGGCAATGGAAAGCGAATTCGACTGGTTGATTCGCCACCGTTCAGGATCTGTGCCGATCAGGCGGTTCGTTTGGTAGCCTTCGCACCTTCCGACGCGACCGTCGATGCGCCGTTCGAAGTGACTGTTCGCACCGAAGACCGCTGGGGTAATCCGACCAAGCCGCCAACGCCAACGCAATTGTCAGACCCAGGATCCGGAGTGGCCGTCGAACGGGTTCCAACGCACGACGCGGATCCGCCGTTCGAGAAGTTTCGTGTCACGGCGTCCCACGCTTGCGAACTCAGCTTCCATGCATCCAATGGCGAGCTGACTGCGTCGACTAACAGGGTCCACGTACACGCAAAAATGCCGCCGTGGCAGTTATTCTGGGGCGATGTTCACTCCGGGCAAACGGAGATTGGTTGCGGTGCCGGTTCGTTGGCCGAGCATTACGCTTTTGGTCGTGATTGCGCCGGCTTGCAGTTCACGACACACCAAGCCAACGATCACTATGTCACGCTCGACGAGTGGAATCACACTCGGCAAGTGACCGACGACTTCTACGAGACAGGACGCTACGTACCATTCTTGGGTTGTGAATGGAGTGCGTTGACGAAGGATGGCGGTGACCGCAATGTCTTTTACTTGGAGGACGAGCCACGACTGCGACGGAGCGATCGATTCTTTGTGGAGAGCGAGCCCGATCCTGAACCGGATGTTCGCACGGGGCCTGAATTCGTCGACGTGTTCAGCGAACTCAACGTCCTCGTTAACATCCACGTCGGCGGACGAATGACGAATCTCCAATGGCACGCACCCAAGATCGAGAAGCTATGCGAGATCCATTCAACCCACGGCACTTCCGAATGGTTCGTTCACGACGTTTTGAATCGCGGCTACCGCGTGGGAATCACCGCCGGAACCGATGGCGTGATGGGTCGACCTGGCGCGTGCCATCCCGGACGACGCTTGATCCGGAACTTGCGGAACGGCTTAACCGCTGTCTATGCAAAGGAACTGACTCGTGAATCCCTATGGGAAGCTTTTCAACAACATCGCTGTTACGCAACGACCGGCGAACGCATCCGATTATGGTTTGAAGTCAACGGTGCGGCGATGGGCTCCGAGATCCAGAGTGAAGGCGATCCTGAAATCGCTTTCCAAATTGAAGGGACGAGTGCGATCGAACGTGTCGAATTACTTCGTGGGACAGAAGTTGTCCACACATGGCAAGTCGCCCGATACAATTCTACCGAGCGCGATTCTGCCGATGATGGAGTCTTACTTCGGCTGCTGTGGGGAGGAACGGAGCGAAAAGGGACGGCCCGATTGCAGCGAGTGAAGTGGGACGGAACGCTTTCAGTCTCGAACGGCGAATTGGAATTGTTAGACACCGTCAACGTGCAATCTTTCGCCGACCGCGTTGAATCAACCGGTCCCGCTTCGATTCGCTGGAGCAACGCAACCGCCGGCAACACAACAGGGATCATTGTTCGAGTGCGCGGTGCGGAAGGAACGCGATTGCATTTTCAATCGCAGCCCGTCACGTGGGACGTCGATTTGAGCGAGGTTCGCGAAAACGAACAAGTGTTTGAAGCTGGTGGCATCAGTCGCTTCGTCAAAGTTGGTCCAGCACCTCGAACGGATGGCCCCCAGCAGTTTCATGCCGGTTGGGTTGATGCGAAGCGTCCAGCCGGAGTTGTCCCGTATTGGATTCGCGTTGTTCAAGTTGACCAAGCAATGGCGTGGAGCAGTCCCGTTTACGTTCACCGCTGCGATATCGATCCACCAGAACGCTAGCACGATCCATCGCGGCAAATAGCCCAACAAACTTGAGCAATAATTCTGCGATCTCTCTTGACGATGTGAGTTGATTCTCGGAATATCCCTGCCTCATCTCGAAGTGTCTCTCCTTCTCTTGTCCCGGAGCGTGTGCGGTGCGCCACCCGTCTCTGTACTCAATCGTTTGTCTTTGTCTGCTCGCGACAACTGTCTGCGCATCGCGAATCAGCGCGCAACAGCAAGAAGAAGGACGGGCGGCCAAGTTGCGGCGCGAGATGTCTTCGTCTCGCCGAGTTGGCTACCTACGGCAGCGAGAGGAAAGTGGCTCGGGAAAATCGGTCTTTGTCCTAAAGGACGCCTACGACAAGAAAACTTATCGAATTATCGAAGAGTCCGGGTTAGACCTTGCCGCTTTCGTCGACCGATATGTTTCGCTGCATGGAGATACCGAGAGCGAAGCGAGTGGGACTCAAAGGAGATTCAGCGTTGAACGCGTGACGGCGTTCGACGATCGAGAACCAGTTAGCGCTCGCGCTAGCATCGTTCGCCCCGCTGCGTTTGAGGCAGTAGACGCTCGACCAATTGAGCCTCCGTCGGAGCTGGACGACATTCGTGTCGCCGCTCTGACCGACGGCCTTCCGGCTCCGTCTGAAGTCCTTGGTCAGACCCAGGCGCCGCTGACGATCGATATCGACACGACGCCCGACAACTACGTGATCGAGGCACCGGTCACCGACTTCGATTGGTTACGGCCTCCAGCGACCGGAAACAATGGCCTTGGTGGGCGCGCCTGGATTCGTGGCGAGTATTTGATGTGGCTGACCGACAGTCTGCGCACGCCAGCCTTGATTACGACAAGCCCCACTGGCACTCCGCGCGCCATGGCGGGTGTACTCGGCGAAACCGACACGCGCAGTTTGTATGGCGGCAGCACGATCAACAATGATCCGCACACAGGTGCCAGGATACGCGGAGGCTTTTGGTGGGACGCGGCTCACAAGATGGGCCTCGAAGGCGAATACTTAATGCTCGACGAGCAATCGTCTGAGTACCAAGCAACGTCGACCGGCGATCCGATTATTGCACGTCCGTTCTTTGACATCGTCAATGGACAAGAGACTGCCGAGCTAGTCGCGTTCCCCAACGTGGTTGGCGGCAGCATCCGTGCGACGGCGCTAACGAATCTCCGCTCAGGCGGTGTTTGGATGCGATTTGATCCGCATGGAACGGGCAGCCCGTGTGAAGCTCGGTCTGGACGGAAGCTCGATTGGGTACTCGGCTATCGGTACATGAAGTTGGAAGATGACATAAGGATCAGCGAAGATCTCGAATCGCTCGACGTGGCGAACCCGGGGACCTTCGTAATTGAAGATGGGTTCACGACCGACAACAAGTTTCACGGGGTCGAAGTCGGCGCCGTCTATGAAGCCGATCGCGGACCTCTGTTCATCGAAGCGCTCTCCAAAATCGCTGTCGGTAACAACCATCAAGTCGCCAACATCACCGGCTTCAGCGATATTACGGAGCTTGGTTTACTGGAGCGATTTCCCGGCGGAGTCCTCGCTCAGCGAACGAATATCGGTCACTATTCCCGCGACGAGCTGGCGATCATTCCACAGTTGGGTGTAACGCTCGGCTGGCGCATTACACGGCGATTCAGTCTGACTGCAGGCTACACGCTGATTTACTTCAGCAACGTTGTTCGAGCGGGCGACCAGATCAGCACGGACGTGAATCCCAACCTCTTCCCACCAGAAGCTGTTCCTTTCTCGGGCGCTCTCCGTCCTGAGTTCGCGTGGCGCGAAAGCGATTTCTGGGCGCACGGCGCATCCTTCGGCGCCGACTTCCGGTGGTAACGATCAGATCAACTATGACGATTTGATCAAGTTGCCGGATTGGCTCTCCGATAACTCAAACCGATGTGTTGCGGTTCGCGCTGCGCGCACCGCTAGCTACTCCTCTCCCATCAACAACGCAATGTTGGAATGACGATGATGCGATTTCGCCGAGCCGGTCAGAGCGTTTCGAAGGCACTCCGCCAGTGGATCACGGGCAACCGATCGCATCGACGGAGCCGACAAGCTCGCCGACAGATGTTGTTCGAACCGCTTGAGAACCGGCGTTTGTTAGCGGCCGGCACGGACTTGGCCGCCATCATCGGAACCGTCTTCGATGACTTCAGCGGCGACGGTTTCAGCCCCGGCGAGGAAGTGGCCAGCGCGACGGTGAATCTCTATGCCGACACGAACGCCAACGGCACGTTTGAGCCGGGTGTGGGCGACGTGTTTCAAACGTCAACGACAACCAACGCCAGTGGCCAGTATCGGTTCAGCAATCTCACGGCGGGTAGCTATTTCGTCCAGCAACCTGCGCAGACTGTTTCCGGTTCGACGTTGTTGGCGGCCAACAGTATCGTGGCTGTCATCTCGGCGACGGACGTGCAAGGAACTGTGATTCGGACGATCGATACGTTCAATTCGACAACGCATTCGGTCAGCGATACGACAAACGATGCAGTTCCTGTAACGGACGTTGCCACGGCAACCGAAGCCATCGGCGGCGAACGCGACCTGCGAGTGAATCTGACTTCGGCCGTCGGAGCATTGCAACTCAGCTCGAATGATCCGTTAACGCCGGGCGTCCTGACATTCAACACGACTGGCGCCGCGACCGGCGAACGCGTTCTCACGTGGGATGGTACTGATGGCGATGCGACTTCGGTCAGCGATGCTGGGCTCGGCGGCATCGACCTGACTTCGACGGGCAGTGCGACTGGATTCAACCTCACGATCGGTGCCGACTTAGCCGGCGGAACGATTTCTTTGCGCGTGTATACCGACGATGGAGCAGCGGGGACCGCGAGCCGATTCTCCACCGCAACGATCAACCTGCCAGTGACTGGCGGTTCGGCGACCGCGCTCGAGTACATTCCATTCAGCAGTTTCACGACCGGTGGCGGAGGTGGCGCTGACTTTACGAGCGTTGGAGCGATCGAAGCCGAGATTACCGGTGTCGCGAACTTCGATGGCGAGATTGATCTCGTCACGGTTGTCGGGCCGACGCTTGTCACGCGGGATTTCGCGAATTTCGAGTCGGCGGACCTAAGTCTGACCAAGACGGTCAGCAATACGACGCCGAACGTCGGCGACAGCGTCACGTTTACGCTGACACTTGCCAACGCGGGACCAGACGCAGCGAGCAATGTCACCGTCGGCGACACGCTTCCGGCAGGAATGACATTCGTCTCATCGACGCCCAGCCAAGGAACGTACGACAGCGGAACCGGCGTCTGGACCGTTGGTTCGTTGACCAGCGGAAGCAACGCCACTTTGCAAATCGTCGCTTCGATTGCCTCGACGGGTGCAAAGACGAACACGACACAAGTGACCGCGGCGGAACAGTTCGATCCCGACTCGACGCCGAACAACAGCATCGCCATGGAAGACGATCAGGACGACGCTTCGCTGACGCCTACCATCGCCGATCTCTCCCTGATCAAGACCGTAGATAATCCCAGCCCCAACGTCGGTCAAAACGTGACGTTTACACTAACGCTTGCCAACGCCGGTCCCGACGGAGCCACCAACGTCACCGTCGGCGATACGCTGCCGACCGGTATGACGTTCGTTTCGTCAACGCCGAGCCAGGGCACCTATAACAACGGTACCGGCGTGTGGACCGTTGGCTCCGTGGCAAGTGGCAGCAACGCGACATTGCAAATTGTGGCCTCGGTTGATTCGACCGGAACGAAGACGAACACGGCGCAAGTCGCCGCGTCGGACCAGGCCGACTCGGACTCAACGCCAAACAACAGCGTCGCCATGGAAGACGATCAAGACAGCGCGGGGTTGACTGCCCCGATCGCCGATTTGTCGTTAACGAAGACTGTCGACAACGCCTCGCCAAACGTCGGAGAGAACATCACGTTCACGTTGACGGCGGCAAACGCGGGACCAGACTCCGCAACGAACGTTGCAATTACGGACGTGCTGCCTGCGGGTTTAACGTTTGTTTCGTCGGTGCCAAGCCAAGGAACCTTCGCCAGTGGAACGGGTGTCTGGACCGTTGGCACGATCGCCAACGCCGGTAATGCAACCCTGCAAGTTGTGGCGACCGTCGGCTCGGTTGGCGCTAAATCGAACACCGCTCAAGTCACCGCATCCGATCAGGCCGACTCGGACTCGACACCAAACAACGGAGTCGCCAGCGAAGACGATCAAGAGACTGTGGTTGTGACTCCGCAGATCGCTGATCTCTCGCTGACGAAGTCAGTTGACGTCGCGTCGCCGAATGTGGGCGACAACGTCACGTTTACCTTGACACTTGCCAACGCAGGCCCGAATTCGGCGACCGGCGCAATCGCGACCGATGTCTTGCCGACTGGATTGACGTTTGTCTCGTCGACACCCAGCCAAGGAACCTACGTGAGCGGAACAGGCGTCTGGACAGCTGGCACGATCACCAGCGGAGCCAGTGCCACGCTTCAGATCACAGCCACCGTGGCCTCCTCCGGCACGAAGGCGAACACGGCCGAAATCACCGCAGTCGACCAGGCCGACTCAGACTCGACGCCGAACAATAGCGTCGCTTCCGAAGACGATCAATCCGCCGTTTCGGTGACCCCACAAATCGCAGATCTTTCGATTGCCAAGACGGTCAGCAACGCGTCGCCAAACGTCGGTGATAATGTCACGTTCACGGTCACCGTCAGCAACGCAGGGCCCGACTCGACGACGAATGTCTCCGTGATGGATACGTTTCCAGCTGGTATGACTTTCGTTTCCGCAACGCCATCTCAAGGATCGTACGACAACGCGACAGGCATCTGGACGGTTGGCAGCGTTGCCAATGCAGCGAATCCGACGTTGTCGATCGTTGCGTCGGTGAGTGCCGCGATGAGTCAAACGAATTCGGTCGAGATCACTGCTTCCGATCAATTCGATCCAGATTCAACACCGAACAACGGTGTAACGACGGAAGACGACCTCGCAAGCATTTCTCTAACTCCCACGGCAGCGGATCTCTCGTTGACCAAGACCGTTAGCGACGCGACACCGAACGTGGGTGACAACGTTACGTTCACGGTGACGGTCACCAGCGCCGGTCCCGATACGGCCACGAATGTTGTGGTTACCGATTTGCTGCCCCCAGATCTGACGTTCGTATCGTCGACACCCAGTCAAGGAACTTACAGCGGTGTGACAGGGCTGTGGACGGTCGGCTCGGTCGGAAATGGAGCGTCGGCGAGCTTGCAACTTGTCGCGACCGTCGCATCGACCGGGGCAAAGAACAACTCGGCACAAGTCACGGCTTCCGACCAACAAGATCCCGACTCGACCGTCAACAATGGCGTAGCGAGCGAGGACGATCAAGCCAGCGTCGCGGTAACACCACAATTGATCGATCTGTCGCTCGCTAAGACGGTCGACAACGCGACGCCCAACGTCAGCGATAATGTCACTTTCACAGTAACTGTCACGAACGCCGGACCGGACGATGCGACGGGCGTCGCCGTTCTCGACACACTTCCGACAGGGCTGACGTTCGTGTCGTCGACGCCAAGTCAGGGTTCGTACGTCAACGGCACAGGTGTTTGGACGGTTGGATCAATCGCTAACGGTGCGAACGCGACATTACAGCTTGTTGCTAGTGTTGATGCGGCCGGTATCAAAACGAATTCAGCGCAGGTCAGCGCTGCAGGCCAAACCGATGCCGATTCGACGCCTAACAACAGCGTCGCTTCGGAAGACGATCAGGCGAGCGTCACGTTGACGCCCCAGGACGCTGACCTTTCGTTGACAAATACCGTCGACGACGCGACTCCGACATCAGGTCAGAATGTGACGTTTACGGTGACGGTTTCGAACGCCGGGCCATCGAGTGCGACGAACGTCGTCGTCCAAGATTCGCTTCCCACCGGATTGACGTTAGTATCATCGACGCCAAGTCAAGGAACCTTCGACAGCGCGACGGGACAATGGACCGCAGGCACGATTGCGAGCGGCGGTTCTGCGACACTTCAACTCGTTGCGACGGTCAGTACATCCGGCACGAAGACGAACACGGCCCAAGTGCTTAGTGTTGATCAAAACGATCCCGATTCAACACCGAACAACAGCGTCGCGACCGAAGACGATCAAGATGATACTGCGTTAACACCAGAGGTGGTGGACCTTTCGGTGACACAGACCGTCAACAACGCCATGGTAAACGTTGGCGACAATGTCATCTTCACCATTCAAGTCTCGAACGCCGGACCGCAAGACGCCACAAACGTCGCTGTTCGAGACAACTTGCCAACTGGCATGACCTTCGTGTCTTCGACGCCCAGCCAAGGCGCGTTCGACAACGCGACCGGCATTTGGAGCGTAGGATCGGTTGCCAACGGCGCTTCTGCTACTTTGACGATCACCGCCAGTGTCGACACTCTCGGCTTGAAGAGCAATACTGTCCAAGTCAGCGCCACAGATCAATTCGACGTCGACTCCACGCCTGACAACAGCGTCGAGGCCGAGGACGATCAAGCTAACGTCCTCGTAATTCCTCCACGCACATTATCAAAGCGCGCGTTCTTGGCTCGATAGGACAGTTCGATGCGGATCCCATACACGAAGCTGACGCCAGCGACGCTTCGAAGTGTTGTTCAGGAATTCGTCACTCGCGACGGCACGGACCATTCGTCCGTTGAGCGGCGCGTCGAGCGTGTGCTGCGGCAGTTAGAGGCTGGTCGTGTCGAGGTGCATTTCGATGACGAAACCGCCACCTGCAACATCGTGAACGTCGAATCCGGCGCAGCTCCACCTGCGGACGGTGCAGGGGCGTGCTGAAAAACCTCGATTCACTGCAGAAGTTGGTCGCAGCGCGTTTTATCTCTTCGAGACTTAGACGTTCAGGCGTGAAACGCCTTTCGACAGATCAACACATACGGTTACCTCACGTTCCTTCGCATAGTAAGTTCCCGGCACGAGGGAAAGAACCGAGGTAACTGGTTTCAAGGTCGCTGTGGTGCCATCTGATTCAAACTTCGGTGGACCGCCAGACAAGAGCGGCATTCGTACCGTGAAGGATTCACAAGCAAACGGAGCCGTCAGTTTTAGTTGATTACCGGATTGCTCGACGCCAGTCAGTTCCTTTGCTGCCCAGTAACGGGCGATCTCGCTGTTCTTCATCCAGATCAAGTTGTCGAAGCGTTCGTGCAGCCGCCTGACGACTTCACGAAAGATCTTGAAGCCAACTTCTTCGCCGTTGAAATGAATTCCTGTCCAATGGCAGACGATGATCGCTGGCTCGCCGCGAGTGATCACTTCGACCATGCGACCTGTCTCGAGATCCGGCGTGATGAATCGATCAAGTTGTCCGCGACTAGAGCAATCCCAGCCACCGGTCCAATCGCCAGTGCATCCGATAATCGACACGACACACTTAGGATCATCTGATTCCAGGCCGGAAGCGTATTCGACACGCGGCGCGACACTTCGATCGCCTTCGGCGTATAAGTGACGGAAGTAATGTGGGATCTCGGCTCCGTAAATATCCCGACACGCCATTAATGTTGCCTGGGACAATTCAGGAAGCACACGATTGCCGAAACCGCCGGGTGTTGTGACACCCTCGCAAGGCAAATCGATGTTCTTCAGGATCTGTAACGCATACCGCATGTAGTCGGCAATTTGTTCTGCCGATTTGTCGTCGGTCCAACGCCAGTTTTCGACGTACTCCGGCCCGAACTTCGGATATGGGTGCCCAGTCTCAATGTCGATAACTCGAGTGTGTGTCACCATCTCGGGATGAATATCCCAGTTGGGAACCATTAGCTTTTGCACCAAGTCGATGCTGGCGACAAGCTCCTTGCGCGTCCACCCAGGGACTTCACGATCAAGTCGCCCAACGCAAGCCGGATACGGCACGATGCTGTATTTTCCTTTGACGCCTTGCTCGGCACACCATTCACCGAACCGGCGCACGAAGCTGTCGGGAATCTCCAGCGGCATCTTCCGCCAGTCATGGGCATAGCGCTCATTATTCCACGCGGCGGCAAACTGTGGGATCGCGAACCGATTTAGATTCACGAGACATGTCGAGTCGTCGATGATCAGCGAGACGGGAACACGGTTGCGCGGATTGAGAACTTTGATCGAAGCATCTTGCTTTGGTCGCTCGCCTGGCATTTGAGCGATCGCTTGCTGTGATGCTGCCCCCAGTCCAGCACCGATTATCGTCGCTCCACTCGTCGCCAGGAAACTGCGTCGTGTATCGCGCCACATCATGATGACCCTCGTAGCCGTAGTTGTCGCTCAACGAGTCGATTAGAATACCACAGTTCGATTGACGAAGCACAAGCTTCACGCTCATCACACTGACATCGCGTTTGCGAGATCACAATGCGTCACTTTCCACTGTCTACTTGTGCCCTGATTGTTTTTTGCCTCGCAGGACATGCATCGGCTGACGCCGGCGATATCTTCGTCGGCGATGGAGAAGCACAACTTGTACTGTCCGAACATGCAGGCGAGGGGCCCGCGTGGGACCACAAGCTTGGCTTGCTGTTCAGTGGGCATGGCAGCATTATGCGAATGGCTCGCGACGGTAGCGTCGATTTCCATCGCCAAGGTGCAGGCACTAACGGATTGCTGTTCGATAAAGACGGATCACTACTCGCCTGTGAACCCGCGCTGCGACGTGTGACTCGCACCAACACAGCCGGCAAATTGAAGGTGCTCGCCGAGGACTATGATGGAATGCCATTCAATCAGCCGAACGATATCACGGTTGATTCGAAGGGCCGCATCTACTTCTCCGATCCCCAGTACGGCGAACGAAGCAAGATGAAGATGCTCGACGCTGAAGGTCGCCAAGTCGAAGGTGTCTATCGCATCGACCCAGATGGCAAGGTCACCCGGGTCATCACGCATGAAGTCGATCGCCCCAACGGTCTAGTGGTGACGCCCGACGACCGGTTCCTGTTTGTTGCGGACAACAATAATAACGAAGTTGGTGGAGCGCGAAAGCTCTGGCGATTCGCGATGAAGTCAAATGGCTCGGTCGATCTGGCGAGCCGGACTCTGCTATACGATTGGGGCAATTCGCGCGGGCCGGATGGAATGGTGCTTGATGCGGCGGGCCGAGTGTACGTCGCCGGTGGAATCAATAAACCAAATCCACCCAACGAAACCGACGAGAAGCTCGGCGGCGTTTATGTCTTCTCGTCGGAAGGCAAATTGCTGGCGTTCGTTCGCGTGCCGAGAGACGAGGTCACCAACTGCACCTTTGGCGGCGAAGACTTGAAGACACTGTTCGTCACCGCTGGCGGCACGCTGTGGAGCGTTCGCACGACAACGCCTGGCCAATTGCTATGGCCTCGTCGATAGGTTCCGTATGAAACCTTTCATCCGCCCGATGATCGTGATGAGCTTGATCTTGCTCGTACCGATCGTCCCGTTCTTGTTGTTCGGTGCGGACTTTGAAGCTTGGGTTGAACGGTGGTCCGAACAGCCGTATTCGAAGCCGGTAACAGCGTTGTTCATTGTTGGTCTCTTGGCGACTGACATCTTGTTGCCAACACCATCGAGCATGATCAGTACGCTTGGAGGATGGCAACTCGGTACGTTTGGGGGAACGCTAGCCTCGTGGATTGGAATGTCGCTCGGAGCTGTCATCGGATTTGTGCTGGCTAGAAAATGGGGCAGGCCGTTCGCCCTTTGGCTTTCGAGTGAAGAAGACCTCGCCCGGATGCACGGTTTAAGCGAGCGATTCGGACCAGCCGTTTTGATTGTGGGGCGCGGAGTCCCTGTTCTCGCGGAAGCAAGCGTCCTGCTCATGGGTGTTCATCGCTTGAGTTGGCGGCGGTTTCTGCCGGCTGTCTTGTTCAGCAATCTCGTCATCGCATTCGCTTACTCGGCGTTCGGGAAATTCGCCGAAGAGAATCAGTGGTTGCCGTTAGCGCTGGGTGTATCCATTGCACTTCCGGTTCTGTTGGCGACAATGGTAGCCCGCTTCCTGCCAACTTCGAATACTACCACTGAATCTGAACCAGAAACGACCGATCACAATGAGCAATGAACTGCTTGATACGAACGACGACTCGATCTTTGACATCCACACCAATGCGACCGGCCCGCAGGGCAAGTTGCCGTTGACCGACGAGATGTTGCGGAGTTGGTCGAGTGGCGATTTGTTTGGCCTGACGCAGAGTGCGGGGATGGGCTGGAAGCCGGAGGATCTGCTTGGCCCGCAGTACTTGTTGCTGAGTACGCAAGGAGGCGTTCGAGCGCCCGATGGTCAGCCGATTGCGCTTGGTTATCACACTGGGCACTGGGAAGTTGGTCTGCTCGTACAAGCTGCGGCACACGAGATCAAGCGAGCGGGCGGCGTGCCGTTTGCAGCCTTCTGCAGCGATCCTTGCGACGGACGAACCCAAGGAACGACTGGCATGTTCGATAGCTTACCGTATCGGAACGATGCCGCCACCGTTTTTCGTCGCTTGATTCGATCTTTGCCGACGCGCCGCGGAGTGCTTGGCGTCGCAACTTGTGACAAGGGGATGCCGGCAATGATGCTCGCACTCTCCACGATGCATGGCTTGCCGAGCGTGCTCGTGCCCGGCGGAGTGACTCTGCCGCCGACACACGGCGAGGACGCTGGCAAGGTCCAAACGATCGGGGCGCGTTACGTTCACGGCGATATGACGCTCGATGAAGCATCCATCGCAGGATGTGCCGCGTGTGGAACTGCGGGCGGCGGGTGTCAGTTTCTCGGCACGGCAGCTACGTCGCAAGTCATCGGGGAAGCCCTCGGTTTATCAATGCCTCATTCAGCACTTGCACCGAGCGGGCAACCTGTCTGGCTTGACATGGCGACACGAAGCGCCAAGGCGCTGATGCAGCTTGCCGATCGCAAACTGACGATGCGAGACATTCTCACGCCAGGATCGATCCGCAACGCGATGGTTGTTCATGCAGCCGTTGGCGGTTCGACGAATTTGTTGCTGCACATCCCTGCAATTGCCTTTGCCGCGGGCCTTGAGCGACCGACCGTCGATGACTGGAACAAAGTCAACCGCAGCGTCCCGCGCTTTGTCGATGTCTTGCCAAACGGTCCGACGAACCATCCGACCGTGCGAGTATTCCTAGCTGGTGGAGTTCCAGAAGTCATGCTTCACCTTTGCGGCATGGGTTTGCTTGATCTAGACGTGATGACGGTCTCGGGTCAACCGCTCGGCGAAATACTCGAGTGGTGGGAAACGTCGGAACGTCGAAGGCGGATGCGCGAGCTGCTGATGGAAATGGATCAAGTGAACGCGAATGACGTCATCATTCCGCCGGAGGAAGCTCGCCGCCGGGGCATGACCAGCACGGTTTGTTTTCCGCGCGGAAACCTCTGCCCGGAAGGTTCAGTCATTAAAGCGACTTCCATCGATCCGGCGGTCGTTGATGATGATGGTGTCTATCGCAAGACAGGGCCAGCGCGCGTGTTTACCAGCGAGCGCGAGGCGATTGCGTCGATCAAAGGGCAATCGGATGAACCTCTTAAGGCGGGTGACATCTTGGTCTTGGCTGGTCGCGGACCACTCGGTTCCGGGATGGAAGAGATCTATCAAATCACTTCGGCTCTCAAGTTTCTCAAGTGGGGACGCGAGGTTGCCGTTGTCACCGATGCGCGATTCTCTGGCGTAAGTACAGGCGCATGCATTGGCCACGTTGGCCCCGAAGCGTTGGCAGGCGGGCCGATTGGTAAGCTAAAAGACGGCGACATCGTGCGGATCGTCATCGATCGAACTACGCTCGACGGTACGGTTGATTTGGTCGGAGATGGAACTCGCGAGTTCACGCCCGAAGAAGGAGTCGCGATACTCGCGGACCGCCCGACGCGCGATGACATTCGACCGGACCCCGATCTTCCCGACGACACGCGGCTATGGGCCGCGATGCAGCGCGTTGGTGGTGGGGCGTGGGGCGGTTGCGTCTATGACATCGAGAAGATCATTGAGACGCTTGAAAGTCGCTGATCGTGCGCTCAATGATGCAATGTGAAAGCGACGCCTAGCGGTGCGGGCCCCAAATCGTTTTGGCGACCGTTCGCCCCTGCACGGCCTGTTCGTTGACCAGCCGCGACTAGCTGAAAGTTGCTAATTTCACGAGCCTGCTGATCGTAGACAACTCGACCGAAAAGCTTTGGTTGGTACGTTCGTCCGTCGCCCTCGAATTGCATTTCACCAGTAACGCGGAATATCACACGTTCACCCTCGCGATCGACGAGTTGTGTTCGCATCGCGCCGTGTCGTATGTGCTCCGGTTTCCAATCGCTGCATTGGCCACGAGCGCAATCTTTCAATGCGTGAGATACGAGTTCCTGCCAAGCCGATCTTGGAACTGGCTGCGGCGTTTCCGATTGGGTGACGAAGGCGGCGGCCTGTGGCGCCGTCAGATCAATCCACTTCGCGTTGTGAGAACAACGCTCGAATTCATTGCGACCCGGATGCAACACTTCGCCGCGCGGAAGATCGCGAATCGCCGCCTCCAACTTCATCCCTCCGCGCTCGACCGGTTTGCCTAGCGTCTGCACGAGCTGCTCGGTTGGCACGGGTTGCGGCGTCCAGCCTCGTGCTCGCGACATCGTCTGGAAACGCTGCCAGCCGTTTTCGAGAACGTCTTGCGCACGATCCTTGAATGCCCACGCAAAGTAACCGGAAAGGTACTCGCCGTCGGCCGTCATGCAGTAAACGCCTTGCACGGTCGAACCACCAACCGGCACGACGCCGGGTGGCGCATCGGCGCGGTATTTCTTAAATAGATCGAGCCCGGCACGATCGTTCGGTTCCAGCCAGTGGCGCTGCAACCACGACGGTGGTCCTAGGACGAAAGCCTCATGCGTGGCGCAAACGAATTGTGAAGCAAGCTCTTGAATTCGTGGGTCTGACCAGACCTCTTTGCGCCCATTGACGCCATTGTTTCACGTCTCGCCACACGGGTTGCCGTTCATCGTCCAGAGAAGAATCGGCCTCTGCAGTCGGCGAGCTTCCTCTTGCGCCGTAGCAAGATTGTTGTGCCAACGAATGTCGCGCCACTTCAAATCTTCCTCCGTGGGGCGGATGAATGTTACCCACTCTTCAAGATTGTCATCTGTGACCACAGCAGCCGGCCAGCGAACCTCGCCGGCTACCGTGATTTGTGCTGACGCAGCCGACGGACTCGCATTTGAAGCCGTTTCACTGCGTCCAGACATCTCCTGAGGAAAGTGCTCTTTCAGAAACGCCTGATCTGCATCGCTCAGGCTACTGATGACGATTCGAGTCAGGCGGTCGCTGCCTTCTCGCTTGAGCGACACGACGCGGCCATCGATTTCGGCGACGGTCATCGGCTGGCGAGTCCGTCGTCCATCACGCATTTGCCACTTGCGGAACTCGTTCTCTTGTGCGGAAACGATGGCCGTCACGCAAAGCATTAAGAATAAGGCAGCATTGTTTCGTGTCATCGCGCTGTTCTCCGAGTTAGTAGCCATCACTCTCCGAGTGATGAGCCCTTTGAAGTTCGAGATGTCTAAACATTCGAACAAGGCGTGTTCCTATCGGTGTTGGTTCTGCGGGGAGCTGATCACTTGGAAAGTGATGGCTACGAATATGATGGCTACCTTTGATACGCCGGCAGGTAGTGCATGTAAACCTCTAGGATCAACGTCGCCATGCTGGTGTAGTAAACTCGATTTACGCCGACAGTTCCTTCGCCTTCCGAAGTGCCGGGAGGTACGCTCCAACTGCCGTCGTCGTGTTGTTCTCGCAACAACATCTTGCGCACGCGTGGATGCCAGTCGTCCCAGTACACGCCACCAGCCTGATAGTTCGCTTGCATCGCGTAGTAGTGGAAGTAGTAGTACCAATTCACGCCCCCTGAGTTTCCCCATTGCACCGGTACGTTTGACAAATAGTCGAGCGTCGGCTCGAGCAGCGGGTCGTCGTAATGACCGAGTAACTGCAGCGACACAACACCCGCCGCAGACATCGGCGGCGTGCGGCTTGGTCCTTGATATCCGAAGCCACCGTTCTGGCGAGCACATGAACGCACGTAGGTGACTGCGTCTTCAATCGTCTCCTCCGGAACAGCAATCGCGGCGTTGTTGGCTGCGCGCAGCGCGACGATTTGCATGACGGTGACACTCAAGTCTGAATCACCTGGGCGCGGTTGATAACGCCAGCCGCCGTTGTGCGATTGACTGTTCACGATTAATTGAACGGCATCGCGCAACGCCTCTTCCAAATCGTCATCGGGATCGACACCGTACATTTCTGCAACAGCGAGCGTCGTCAACGCTTGTTGGTACATGGGCCCCGAGCCGGCATTTCGTTCAGGTACGAACAATCCGTCATCGTTCTGCCGCGCGAGCGTGTACTGCTTCACCTTGCGAAGCACGTCACGATATTTGCCGCGTCCAGGAATATGGCCGCGTCCCATGAAAGCCAACATCGCAAGTGCGTTTGGTGCGTTGTTACCATCCCACGAACCGTCAGCACGCTGATGTTTCGCGAGGTAAGCCAACGATCGATCGACGGAAGCAGTGACCTCTTCCAGAACGGCAGGGTCGACTTCGGCGGCGGGTTGGGCGAAGACAGACTTCGTGGTGATGCACACCACGGAGGCGAGAAGCAACGCGCATGACACCGCATGCCTCTTCGTCCCGCCTGTCCGTTTACCGTTTCTTGCGTCGCCTGACTGATGCAACTTTATTCTCCCACTGGGCTCATCTCACAGAGCGAGATGGCTACGAAAGACCGGTTAACCGCCGCATGCCAATGTCGGTGACGTAGACGGATGTCAACACTAACAAGATCAACCAGTTGTCCCAAATCGTGACTTCGCGATGGATCTGTTCATGATGCGGTTCGCCGCTTAGTTTCGCCGGCAACGTACTGAACTCGACTAATTCCAATAATTCGCCGCCTGATGTTGAAGCCAGTAACTCCAGTGTCGCGCGATCAACGTGCGGATGTCGATATTCGTCGGGAGCGAGTCTGGCTTGAATTGTCGCTTGAGCAGATTCAGTTCCATTGCCCGGCTGATAGAGCAAACGATGCGTGCCCGCTTCGCTAGGGGTGAACTTGGCGGTGTAACGCCCGGGCGTCTCTGGGTCGACCGACAGCTTAATCGGCTCGGTTGTATCGGCTCCCACGAAAGTAATGCGCTGCGTACGCTCGGCAAGTGGCGAGCCTTCTTCGTCGAAGGCCCACAACTCGATCTCTGCTTCCTCGCCGACACCGACCTGTACTGGATGAACGGCGATCCAACTCTTCTTGCCAAGCTGATCCGCCCGCGCCACAAATCGAATGCTCTGGCCCCAGAACTTGTAGAAGTATCGGTCGGCGACATTCAACCGCCATCGCCAAGTCGCATCGGTGCCGACGAAGATGACTTTACCTTCGCCGGCGTGGTGCCATGCCATTAGCGGCATTTTTCCAAAGCGGCCTTCGACAGCCGAGTTCCATGCCAGGACTGTCGCCCCGGCCGCAGGGCGCTGTACCGCCGAGCACCAGAAGAACTCAGGCAACTCATCCCAAGCCTCTCTGTTCTGTACATCGTCATCTCGCAGTCGCATTCCATCGTGCAGCATGCCGTCTCCCGCCAGCTCGATCTTGAACGGCTCGTAGGCTGCCGCCTCGACTCCGGACTTTCCTGATTGCATCCGGACAGGCAAGATGCTTCGGAAATCGGGATCAAATCGATGCGGCATCGCGTTTGGGCCAGCGGCTACGATCAATCCGACACCTTTCTCGCGAACGGCCTCGATCAGCGTCTCGCGAAACGACGAATCGAATAAATCCGGCGAAACATCACCCAACACGATCACGTGGTACTCGCTTAGCTCTTCAACGGTCTGAGGGAGAGCGTCGTGTTGGCGTTGCTCGGACCAGCGTTTCCATTCCGTCTCGACGATCACGTCCGGCGGATTGTCATCGCGACCGGCCAGACCACCGTCACGATTCAAAGCGTTCTTCAGGAAGCGAAAGTCCCATCGAGGATGTCCGTCGAGGACGAGTACACGAAGCTTTTCGTCGGTGATCCGCACAAACGCCGTGTCGACATTGTTAGCGTGTAGCTCACGTGGTTCTGCAGCGAGTACGGGAATATTCACATCTAAGTAACTGGCTCCGACTTTCTCAGCCTCGAACGTCAATTCGATGCGTTGCGGGTGAGTACTGTCGAGCACGACTTGTTCTGTGTCGAGCAGCCGCTCGCCGTCTTTCAACTCCACCGTGATGGATTCACCATCCAGTTCGGTGGATTCGACCGCAACGTTTACTCGCACGGTATCGCCAACGGTTACCAACGCCGATGTATCGACATCAACGATCGAGACGTCGCCCAGCGAGTAGTTCGAGTCGACCGGAATCGCGAAGACCGCTGCATCGGCGGCAGCCGCGAAGTGAGCCGCCTCCGAAACAGACGGACCACCCGTGTTCTGACCGTCCGAGATCAGCACGACGCCCGCGATCGACTCGGCGGCGGCATCGTCGACCACCTGTTGAATTGCTTCTCCGATAAACGAACTGTTTCCTGGTTTCGTTTCGGCACTCGCGATATCGTCAATCGCCAACGGTTGCAGTCCGTCAGAGAACTCGAACACGCGGAGGGCGTAGTCCTCCGCAAGTTCTTCCAGCGTTTCGAGTCCATCGGCGAGCGCCTCTTGAGCCCGTGCGAATCTAGTCTGCGAGTGCGTCGTCGTAGTGGGATCGATCGGCAGCTGCATGCTTTGGGTGTTGTCGAGCAAGATCGCCAGGACCGGCTTCCGCTGGACGGTCATGTCCAGTCGCAAATAGGGCCCGGAGAGAATCAGGAGAATGACGACGGTGACGAAGACGCGCGCGATGTTCAGTATCAATCGGAATCGCGGCGACGGCGTGTCGAGATTCTGCTGCCGCCGCCAAATCAGATACGCCACGGGGATCAGTAAGAGCACTCCGAACCACAACACAACGGGTCGTTGAAACGCCAGTTGAGCTTGGTCGAGATGCTCTAACACCTCGCCTTCGATGCCGATAGATTGGAGGAACCACGTCATGGTTTTACCTTCCAGATCGTCGTCGAAACCAGTCGAATTACTTTGCTCCGGCTTGACTCAGTCTGATGAAGTAGTCGCGAATGAATCGTTGGTATCCCTTTGGACCACCTTGCCGCAGGCCCTGTAGTAAATCTTCGCGCTGATGGGGCTGCATTCGCATCAGTAGCGATGCTGCTTTTGGGTCGGTCTCGCCTAACTCGACGAGAATTTGCTCGACCGCTCCGTTCATCGTTCGCGCGCCATCGGGGCTGCCTTGGGATTGCGCGAGTTGTGCAGTCGCATTGCGGGCGAGTGAAGGCGGAAGCTGCATTTCGTCCATGCGCTGTGACATCTCCATCGCTTGTTGCATCGCGGGCGAGTTCAAGAGTTGGCCGAGTTGTTGCGATGATTGCGAGCTGGACGGCTGTTGCGAGTTCGTGGCTTGTGACAGTTCGGAAATCAATTCACCGAGCGCTTGTTGGTCTGCTGCGAGACTTTCGGTTGCGCTACTCAACTGCTCGGCATGTTCCTGCTGTTGTTGAGCCAATCGCGCGCGCGGATCAATTGGACTTTGTTGTTCGGGACTTGGCTCGCCGGATTGACGTTCCGAGCTACTCGGCGCGGATTGACTTGGATTACCGCTTTCGCTCTCTTGTGCGGCATCCTGTTCCGCGCTCGGCTCGAACACGTCTTCCCAGTTTTCGAATTCTTCACTAGCAGCCTCTTCGTTCCCGTGAGCGTGTGGCTCGTCACTGGAAGATTCCTCGAAGCCTTTCTTCGAGCCGTCGATCGCTGGCTTGAACAAAGGCTCTTTCGATTTCGAGTCGAACGAATCCTCTTGCCGCGATTCGTCATGTTCGTGGCGTCCCCGTTCAGGTTCGCCAGCGTCTTCCCACAAGTCATCCATTCCGGAGTCCTCGTCAGCGGGCTCGAACGGGTTATCTACTTCAGCTTCCTCGCGGTCGGCATCTTCTTGGGCTAAGTCGTCGATTGCATCTGTGTTTAGTAGCTCCGATGCCTCTCGCAGGCCTTCTTGAGCGCGTTGTTCAAGCGATTCTTGCTGGGCAGCGAGCGAATCGATCGCTGGATCCGACATCTCCGCGTTGGTCTGCGAAGTGAGCTGTGTCTGCTGTTCACGATGCTGCTCCAAGTCCTCTCGTAGATCCTCGACGAAATCGCTCAATTCCGACAACTCACGCGCGGCTGCTTCGGCGTTCTGTTCAGTCAACTCTTGCTCGAACTCAGCCAACGCCTCTTCAATACCATGCTGACTTGTTTCTTGAGCCCGTTGGATCGCTTCCAGCCTCGCCTGCAAGTCTGCAAGGTTGTCTTGCAAGTGATCACTCACGCGCTCGACCGTGGCCGCTTGCTCTCGGTTCGCCTCTGGCTGAGCCATCTGCGATGCCATTTGTTCGAGCTGTTCCAGAGGTTGTTGGACCAGCGGCTCGATCGCTTGCTCGGCGGCTTCGATCTGTTCGGCGATTTCGGTCGGAAGCAATTGGGCTTCTGCAGCTTGTTCGGCAGCACGTTCCAATGCATGGGCCAACTGTTCCGCTAAATGGGCGTTCTGACGTTCGAGTCGAGCCAATTCGGTTCGTTCTTCGTCGCGTTCCCAGATGTCGTCGTTAGTACGATCGACCTGCGACTCATCGCCGAAAGGATTGGTCTCGTGCTGTGGCTCTTCGCGGTCGGCGGTCTCGCCATGTGCTGAGGAATCGGCTCGCGCCAAGTCGCCAATGATCTCATCGGCGCGATTCTGTTCGCGGACAAGACTTTCGAGCATCGCCTCCACAGCTTTCAACTGTTCTTGTAGTTCAGCCAGCTCGCGATCCGCTGCTTCGCGCTCATTGGCGACGCGAACAATAAACGATTCGGATATAGCTACCTGGCCCTTTGTGTCACGGGCCTCGACGTGGCATTCGATTCGATCGTTAGCCCGCAGGCGTTGTTCCGCCAGGTCAAGCACGAATAACGCGTCTTCATTACGCGGCGGAAGAGCGGTTGCAAGCGGATGTGCCTGTCGCGAGACGCCCCAGTAGTTGTGTTCGACGACTAGTGAGATGCCGTCCAATCCGAAGTCGTCAAACGCCGCAACCTGCACCGGGATTTCCATTGGTGACGTCACAACGATGTCTTTAGTTGGCCGAGCCAACACGACTTGCGGCGCGTTATCGGGAACGGCCGTTAGCTTGCCCTCCTTCATGTGTCGATTGGTGTGCCCGAGCGAGTTCTGTAGCACGATGCGGTAATGGCCGTCTTGCTTTAAATCGAATGAGGCTTGTCTGTAGCCATCACTCTCCGAGTGATCAGCGCGACCCGCTCTAGGAGCGAGAGGGCCACTGTATTTGTGCTCGTCACTCGGAGCGTGACGGCTACTTTGCATCGCAACTGTTTCGACGACTGTGAACTCGCCGTCGGCACTTCGTGCTAGAAGCTCGATCTCGCCGTCAGAAACATCGCCTTCAAAGCTGACGGAGACCTCGACATGACTGCCGACGGGTCCCGTTATATCGACGGTGTCATCCGAGGAAAGTTTGGGTTGATCGATCCGCATGTATTCGGGGAAATGCACGGCGCTGTGCACCGACGTAATTCGCGGCCGGTCGAGCAGCTTGATCGCATACTGTTTGCTCCAGGTTCCGCCTCCGTGGACACGATAGGAGCACGGGTATTGCATCTCGTTCAAGGTGAGACTCACGTGATCTTCGCGCAATTGTCCGAAGTCGTACCAAACTCGACGACGCCCGCCGTCTTCCTCACTCACGTTCAATTCCAGCCGCAACGGATCAATGCCGCCCGGCGGGTCGACTTCTCCGTCTCGCAGTACGACCGTAAACTTCACGTCTTCGCCGCGTAAGATGTCGCAGTTGCCGGGTTTGCGGTTATCGGCGACTAGCACGTCGTACTTGACACCTGAATTCGGCGGGATGTCGGCCAGCGGGTTCACAATTCGGGCGACGGCTGTTGGCATGCGATCCCCGAAGATGACTGCTGCCGCAGCGAATGCGATCAGGCCGCATCCGGCAAAGATGGCGGCTCGCTTCAATAGCAGCAAGTTAAGCACCTTGGTCGGCTGAAAGCCTCGAATGCGATCAATTGCTTCGATGACAAGTCGACGGTGAAAGACGGGCGAGCGCTTGGCCGCTTCGCTGTGGTCGGTCAGCTCAACGCAACTTACCAAACGATTGTGAATTCCTGGCAGGTGCGATTCGATTTTATGGGCGACTTTCACTGCCGACAGCCGCCGGAGTATCGGTACCAAGACGCCGGCAATGAACGCAACTGCTCCCGACGAGACGACAGCCAACCAGCCGGCGACACGAAGGAATGTCGATAGCGGCATCGCGAGGTCGACGACCGTCACAAACAGCAGCGCCGAGACGAAGACCCCGCACGTAATCGCCAGGCCAATTGTCGTCCAAGTTGAACGCAACAGCCGACGCGTGCGAGCGATCAGCCGCTCGATCGCATCGACATTGAGAGTTTCGACGACGTCGATCGCTTGTTGACGATTGGAAGATCTGCCGTTGGTAGACATGAGTATTTCTCCGACGCTAGGGCCGAGTCGTGTGGGTGAATTTTTCGTTTAACGGCGAGCCGAAGCCGGCGGCGTTTCGTCGACGTGTCGGCGCAGTCGCCTTCGGCTTGCCGTTAAACAATTGTGTGAGTGAGAATCGTGCTGGCAGGACTGCGTGCATCGCGCTGCCGCTTGGCGTGGCAATCAGCAGCTCGACGGAGATCACCGCCAACGCGAGAAAGATCAACGTGCGCCACAACTCGCGTTTCGCACCGACTTGTCCATGACGCTGTTGGGCTTCCGGTGACGCGTCGATCATCGTGAGGTTTACTGCGGGCAGCATCTCGCTCAGCTGGCCTTGTGTCACGGCATCGAAATGTGATTCGTCAGCCGCTGTGTTGACGGCGAAGGCGAGAGTTTGTTCTTTAGGCTCCCCAGTCGAACCACCGCTGACGGTGACTCCATAGAATGCGGCTTCAATCGTATTGTCGAACGCGGCGACAATTCGGCCATTGTCGTGCTCGAACTCAAGTGGCGTGGCACCATGCGACTCGCTTAGCACAGAGCCATTGGCAGATTCCCACGACTCGTCGACAGAGATTTCGGCGATCCCTTCTGCCGGGATGACCGCCGCGACATTAACCTCGGGCCGCCTCTTCACATAAGCGGCCATTCGAAGAACCAGCGGAACGAATTCAGGTTGTAGAGGCAGGTTTGACCAACTCGCGTCGAACGGTACTGCTGACAGCAAGACGCGGCCCTTGCCGAATCGTCCGGCAACGATCAGGGGTGAACCGTCAGCGAATCGAGCCAACGTCCATGTGTTCTTTGCCGATTTGGCGAGAGCTAGTTCATAGCGTCGATACGCTCGAGTTCCAGCCAGATAGTGTTCGTCCGGGTCACGAAAGACTGAAAAGACTGGGTGAGCGAAGTCCACGCCACCGAAACGATCAAACGCGGCGGTCTGACCAGCCGAGCCAGTGGCAGCACGCAACCGAACGGCCAGTAAATAACTCTCGGTGCTGGAGTTAGCTGCAAGTAGCGCTCGGTTGTACTCTCCAGGATCGACTTGCTCGCCAGGCAAGATCAACAAACCACCACCATCGGCGACGAACTTCCGCAATCGTTCGTGGGCCGTCGCAGAAAGCGCGCCGCAATCTGCCAAGATCACGACATCGGCCTCGCCCAGGTGTTCTGCGTTTAAACGCGATTGACGAACCTCTTTCAAGTGCAGCGACCGCACCTGATCTTCGTCGACCGAAAGTGCGCTGCGAAGGAACAGTCCGCGATCTTCAAGTGGATCGGATGACGGATGACCGTTGACGAGTACGACGTTGACTTCGGAAGTGGCGGACAAAGTGAACCGGAACACGTTGTCGCCAGCGAAGCGGTCATCGGGGATCTCGTAACGAAGTCTCTGAATTCCGGATTGCTCGGGAGTGTAGATCACCTCGGCCTCGGCGGCCTTTCCGGGTTCAACGGTGATCGTCTTTCGAGCAACCTCTTCATCGCCGGCGAAGACGCTGATGGGAACTTCGACGGATTCGACCGTCGAGAAATTGATGACTCGTGGCTGTAGCGTGACTGGCAAACCGGCGAGTACATGCTGATCGTCGGGAACGCCAGCGATGATACCTTGGTTCTCGATCGGCTTGCTCGAGCCAACGTTGATCACGAACACCTCCGTGTCGGTGGGAATCAAGCCTGCGGTCTCGCCGGTCTTTAGTTCCCGCCAGCCTGTCTGCTGCATGTCGCTGATGACGTAGATTCGAGGGTTGGCCAATCGATCGGACTGAAATGTGTGCAGCAATGCGGCAAACCAGTTTGCTCGCGCCGCACCAGCTTCTAGCTGATCGATCGACTCGCGAATCGCATCGGGATTCGATGCGAAGCGACTGCAGATTTCTCCCGGGCGACTGGCGACGCGGATGACGGTTACGCGATCTTGGCTGGGCAGATTCTCGACGATCGAACTGGCGGCTTGTTTTGCCTGCTGCATCGCGCTGCGACCGTCGGTGGTGATGCTCATACTGGCTGACGCATCGATCAGTAGCACATCGTCACGCCCCGAATCCATGCCCCCAAACAACGCGCCCCATTTACTGACCGCTGGTCGTGCGAGCGCCATTACGATGAAGAGCAAAAACAACGTGCGAAGTACCGCCAGTAACATGTCTTCGAACTGAACCCGCCGACGACTGCGGACTTCGCCATCGAAGAGGAAGCGGTACGTACTCAGCTCGATCGTTCGCAACTTGTGCAATGTCAGCAAGTGCAAGATGATCGGCGCCGCGATGATAGGCACGAATGCGAGCAGTAATCCGAAGTGAAGGAAAGTCATGTTTTGTAGCCATCACTCTCCGAGTGATGAGCCCTCTGCCGCGATAGTTGAAGGAATTCGCATGTTGTGAGTTCTTCGGGAAGTTCGTTCTGATGCTTATCACCCGGAGAGTGATGGCTACATTCTGGACCTCTTATCTAGATACGCGGCGAGGAAGCGATCGTAAGGCTGGCTGGTGTTTGCCAGTTCGTAACTGATGCGTCGTTCAAGGCATTTCGTTTTGATATTGGTGATGAATCGTTGCATACGCTCGAGGTAACGCTGCCGCATCCGCTTTGGGTTCGCGATCATACGACTCGTGCCTTCGATGTCTTTGAAACGTGTCATGCGAGTAAAGGGGAAGTCGAGTTCGGCGGGATCCATTACCTGCAACGCGAGGACTTCATGACGGTTATGCCGGAAGTGTTGTAAGCCATCGGCCAATCGGCTTTCATCGTCGAGCATGTCGCTGATCACGATGACAAGGCTGCGGCGTTTGATTCGTTCAGCGACATCATGCAGCACGACGCCAACGTCTGTCTCGCCACCGGGTTCCATGCCATCGAGTGAACTTACGATGCGGCGGAACTGTGACGGATGAGCTTTGGCTGGAATGAAGTCGCGGATTCCGGTATCGAACGTGACTAAGCCCACGGCGTCGTTCTGTCGCAGCAGCATGTAAGCCAACGCGGCCGCCAATTGGCCTCCGTACGTCAGCTTGTCCACTTCGCCGCTGTTGAATGCCATGGAACGCGAGCAGTCGAGCAAGATGTAGGCCCGCAGATTTGTTTCGTCTTCGAATAACTTGACGTAGTACTTATTCGTACGAGCGACGATCTTCCAATCCATCCCTCGTAAGTCATCGCCGGGTGTGTAAGCGCGGTGATCGAGAAACTCGACGGAGAAGCCGTGGTATGGGCTGCGATGTCGTCCGGTGAGGAATCCCTCGACGACTTGTTTGGCAACAAGGGGCATGTTGCCAACGCGAGCCAGTCCGGCGGGATCAAGGAAGCGAGATTGCATAGTAACGTAGCCATCACTCTCCGAGTGATGAGCCCTTTCGAGGTGATCGTAACACTTGGTGCGTTGCCACGAGTAGCGGAGTGCGGTGGCGCTTATCACTCACAGAGAGATGGCTACCTTTCAATCAGCATGCTGATGATGTCGTCCGTCGCGATGCCGTCGCTTTCGGCGGTGAAGCTGGTGACGAGTCGATGCCGTAACACTGGATAGGCGACGTACGCGATGTCTTCAGTCGAAACGTGAACGCGACCGTCGAGGAGCGCATGTGCCTTGGCACCCATCAACATCGATTGACATGCCCGAGGTCCGGCTCCCCAGGTCAGATACTTCTTGATGAAATCGGGCGATTCGTCGGATTCGGGTCGTGTGCCCCGCGCCAGCTGTACCGCGAACTCAGTCACGGAGCGAGCGATCAAGACGCGACGGACGACTTTCTGCAATCCGAGAATCGACTTCTTCTCGAGCAGGGGCGAGAGCGTGGGTAAGCCTTGGCCGGTCGTTGCTTCCGCAATCAGGACTTCTTCGTCATAGGTCGGATAGTTGACGTTGACGCGGAACATGAAGCGATCGAGTTGCGCTTCAGGCAGCGGATAAGTGCCTTCCTGTTCGATGGGATTTTGAGTCCCAAGAACCAGGAAGGGGGGTTCGAGCGGAAAGTCCTGCCCAGCGGTTGTGACTTTCGACTCTTGCATCGCTTGTAATAACGCAGCTTGTGTCTTCGGTGGCGTGCGGTTGATTTCGTCGGCCAGGATGATGTTGCCGAACAGTGGGCCTTTAACGAATCGCATGTGCCGCCGGCCGGTGCCCTCTTCTTCGTCCAGAATCTCCGTGCCGGTGATGTCGGACGGCATCAGATCGGGCGTGAACTGGATTCGGCTGAAGTTGAGCGACAACAAATCGGCGAAGCTTGAAATCATCAACGTCTTGGCCAAGCCTGGCACACCTTCGAGCAGGCAATGTCCCTTGGAGAGCAACGCGATGAGAATTTGCTTGAGGACTTCGTCTTGTCCGATGATCACTCGGCCAAGCTCTTGCTTCAGTTTCGCGGCGACAACTGACAGTTGCTCGGCGGCTTTTAAGTCGCGTTCGTCTGCGGTGACGGTTTGCGTAGATTGAAGTAGTGTCTCGGTACTCATGTCCGTTCCTTCATAGCCATCGTGTGAAGAGGCTGTATGTTCTACGAGGCGAATCTGTGAGTGGAAGCCCCAGCCACGAGGCTGTTGCTACGACCGCAGGTCGTAACAGACGATGTTTTGTTTGCGGCGTAGATAGAGCTTTCCATCGACGATTGTTGGTGAGGTGCATTCGACGAGGCCCATGTTCTCCTCGTCAAGTCGTTCCAGACGATTCGTGTTTGTCCCGAACATCAGCAAGCGATTCTTGCCAACGGTTATCAACTTGTTGTTCGCGATGGCTGGCGACGAGTAGTTCGAGTTGCCGATGCCTTCACGCCACATGGTCTTGCCATCGGAAAGGCGGACGCAGAGCGCTGTGCCAGCGGCGGTCGAGTAGACGAATCCGTTGTAGACGACGGGTGTCGATCCATGACAATCGGCTCGCGAGGTCCATGTTTCTTCGGGTTCAGAATCGCCAAGTTGATAGGCACAAAGTGTGTTACTGCCGTGCAGGACGAGTTTGTCACCGGCAACAATCGGTGTGCTGTTGCCGCCGTGCGAGCGAATTTGCCACTCGATTTCGCCGCTCTTCACTTCGATCGCCGTCAGCTGATTACCTGTGTTACAGATTACAAATGTATTGCCGTCGTATTTCCAAACGGCCGGCGAACTGTGTTCGGATTTAACTCTGCTCTGCGACCAAAGCTCCTCACCGGTCTCTGCATCAAGGCCAGTGACCGGCCCTGAAAGAACCACGGCGACGCCATCGGCGACCGTAAAAGACGACGAGGTTTCTTTATTCGGTCGAGCCGTATTGGCTTGCCAGATCTCGCGACCGGACGTTGCGTCGATGCAGTAGACATATCCGCCGGAACCCGAAGCGTAGACTCGACCGTTCACGACACAGGGCGTGCCGTTGGATGGTGTCGTGTGCGTGCCACCATCATTCTCGAACTTCCAGATCGATTCGCCGGAATCCGCGTCGAGGCAGTAGACGACGTCGAGACCACTGTACGCCGGCGGTTGCCTTTTGTTTGGCGGAATATTGACGTACGTATAGGTGCGACCGTTGGTAATTGACACGCTTCCCCAGCCGCCTTCCCATTCGCCGGGAATGCGATCGCTCGTCCACAGGGGCGGCGGACCGCTGGACGGCCACGAATTAAGTAGCGACGGGCCAGCCGAGACTACGCCGTCTCGGCTGGGCCCGCGCCACATCGGCCAGTCAGCGGGAGTTGGTTCGGTGCTTTGTGGCTGTACTCGTTCGACGCGACCAGCCAAAGGTTGCGCCGCGGATTCAGCTTGATCAGCGTTCGCATAGATTTGCTGCTGCTCAACAAGATCGCGATCTGCCTGGCTGAGCTTTGCCAGTGGCATCTCGATCTCGCGTCCGTCGTCTTGTCGTTTTAGGCGAACGGAACGGTCGTCGTGCGCGATATAAGCCAACTTGATTGACGAACGACGTCCGTCGATTGTCTGCCAAACGCGGTACTCGTTTCCGACGACGGAGTATCCGCCGATCAACATGCAAAACATCAGACTCAGGCCAACGACAACGGCGCTGGCCCGAGTTGTGAGCGGCCATCGCCAACGACGATCGCGATCATCGCGCCGATACGAAACCGTGTTTGCTGCGGTTGATGGTATCGTGTCTCGCGATGGGAATTCGCGGTTGGCTGGTTGAATCGTCGTAGCCCAACGATCGTCGTGACTTTGAAAGAACATGACGGCGACGTAATCGCTTGTGTCTTGCACTCGCTCCAACAGAACTGTCTGCGTGCAACGCGGGCACTTGAGTTGCTTACCATCGAGACGGCGGCTCTTAATTCGAAGTTGCGAGTTGCAATGCGGACAGCGCACATTGGTAACGCCAGACATTTCGTTCTCCTTCAGAAGCATTCTGTTCCGAGGCTCAGATGGCCTGCGAAGGCATCACCGTGAAGTGACTTAAGGACGGCATTGAGTCAACCGTTCGCGTTGAGTCATCGGCCTTCACTGGGGTAATAACGAGTGCCGCGAATGCATTACAGAAAAGTTGAAGAAAGTTGTCGTCGCGAGAGAAAGGAGGCCGGAACAAGTCTGCGCAGTTCCAGCCTATGCAAAGCTACTTCACAGGAGGATAAGTCTTCGCTTCACGTCGCGGTTTGTAGAATTCGCCCTTGTGATTGATCCCCTGGCCTTCGTCTTTGACGAGTGTGATCTTGTTCGCAACGCGTACGGAGCCCTTGAAGACGTGTACTTCGACATCGTTGTGCTTGTCGACGGACAAACCGAATTCTGTGCCCAGATCGACGATCTCGATTCCTCCCGCGATCACCGTAAAGCCTTCCGCCTCGGGTGGCACGACGGCGCGCATGACGCCTCGATCAAACTTGAATCGGTTTGGCTCGCCGAGTAACTCAAAGTCAGCGGGGCCTTGCATGACGATAAGTACTCCACCACTGAGTTCGAGGTTGCCTCGACCGGCAACGATTTGGCCTCGACCGGGTTTGAGCGAGCCGTCCAATGGCTGATCGTCCGCGTTTTGCCATGCGAAATGAGAACCATCGATTAGTGTCGCGACGACGTTGCGACCAGGGCCATAGTTGTTGTAAACGTAGTGAACGACGGCGAAAAGCAAGGAAGCGGCAATCGCGAATGAAATGAACGGCGTCCAGTTACTTTGCTGCGTCGGCAGAAGCTCACGAGTCGATTCCAACGGCATCTCGACCGTCGGTGTGCGATGATGCTGAAGCTCAAGCATCGCATGAAGACTGACATACTCGACGTAGTACTCCCGAGAGCCCGCGTCGTTGTTAATGATTTCGTTTAACTCGTCTCGCTGCGCAGCATCTAAATCACCTTCCGTCACAGCGACGAGGAGTTCAATAAACTCAAGGGATGGCTGAAATTGTTCTGTCACAATGGTTCACACTTGCTTTGGATGCACTCCATTAGCATGGCTCGCAGGCGATGCAGTCGGACGGCGAGCCGGTTCGCTGATTGGCCAATTTCATTCGCCAAGTTCTTCACGGACCATCCGTCTCCGTAGCGACGATGGATCAAATTACGTCCATCGTCGGGAAGCTGCTGAATACACTGCGTAAGCGCTGTTAACCGATCGTCGAAACGTTCCGATTGCGTTTCGAAAGCAGTCGCGATTAACGAGACCGCTTCGTCGTCGAATACATGCCGATCGCGGCCTTGTTTTTGTCGAAGAGCCATCACTTGATACCGTGCGATTTGAAATGCCCAGGCCATGAAGTTGGTTCCCGGCTCGAAATCGTCGAGCTTTTCCCAAAGTATCAGGTTCGTCTGTTGCAGGAGATCGTTGGCTTGTTCGCGGTTTCCTACCAGCGATAGGATGAAGCCGAACAACCGATTCTGATTTGTCAGCATCAGCTGAACGGTATCGTTGGAAGACGGCACCGCGTTTGGTTGGGTCGACCGATGCCCATGGGGCGGCTGTTGCTGCATCGAGGAAGTCGTTTCAAGCTGGCTGGCTCAACGAATCAAACATTCGCGAATCAAACATCACGAACCTTCGTATGCAAATAACACTTGTTTCGATGAAATTACGGGAAATCTGTGAATTCGTGACGCGAAACTTCGCCGGTAACGCCGCCCTCTCGCTTGAATCTAAGTCGATCGACCGCACTCCTCGTTCTTCGAGGCACGAAATGCTGTGCTAAACGGAATCTCTCAAGGTGTCGACCAGAGTGGCAGCTTTCCCCAACGCCATAGTCAGCAGCGCGGCGCTTAATTCCATGGTCTTTCTACTTGTGGACGGAGATTTGCGGAACCCTTCCCAGTAACGCCTCAGCGTTATTGGTTAAGGTCGCTTAGCCTACCTAAGCCGTGACTATAACACGAATTGAAGAGCGTCTCTCCAGTACCGGTGGCGAGCTTGGCTGGAAGTGTCATCTCCGACTATACTTAAGAGGTCTAGATATCCCGCCTCCCATACCCTCCGATCGTGTCGTCTCTTCAGCGACTTCTACTCTAATCGCCACAACGATTGTGTCGATGTTGGGGTTCTATGTAACGACACATGGTTTCCATCCCTCCACTGACTCTCCCTGATTATGAACGCAACACAATCCCCCAGCTTTTGGCAACTCGCATGGAAACCCGTGATCGGGCTCGCCATTCTGGCTTCAATTGTGGTGTTGGCGACGGCCAGCTGGAGCTTTTTCCAGGACATGGGCGACACGTCGCAAGCTTATGTCTATTACACGGTGCAACCTTCCGACTTGCCGATCGTCGTCACTGAGCGCGGGAACCTCGAAAGCCAGCTTGAGACCAAGGTCCGCTGCGAAGTCGAAAGCTCTTCTTTCGATCGCAGCAGTTCGAACGGCACTCAGATCATCTTCATCGTGCCCAACGGAAGTGCGGTCAAAGAAGGCGATCTGCTCGTCGAACTCGATTCGGCCGCGATCCGTGATCGGCTCGACAGCGAACAATTAACTTATGACAAGGCCGTCTCGCAACGAATCCAAGCCAAGGCGACGTATGACAATCAGATTACCGAGAACCAGACGAACGAGGCGCAATCGGAACTGAAAGTCGAACTCGCTAAGCTCGAGCGCGAAATGTATATGGATACTGAGAACGGCACATTTAAGTTGGCATTGGAGGATATCGCGCGACAGATTGATGAATCGAAGAATTTGATTCTGGAGTCGCAGGCTGCTTTGGAATTGGAGAAGACGGAGAAGTCAGGCATCGAAGCGTTGTTCAAGCTGGGCTATCGAGGTAAGAGCGATATGGAGCAAAGTCGCTTTCGATTCTTGCAGGCGGAAGACAAGTTGGCTTCCTCTGTCAACCGGCTCTCAACGTATCAATCGACTCGTAAGCAGCTGAAAGACTACGAGTTTCGCATGCAGAAGATGCAGTTGGATGGCGACGTCTCGACGGCAGAGCAGAATTTGGTGCAGACCAAGACTTCCAACGAGGCGCAACTCGCCAAGGCCGAAGCCGCGAAGATTGAATCCGAAAAGACGGAAGAGAAACAAAAAGAGCGACTGACTAAACTTGCGGAACAGTTAACACGCTGCAAGATCCTCGCGCCGCACGATGGGATGGTCGTCTACGCTCGACCGAACAGCCGCTCCAGCACGAGTACCGAGATCGCCGAAGGCGTTACCGTTCGCGAGCGCCAACAACTGATTACGCTGCCCGATCTTTCGCAGATGCAGGTGAAGACTCAGATTCACGAAGCAGTTCTTGATCAGATTCGTGCTGGTTTGCCCGTGACCGTAAAGATCGAAACGTTTCAGAATCGTACTTACGACGGAATCGTCCACGAGGTCGCCGTCGTGCCGACGTCCAGTTACTACACCAGTATTAAGACCTACGATTGTGTGATTCGTATCCAAGAACGAGTAGAGAATCTGAAGCCCGGCATGACGGCTGTGGTCGATATCCATGTCGATCGCATCAGAGGCGTGCTGTCGATTCCCGTGCAAGCCGTTGCCCGCGTCAAGAAGGATACATGGTGCTACGTTCATAGCGACGAAGGTGTTGAGCGACGGATGATCAAGCTAGGACGCAGTAATGACAAATTCGTTCACGTGACCGAAGGACTGTCGGCTGGCGATCGTGTCATTCTAAATACGGATGCGATCTTTGAGGAATCCGAAGAAGAAAGTTCGGAGATTACATCAGAAGGGGACGTCGAAGAGGCTCCCGATGTTCAGTTGCCACCAGCTGACGAAATGACGAAGGGTGGACCTCGAACGTCGTCTTCTTCGGAACAAGGAAAACGCACCGCCTCGCAAAGCGGGCGCCCCGACCGACCACGCGGCAAAGGCAAAAGAACGCGTCCCGAATGATCCTTCGTTTAACGGCAGGCTATAGGCGACCGTGTTGTCGGTGGACGAAGTCGCCCACGGCTTGCCGTTAAACGAATTGAAGCACCCTGGCCAGCAGCACATCTATATGTACTGGAACACTTTCAAAGTCGGCGTCAAGAATTTGCTGCTGCATAAATTGCGCAGCTTGCTGACTGTACTTGGAGTAATTCTCGGTGTTGGCTCCGTGATTTCGATGGTGGCAATCACAGAAGGCTCGAAGAAGGAAGCTCTGGAGCGCATTCGCCAGCTCGGCGCGACGAATGTAATCATTCGTAGTGTGAAGCCGATCGAAACCGGCGCCGGTGAAGAATCGGCAGCGACTACTGCCACGCAAACAAGTCGCGTTTTAGAGTACGGCTTGAAACATAAAGATCTGGATCGTTTGAAAGGTGCCTTGCCGACGATCAAGAAGGCTGTTCCGATCGCGCTCGTGGTGCAAGAAGCACAGCACTCGCATCGCCGAATTTCGAACGCTCGAATTCTGGGAACGATCGACGAATTCATCAAAGTGAAGCATCTGGAGGTACTTCGAGGACGCTTTATTACGGATGTCGATAACTATTCCACGTCCAACGTCGCCGTACTTGCAGCCGGTTCGGCCCAACGTCTATTCAGCTTCGAAGACCCAATCGGCGAGGATGTTCTACTGGGAACCGACGTGTATCGGGTGATTGGAGTCCTCAAGCCTCAAGGGAGTGGCAACGCGACACCAGGCGGGTTCGGACAACAGAATTACAACGAAGACATTTACATTCCGTTAAGTTGCGCTCAGCATCGCTTCGGCGAGTTGCAGGCAATTCGCAGCGCGGGCAGTCGCAGTTACGAGATGACTCAGTTGAACGAGATCACGTTGTCGGTAAACGATGCGAGCTTAGTCAGCCAAACTGCGTCGATGGCTCGAAAACTGTTACTATTATCTCATCCGCGAAACGACGATTTTGAGATTCAAGTTCCGTTGGAGCTGCTGCAACAAGCCGAAAAGGAAAAGCAGATCTGGAATCTCGTGATGGGCAGCATCGCTGGCATTTCTCTGGTTGTCGGGGGCATCGGCATTATGAACATCATGTTGGCGAGTGTCACCGAGCGGACTCGCGAGATTGGGATTCGACGAGCGTTAGGTGCCAAACGGTCGGATATCACCTATCAGTTCTTGGTCGAAACAATTCTTCTCTCGTCGATCGGTGGAATTCTAGGAGTCATTCTCGGCATCGGCGTTCCGTTTGTCGTCAGCCACTTTTCGAGTATCGAGACGGCGATCAGCATCTGGGCGGTAGGCATTTCGTTTAGCATCTCGGTCGGCATCGGTGTAGTCTTCGGAATCTACCCGGCCCGTCGCGCGGCGATGATGGACCCAATTCAGGCTCTCCGACACGAGTAGCGGCGGCATGACTCGATTTCTTTCGCCGCTGTGTTTGTTGTTAGCACTCGCCATGGTCATCGCAGGCTTCGCACTTTGGTCAGTGGATGCTCCAGAAGCTGGCATCGAATTGCATCGCGCTCGCGTTGTCGGGGATGACAGCTCCACAGAAGCCATGGAAGCGAAATTAGCGCAGCGACAGACCGCGAGGAAGGCATTGCTCGTTTGCCTATTTGGAGGGAGTGCCGCCATGACGCTAGCAGCGTTCGCAACGCTAGGCCGCAGTGATCCGAGCTGACTCTGCGGATATTTGGCTCTCGATTCTCCGACCGATCAGCCGATGCTGATGAATACCGATCGGTGTTGTCTTTTCATTCAGGCCAAGTCAGGCCGCTGTTAGTTCGGGGAGATGCTGCGTGGCAGCAAATCTACGAGTCTGTTTGCTCGTCGTGTTGGCCATGCTAGCGGGCTGTTCGCGCAGTCACTATCGGCAACGTGCCGATACCGATGCCTATTCGTTGATCCACGAAAAGGCAGGGCATACTCCGTGGGAAGTGCCGTACGATTTCGATGTTGTGGCAACACCAGGGTCTCGGCTTTACGATCCGACTGCGCTGGACGACCCCCAACTCCCGCATCCGGCCCCACAGCTTTATGCGTATGATCTTCCGCAACTTCCCGAGCGCGACCCGAGTCGTTTCCGGCAGCGACTTAGAACCAGCAGCCTTGAAGGTCCGACGGAGTTATTTCCTGCGGTGCATGTTGCTTCCCACCGTATCCCTTTCGAACGCCTCCCCGAATCGAATCGCCGGGAGGATGAATTCGCTCCAACTCGCGACCTGCAAGCGGTGTCTTATCTTGACCCCGCTGAGCAAAGTAACTCGTCGAGCGAGGTACAGAGCATAGAGCTGCCTGCCCCCGATGAACAATCGCCACGTGAAGCGGAAGACAATCAGCCAAAGCTTGCAGCAGTTCCTGCATCGGCGTGGGCCGATATTCCGCAGAGTTGTCAGCTTCGAATGTTCGAGTTCAAAAGTATCCGTGAAGAGTTTGGGCGATCTTTCGGCGAGCCTCCCAGCAATTCCGAACGCGATATTTCGCAGGCATTGGCTCTGGAAGACATCATCGAACTCGCTTTGCTGAATAGCCGCGAGTATCAGGCGCAGAAGGAAACACTTTACCGAACAGCTCTTCGGCTCTCCTTACAGCGATTCGATTACGATCTGAAGTTCTCGACCAGCGGTAATCGGATCGCCACGAACTATACGCACGCACGCGACGGCGGAATCACGGTCAACCGATTGCGAGGCCCGAGCGGCTATCAAGTCGACAAGATGTTGGCGACTGGCGGGACGGTGTTGCTGCGATTCGCTAACAACCTTGTACTCACCTTCAATGGAACGAACGGCTTCGCAACGGACATCGGATCAGACATCGTTCTGGACATCGAGCAAACGCTTCTGCAGATCGACGTGCAATTCGAACCATTGACGCAAGCCGAACGGGATGTCGTTTATGCCGCGCGAAGCTTTGCTCGCTTTCGCAAAACACTCTATACAACGCTGGCAAGTCAGTACTACGCGTTGATCCGTTCCTATCGACAGGTCGAGATCGAATCGCAGAACTATTTGACGTTGGCGCGGGCGTTCGACCAAGCGGAAGCCGAGTACCGTAATAACCAAGAGCCTCGCTTCCAAGTCGACCAAGTCGAGCAAAATGTGCTTGACGGTCGTAGTCAATTGATTGGGACATGCAACAATCTGGAGCAATCGCTCGACAGCTTAAAAATTCGGATCGGTCTGCCAACCGAAACTCCAATCAACATCGACTTGACGGAGCTCGAACAGCTGACGAGTCACGATGAACTCGCCGTTCGACGCGAGCTTGTTCGGCGCGTACAGCAGCGACTCCTCGATGAACGAAACGCCACAGAGCCGGAGCGAGTCGTGATGCTGAGTTCTGCATTCGATCTCATCGATCGGACGCTTGGTGCGTTTGATGTCTTACGGCGGCTTGGCGAAGAGCCGGAGGGCGAGCAGGACTTGCAAGAGCTGCGATCTCGAATTGGTGCGCAGCTTGCTCGAGCCGACGCGAACTCGGAACGAAGCGATCTCGAGAAAGAACTGGCAGTCGTCCCGCCAGACCACGCGAAGTTGTTCGGCAGAACGGCTGACTTGACCGAGCCGCTGCTCGCACTGATCGGTTATCAAATCGAACTCGTCAAGCTACTTGGCCAGCCCGACGAGTCGATCGCCAACATGCGAAGCACGGCTGCCGATCTTGGTCAGCGATCGGATCGGCTTGTCGACGAATACCGTCAGCTTGTAAAAAAACGCGCGGAAGCATCTGCTGACGCTGACGAAGAGTTTGATCACGATGAGTTTCTTGCCGAGTTGCGACGATTGGTCGAGGAAGTGAGTGCATTGCGACGGGCCTGTGAAGAATTGGTGCAGTTGCTCGATCAACTCGCTAACCTCGGCGGTGAGATCCAAGACCCTGTACAAAGGTTGGCGGAAACGGTTAGGGTCGTTGATGACTTAGCCGCGCGAACAGATCAACTCCTGAGTTCGATCGGTGGCGGGCTGGTACCGATTGAAACGGAAGTTGACGACGCGATGCTGACGGCGCTGGTCCTGCGCCTGGACTTGATGAATGAACGCGGCGCTTTGGCAGACGATTGGCGACAGATCAAGCTTGCCGCGGACGATCTAAAATCAGTGCTGAATCTTCGCGCGACGCAGACGGTTCGCAGTCCGGGTGATAGCCCATTTGACTTTACCTTCGACGAGAGTCTTACCCAGTTAAACGCAACGCTTGACCTGCCGCTAAACCGTCGTTCCCAGCGTAACACGTTTCGTCAGAATTTGATCGACTATCAAGTAGCCCTTCGGCGGCTCATGGAACTCGAAGACGCTGTTAAGCTCGACGTTCGAAATGACCTTCGCGCTCTCGCCTTGGATCAAGAACAATATCAGGTCGATGTCGCCAGTGCCGGACTGGCGTTTGAGCGAGTTGTCAGTACACAACTCGAGCAACGCCTCGGAATAGGTAACGTGACCGCGCGAGACTTTTTGGAAGCACAAGACGATTACACGAACGCATTAAGTAGCGTCGCGAGCCGACACATTAACTACATCGTTGATCGAATGGAGCTGTTCCTGGACATGGAAGTCCTTGAGGTAAACGAGCGGGGTCTGTGGGACGGCTTGTACGACGAATCGGTTCAGCCCACCCCGTATTATCAGCTCCCGCCACATGCCTATCCGTTCTATGGAGAGTTACCACGGGGCTTGCACTTCTCGACCGACATTCGACGAATGGAGCAAGTGCCGCCGGGAACGTCGATGATTCATCGCGCGCCCGCTTCCGAGGAACTGCCACCGGTCCCTGAAGGTCTGGACGCGCCGAGCGTTGAAGCGGCGTATTAAGACCGGATATTAGAGTTGCCAATTGATGGAGCCCGAATTATTCCTATCTTCACTCTTTACCGCAACGCGGTAAAGATACGCAAACTCTCGTTCTCATTCATTGATCAACTCACGAACGTGGCACTAGGGCAGTACCGGTCGCTTGAGTTTCTGCCTTGTTCAGTTCTCTTTCCACAATAATGAATAGCTCGCCATCAACGGCGGCATCGAACTGGCGAGATAGTATGCGCGCGGCGATGTTAGCTCTAGCATTGATGCGAGGTCAGGCCGACGATCGTTTGACATGACGAAGCCCGAGATATCAAAGAGACTTGCAGGGCGGAGATAACGGACAACTCTCGTATTATTCGCGTCAAGATTGGCGAGCGTCAACGCACGATCGATTGCTGATTCAAGGAATCCGATCTCATCAACTAAACCTGCCTCCTTTGCTTTTGTAGCCGTGAAGATTTCGCCAGTCGCCAGTTCATCTAAAGCAGCTTCGTTCTCGCGAAACGCAGGGCGTCCCTGCTTAACGATCGCTTTGAACCGGCCAAAGGATTCATCGACGTAAGCCTGAAGCAGCGCGCGATGATCTTCGGGGATCGGACGGGTCATCGCCAACATCTGTTTGCGAGGATGGCTAGCGATGGAATCGTCCTTGACGTCAAAGCGAGCCATCAGGCCGCTGAGGTCGTAGTGTGGAATGATCACGCCGATCGAACCTGTTGTTGTTGTGGGCTCGGCGTAGATGGAGTCCTCTTGGTCACCGACAGCCATCGACACATAATAGCCGCCACTTGCCGCAATGCTTCCCATGCTGACGACCAACGGCACACCCTTTTCCTCTCGAAGCTTGTTCAAGTGATGAAAGATGTAATCCGACCCTGTGACGGTGCCGCCCGGCGAATCGACTCGTACAACAATCGCTTTCACGGACGCATCGCCACGAACGCGGTCGATCTGGTGCTTCACGTAGCCATCGCCACTCATGATCACGCCGTCAACCGAAATGATCGCTACTTTGTCATCCGCGAACATCGTTCCTGAATGATGTTTCTCGGTAATGCCGCCCGAAGTATCGAAGTAGTCCGACATCGTGAGAAGTTGACTGACGAGCAACAGCGCACACAAGGCAAAGGCCATCCAGCCAATCATCGCAAACGTTCCGAACATCATCCCTCGGCTTCTGCCGCTCTGCTGGATGACGATCTGCTGTGGGGGTGCGACGGGTGAATAGTGTCCCGCAGCGACGTAGGCGGGGGTGACATTTGGCGGACTTCGGTGGCAATAATCATTCGAATCGTTGTTCATCGAAGCAAACTCCTCAGAGTCTCAACAGCTATCAGCTAGCGATCTGTCAGTTCGACTGGCAACCGCGTGAGCCGGGGCCAAGGCATCGCAGAAACGAGCAACTTCTATACTAATCAGACCTGGGGCGAAATTCTTGGGTGGAAATCCTTTGTCGCAACGGTGTTGCTTCAAAACGGCGAATGCCGCTAAGCTACTGCTCGCCAACTAGTTCGGCGCGTTTGGACGGAGCCTTTTCGAAAGGAAGACGAAGTGATCGTCGCTGCATCAACGGACTGCTATCGCGATTTGTCGTTGACGGATGCCATCAGCAAACTGACAGATCTAGAATATACGACTCTTGACATCACCATCCACGAGAGCGGCAATCAGGTTAAGCCGAGCAGCGTCGTCGGGGATCTCGACAAAGCTATCGCCTTATGCCGCGACACGCATCGTTTAAATATTGCGGCCTATTCGGTCGAGATTGAAGCGGAAGGCGACGAGTACTATCGCCAATTCGCAGCGATCTGTCAGCTGGCCAAAGCGACGAAGGTCGTCACTTTGACTGTGCCTTCCGGCGAGCACGGCACTCCGTTCAATGAGGAAGTTGAACGGCTTCGCAAGTTGGTTGCTATAGCGGAGTTAGAAGGAGTACGCGTCGGGATGCGAAGCCAAGTCGGGCGATTGTCGGAGGATCCAGATACCGTTGCCGTGTTGTGCGACAACGTGAAAGGGTTGGGAATCACGCTCGATTCAAGTCATTACATCTGCGGCCCGCATCAGGGAAAGAGTATCGACAAGCTGATGAAGTACGTCTATCACGTACTGCTTCGCGATACGAAGAAAGATGAACTTCAAGTCCGTGTAGGGCAGGGCGAAGTTGACTATGGGAGGCTGATTAATCAGCTGAGCCGCGTTAAGTATAACCGAGCCCTCTGCGTTCACATCACGGAAATGCCCGACGTCGATCACATGGTCGAGTTGCGCAAGATGCGGCTTCTGATGGATAGCCTGCTCTAAGTCTCTCTGTACGATGTCCTCATACATAAAAGAACGACCCTCGCCGCATAAAGAGGACGAGGGCCGTATAGATTCTTGAGAGAGCGGAACTGCTGGTCAGAACAACACGCCTTTGATTCAATCAAGCAATGCCCTTCTCGGGCTCGCCGCTTGCTCCAGCTCGCCTGTCGAACAAGGCAGAGCAATGTGACTGAAACCGCAGGACGACATCAAAAGCAAATCACTTCAAGCAACAGATCGGGGCCTCCGTGGAGGCAGTCTCTCGTTCAACTTGAATTAAGGCCTTGAGGTGTCACTGAACTGCGACGACCTCATAACAACATTCCTGGTGGATCTTGCATTAGCACCTCCCGTAGAAAGAGGAAAACACCAAAAACTCTTGTCCTCGAAAGGACCCTCGCATGATAACGACTTGCGTGGGTGCAAGTCAAGCAAAATATTGCGATCTTTTTAACGCGACTTTCAAGATCAATACGCAGCTTGGCGCGTGAGTAATCTCATTCGTCATTACCATCTGCACAACTTGCTGAAACGGAATCTTCACGCATCGAATCTGTTCAGTTCCTTCCAATTCTTGTCGCCCGATAGTTATCGATCGCGCCATGTAAAGTCGTGTTGGCGAAACTACATTTGCGGTGAACGGATCAACCGTTCCGAGATCTGTCCACTGATCGGCCTCAATGCCAAGCTCTTCTCGCAGTTCGCGCTTTGCGGTAGCGAATGCGTCTTCTCCGATTTCAATTCCACCGCTGGCAGTCTCAATCGTGACACGTCCAACGCCATAGTGAAACTCTTCGGTGAGGTAGGCATTGTCTTCATCATCGATTGCGAGAACGGACACACCGTGTTTGAGATCGACGACACTGTAGGATCCAGGCTGGCCATCGGGGCGAATCACTTCGTCGCGCCGGAGGCTAGTCCAAGGGTCACGGTAAACTTCGTGCGAATCGATGATTTGCCAGGGGCCGTGCTGACGGGTTTTAGGTGGCATGTCTTCTCGGAGCTTCTATTTGTGGGGAGTAATTCGTCTAACAGCAATGACCGTGCGACCATCGACGCGCGCTTCCGCTTTCATTAGAGTAAGAGGCGCTTGGGAAAATGATAGTCGTGGTTCGTTGCGCGAACCAAACGCGTCGATTGCGGAGCGATCAACGACAATGTCCGACCTTCGTCTTGCAGAGAGTATCCACTAATGTCAAGTTTTCTCAAAAGTGTCGTCGCCATATTATTGGGTGCCGCGATCACAACGCCGTGTTTGCGCGCCGAGCCAACAGGCGATACGAATATCCATCCTCGAGGAACGTTTGCCAACGCGAGGCTGCGTTTTGAACAGGACAAACAGGGGCACGTCGCATTCATAGGTGGATCAATTACCGAAATGAACGGCTATCGGCCAATGGTGATGGAAGTTCTGAAACGGCGTTTTCCGGAGACGGAGTTCACCTTTACTGATGCCGGTATCTCTTCGACATGTTCCACGACCGGAGCCTTCCGTCTGGCCGAACATGTTTTGGACAAAGGTCCAGTCGATTTGTTCTTCGTCGAGTTTGCCGTCAACGATGATCAAGATGCTGGGCACGCTCGTCGCGAGTGTATCCGAGGCATGGAAGGCATCATCCGGCAGACGCGAACACATAATCCTGGCGCTGACATCGTCGTTACTCACTTCGTCAATCCAGGAATGCTTGCGAAATGGCAACGCGGCGAAGTTCCATTGCCGGTTGCGGCGCACAACGCTGTCGCCGCGCATTATCAAGTCTCGACGATTAATCTCGCTAAGGAAGTTGCCGATCGCATCACAGCCAAGACGCTGACCTGGGAGCAATTTGGGGGAACGCATCCAAAACCGCACGGCAACGCGATTGCGGCCACAATGATCGATCGTTTGATTGAGCAGTCGATGAGCGACCCCACTCCGGCGAAGGCGATTCCTCATGCGATGCCCCAACTTCTAGATTCCAAGAGTTACGCTCGTGGGCGACTGCTTCAGCCCAATGTGGCAAGTGACCTGAAAGGAATGATGATTAAGGTGCCTGCGTGGAAGGAGTTGAAAGGGTCGAGTCGCGGTCGTTTCACGAAGGAACTTCTTTTGTGTGCCGAAGAACCGGAAAGCGAGTTAACGCTTAAGTTTGATGGGACAGCGATCGGAGCGTATGTACTCGCCGGGCCCGACGCAGGCATCGTCGAGACGAGTGTCGATGGCGGACCGTACCAGAAAACGAATCTGTTCCATCGCTTCAGTTCAGGTTTACACTATCCACGAACGGTGCTCTTTGGCGCGGACTTAGCGACCGGAGCACACGTGCTGCGATTGCGAGTTGCCGATGCCAAACACGCAGATAGCATCGGTAACGCGATGCGAGTTCTTAACTTCGTCGCAAATTGACGACGACATATCGCAGACGACCACATTCTCTCATCGCTTTCCGGACTTGATTCATGTCTCCTGCATTCGCTTCGGCCCTATCAACGAACCCCAACTCTCTTACCGCGCTGGACGAAGTCATTGCACTCGTCCAGGAACAGCTCGGTGACGATCCGACCTTCGTGGTGTTGTTTGTCTCCGTAAACCACATCGTCGCCGCAGCGAAACTTGCACCTCGAATTTGTGAACAACTAGGAACAGAATGCGTGATCGGCTGTTCGGGCGAATCGATAGTTGGCGTTGGAACTGAAGTGGAGATGGCGTCGGCAATGTCGTTATGGGCCGCGTCCTTGCCAGGAACCGCCGTTTTGCCGATGCGACTTGAGTTTGTTCGCGCCCCAGAAGGTGGCTCGATCGTCGGCTGGCCTGACGACTTGCCGGAAGCGTGGCCCGATGGGTCGGCCCTGTTAGCACTGGGCGACCCCTTTAGCTTCCCGCCTGAACTGCTGCTCGAACGCGTCAACGAGGATCAACCTGGTACTCCTGTGATCGGTGGCATGGCTAGCGCTGCGACTGAACCCGGGGAGAACTGTCTTTTCATGGGGCCAAACGCCTTTCACGACGGTGCGGTTGCAGCCCTAGTTCACGGCGACGTAGCGGTTCGTTCGATCGTCTCGCAAGGTTGCCGCCCGATCGGCGGCCACTTTGTGATCACGAAGGCCGAACGCAATGTAATCCAAGAGCTTGGTGGCGTTCCTGCTTACAAGCGGTTAATCGAAGTCTACGAAACGCTTGCAACACATGAACAAGAGATGCTGCGCCGCGGGCTGCATGTGGGACGCGTCGTGAGCGAGTATCAGGCGACGTTCGAGCAAGGCGACTTCCTTGTGCGGAATGTTGTGGGTGTCGACCAAGAAAATGGTTCTATCGTGATCGGCGACTACGTCCGTCCTGGTCAGACCGTCCAGTTTCACTTGCGAGATGCGAACACGGCGGATGGCGAGTTGAAGCAATTGCTCGCGTCGATCAAACAGCCTCCGGATTCCGAGCCTCGCGGCACGCTGCTATTCACCTGCAACGGTCGCGGAACACGCTTGTTCCAGGAACCAAATCACGACGCCGAAGCCATTGGTAAAGCGTTGGACAACGCTCCGCTCGCTGGCTTTTTCGCGGCAGGAGAAATGGGACCAATCGGAGGCACGAACTTCTTGCATGGGTTTACAGCCAGCATCGCCGTATTTGAACCGGCTCCATCTTCTCGCGCGCGTGTTGAGGAGTAGCGAAGAGTTTCCCCGAGGCGCGACAACGTCTGACACCTGTACGAATGCGAAAGGGTTTCCGATGGGCTCATCATTTGACCGCCGACAGCTCTTGAAGGCGGCCACCGTCGCAGGGTTTGGGACAGCGACCGCAACCGGCACCGAGCCGTCTAGTGAGCATGAGAAAGAGCTTGCAAAGCCAGGCTCGGTCGACTGGCAACTAACGCGCGCGAGAATCAACCAAGGCAACTATCGGACGTCGCTAATCGAAGGCTACTGTTCGCATCAGTCGGTCGAGGTCGGCGACCAGCTGAAAATATTCGTCAGCACGGATCCGGCTCGCAATTTCAATCTCGACATCTATCGAATGGGCTATTACGAAGGAGCTGGCGCGAAGTTGATGCAGACGCATGGGCCGCTCACCGGAACGGTACAACCGACACCAGAGATAGGCGACAAACGGTTGCGTGAATGCGATTGGGAACCAAGTCTTGAGATCGAGATTCCCGATTCGTGGATCAGCGGCGTTTACCTTGGAAAGCTAACGACCGTGCCAGAAGGCGACGAGCCGTATTGGCAGAGCTATGTCATCTTCATCGTGCGCGATCAACGCAAAGCCGATATCCTGTTTCAGTGTTCAGACAACACTTGGCAAGCCTACAATCGCTGGCCCGTCAACGAATCGCTTTACACGCATCCCGACGGAGCCCACGCGCCGGACGTGGCGTCTAGCTTCGATCGGCCCTACGGAAAATATTGTCAAATCTTCGACCATCCGCTGTCGATTGGGTCCGGCGAGTTTCTGCTATGGGAGTATCCGCTTTGTTACTGGCTCGAGAAGCAGGGCTATGACGTCACCTATTGCAGTAACAGCGACGTTGTCGATCCGTCGTTCGTGACGCGCGCGAAGTGCTTTTTAAGCGTGGGCCACGACGAGTATTGGGATTTGGCTCAGTATCAAACCATTGAGAGAGCGATTGATGAAGGTGTGAACGTGTTGTGGTTGAGCGGAAATTCGGTCTACATGGTCAGCGAGTTCTCAAACAACGCCAACAGTCAGCAGCGACGAAGGATCGAACGCGTCGCGAGCTATGGACCATTGCGCGACGAAGAGTTGAAAAGTTACGGAAAGATTCTGGGCCCGTTTGATACGAGCGGTCCCGATGAACGAAGGATCATCGGAGCAAGAACGGTCGTTCCCTTTAATGGAGGTGGCGATTGGGTATGCACCAAGCCGGATCATTGGATCTTCGCCGGTACGGAAATGAACAGTGGTGAAGCGATCCCCGGCCTTATCGGCTGGGAGTTTCACGGCGATCCAGATGTTGCACGTGCTGGGCTGGAAATCGTTGGCGAGGGGAACGTATGGGCAGGCGGAACGCGTCGTGGTCAGTGGGCATCAACGATCTTTCCCGGACCGAAAGACAACTTCGTTTTCAATGCGTCTACGATCTATTGGGCTCAGGGACTTGCATCACCGCCAGGGCATCTCCTTCCCTGGTCACATTGGTCACGGCCACACGGACCTGATTCGCGGGTGCAACAAATCACAGAGAATCTGCTGCGACGTGCTTGTAGCTCGTGACAGCTGCCTTACCCCGCAGCAATGTGTCGCGTATGCTGTGAAGGGCAGATGGCACTGGCGATGAGAAAATAAATGGATAAGAAACTCGATTGGAATTGCGCTCTCGATGCGGTTGGTGGCAGCGCTGAACTACTGGTCGAATTGGTGACCATCTTTTTCGAAGAGTATCCCAAGTTGATCGACGGAATCCGATCTTCCATCGAGTCGCATGACTTGGTCGAACTTCGGAGATTTGCCCATACGTTGAAAGGCTGTTTGCGATACTTCGGCCCGACACATGCAAGCGACCTATCGTTCGAACTCGAAGCTATGGGACGCGATGGCCAGATTGAACGCGCGACCGAAGTGCTCAGCGATTTGCAAATCGAAATGGAAACTTTGTTTCCCGAACTGAAGGCATTCGTCGCATCACAATCTTCAGATTCCGACGCTTAACGGCGAGGCTCCCTTGTTCGATACGATAATTCGCAACGGTGAAGTGATCGACGGAACGAATAGGCCTCGATTTCGAGCCGATGTTGGATTGCAAGGAGATCGAATTGCAGCGATTGGCGATCTGACCAAGGCCACGGCGGGCGCGATCATCGATGCCTCGAACAAAATCGTAGCCCCCGGATTTATCGACGTTCATAACCATAGCGATGGTTGGCTGCTAAAGACGCCACACTTCACCGCCAAGACGCTGCAGGGTTTTACTACTGAGATTCTGATGGCCGACGGGATTTCCTACGCGCCGGTCAGCGCGAGTACCGCTTCGCAATGGATGTTTTATCTGCGAGCGTTAAACGGCTTGCGGCTCGACGAATATCGCGGATGGGAGAGTTGGGGCGAGTACATGCAGCAGCTGAATGGACACGCTGCGCAAAACGCGGCAGCGCATCTGCCGTACGCTAACATCCGCTCGATGATCTGTGGCTTTGGGCGAAACGTCGTCGATGATTTCCAGATGCGTCAGATTCAAAACGAGATACGTCGCGGGATGGAAGAAGGTGCCGTCGGCCTGTCGACAGGACTCGACTATATCGTGCAATGCTTCTCGACGACCGACGAGCTAGTCGAAGCTTGCTCGGCCATGTCCGATTATGGCGGCATCTATGTGACGCATGTTCGATACAAGAAGGGGCTGTTTCCTGCACTGAACGAAGCGATCGAGATCGGTCGACGAGCGAATGTCCCGGTGCATATCTCCCACCTCAAAGTGCAGGCTCCGTACACACACGAACAAGTCTTTGAACTGCTTGCTAAAGCTCGACGCGACGTTGACATAACGTTCGACGTCTATCCGTATCAACCGGGATCGACGATGTTGAGTTACTTCCTGCCTTACGACGCGTGGGAGGACGGCCCGATCGCAGCAATGGATCGGTTGCATCAACCGGAGATTCGTCATCGATTCAGCGAAGGCCTGAACGCGTTACGCCTCGACCTCGACCACATCCGTATCGCGTGGGTCGGCAGTAAGGAGAATTCGCATCACCAAGGCACGACGTTGCAAGAGTACGTCAACCAATCTGGGAAATCGGCCGATGTCGCGCTGTTCGAGCTGTTGATCGAAGAGCGACTTGCCGTGCTGTGCGTGATGGAGGAAGGCGACGACGCGCTCATCTGGCCGTTTCTGCAGCACGAGCTGTTCATGATGGGAACGGACGGTATCTACTTCCCGGATGCCCAAGTGCATCCTCGCGTATACGGCGCCGTCGGCAGAATCCTTGGTCGCTGTGTTCGCGATTTGAAGCTATTCACGCTTGAAGAAGCCGTGACCAAGCTAACTAGCGTCGCTGCCAAAAGATTCAAGCTCGTCGATCGAGGAACTTTGGCACCGGCTAAGTTCGCCGACGTTGTTGTGTTCGATCCGCAGACAGTCGCTGACGAGGCAACGTTTGAATCTCCGAATGTGCCGACGACAGGCATCGAGCATGTCTTTGTCAATGGAGAAGCGATCGTTCGCGATGGCGAGCCGCTGCTTGCTAAGTCAGAGCAAATGCCCGGACGGTTTCTGCGATTTGGCAAGTAAGCGGCGAATCGATTACATCCATTCGCGGATTGGTTTGCCTTCGATCAAGCGGACCGGGCGGCCGTCTGGGGCGCGAGCGATTAGGTCGTGCGGGATGCGGAGTTTCGAATAGATCGTGGTCGCAATGTCGTCGCTCCAGTACTCGTCGCGCGTCACGTATCCGCCTTCGCCGTCGGTCGTGCCAAGAACGTGCCCGGCTGGTACGCCAGCTCCAGCCATGATTGCGAAACCTGCTGTCGCCCAGTGGTCGCGCCCGCTAGCCGAGTTGATATTTGGAGTGCGACCGAAATCCGTCAGCCAACAGACGAGTGTCGTCTCGAGCAGGCCGCGGTCTTCCAGATCCGTCAGCAACTGTGGCAATGCTTGATCGACGGGTGGGATGCGTGAATCTTTGAGCGACTTGAAGTTATTTTGATGCGTATCCCAACCGCCATCGGTGACCGTGACGAATCGAACGCCTGCTTCGATCAAACGTCGAGCCAACAAGCAGCTCTGTCCAAACCGATGCTTGCCGTAGCCTTCACGAAGCTTCTCGTCTTCTGACGCGATGTCGAACGCTTGCTTTGTCTCTTGTGCGGTGATCATGTTCAAGGCGGTTTCATACTGCTCGTCGATCGCTTTGAATGCTGCGGGTTGAATGTCGGATTGACGTTGCAGTTGGTCAACGGTGGCGAGCATCCTCTTGCGACGATCAACGCGATCCAACGAGATGCCACTTGGCGGTGTGATATCGCGAACCGTGAACTTGTCGCTGTTGGGATCGGAATCGATGACGAACGGGTTGTATTCGTGTCCGAGTACGCCGGCCTTGCCACCACCAAATCGACTGTCAACGTTCGTGCCGAGTTGAACAAAGGGAGGCATCGCCGTCTTGAAGCCATGATGGTAGCTCATCACCGAACCATAGGTGGGATAAGCTACCGATTGATTGAACCGGCGTCCAGACATGACCCACTGATCGGCCGATCCGTGGCTGCCATTACGCGGATTCCAGCCTCGCAGCAACGCGAAGCGATCGGCGTGCTTGGCCATGTTTGGGCAGATCTCGGTGAACTTGATTCCTGGAATCGCCGTGTCGATCACACCGAACTCGCCACGCACGGCCACCGGAGCATCCGGCTTGGGGTCGTAGGTGTCGTGGTGACTGGTTCCACCGCGAGTCCAGATGACAATGCAGTTGATGTCCGATTCGTGCCGCCCTTGCGCTGCCGCAAGTTGCTTGCTCGCCATCGCAAGGGGCAGCGAAACACCAAGTCCAGCGAGGGCGCCGACTTGTAGAAAGCTTCTGCGTGAAGCCTGATCGTGATTAACGCCGGTGGGCAGAGTCAGCATCGTGGTGATCTCGTTGTGGGAGGTAGCATCGGGAGGGCTCGAATGGGTGTTCGAGGCGATGTCTGGAAGGCACCGCTATCATAGCAAGTCATTCAGCACGTTCAAAGTGAATAATCCAACCAATCGCATGGTGCTGACCCCCGATCGGGCCGCCCTGGACAGGCTGGTTCGATTACCGCGAGAATGACGTCGGGCCGAAGGATTGCAACAACATGGCACATGAAGACTTCGATATCGACAGCTTGGCTGCCTATCTCCATCTGACGCCACCTCAAGTGGCAAAGATGGCGGGCCGCGACAGATTGCCTGGCCGAAAGGTCGGTGGGCAATGGCGATTCTCTCAGGCCGAGATCCATCACTGGTTGGAAGAGCGAATCGGCGCTTCAGACGAGAGCGCGCTGCTCAAAGTCGAAGGAGTGTTGGAGCGCGCGGCGGAAGGGGAGTCGGAAGCTGCCGTTTCGATTGCTTCCTTGTTGTCGGTGGAAGCGATCGAAGTGCCGCTGGCGGCAAAGACTCGGAACTCCGCCATCACTTCCATGGTCGAGCTAGCATCTCGCACTGGTTTGCTGTGGGACCCAGAGAAGATGACGGAAGCCATTCGCGCCCGCGAGACATTGCATCCGACGGCGCTGGACAACGGCGTCGCCCTTCTTCATCCGCGTCGCCCGATGCCCACCGCGCTTGCCGAGCCGATGATCGCACTCGGTCGAACGCATCACGGCATTCCGTTTGGAGGGCCGCGAGGAATGCTTACCGACGTCTTTTTTCTAATTTGCTCTTTCGATGATCGTGGACATCTGCGAACACTTGCAAGATTGAGCCGGTTGGTCGGAGACCCCGAATTCCTGGCGGCGCTGCGTGACGCGGAGAATCCTACCGCCACGCACGAACGTATTGTGGACTTTGAAAGTCGAATCCCCTGATGACAGCGCAACGAGTCTTCTTTGTCGGCGATCCATCGCACGGCGAGTTTCATGAGCCCGTCGCTTGGTTGCGCGAGTACTGTGATCTCGCGATCTTTGAACAGATGGACATCGCACGTGCCGAGTTGGCGGCTGCCGACGATCCACCCGATGTCGTCATCGTCGCGGCGGCGACACCTGGCATCTATTCGCAACAGGATGTCGCTGCACTGCTTCGGTTGGCTCCTCTCGCACAGTTCATTGGATTGATGGGCGGATGGTGCGAAGGCGAACTGCGTACCGGTCAGCCTTGGCAAGGCGTCACTCGAGTTTATTGGCACGAGTTCGTGCCGCGCATGTCAGTGGAATTGATGGGCGTTAATCGACGAGGCCGATTAGCGATGCCGCGGACTTTCACCGAATCGGAACTCAGCGGCATCGCTGTTCCATCGCCTGAGAACGGCCAACGCGGTCTGGTTGTAATCCGAGCGACAACGCTCGAGGCTTACGATGCAATCGCCGAGGCGTGTCACGTGATTGGCCATTCAACCGTTTGGGCGAGTCCGCGGCAGCCAGCTTTCGTGATGGGGCCTGCCGTCGCGATTTGGGATGTGTCGCGTTCGATCGAGTTAGACACACTCGAACTTGTCGCATTTGTGAAGCAAGTTCATCAAGTACCGCTCATCACGTTGATCGGTTTTCCGCGCGAGTCTGATCGGCAAGTTGCATTGAATTGCGGCGCAACCTCCGTGGTTTCGAAGCCTTACTTGCTGCAGGAATTGTGGACGGAGTTGACACGTGTGACGTCAGCATGCCAAACGGTCGACGATCGCATCTCGGCGGCGTAGGGCCGTGCATCTTCGTTGTTTGCTCTGCGAGCAGCGGCTACTCGTCCGCGTAAACCTTCGTGCTTTCCTGCTTGGTGACAGGCGTTGTTACGTCGTCGCTGGCGAGTTGCACCGCAATCACGTGATCACCCGCTCCGATGCCTCGCGCCGCAATGCGATAGATGACCTCGTCGCGCGGCGCGATTCTCGCGAGTGGTTCCATGAAGACGTTTTGACCTTCGACGATCACCTTTGTGGGGCCGTCACCGCTGATCGGTGTCAGCTGGTCGGGCATTGCTGCAGCGATCTGGACGTTTGTTGCGACTTTGTTACCGTTATTCACAATCCGAATTTCGTACATCGTTTCGCTACCGACCTCGATCGGATCGTGAACGTCCTGCACGCTGAACGCCAATTCGGTCAGGGCTTGAACGTTGGTTGTGTGTTCAGATTCTGCTGCCAAGTTCTGACTTGCCGTTCCCTCCGCCAATAGCTTTTGCTCGCCGGTTTCGATTGGCAACGCCGTCAATTGAACGCTTCCACGATCCCCGGCAGGAAGTTCAGCCAAGCTCCAATAAACCGCATGACGCCGCGGGTCGTAGCTCCCTTTATTGTCAGCCGAAACATACTTCAGACCCTTGGGAAGGAGGGTTACGAGTTCGACATCGTAGGCTGTCGACGTTCCTGGATTTGAAACGGCGACGTCGTAGGTTACTTTGCGTTCTAGATAACGGGTGCGCGGACCACCGATGGCAACTTGCAAATCGGGTGCGATCACTTCGAGTGTCGCTTGATCTGTCACGTCAATCCCAGCATCAGCTTTAACTCGCAGCAGATTATTCACCATGCCCGCTTTGTCGGCTCGCAACAGCAGTGTGACTCTTTTCTCTTCCTGCGGACGAAGTGTTCCGATCTCGTACTCGAGTCGGTCACCGTCGACGTGAGCCAATCCGGCGGGGACATCTTCTTCAATAACGATCCCGGTCGTCGCTCCACTGCCGGGATTTGACAGAGTAATCTCGAAGATAACATCGTCACCGATCAGAACCTTCTCGGGACCCGTATGTTTGACAACGAGTTCAGGTTTCGTGCTGATCGAGCGGACCGAGGCCTGAGCGCGGAACGTGACGTTCGCAGTGCTGCCGACTACACCCTCGACTATCGACTCTAATTCGATCGAAACCTGTGCCTGGTCACCTGGTTCCAGATCACCTAGCTGCCACACCATATTGCCATCCGCAGTCTGGTCGAAATCGGGCGATGCATCGACGAGTTTCATTCCTTGCGGCACGCGATCGGTCACGACGACGCCATGGGCCGTCTCATTACCCACGTTTTGAACAAAGATCTTGTACGGAGCCGCTTGCCCGACGCTGACTTCGTCGGGGCCCTGCTTCTCAAAGGTGAGCTTCGGGCTTTGGATGCCTTCAAGATCACGATCGCCGGGGGTGTCGGAAGTGAGGGGCGATGGTACGAGTGCGGCTGTGGAGCCACCGGGGGCGTACGTTGCAGACGCGGTCGGACGCTCGATGGTCGAGCTGTTCGACAATAGCGGTTGCTGCGCTGCCGGAGGCGCTAGTTCGACGGGAGCGTAGCTTGAACGAGCAGGTATTTCGTCACGCGACAGGGGTGGCGGTTCGATTGTTCCATCGTTGCTCGCAATGGGCGCGGGCGACTGATAAAGAGGTGATTCTGATGAATCGCCATTCACTAGCTCCGGCGCAGATTCAGAGGGAGGAGCGGGACGCCCGGGCGCTGCGCTCTTAGATGCACCATCTCCATAGCCGCCGAAACGGTCTTCCGATTCTGTTGCAGCCAATTCTTGTGGTGATCGCAGCGAGGCTCCGGTACCGTCCACGCCGTCAGTCGCGTCGCCGTATCGACTCGCGTACGGTGATGATTCGGTTGACTCTGCTGTCGAATACTCGCTTGTATAAACGCTGGTTGGCGCGTAGGAGCTTTGAGGAGTTGACTGTGGGCGCTCGGGTGAATCTTGCGTCGTATCGGTATCCGTATCATTAATCGAGTAGCTTGCTGGCGAACTGGCGTACGACGATGCAGGTGGGCCGACGAACTTCGCGGAACTTGCAACCTCGTCGGTTTCTAGTTCATTGGAGTAGATCGCTACGTTTGTCGGTGCGGCGGAGTTCAGGTTGGAGCCATCTTCACTTCCGTAAGAGTTGTCTGAGATCGGGATTGGTCGTGGCAATTCGCCGCTCGCGGTCGGTGCTTCGGTCGTAGTGGTGACCGCCGTTGGATCTTCTGAAGTCGTACCACTCCTCTGTGCGACCAAGACTCCCGCGCCGCCAACTCCCAGAATTCCAGCGACCAAACCGAGACGCATCCACAACCGCTTCATTGCTTTGCTTCCAATTGAAGTGACCCGAACGGCGCGATGTCGACGAATAGACCAGCACGCCCAAAGAGCTGTATTCTCGAACGAGACTTACCAGCGATCGGTAAGTACCAAAATCGAATCCGCGGTGGAAGGTCACTTTATCGAGACACGACAGGCGCATGCGGCTGGATGAGCGAATGTCGGATTGCTCCTCATTTGGTGAAAATCACGTTCTCGTGTTTCACACCACGGGCGAGCTTGGCGGCATACGTGGGGAGTTCGGCTATCGGATGTTGGACAAGTGTGCCACGTCGCTCGGTCCAATAGGTTGACCAGATGCCGCTAGCGATCTCGCAGTAAGTGTCTAACGACATCCCCGCGCGCTCGATTCCATACGGCCAAATTTCAGAGACGACTGGGACGCCTTTGGAAAGCAAGTCGGCGGCGCCACGAAACGCGAATCCTTCATAACCCTGGACGTCGATCCACACGAGCGACACTTGTTCCGAGAGTTCATCACCCAGGTTGGCCAACAGGCTATCAATCGTGTCGGAGGGCACTTTGATCACACGACGATTCGACTCGTTAAACAACTCTCGCGATTCACTGGCTGGTAGCGCACTGCGAACGCGATGATCGCCGTGGTTGTTTTCGCTCAGCTCGAATTCGAGTTCGGATCGCCCGTCGGATGCCGCAAAGTTGAGACAAGTAAAGCGTTCTTCAAAATCGTTGGCGGCAACGTTTCCTTGCAGCTGCGAGAAATTCCTGGGGGCTGGTTCGACCGCGATCGCTCTTTCGAATTCACCCGTGGCGAGCATTCCAATAGAGATCACGCCGTTGTTCGCTCCGATGTCCAACACCGTTCCCTGGCCCTTCGGTGGGCACAGTTGTTTGCTGCGGAGGAAGGCGAGAGAGTCCACGATCCACTCCAGCTCAAACTCGCGCCGAGAGTAGAGATGCCGGCTAACGGCATCATGTTCGTCGAACGGGATATTGAAGATTCCTTGTTGAGTCTTCAACGTCATCGACTTGCTGAACCTTCTGTGAAACTGCCACAGTAGCATTCGATATTTCCATTGAATTCGCTTCAACGGCTTAGGGAGACTGGTGAAGACGTTCATGTGATGCCTTTCATTGAGGCCCGTAACAGATTGGCTCGTGGATGTTGGCATCATCGACGTGAATCAAACAGTTGTCGCTGTAGCCGTCTCAATAAGCCATTTTGCGGCGATCGGATGTTCTGTTCCGGAGCGTCCACCCGAATGTCATTCATCTGCCGTTCGGCTTCTCGTTGTTGCTGTGCGTCTCTCAACGGCAACTCCAGCGGTTCGAGTCCGGCAATATCCTTGTGTCGAGCGACGAGCACACCATCGGAACAATACGTTCCGTGATCAAAGTCGGCGTGCGCGACAGTGATGTATCCGCATCGCTCAAGATAGCTCTTGCATTGATAGTGCAACTCTTGACTGTGAGTGCCCACAAACACGTAGCCGATTCTTCCGGTCTTAAGCGATTGTTCGGCATCGCAGAGCATCTCGAATTCGGCACCTTGGATATCGGCATGCAGTATGTCGATATAGTCTAACTGTTGCGATTCGAGGAATTCGTCAACTCCCAAATAGCCGTGGCCGATCTTGCTATGGAAGAACTCACCTACTAGGCCGTTCTTAGCAAAATTGTGCTTGCCGACTTTCAAGTTCTTCTTTCGCGGCTCGACGCAAAAACATTTCGCGCCGGCCACCTCGTTGGCGAACCACATCGAGTAGAACGCCCAATACGCACCCAGCTCAACGATGCTGCCCCCCTGCGGAATGTGTTTCAAGACTTCCTGAAACACGAATTCTTCCTGTGGCTCATGGCAGCCGTTGTTGCCCTGGAGGAGGCGAACGTATCCGGGGTCAATTGCTTTAGCCAGCAGGCCGTTATGCGTGATTAAGTGCCCGTCGATTACGGCACCAGCGTTGGGAACTCGCGCGATATGCTTGTTGCATGGATCTGCACAAATGTCACGAATCCGTCCCTCCACGTCTTCCAGATGCGCTTTCGCGGTCACTGTGAGTCTCCGGCGGTGAACTTCGTCGCGTCGCGAACAGGTCGGCTCGTCCACTGCGTATTGTTGAGTTGCGATTGTCTAGGCGGCGCGCTGTGTCGCTAGGTTTGCTTCGTCCGTTGGCACTTGAATAATCCCCAGGTGCTTTCGAATGAATTTCAAGATGCACCAGTTCAACTGCTTGTCGGCTACGAGCTCGTGAAACGCTTCATAGACTGGGTGAGGATGATCGGTCGTCGCCTCGTCCATGCGGCGGCTACGATCGACATCATGGACCAGGATGAAGCCGCCCGGCTTTACGAGTGGAACGGCGTTCGTCAGATCTGCGAGCGCGCCCTCATACGTATGGTCGCCATCGACGAGCACAATTTCGACTTGTTCCTTCAGGGTGTCGGCGAGCTTCGGCAACCACTCTTTCGAGTCCCCACAGCACAATTGCAGTTTCGATTCAGAGAATCCGACGCGAGCCAGGTTGCGTTTCACTACCTGCGGAAAGGTCCCATTGCTGTACGAATCTTGGTCGACGCAGATTAGTTTTCCCTGCCCGTTCTCGTTGATTGCGTTGGCAAACCCAACAGAAGTACCACCGGCGAAAGTCCCTACTTCCACGATGTATTCGGGTTTATAGTGGCGTGCCAAAGCATAGACAAAACGACCGTAACGAGGATGATCCTTACCACGCCCATTGTTCTTGAGCTTGTAGTTCGGCGCTCCTTCAAACTCGGGCAGGGGATCGTAGGGCGCGGCCAGGAATTGATCGAGAACTTCACGATCGAAACATAGATTTCCATCAATGGATCGAATTTGCCCGGCCTTGAGAAGAAAGTTCTCGATAAGTTTCATGACGTGGTAACCATTTGATTGTTGTGATCGGTGAACGCAACTAACGAGGCCTTAACCCGTTGCGGCGGGAAATGTAATCGGGTCCGCCAAATCGAAAAAGGTCAATTCCATGAATGCGGGTGCTAGCGGTCTGAACCGACGCCCACTCGGTTAAGAGACTTTTAGCGGCCCACGAGAACTGACATTGTCTGCGGACGCCGCCTGCGATAGCTTTCCCCGATCTCAATGAAAGGGAACGGATCGCCGCCTGCCAAACCACGAATTTGGGAGTGTCGTAAATGAAAGTGGCTGAACGTCTGCATGCAATGCATCGATTTTGGCGCTACCGTCTCAAGCAAGATCGTCATGAACTCGCGTATATCAGAAAGCACGTTGCAGCCGGTGAAACCGTCCTCGACATTGGGGCAAACCGCGGTGCTTATAGTTACTGGCTAGCAAAAGCCGTCGGGCCGTCCGGCACCGTTTACGCATTCGAACCACAGCAAGAGCTCGCCCAGTACGTGGAAGATTCCAAGCAGGCCTTTCAGCTTTCCAATGTCACGGTCATTAACAAAGCATTGTCGTGCACAACCGGTGAAGCCGAGCTCTTTAGGCCCGACTGTCATCCTTGGGGTGGCGGAAGTCTCGAATCGTTTCCTGATTGCGAAGGTACTTACGTCACCGTCCCAACGCAACGTCTGGATGACTTCGTCGCGCAAGAACAACAGATCCCTCGCCCGATCAGCTTCATTAAGTGCGACGTGCAAGACCATGAACTGCAAGTGCTTCAAGGCGCTCAACGAGTCCTGCGAGAAGATCGACCTACGCTTTTTCTCGAGTGTATGCCGTACTGCTGGGGCGAGTTGTCTACTTATCTCGACAGCATCGGTTACCTCGCCAAACATGTTGTCGTGAATCACAAAATGTACACCCTCGAAAGCGCGGATTGGAAGAAGGAGTACGATCACATTCTCGGCAAGTTCTTCTTCGTCCATCAAAGCTGCGCAGAGACTCGACGAGCAGCTTGAGTTCAATTCGAAACGTTTAGTCCATTGCATCATCGCCGGCGGTTTGCGGCGCTTATTTGTTGCTTGGTAGGAAGAAACTGCGATGTCCACAGATGCCTATTGCTCTCGCACCGAGTCCACCGCCGACCTCACTCCTGCGTACGACGAACCGCTTCGGCAATGTCCGATGTGTGGATCATCGGAGATCAAGAACTACGATCATGACTACACAGGCCGACAAGTCGATCGCTGCCAGTCCTGTCGACTGATGTTTATGAACCCGCAATACACGGCGGACTACTTGGACTGCTATTATGCGAACTACGGCCAGTGCGGCGAGGACGTCTTAGCGATTCCCGATCCCGATGATCTGAGTGAGCGTCGTGTTGCGGCAAAAGCGGATGCGATCGAGCAATTGGAGCGTTACACGACGCCGGGGCGTCTTCTGTCGATCGGTTGTTATGATGGGATTGAATTGCTGTTGGCCGAGCGGCGCGGATGGCAAGTGGAAGGCTACGATGTTGACGCCACAACCATGAGAATGCTACGAGAGCAAGTTGACTTTCCGATCTATACAGGTGACTTCTTTGGTCTGGGACTTCCCGCCGATCAATACGATTGCGTGTTCATGGATCAGGTGCTGGAACACCCTAAGAATCCACAGGAGTACCTCCGAGAGGTTTATAGGATCCTCGCTCCCGGCGGTCTGTTACATATTGGCTGTCCCAACATCAAATCGATTTCTAGTCGGCTGAAAACGCTATTAGGAAAGCTTGGTCTGAAGCGCCGACGAGGCAAGCACTACGACATGTTCCACCACCTGTTCTTCTATGACCCACGAACGCTTGCCGAGATCATGGAATCACACTACGGTTACGAAATCGTGGTTATCGAGGGCGATCCCGTCATTGGTCTGAAATCCATGACTCTGGAGGAAAGCTGGCGCACCCGACTCAGCAATTGGATCCGCCGAAAGTATCCGATTTGTGAAAGCAGCTTTCGCCTCGTCGTCAGAAAACCGGGTGAGGCGGTATGCGCTCGTCGAATGGCGGCTTGAGTCTCCCGCTCTTCACACTCGCTCGGAGTGGATGTTGGCAAGCGCGTCGAGAAATGCATTTCCGTCTAGGCAACTTCTTACACGCTGAACTTCCTTTCCCTTGGTTCATTTCGTGCGAGCGTTTGTGGATTTCTTCGTCAGCCGGTGCGCTGTTGCTTGTCGATTGCGAGTTGCTAGCTCCGCACCAAACAGCCTCCTGATTTAGTTTCCAGACGATAGGTATCTCGCTGAGTGAGCTTCACACATTGACATTTGTATAGTCGATGCCCTGAGCGGGTTCTCCCTCGTCCAAAAGAGATTGCCGAAGCGTGTCCAAGTTGGACGATCGTTTTAATCAGAAGTGCACTCGACAGGACGCCAGATGCCAACAGAAGTTGTGGGGATTCTCTTTGCTCGGGATCGCCTGAATAAGTAGGATGAGGGGGGACAATAAGTGCCTCGCAAACCGCTGGGCGACATGAAGACTCAAAAGAAAACGCGGTTCTCTGCCACGATCCTTCGATCGATCGATGAGTTTTCATCGAAGAGCGGACGGTCGGTGCTTCCCCCCACCATCTGGCTCGTGTCACGGTTCTGTTCTTGTCCTGGAGTTTGCAGTCATGCTCATTAAAGCGGCGCGTACCGCGCATGCTAGTCGTTCCTCGATGAGGAGACGTCGGCTCCAACTAAGACGGTTTAGCGATGCACGTCGGCTCTTGTTCGAGCCGTTGGAAGATCGCAGATTGCTCGCCATCGATTTTGGCGATGCACCCGACAGCTACAAGACGCTAGACGCCAGCGGTGGCCCAAAGCACGAAATCGGAGCGCTGTTTCTTGGTACCTACATTGACGGCGAACCTGACGGGTATCCGGATCAATTCGCAGAGGATGATGACGACGATCAATTGCCGAACGACGAAGACGGCCTCGTCCGCACGTCGCAGTTTATCATTGGTCAATTATCGAGTATCGATGTTTTCGCTTCGGCGGCTGGTAAGCTTGATGCGTGGATGGACTTGAACGGCAATGGCCAGTTTGACCATCCGGATGAGCATATTAACGACGGTGTCTCTGCTTCTTTAAATCCCGGTGTTAACACACTGACATTCACGATTCCTGGTGGTGAAGAAGGTGCAGTAGCAGGTACGAGTTTCGCGAGACTTCGGATTAGTTCGGCTGGCGGTCTTGCCCCCGGTGGTTCGGCTGCGGACGGAGAAGTCGAAGACTACGAAGTTCAGATCCTTGGTGGTGGTTTTGGCACCGAACGTGATTATGGCGATGCGCCGAACAGCTATCAGACGCTTGCTCAGAGCAGTGGGCCGTCGCACTTGATCACCTCGTTGTTCCTTGGCAACTATGTCGATGGCGAGTCCAATGGGACCCCTGACCAATTTGCCGAGTCAGACGACGATGACCGGATTCCAAATGACGAAGACGGCTTGGTCGGGTCTTCGTTGTTCGTGCCTGGCCAGTCGGCGAGCATTAATGTTCGAGCTTCTGGGTCGGGACAGGTGGATGCCTGGATCGACTACAACCTCAATGGACAGTTTGATCATCCAAGCGAACACATCGGCGGCGGTACTTCCGCGTCGGTCACAGCCGGCGTCAACACGATCAATTTCAGCATCCCGGCCACTGCGACCGCAGGGAACAGCTTTGCGCGCATTCGCCTGAGCAGTGCTGGCAGCCTCTTTCCACTTGGTCAAGCGAGCGATGGCGAAGTTGAAGACTACGAAGTCATCGTATTTGGCCAAACGAGCAATCAATTCGATTTCGGTGATGCCCCCGACAGCTACCAGACGCTAAACACAAGCGGAGGTGCGAAGCATCAACTCGGCGGTGGCCTGTACTTGGGAGCGTTGGTGGATGGTGAGCCCGATGGCAGTCCGGCCACGGATGCAGAAGGCGATGCGTTCGAGCAGTTTCCTAATGACGAGGATGGCGTCGTTCGGACATCGCTGTTTGTCGCAGGTCAATCGGCCAGCATTGATGTAATCGCCTCCGCAAGCGGCAAGTTGGACGCTTGGCTCGATCTGAACGGTAACGGCCAATTCGATCATCCCGACGAACACATTGACGACGGAACTTCCGTCCCTGTTAACGCCGGACTAAACACGATCAACTTCGATATCCCAGTCAACGCCATTGCCGGAGAAACATACGCCCGAGTTCGTATTAGTACGACAGGGAATCTAGGTCCCGCGGGTCAAGCCGCCGATGGTGAAGTTGAAGATTACCGACTTGTCGTGCTCAGCGGAAATGGAGGCGGCGGAGGTGGTGGTGCGGTTCAGATCATTGATGACGGGGATGCTGGGTTCACACAGACGGGTTTCGCGCCGTTTGCGGTTGGCTATCAGGGCGACGAACACTTCGTGGCGGCGGGTAATGGCTCGGCGACGGCTAGTTGGACGTTCGAAGTAACTCCAGGTCGTTATCGTGTGTCTTCGACTTGGGATCCGCATGCGAATCGAGCCAGCAACGTTCCGTATACGATCATGGACGGCACGACGCAGGTGGCTCAAGTAGCGGTGAGCCAAGAGACCGCTCCGAACGACCTGACAGATGCGGGCGGGAACTGGGAAGACGTCGCGACCGTGGATATCACCAGCACGACGTTGAAAGTGATGATTTCCAACGACGCCAACGAGTTCGTATTCGCAGACGCGGTTCGTATTGAGCGTGTGGGCAGCCTGGTGATGGAGCCTGAGATTCAAGTGTTGGACGGTGCGACGGACATCGCGGATGGTGGCACGATCAACTTCGGTACCACAACGCCCAACACACCGGTGGATAAAGTGCTGACCGTGAAGAACGTCGGTACTGAGAACCTGACGATGACTCCTTTGAATGGTGGTAACTTCCCGAACGGCTTCAGTCTGGTTCAGAACTTCGGTAGCCCGACGCTGTCACCGAATCAATCGACGACGTTCACGGTTCGTCTTTCCTCGGCGAGTGAGAGTAACTTTGGGGGAGCGATCAACTTCGCGAACAACGACGGTGACGAGAATCCCTTCGACTTGAACCTGCAAGGCGTGGTCGCCAACGTTCCTCCACCTCCTCCGACTCCGGTGGTTCAGATCATTGATGACGGGGATGCTGGGTTCACACAGACGGGTTTCGCGCCGTTTGCGGTTGGCTATCAGGGCGACGAACACTTCGTGGCAGCAGGTAACGGTTCTGCGACGGCGAGTTGGACGTTTGATGTGACCCCAGGTCGCTATCGCGTGTCTTCGACTTGGGATCCGCATGCGAACCGGGCGGACAATGTTCCTTACACGATCTTGGACGGTACGACTCAGGTTGCTTCGGTCGCAGTGAACCAGGAAGTTGCTCCGAACGACTTCACGGATGCGGGTGGCGACTGGGAAGACGTTGCAACGGTGGACATCTTCGATACGACGTTGAAGGTGATGTTAACGAACGATGCGAACGAATATGTTTTCGCCGACGCAGTGCGTATCGAGCGGAATGGTGACATTACGCAGATTCCTGGCTCGCCGAGTGCCCCAGCCAATAGCAACATTCCCGACGTCACACTTCCCGCACCAGACGCGAACGAGTTTATTGACAGTGGTGGAATTCAAATATCTACCCGAACGATCGGCGTGATATTCGAAAGTAACGCCACCGTCGGAGATGTTAACGATCTCATATCATCTATCGACGCAACGATCGTTGGCGGTCAGTCTTCCACCAAATTGCTGTTTCTTGCCCTGCCACCGAGCAACACACTTGAGAACGTGGTTAGCGCCATCGTCAGTCTAAACAATGACGCGCGCGTGGTGGTCGCCACTCCGAATACACTGCAAACGACCCGACAGCTTTCGAACAACAGCGATCAGTTCGCGCGGGGCTGGGTTTGGGAAACGACACCCAACGGAGGCAACAATGGTCTTGAGCTCATTCGAGCACCGCAAGCTTGGAATCTGCAGACTTACGGTGCAAGGAACGGTGATGTCGCGGACGTTGGTGTGATCGACAGTTCCTTTGATCCCACGCATCCAGATTTGGCCGGGCGGCTTCAGGTCCCGCCTTCAACACCAGCGCAGCTCACCGTTACGTGCCCAATGGGAATTTCGGCACCCTGTATTAGCGAACACGGTACACACGTTACGGGAATTATAGCTGCTCAGGGCGACAACCCGTTGGGAGTCGAAGGAGTCGCACCCCACAATCCAAACATCATCGGGCGTGTCGCCAATGTAGCGACGCTCCAAACGATTCAAACTATCTACTCGATCCTGGCGGAGAATCGTGACGTCGTCGCGATCAATATGAGTTTCGGATTAAAGGAGTACGCCGCCAACATTAATCCGCAAACAGATAACGTTCGTGACCCAATCCCCTTTACCTATTCGCAGATGATGTTTCTGGCTGGGATTGCGCACAACACGGCAGCCGCCAATTTTATCGCCGCGAACGCCCGTTCCAACTTTCTGCTCCCATCCGCTGTTGGCTACGACGCTCGGCCCGGAGTTGTGCGCGTCCAGGACGATAGTGGAATGAACAGTGCAGCAATTCTGAATCCTTCTGGGCATTATATTGCTGTTGAAGCCGTTAACCAGTCGAACTCTAACCCGACCGGGACTAATCTCGGCGGAACAATCTCAGCACCTGGAATCGGAATCCGATCAACCGAATCCACCAGTGCGGGCGATTACGATAGATCTGCGACTGGAACGTCTGATGGCGACCCAAACTATGCGACCATATCGGGCACATCGCAGGCGACTCCGCACGTCACCGGTTTGATCTCGTACCTATGGCACTTAGCTCCCGATCTGACGTTCGACCAAGTCCGCGATCTTGTCACGCATTCAGATTTCACCGTCCAAACGAACAACGGCACGCAACCACGGATTGACGCGTTCGCTGCAGTGATGGGTATCGACCAGAAAAAGAGTAACTTTACGCTACAGAAAGCTCTGGTCGACGTGGATGACGGATCACTTGATGGAAATGCACGCAATGATGTTGATGACGAAGACGGTGATGGGAATACGTTGGAGTCTTTTGTGAGTGGTAACGTTGCGGGTGTCGACGCAACGGGCATCAAACACGGTGATGGCCTTCGTGGCGACGGCGTAGTTGATATGAAGGACTTCCGTGCCTTCCGTGATGCGATGCTGCAAGTCTTGCTCAGTGAGAACTCTCTTTCAAGTAGCGACTTGGATTTGGACGGTGCCGCTGGCAGCCTAAAACGAGACCTGAACCTAGACGGACGCGTGAACCTAGTTCCGACAACATCTGACCCGCCCTACGAGAATGTCTTCCCCCGTTATGACTTCAACGGCAGCGGTGCGATGGAGGCCGACGGAATCTTGGTGACGCCGGGGAGTACCGGTGTTGCTCCGTTTAAGATTGATCCTGATACGAGTTGTAGCAACCTGAATTCTCCCGCAGGCTGTTTGCGGGACATTGACGTTCTGGCCAATCCAGCGATCTGGCAAGTCGATCAAGAAGGCGTCTCGACCACCGACCTCTTGGCGGATCGTGACAACGACGAAACTATCGATTATTTGTACTCCGCCGATTTCCACTTCAATATCGGCCCCGATCCGCAAGCCAACTCTGCCGACCTTAGCATCCAAGTCGAATCGCTTCAGGGAGGTCCGAATGGAGCGGTTACGTGGTCGAAAACGATCAACATCCCTGGACCTTTGAGTGCTCAGAATGCGACGAAGCGTATCATCACAGTGCCATTGTTTGGTGATCGAGTCGATAATGCCGTCAAAGTCACAGTTGCCAGAGGAGGTGGCTCTGGATCATTCACGTTTGGCGCAGTTCAATATGGCAAGGATCGCGTCGTACGAGTGGAGAACTGAAGTGGACCCCAATAACTGGACAGGGCAATAAGGGGTAGAATCGCCCGAATTC
>JACKQG010000077.1_pt2 | contig 80888 bp, 66 predicted proteins | sample 8237621 | NCBI WGS metagenome assembly JACKQG01 (sample SAMN15677084, study PRJNA649215) | marine metagenome | biome: marine; feature: Black Sea; material: saline water; isolation source: suspended particulate matter (SPM) from the Black Sea western gyre | collected 2013-06-09/2013-06-10 | depth...
AAAAAAAAAACGCTATATTCGATAGCGCCGCCATGACCCTCGACAATGCCGATCATCATGCTTTCAAGTTCAGTCCAACCCTGAGATGCTACAGAAGCATCGATGAGGAATAAGCCCTCATATAATCTTTCGGTCAATGTGATCTCCTTTACAGATCTTGATTTGCGAAAAGCCCCCCCGTGACCAACAGGGAATCTATGCTGTTTCGCACCCAATTGTTGAGTTCGCCTACTCATATGGACCACGAGAGTGATGCAGAATCGTAAGCTCGTAAAGAAGTTCGACGAGCGGAAACCCGTGAAACTTCTTCAAATACCGGGAATATTCTCCTCCGGAAGCGGCCCATTGTAGCGAAGACCTGCATTCTTTACACCCTCAACCGCCCAGCAAAGTGCAGAATCTGCCGCTCTATGTATTGAGCGCTGTTGCAGTGCCCATTCGGCCTCTACGGGCTTTTCTAGTACGAAATCCTCTACCGTTTGCCCTTGAGAAGGTCGGCCTATTCCCATTCTGCACCGAGCGAAACGGTCGGAGCCGAGATTTTGGATCAGATCTTCGATGCCTCTGTGGCCTCCTGAAGATCCTCCCGGTCGCATACGTAGCATTCCGGGATCCAGATCAAGGTCATCCACAACCACCAATAGATCATCGATCGTTGCCCCGATCTTACGAAGATAACCCTTCACCGGAGGCCCGCTGCAATTCATGAACGACATGGGCTTGAGGAGATGGAGCTTGCGCCCCTTCCAACCTGCGGAGAAGGCTTCAAGGTCTGGCTGCGTAAATGGGTCAGGGGTTTTCAGCAGAGAGACAAGATTGTCAACGACTGAGAAGCCCAAATTATGGCGTGTGTCTATATAAGAATCTCCCGGATTGCCAAGGCCAACGATGACTCGTGGGCGTGAGCGATCAGGGAGAGATCTTGCCAAAACAGAACCAGTTCCGTAAGAGTTTATCCGCCGCGTCGACCGTGACAGATGATGACCGGCGTACCTTCAGAGAGAAGAAGTTCAACTCCCTCAGGCATGACCAGATCGCGTGCACGAATCGATTCGTTGGTCCCCATCGATTCGACGTTGATCGTCAGTGAATCGCGAAGGTTTCCAATTTTGCCTCGCACGGGTACATGACGGTAAGCCATATCCATGACTCCCCCCCCTGTGACACCCTTTGCGATGCCGGAAGTCAGAATCCGCATCGTTGTCGTGATTTCAGTATCGGCCGAAACACGAGCAAGGTCAGCATGGATGGCTTTATCGCCATAGATATCGTACTGAACTTCTTTGAGAATTCCTGATTCAACCTGTCCCTCAAACTTGATCTCGAAGAATCGATGATGATTCTCCAAAGCTTTAAAGAACTCACCAGCATTCACTGTGAGATTCATATTCGGCTTGTCTCCACCGTAAACGTTGAGGGGCATATGGCCCTCATCACGCAAACGACGTGTAGAACTAGATCCGGAACTAGTGGTATCGCGGGAGGATCCCTCCATCACGAACTTATCCATCTTGGGTCACCCTTCGGTTACACACCTAATTGGTATCAAAGGCTATTACGGCCTATCGACGCAGATTTATGTATCTGGCGAATGGCATTACCGAACGCCGCAGCGCACGACAGAATAGATACCCTATCACTGGAAATCTTTCCGTCCACCGGAATGGTGTCGACGAAAGCAAACTCCTGAGCGGGAGAGGCCAAAAGCCTTTCAACTGCAGGACCACATAAAACGGGGTGCGTACAGGCCAATATCACCGATTTGGCACCCTTATCGAGAATCAGACGAGCAGCAGCAGTAATTGAGCCCCCCGTCGCGATCACGTCATCTGCCAAAATAGCGTTCATTCCGGCCACGTCGCCGATGATGAAACCGATCTCGGTCTTTTCGCCACTGACACGCCTTTTGTCGACGGTCGCCAGTCGAGCCCCTAAGCCGCGGCTATAAGCTCTTGCCATTTTGATGGCACCCACGTCAGGACTGACCACGACGAGGTCTTCAAATTGTTTTTTACGGAAGTGATCCACGATCACCGAACCGGCGTAAACGTGATCCACAGGAATATCGAAAAACCCCTGAATCTGTTCGCAGTGTAGATCCATAGTCACAACACGGTCAGCTCCAGCAGCGACAATCAAGTTCGCAACCATTTTTGCGGTGATGGGAACTCGCGCACCTTGTTCACGTCGGTCTTGACGCGCATATCCAAAGTAGGGAATCACTGCGGTGATTCGAGCGGCAGATGATCTTTTCACGCAATCGATCATCACCAGGAGTTCCATGAGGTTTTCGTTTACGGGAGGACAAGTGGATTGGACGATGAAGACATCCTTGCCTCGTACGTCTTCCCCTAACGAAACGGAAATTTCGCCATCAGGAAAACGAGTGACTTCAGCTCTTCCAGGCTCTAGACCCAAGTCGCTGCATATATCCGCGGCTAAAGTGTGATTCGAGTTACCGTGGAGTACTACCATCGTGTCGGAAAGCATCAGGAACCTTTCTCGTCGTCACCATCCTCAGAGTTACTCTGAGATTTTTTCACCATCTTTTTAGCAGGAACACCAATAACAGTAGTTCCATCCTCGATCACTTTACCCGGAGGAACTACAGCTCCCGCTCCTATCGTTGCGTTCTTTCCTACATGACCCGGAGCCACAATGACAGAACCGCTACCGACAAAGGCACCCTCTTTTATGAGAGTGTGATGCTTGTTCACTCCATCGTAATTTGCAACAACAGCACCCGCGCCAATATTGGCATTCTCTTCGATCGTCGCATCGCCGAGGTACGCCAAATGTTTCGCTTTGGCACCATCTTTAAGTTGACTTCGATTGACCTCTACAAAGTCACCGATCACGACACCGTTTCCAAGAACGGATCCGGATCTGATATGAGCGAAAGGTCCCACTTCACAATCAGTACCAATCTCGACCCCACGCCGAATCACGGTTTGAGGTTGAATCAGAGTATCCTGACCTATGGAGACATCCATTTCTATCCAAGTGGTCAAAGGATCTACAATCGTGACTCCACGACTCATGTGATCGCGTTGTATTCTCTGCTGGATCTGCCGGGAAGCCTGAGCCAATTGCTGGCGGTCGTTCACCTGGGCGAATTCCTTGTCTACACAGCAATCATGAGTGCCTACGCCAAGATCTCGCTCCTTGAGAACCTCTACCAAACGAGTGAGGTAAGCCTCTTTTTCGGGATCTCCTGAAGACAAATCCTCTTCGACGAGAAAGCGCAGAGCCGGGAGAGTTTTCTTGTGATCCAATGCGTAAATCCCCAGATTGACCTCATGGATTTCTTCGTCATCGGGAGCGCGCTCTTTTTGTTCGACGATGCCGTCAAATGCACCCTCCGAGCCCACCTCTGAGACCATCTCTGAGTCACGGATAATTCTTCCCATTCCAAAGGGATCATTCAGGATCGAAGTCGCCACTGTGAACGTGTGATCAGAATTATTATGCGAAGAGACGATGCCCTGAAGAAGCTCCACGTCAAGATCAGGCAGATCACCATTCACGATCATGACGGTGTCAAAACGCGGAGGACTTTGATCCAAGGCTTCAAGAACGGCATGCCCTGTTCCCCGAGGTGGATCCTGAAGTGCGAGACGTATATCAGAACCGTCGAGATGAGCACGAATAGAATCGGCCCCGTGGCCCACGACGACAGTGATGTCGGCAGCCCCAGCAAGTCGCACCTGTCGAATCACATGATCCAACATCGGTAGCCCAAGTAGAGGATGAAGAACTTTGGGGAGCGAGGATCGCATTCGGGTTCCTCGACCTGCTGCGAGGATAACAGCGGAAAACTGGTCCATGTCCGGATCCATCCCTGTTTGCTGATCGACTCACCCGAAGAATTGAATGGCTACCCGGCGAGGACTCGAACCTCGAATGACTGGACCAAAACCAGTTGTGTTGCCAATTACACCACCGGGTAGCGGAATTTTTGTTCTGAAGAAGGTCACCTTTTCTCAAACCGTCAAAGTCGCCGACCTCTTCTGGGTCAGATTCTATCGTGGAACCCTCCGGAGCGTCAATCGGAGCGGAAAGATTCCTGCGAGATTGATTTCAAGCGGAGATCACAGCCTTCATATGCCGGATCAGCAGAGAAGACCAACTCTCCCAGTTTTCATCGTCGGGACGGAGGTCCTTCAGCGAGACCCACTCACCGGTCATGCGGTCAGTTTCGACGATTCGAGGCTTATTCTTGGCTTTCACCCTGACCGCCCAGCCCAAATGAACTTGACCCACGGATGTTTGATCATCATTGATCCACCCCAGGACTTCGCAATCTTCGGGTTCAGGAATGAGACCGATTTCTTCTTCGAGTTCTCTCCGTAGCCCTTTCAATAAAAGGGGTAAAGAGCCCTCTTTCTCCGGGTTCACGTGCCCTCCGACGCCGATGGACTTCTTCCCGTGTAGTCGTTTCTCCCCTTGGGTCGCTAAACGTTGAAGGACCAAAATTTGTCCTTCAAACTCAATGCAGACATAGGGAATCACCTGTTTCCAAGAGGGATCTTCCTCCGCTGCGGGGCGATCACGAAAAGAACCTTGGTTCTCAAGCCGAAGACAAGACGACAATACGTCGGACGAATCGGCCAAAAACCCCTGAAAATCGCCGATCAGATCGATCATGTCCTGCCGAGGGATACCCCAAACTTGCTCTGGTTCCTGTGACACGGCCCACCTCTTTCATTGAAAAGTCGTTCCCTGAGAAATCTAATCCCCAGACACTCCAGATGCCAGAAGTGCCGCCAATTCGGACTCATAATGCTGTATGCTGATGTGAACCATTGGGCCCAAATCAGGGTTTTGAGAAGGAAATAGAAACTATGCGGCTGCACGTTCCGTGGATCATGATTCTCATCGGGGGATTTTCTTTCCTATTTCTCACTCTAACAGGGTCGGATTCTCCGGTCAGAGCGAGTGTCGGTGCTGCTGCCATCATCGGAAGCACAGTAAATCCACTCGATACCACTCTCAATCCAGCCTCTTTTGACCTCGGTTCTGTCGGACATGGTCAAAAAGAACTGCTCAGCTTCGATTTGATCAACAATTCCGCTTCACCCTTGGAAATCACGAATATTCGACCCAGCTGCGGCTGTATGAAAATGACGACCTCCACTCGATTCTCGATCGAACCGGGACAAAAGCAGGAAATCCGCTTCTCACTCTCTCTCGGAAGAGGTTGGGGAAATTTTTCCAAAAAGATCGATATCTACGGAGCTGAGAATCGGCGGCTTCATACTTTGCCCGTCAAAGCCATGTTCCACCCCGGAGTCCGCACCGACGCCATGGAACTCGTGTTTACCACCAGTAAAAAAGATGACATACCCACCGCGAAAACACGCCTCGTGTTCAGTGCTTCCGGAGGCCGGACGTCCCCCGTTTTGACCGATTTAAAAAGCAGTGATTCCAGAATCTCTTTCCAACTCCCGCAACGAGATGACGCGACAGGGCAGACCACTCTTTCGGTTCAAGCGGCATCCAACTGGCCGACAGGTCGTTTTTCAGCCCAGATCACAGGTCTCTGCAACGGCTTGCCCTTTATTGTCCCAGTTCGAGGACAAGCGTTTGGCTTACTGGTTCATAAACCCCACTCATGGAACCTCCGACAAATACAAGTCTCCGGTTTTTCCCCAGAGACGTTGAGTCTGAAAAGAGCAGACGGATTGCCCTTCAAAATTCTCGATATGCGTCTGGAATGGACCCGAGAAATCGAAGGATTAGACATCTCTCTGTCCAATACACCCCAAAAAGATGGGTCTGTATTGATCAAAGCATTCGCTTCTGAGCCGATCCCTAGGATCAACAAAGGGTTCTTTGGTAACGTGATCATCACGACGAACATCCCGGAAGAGTCACGGGTTTCAATTCCGCTCATGGGAGTCGTCAGTCCTCAACGTAAGGGGCAACGGTGAAAGTCAAAGATCTTGCCATAGCTATCGGCGGCACTGTTGAACTCGGGCCGATGGAAGATGTACAGCAAGTACAATCTCCAGAGAGCGCACAACCCGGAGATCTGACTTGGATTGGCGATTCAAAATTTGCTCACCCAGCGATTCACGCAACAGCGCTCCTTCTCGGTGAAGATCAACCGATCCCTGAGCAATCGCATCATCAATCCGTGATTCGGCATCCTCACCCTCATGCGGCATTCGCGTTGTCTTTACAGACGCTGCAGCCCGACCCCGAACCCGAATGCTCTGGAATTTCTCCTGCAGCTCATGTGTCCGCAGAAGCAGATATTGCAGCAGATGTAAGTATCGGACCGGGGTGCGTCATCGGAGCACAAGTCGTCGTCGGCAAAGGCTCACGCATCGCACCTGGCGTTGTCATCGCGGGCCCCACACACATCGGAGAATCCGTGATCATTCACCCTCGGGTGGTGATTCAGAGTCATTCCAAGATAGGGAATCACTGTATCCTGCAACCGGGATGCGTCATCGGAGGCGACGGCTTCGGCTATGCACCGAGTCCGACCGGTGCCGTCAAGATCCCTCACCGTGGAGGCGTCACTCTTGGAGAACATGTAGAGATCGGTGCACTGACCACCATCGATAAAGGCGTCCTCGACAACACCGAAATCGGTGCTGGAACAAAAATCGATAACCTGGTGCATGTCGCACACAATGTAAAAATTGGAGAACATGGTTTCCTCGCCGCGCAAGTCGGCATCGCTGGATCCGCGGTGATTGGAAATCAATGCGAGTTTGGTGGGCAGAGTGGAATGATAGGACACGCCACCATCGGCGATAAGGTTCGTGTCGCGGCTAAATCAGCAGTGTTGTCGGGGGGAGCCGAAGACACCACATTGATGGGAATACCGGCGACGGACGCTCAAAAAATGCGCAAGATCTATGCGATTCTTCAGTCTCTTCCCGAACTGAGAGATCGAATACTGGCCCTGGAATCGAAAAAGGACACTCCCGATTCCAACGCATGAGGCTTGCTCCCGTCACTTCGATTCCCTATAAGCATAGATGTCAGAACAAGGAGGGCCTGTAGCTCAGATGGGAGAGCGCTGCGTTCGCAACGCAGAGGTCAGGGGTTCGATCCCCCTCAGGTCCACCAACTCTAGTCGTGAGCGTCCTATTGCGCCCCATTCAACTCCAACTTAACTGAACTTCAGCTTAATTGAACTTCAGTAAAGTACTCTCAAGGATGACTCTATAACGATGCTCTATGCTGAATCTATGTTGACTCTTCCAAACGATATGATTTATAGATTTGTTTCGGAAGAATCGGTCGGGGAAGGTTCGACACCCGCGGGTGTTTGATCTTTCATATTTCTTCGATGGCGGCCAAAAGCAGCTGCGACCAGTTGGCGTGTGAAGCCTGCGTGCCCTGCTGGATCCAATGAGAGACAGATGTCAGCGCTACCCCAATCAGCTTCGGGATAATAGATGCCGCAGTTGGCATTGATCTCGAGCATGTAGGTCGTGCCGTCCGGAGCGACGCGAACGTCACACCTGCCAAAACTCGCCCCATTGAGCTCTACAAAAAACCGCGCCGATTCATCACGAAGTCGAGCAGCGAGGACGGGATCAGGCACAGGAAATGAAGACAAACCTTCATATTCCACCCACTTTAAATCGGAGTGCTTAAAACTTTCGCCTTTTGGAAATCGATATTGAGCTGGGGTGTATGTAATCGGGTTTTTCGCGTCGTCCGGATTCTCCGCGACGAGCACCGTGCATTCGATCCCATCGATATATTCCTCAATCAGCGCTGCACCATGACGTGACATAATTTTCTTGGCCTGGATTCGCAATCCTTCAGGAGTCTTCACGCGTGACCGACGACTGATATCGACGGAGGCGTAACTACTATAATGCTTCACGAAGAGAGGAAACTTTAACGTCTCCGCAGCACGCTCGACGTCTTCTGCATTCTGCGCAAAGACATAAGCGGGGGTCGCGATGCCCAAACGCTGGCATGCACTCTTCATCTCTTCTCGTGTCGGTTCGTAACATTCAGAAGAAGCCCCCACGAATGGAACTCCGTGCTTCTCGAGAGTCTGTATCACTTCGATCCCAGGGGTGCCTTGATCAGCGGCCCCGTCACATAAATTAAAGAACAGGTCGAAGTTTTCGTTCAATAAGCGCTCCACCTGTTGAACACTTTCCTGCTTCCCCTCCAGTATCGCCACATGCCAATCCGCTTCGGGCAAAAACGGCCGTGGGTCACAAGGCCAGTCATCCTCTGGAAAAGGATCGGCATCGAGGTCCTGAGTAGTGAGCAGGCAGATACGCATCTTTGAACGAATCCTGACTATTTCATCGAAGCAATGCTTGAACTGAAGATCACCAACATGGACTTCGTACGAAATCCGTGACCGATACCTAGGACAATGGTTGTCACGGTTCGCTCGGCATCCAGCTTACAAAATAATACTCTTCCAGTAAGAATCATGACAAGAGTGAAAAGGAATCAATCCTGGAACTCCGTTCACGAAAGATTCTCCCTTTGTCGTAGCACTGCACTTCTGATAAAATAGCGAAAGACTGTTACGAAGTCGCATTTCCGTGGTCATACCGAAAGAAGCCCATGCTCAGCCTTCTCAACGTGATTCTCTCAAGAAGTATCTGGGCCATGACGATCTTTTGTATTTCGCTGTCCTGTATGGGATGCCAGTTTGTTGAAACCGGCATCCTTCATCAGGAATCCCATATCGAGAAAGAATCTCCCATGAAAACCAGAGTTTTGCTTGTTCATGGTTTGTTTCGCACCCAAAGAGCGATGAAACCGCTTCACAAACCACTTGAAGAGGCAGGGTATGAAGTCCTTGATTATCGTTATTACACCACGAAATTAGATGTGGATTCTCATGCGCAAGACCTCCGTCAACACCTCTTGAAGTTGCAGGAAGAAAGTAATGGCCAGCCCCTCATGATCGTGGGTCATAGCCTCGGCGCAGTCATCAGCGTTCTAGCAACCACTCCCAGGATTGAAGGCATACAAAAAGTCGTTCAAATCGCACCCCCCAATTTGGGATCCCCCGTCGCTGATAAATTTGAGTTCATGGTGGGGCGATTCATCGCCCCACTGAAGGAATTGGGCATGGAACAAGGCGGACCACTGCCTAAAGGTGTGGTCCCTGCCACTCCCACCGGGGTGATTGCCGCTGAAAGTGATCCGTTAGTCCCTGTTCCCAATACACGACTCCTCGGATCTGTAGACCACATTCGCTTACCGGGTTCACATACATTTGTATTCTGGCGCAAGAAGACACAAGAAGAGCTGATTTACTTCCTCGAACATGGTCGATTTACCGACGATGCCCAGCGAGTAGAAATCAAAAGTTAAAGGGTGTGAGCTTTCGACGGGGAATCCAGAAACTGTATCACCTGCTCGGCTAAGTCTTCCGGCTCCTGGACGATCAACTTCAACTTCACGCTGTCGATTTTCATATGGTGTTGATATCGAGAATCATAGTGATGCTCCAAGAGATACTTCACGACCGATACAGGTTGATCATTCCGAAGATCTTTCACCAAATCAGCGATGTTCTCTTTCGATAAATCGCTAAACCTTGCGAAATCGTCCAGTTTTTTTATCAAAGGCTCCCAGCCTTCTGGTGTTCGATATTCTTCCACGAGAATACGAGCTCGCGTATCGACATCAGACTCCAGCTGAATACGTGGAGAAGGAACCATCTGGTCCCAGAAATAGGTAGGGATCTCTCGATTTCCTACTTTTCGACTTTCTGCTTCGACCAGATACCAATTTTCGTTGGGGAAACAATGTCCATGCTGAGCCAAACTCGATTCAAAACTTTTTTGACTGCATGGATTCAGGCCCACGTCGCCTAAAATAGAACTGCGATGCTGCGCATAAGCCTCAAGATCGATGACGGATCCTGGACGAGTTTTTGAAATCGCATGGAGCAGACGAGTTTTACCTGTACCGGTCAAACCATCGAGCACCCAAAGATTGGGGTAATTCGTCTCGTCCAGTTTTTTTCGCACCCAAACTCTGTAGGCCCAATAACCCCCGACGACCTGATACGAACTCCTACCATTCTCAATTAAGAACTGAACCACATGCCGAGAGCGATCCCCTCCCCGAGCACAGCAAATCAATAATCGCGATTGAGGTGGAGTCTTAGAGAGCAGTTGCTCCAGAAACCACTTAAAACGCGATCGAAGTTGGGACAAGGCCCAGTTTGAAGCGGATAAAGGACCTTCAGTGCGGTAGAGTATGCCCACACGAGATCTCTCCATGTCATCGAGAAGAGGGACGTTGATCGCCTCTGGAAGATGGTCGACTTCGTATTCGGAAGGACTACGAACATCAATAACGACGTCATTCGGTTCGATATCAGTGTAAGGAACTCCCGGAACAGGATCAGATCCTGGAGTAAAACCTAAATCCGGGTTCTCGAATCCGGAATCCAATGGAGATATCCTCCTGAAAAGTGCTTCAAACAGCTTCGATTTGCTCTTTGCTCTTAAAATACTACAAAATTGAACAACCCGGGAGTCTTCCCGGGGTTTTCCTCTTAGGAGAGGTGCATTGGTGGACTCAGCGGAACCAGAAAGCGACGAAGAGCTCATGCGCCGCTTTCAGAACGGGGACGAGTCTGCCTATGAACACCTTGTCAAAAGAAACGTCGATCTTGTCCAACGGCAGGCAAAGCGGTTTATTCCAGACCCCGCCAGCGCAGACGACATTTCTCAGCAAGTATTCATGAGAGTATGGTCCAGCAGAGACCGTTTTGCGAAAAAGATCTCATTTAGAGGTTGGCTAATGACCATCACTAGAAATATAGCTTTGAACGAACTTCGAACTCGTAAGCGCAAGAACTGGACTCCCAGTTCGACGTTACGATCTGATCAAGATCAACATCAAGATCAACATGAAGATCCGAATGTATGGCTCGGCGGAACGCCTCGTTTTTCTTGCCCTGAAGACTCCATGCTTCTCGAAGAACAATTGGTCTTTCTTCAGCTCGCTGTCGACAGCTTGCCAGAGTTGGAAAGAGAAGCGATTTACTTAAGTTACTTCGAAAATTGGCCTCTCGATAAGATCGCTCAACATATCGGCAAATCTGGCAATGCAACAAAGTCGTACCTGTTCCGCATCAGAAAGAAGCTCTCAAATATTTTGCGCACAAATTCAATGAACACGAACCCGAAAATACTCAGCGATAAAGAACCCCCCCCCATGGACGAAGGAGATGAATCATGATGAAACCCGACGATTTCGAAGATCATGACATCCAGGAGAAACTCAATCTCTTACGCAAACATGAACAGAGACAGACAACCCCTGTTGATAAAAATCTGTTCTTTAACTCCTTGATGCTCAAGTTGAATCGATCATCGCCCGCCCCGAATTTTTGGAGCATGCCTCGAAGTTTGATGGCGGCTTCCCTGATCCTTTTTGTGGTATTGGCCATCAACTTTGTTCCTCGAACAGATTCCAACTCGTCTCCGACGGAACCCACTACTGAAATCCTTCAATTACTGGACATTCTTGATCCACTCTCTGAAATGGACCCCGCTCAACTTTCACAGTTGAATCATCTCGATTTAGCAGCCGCGATTCTCACCTTCGAAGATCTGTCTGAAGTTCCCTTTGCTTTCCTTATCGCCACTACGGAGGAACAACGATGAGAACGCTACAGCGCCCCTTTGTGACGGTGACTCTGATTTTGTTGCTAGCCGCAGTCTCTTCAACACTGCTGGGCCAATCTGACACATCAACGAAGACAGAGGACCTCGTCACAGCGATGCGCCACTGGGATTCGATGGAACCTGAAAAGCAGCTTCGAATTAAAAAGGCTTTCCAACAGCTTCAATCCCTCAGTCCAAGTCGTCGACTTAAGGTGATCAATGAGTTACGACGCATGACACCGGATCAGATTCTCAAACTTCCAGAGGCTTTGAATAAATATAAATCTGAAGATACCCACAGCAGGGAATCAAAGAGGCTGCAAGCCATTCGACACCACTTATGGCTACTGACACAAAACGAAGCCACGCAAGACCGGTATCGCAGTCTCGATCGAAGAAGCCGTCGTATATTCTTGCTGGATATCGTGAAGCAGCAAAGAGAAGTACTCCTCGATGAAATGACTCCCTCTCAACGTAACAAGTTAGAGGCATTACCCACTCCCATTCTCAATTGGGAATTACTGAAAAGAATTGGGAAGCTTTCCTTGCCGGAAGGCGGTTCTGGTTCTGAAAAAGTGCTGGATCTGGTGCAATCATTTACCGAGCTTCAAAAAGATCTTATTGAGGCGATGCGAAAGTTGCCGCCCCACGAATGGGGGCCCTTTTTCACCCAGCATTCGGATAATCCGCAGATCCGAAAATTGGAAGAAGGGCTGAAGTCTCTTTCAGATGCGGACAAGCACCTCTTCATGCATATGTTCTCAAGAGTTTTCCACAGACCCCCAGGACGAGACTTCAGAGGAAGATCTGGCAGGAGACTGCCGCCGGAACTCAGAAAACCAAACCAGCTCGACGGTCCTCGAAGGGGCACTCCGCCAAAAGGTCCGCCGAACGGTCCGTCTCGAAGACGGCACATAGATGCTCCCGATTCACTGGGGCCTGACTCAAAATCGTCTCCACGAGAAGGATTACGCCCTCAACGCCCCCCGAGAAGAGGTTCGCAGCCCTCGAAAGAGACACGCCAAAAAGAATTTCGAAGAAGGGGAGCCGATCCGCTTCCTCCTGATCCAGATGCGTCTCCAGAGGGCTCTCTTCCGCCAGTAAGGCCTGATACGACATGGCAGGAGCCGCTGTCCGGGTAATTCCGACAGACGAATCTCGCAGTCCATTCGCCCCGGCTTCAGCACTAAAATCCGCACGCATGAGGTCACCGGTCACAGATCGTTGAAATCCATAAGTCTGCCCTCAGGGCTTCTTGACGCTTTACGGTGATCAGATACGATGCTCCCTTGATGGAAGACCAACCAGAGGAGAACCAACATGGCCAAAAGAAGTAAGCCTGCCTCAAAAAGAGGCGGAGCAAAGAAGAAGAAAACACCACTGGCGAGCAAATCTGTAAAGACGGCATCTACAGCCGGCGGAATTGACGTCGTGTGCAGTGAGTGCTATTCGGATTTCCTCTACGTTCCGAAAAGTTCTTCTTCCAGTTTGAACTGCCCCGCTTGTGGTCACACAGGCACCGTTCCGGAATCCGCAGAGGTTCAAAGACTCATCATGGCGAAGGCTGCAGAATCTAAAGCATTCTTGACCGCTTCTATTCCTGCAGGCTTGTTCCTTTTGGTGACGATTTATTATCTTTACAAGCTCAGTTCTGGTTCGCTTGATACCGGAATGAACTACGGCCTCCTTGGAGGCTCGGTTGTTCTTTTCCTTGTGACGCTCATCTTCTCCGCTCGCTTTGAGAAAAGTCGGTGCGAAGTCTACTTCTAGGCCCGACGAACTTTCAAAAAAAGAAACCAGACGTCTGCAAAGACGTCTGGTTTCTTTTTTATATTCACAGAAAACGTCTTATCTCTCGACGAAGTCTCCATGGTTTTCTTCTGCGAGTCGCCTCATCAATTGAGCGGCCCCGGGATCCAAATGAAAGCCGATCGTATGGATCTTGACTTTACGATCGGCATTGAGGGCTTTGATCTCACTCAATATACCTTGAGGTTCAGTGATTTTCCCCATCGTTGGAGATCCATCACTGAGGAAATAAATCGTATTGACCTCCGGGTCTTCCAAAGCTGAGACCAAAGTATCAAAAACGTTTGTCATTCCTCGAGGTTTCAGTTGCTGTACAAATTCAATCGACATGGAACGAACTTGGTCGTCCATTTGAACCAATGCAGGTCTCCACGGCGTAAAGGAACTCTCGAATGGAATAATATTGAATTGAGTTCCGTCAGGAATCCCATCGAGAACTCGCACCAGTTCTCTACGAGCGACTTCTATTTTGGGCAGAACTTCCTTTGTCTTACTTCCGCTGGGATTCTCTTTCTCGGCAACACCCGTTCCCTTTTTACCCTTACGACCTCCCGGCAATTTGATAGAGCCCACCTCGTAGGGCTCTTCCATACTTCCAGATATGTCGACAATAAAGGTGACGAACTTACTGATGACTCTCAAGCCGTAATAAGTTCCTGTCGTGTTGTTACGAGACTTCTCGCGGATAGCGTCGTATTCATCTCTATCGATCCCTCTGATCTCCGCGTCCTTACCCTTGCTTTCCCACCATGCCTTCCAAGACACATTGCTGGCTCCGAAATCTTCCCCCGTCAACCAGAGCAATGAATCCCCGACATCGTCGAGAAGCCGCCCTTTCATCTTTGGAAGCCGTTCGATAAAGGCTTCAACAACATCGTGCCCACCGATCTGTCGCAAAGCATGCGTCGCAGCCAATTGAACTTCTAGAAATGGGTCGTCGAGTAATGGTATGAGAGTCTTCACAATCTCTTGATCACGAGTGGCACCAAAAATGTCTGCGGCGACCGCTCTGACAGGCCAATGAGGACTCTTTAACGCTCTATGGAAGGTCTTACTCTGATCAGACGCTTCCAGATCTCTGAGAGCTAACAATATCTCTTTTTGCAGATCTGGCTCATCTATGCGAAACATTTTACCTAGCTTTTTAGTGGCTCCTTCCACGCGATTTCTGCGCACCATCTCCACGATGAAGACCTGGTGCTGAGCGGGAATCTTCCTGTTACCGAGCAGCTTGAGCAGCACTTTACCCATTTCAGGATCTTCAACTTTTCGACCGATAGAGAGCACTATCCCCTGAGAAGCTATCGGCAGTCGACTCACCAAGCCCAATCCCGTCTCGACAAGGTATTCCACTTCTTCATCGTTCAGATCTCTATCCCAACATTCCCGAATCACCCAATGAGACTTTTCAGGAAGTTGCACCAATCCTTTTTCGACGACCGCTTTCAAACCAATACCGTTGTCATGAAGAGAAATCATTCGTATCGCGGCTTCTTTTAATGACACCTCTTCTTTGGGGTCACGGATGACTTTGCCCAAAAATTCGGAAGAGTCACGAGACCCTTCTTCCGCAATTTCTTGAAGAGTAGCAAAGCGTTCAAAAGATTTGAGGTCTCTCTCACTGTCATACTTGCGGATCAAGGAATCCAAATCCGCGATTTCTGACATCAGCGGAGAAGAAGAGGCAGAAACAATCATGAGAATGAAGGCTAGTACAGCAAAGAGAGGGGTATTCAGCTTCATGTTTCAGGCTTTCTTTCGAATGGAGTCAAAATTAGGCGAACGCTCCGAAGGAACACTACAACTTACGGGTTACATTTGTGATTCTCGTGGGCAAAATCGTTCTTGTCCATAACACACTCACTGGAAGGACCCCAAAGTCCTGAGATGAGCACTTTGATCCCCAAATCTCAACCCTGGCCCGTATTCCTGATCGTCGCCGCCACCCTCTCTCTTGGGAGGGACTCAGGACTACCTTTGAATAATGGGCCTCAGGTGAACCTGTCACTTTCAGCAGATCAGCGGTCAAGAGACTCCGCACGCAAGCTCAGCCCGCCTGACTCTCTCACAGGGATCACTTTAATACTCAATCAAGAAGACTCTCCCGACGTTTTCCAGGATGACCTAGAGTTGGCGAGCAATATGGGATTCACCTGGATTCAGATTCAGTACATGACATTCACAGTAGATCATTCCGCACATTCATTTCCGGTATTCGACCGCAGGACTCCTAGTTTTTCACGACTGGCCCAATCGATACGCCAGTGCAAAAACAAAGGTTTACAGGTTTCACTTCACCCAGTTCTTCTCATTCAAAATGAAACAAGTCAGCATTGGCGTGGTGAATATAGTCCTCTTTATCTCGATAAGTGGTGGGCCTCATATTCGAAGTGGATGATCTCCATAGCGACATTCTGTGCAAATGAAGACGTTGATATGCTTTTTGTCGGCAGTGAATTAAGTTCACTTCAAAATCTCGAAAAATACTGGAGTTCTCTCATTGAGAATGTCCGATCGGTTTACCGAGGCGGTGTTTCATATTCGGCAAATTGGGATGACTGGAATAGCGTGTCATTCCATAACGATCTGGACATTCTGGGTATCAATGGTTACTTCCCACTCGAAAGAATCGGATCTGAATCAGAGAGTTTCAATGCTTCAGCACATATAAATTCAGCACATATAAATTCAGCACACGTATCTTCAGCACACGTATCTTCAGCATACTTACGATCGATGCTTCTGCCCCACCTGTCAGCGCTCAAGTTGTGGAGTCGAGAAAACCAAACGGCGATATTTTTCTCGGAAGTCGGGTACCCGGACCATTCTCTGGCATTGCAGCAACCCTGGAATCCAGGCACACCGAATTCGCGATACCAACCAGAGCTGCAGGTCGAGGGATACAGAGCATTCTTAGACGTCTTCGGAGATGCAGATTTTTCTAAAGGAATTTTTTTCTATGCCATTCATCAGCATGAACATCGAGACTTAAACGGTTACACTCCACAGCAAGGAAAGAGCCGGGAAGCACTCATTGAGTACTTAAATGAAAGGAGATCCTTATGACACGCATGTTTCTGTTTAGCTGCATATTGACCAGTGGATTTCTTTTCCAAGCCCTTAAAAATCGTCCTCCTGAGATGGTTTATGAGGAGGTCCCGGAAATCTCGTCAGAAGGCTCTACCCAAGAAAACCCCACATCCAGAAAGCCTCAAACCAAAGAGCTTTCTCCCCAGAAGAGCATCGAAGATTTATCCCGATCAACCCTCGCCAACGTCTCACAATGGATACCTGAATCACAAGAACCGGTTCAGGGCGAATATCTGATATCCACCTCAAAAGAAACCACGATGGAGGCTACGAATTTCCATTTCGATTCTGGTCAAATCGTGGCTGAATTAAAATCTGGATCTAGGGTTCAGCTTCCTTTGGTCGACATCAAGAATCTCGTCGTCCAAGAGTCGTCTTCTAAAGATGAAGACGACCTCACGTACCAACTGCTGCTGCTGCATAGATTTTCACCTTCTAAAATTGATCCCACCATCTTTCAACGGTGGCTCGATACCGGTGGTCCAAAAGATTTAGTGAAGCGCTTTCCCCATTCCGACACTCATGACTTAGCCCTAAGAATTCAAGAGGCCACGACCATCGAGACTCAAACGACCCAAGAACCCACTTTCCAAATGGACATCAATGAGATGAGTGAATGGATGGCCTCCGTACGCGACGATGTCAGAAACGGCATCAGTTCGACAACGAGAACCCAATTCATTCTCGAAATCGATGAATGGCAAAACTGGCTTGAAAATGGATCGGGTAGAAGACAAATCTCAGCGGACAAGAGAACTAGGTTTCTATCTGAGTTAAGGTTACTGAAGCACGATATCGTCAAAGGTTCAGGCTTTTAGCGGGAGCAACATGACAAAAAAAAGAATCGGCGTTTTTGGGTTAGGTCAATTCGGCACCTCTCTCATTTCTTTCCTCAAAAGTCATGATGCAGAGATCAAGGCTATGGATCGGGACGTAGAGAAGGTCGCTGCAGTTGTAGATGATTGCCATGACGCTGTCGCCCTCGACCTCAAAGATCAAAAGAAGGTCAACGCTGAACTCAAGAACCTCGACATCTTGATCATCACTGTCGGAGAGTCGCCACTCCCTGCGATTCTACTTTCCGCCCTCAAAGACGAGCTAAATATCGGGCGAATCATCTGTAGGGCGCATGGATCAACTACGGAAAAAATACTTCTCAAAATAGGCATCGAGAAAACGGATATCTTTTCGCCAGAAACAGAAGCCGCCAAAGATATGGCTCGCAAACTGACGACGCCGTATTCCGTTGATAATCTCCCACTTTCAGCCGATGAAGAGATCTGGAATGTGGAGATCCCCAAGAATTGGGATGGCCACTCTATCAAGGACTTGGACATCAGGAAAAAGTACGCCGTAAACCTTATTTGCATTCAGCGTAAAGATATGACGACCTATGATTTCGCGCCCACACCCGACCTTGTTCTACAAACGGGTGACAAGGTCCACCTCTTGGGGAAAAAGGATCGACTGGGCGAGATCCTGAAACATATAGAAGGTTAGCCCAACAGTACCTTTCCTTCAGGTCGAACTCCTTGGTCTCCGGGTCCATTCACAGAAGCGAGTCCTACGACGAGCGCCAGAGGTCCCAGTCTTCCAAGAATCATCGCCACCATTAAGACTCTTTGGCTATTGAGGGTTAACTCACTCGTTAAATCCATACTCAAACCCACGGTCCCTAATGCACTGGTCATCTCAAACGCTAAAGAAAGAAAAGAGACTGTTCCGTCTGCCAACGCGGATTGCTCAAGCCAAGTGAGACAACACAGCATGACAAGCCATGCGACAAAATAAACCATCACTAATACTGCGGCGTTCTTAATCAGTGATTCCGGAATAGTCCTTCTCCAAAAAACCACTTTAGACATCGCAGAGAGCTCTGCTTTGACCACCAAGAACATCACTCCAAATGTAGTCGTTTTTAGACCTCCACCCGTAGATCCGGGTGAAGCACCGATCAGCATCAGGAACATCATGATCAACAGTGCAAATACCGACAGATCCGTGACTGGAGAGGTGGAGAATCCCGCTGTTCTAGCAGTGACACTCCAGAAAACACTGCCCCAGCCTTCTCCATTCAGTGCCAGGAGAACTGCCCCACTCAACCACAAAATCAACGACGTCATGACGACGAGACCCAGATGAAGGGGCCACCGATAGCCTTCCTTCCTAAAAAGCCTTTTCCAGAAAACAAAGATCACTGGAAATCCGAGACCTCCCACCATGATCAAGAGACCCATGATCAGCAAAGACCATGTATCAAAACTGGCGAGAGAATCAGCATTCAATGAAAATCCTGCATTACAAAATGCACTGATCGAATGAAACAAGTGAGAGAAATAAGAGCTCTCTGAAATTGAAGAGAGTGCTAGAAATCCTATGAGCTCAACAAAAAACGTAGTCGTGAAAACCGTAATTATCAAAGAGTTGAACTGGTCAGGATCAAAGACGTCGATGGCTTCTCTCACAGCTCGGCTTTGTCGCATCCCAAGCCCGTCACCCAAAATTGACATAAACAGAACGAAGAATGTAACCGTGCCCAACCCACCTATTTGGATCAAAAATAATAAGACGCACTGACCTTCAATAGAAAGTTCGCGGCCGATATCCACGACGGATAATCCGGTGACAGAAACAGCGCTGATAGAAGTGAAGAGACTTTTATTGAAATCTAAGGGTTCCTCTCCCGATGAAGAACATCGGGGTGAACTGAGAGCGAGACTTCCCGCCAAAATAGGAATAAGAAACAAAAGGAGAAGAAACAGCGGCCCACCACGCTTTAGAATTCCAAGCAAGCTCGAAACGTAAGAACTCAGGACGTATGCGAGGCCCACGAGAGAAGTCAGCACATGAAGACTCGGTGAGGTGATCAATAGAGTGGCGATCGTCAACAAACCCAGTATGCCGGGTAAAAACACCTTCTTGTCGATCCTCAACGGCTGAAGCTGCAGAATCGTGAGCACCACTCCCAGCAACATGAACAGAGGAGCCTGCTCAGTGTGATCCGATAGGGATTGGCCAGAATTCGTCTGGAGCCAGTCCCATAAGACCACACACGCCACCCCGAAGATCAGTAGCTGGCTCACAACGGTCAGAGCGGGATGACGGATAATGTTCATAGCCAGATTGTATACCCATTCAATGCTTCCTCTCCAGTCGTCTAGACGCTGGGATATGGATCTGATAAAACCTGAGATTCAAATGATTGTGTTTTTGCAGGCATATCGGTCATGGATCGCCCAATCTCAATCAGTGGATCGCTGAACATTGCACATCAGTGGCCCTGTAGCTCAGTGGATAGAGCACCGGCCTCCGGAGCCGGGTGTCGCACGTTCGAATCGTGCCAGGGTCGTATCAAGTTTTGCGCCGGGAGCCCTGCTCCCGGCGTATTTCACTGAAAGTCGGGCATGAATCCGTATCTCAGCCCAGAATCAGAGACCTGGATCATTGGCGACGTCCATGGCTGCCGAGCAACGCTAGAAAAGCTCTTCGAATCCATCGATGCACAGTCCCCCCAGTCCCGTATTTATTTCGTGGGTGATTTGGTGGGAAAAGGACCTGAAAGCGCTGGGGTTCTCGAATTCGTCATGAACCTCGGAGAGAGAGCCCACGTCACGCTCGGAAATCATGACCTACACCTGCTGGCCTGCGAAGAAGGTATTACGAGCAACAGACCTACGGATCGAACAGATAGCCTTCTAGGCGCTCCAGCGAGCAAGGTTTGGCGTGATTGGTTTCTTCAGCAAGGGTTCCATCATGATCTTGAGAATGGTGACACTCAGATCCGAGTCGTCCATGCTGGGATCAAACCCGATTGGAGTGAGGATCAATTCCTCCACTTGAGTTCTCAAGCGGCCTTGGCGATCAAAGAAGGACTCAGCGATTGGTATAAAAAGCCGGGTCATCCCATTTGGGAAGTGGTCAGTATTCTCACCCGGATCCGATGCGTCAATATTCAAGACGGCTCTTCACTCGACAACTTCACGGATCATCCCAAAAATGCCCCTCAAGGACACAAGCCCTGGTTCGATGTTCCGCGATCGAGCGACAATGATCGTCAAATCGTATTTGGGCACTGGGCTCGTTTGGGTGAGTACCACAAGTCGGGAATCCACGGAATTGACGGCGGCTGCGTCTATGGTGGGGAACTCATCGCCATGAACCCATTTAAAGGCACGACACTGCGCGTAGGATGTTGCGACGATTTAGAGATCTCCCCCTAAACGTCATCCTCGATCAATTCATCGATGATGTAAGTGCCACTTCTCTGATCTCGATGAACTTTGATCAACTTGTGCTTTTCCGCATCTTCGAGCAATTTCGAAAAGTGAGAATATCCATGGTATTCCTCACTAAACGTGGGCTGCTTGCGTTTCATAGTCTGCTTCACCATCGAACCCCAAATCACTTCGTAATTTTCTCGCTGCAATGCAGCAATAGAACCCAGAAGTAACTGGAAAGCGGCGGTTTGATCCTTGGAGAGTTTCCTTGTTGGAGTTTTCGCAGAGGTACGTGTTCTCTTCTTGCGCGTGCGAACGAGGTCTTCATAAAAGATAAACTCGTCGCAATTATCGATCAGGAGATTACTGGAAGAGTTCTTCACACCAATCCCAATAATCTTTTTGTTGTTTTCCCTTAACTGAGAAACCAAAGGAGAAAAGTCACTATCACCAGAAACCAACACAAAAGTATCGACATGAGCTTTCGTATACGAAAGTTCTAATGCGTCGACCACCATTTTGATATCAGCACTGTTTTTTCCGGTCATTTTCCTCATGGGGATATCGATCAACTCGACAGCACTCTCATGGAATGGAACCTTGTATTGACGCCAAGTTGTCCAGTCGGCGTAGGCCTTCTTGACCGTGATTTTCCCTTTCTCGACAAGCCTGTCGAGAATCTTATTGATGTCGAGCTTCTTAATATTTGCTTCTTTAACACCGATGGCGATATTGTCGAGATCGATGAAAACGGCGATCTGATGTTCCTGATCGACCTTGGATTGCATGTCATTACCTTTCGGGTCGGGTTATCTCCCGACGATAATATGGCTCGCCTTCTCTGAGAGATGAATCTACCCAGAGCAGATTGGGGATTGGAAAGTAATACCATCCCACTCAAGACACTCGGGAAGCAGTCCTTATCCTGGCAGGAGCCGGGAATAATACGGACTGGAGCCAACGAGACCTCACCCAGAACCAAAATGGTTTGAGCAGATCAACAGATGCATCAGACACCTCGGGCATAAGAAATTCAAGTCTCCCTGCCCAGACATTGCCTAATTGTTACAGGTGAATCCCCCCTGAGGCGTAGGATCAGGCCCGTATTCAGGAAATGGAGATTCTGGAGGACTGTCAGAAAGAAACAAATAGCCTAAGATTCTGATGGGGTCAGCAAGATCCAATGAGCCATCGTCATTGACGTCTAGTGCCTCCAGGCAATCTGTCTGCTGCTGCAAAAACAAGATTTCCATAGAAAGCAGGGCGTCCGTTAATGCGATCGAACCATCCCGATCGACGTCTCCGCGGACAAACTCAATTTGCGTGGCGACGAACGGATTCGTACCTGCGAACACTTCCGCTTGGTTTGTAATTCCGTCTTCGTCGAAATCCATTGTCGGCGCAACGACTGTCGCTAATTGGATTCCAGAGAGATCGCCTTTACCCGTTGGGTAAGAGGTTGAGTATGAGCTCAACAACTCACCAGTCCCTGAGATCCGACTGATGGTCGCGCCCAAACGTGAAAGAACAGAAACTGAACCGTCAACATGTGCAGCGACGCCCAGAGGACGCGCGGGAACGTCGACGATCATATCGATCCCGAGATCAGAAACGACGACAACCTGGTGGCTCACCTGACACGTAAACCAGCCTCGGCCAGAAGTATCTGTGGTCACACCTATCGGGAAGATTCCTGCCACATCGGACCATACAGAGTTCCCTGCAGAATCGAGACGACGTAAACCCTGCTTTTCTGCAACCCAAACACCAAAGTCATGCGTTGCTGAAATGCCCGTCGGAAAGAAACCCACAGGTATCGTCTGTAGGATTTCACCCGTCGTCGAAAGTATTTGTACTTCATTAGAATATGAACAGGTCACCCAAACTCGACCTAAGCCGTCGACGGTGATGCCATGCGGAACACCGGAAACGTCATAACTCGAAAGTTCGAAACTGCTAGGAGCAATGCGGATAACGTCGTTCATTCCTGGTCGAGTTGCCCACACAGCACCTGCTGCATCCACAGCCATCGCTGCAAGACCTGTTTCAGTGGGAACAGAAAACGCGATGCCTCCTGAAGCTGAGATTCTTTGCAAAGAAGTATTTTCGCTGAGATAAATCCAGGCTCCGCCGTCGGAGGTACGACTGATCAACTCAATAGAGTTGTCGAGGTCCTCAATAACAACGCTCGCCTCACCCTCGATAGACAACAAAGAGAGATCGCTACCAAACCAGACAGATTGCGCCTGAACTGGTTGAACGACGAAAAGAAGGAACAACAAAGACGTCATGATTTTCATAGCGAGAATTCTCCGTTCAAGAGTCGTAAAAAGGATGCCTTCTGGAGGGGTCAAAAATCAAGCCCCTGTTCACAATCCAGACCGTCGCCACCCAGATCACCTCCGCCTAGAGGATAGGGATACGCTGGGGAATTCCCCGTAGAAAACAAAAACTCAAGCAAAGAAATCGCATCTGAAAGGTCGAGAGATTCATCATCATTGAAATCAGCGGCATCTTGGCAAGCTAAATCCCCCCCCAAAAACAGATACCCCAGAGACATTATCGGATCACTGATGTCGATCATTTGATCGTTGTTGACGTCTCCTCGGATAAAACCACCCGGTACAACAAAAACGCTCACCTGTTCGAGAGCCTGCTCGGCGACGAACAAACGGCCATTGCGTAAATGTATGTCCACGGGAAGCTGCAAACCGGAAGCGAAGGTCTCAATGTCGCCTGTCGCAAGATCAATCTGATGCAGAACTCCATCTATAAAGTCTGCCACCACAAGAGAACTGTCGTTCAATGGCAGCACCCGACTTTGTAAATAGTCTGTTCCTGGAAGCGCCCAGTTACCCAGTAAGGTCTGGGTCTCCAAATCGATATGGAAAACTTCATTACTTCCACCGATGACAGTCAAAGCCGCAGTGCCGTCCCCGAGCGGGGTGATATCGGAAGGCATGGGGAAATCGGAGGTATCTACAGCAATCGGCAACTCAGCGGTCACCACGCCCGTGACGGGATCGATCCAACGCAACACAGGAGCGGCAGAGAAGTCATTATCTGGATATCCGACGGGAATCACGAGTTGATTATTGTGCCAAGAAAATCGAGTGATGGCTCCAGGCACATTTAAGCGACCCACTATCGACTGTGACACAGGATCGAAAACGATAACATTTTCGTCAGAGCCGTCGAAATTTCCGCCATTGGATCCCACATAGATTTCACCCGTCGGGCCTTCCACAAGCCCCGAAAGAAATGAAACATCCGCTCCGGAAGAATCTGTCATAGGGAAACTCGTGACGTTCGAATTGTCTAAGTTGATGGAGTACAGCGAACTGTCATTGGAACACGTGACGAAAAGTTGCTGACCCACGATCACCATTTCAGTAGGGAACAACCCTACCTGGAAAACGCGGACCTTTTCTAAAGTGTGCAGATGAATTTCCTGGACCAGATTATTCGCATAATCTTCGACAGCCTCACCAAAGGGTGCCACGTCCCCGGCAAGGCTGACATATCCCAACTCCCCATCTGGAGCGCTGACAATCCTATATGGATGCGCATCGACCACACTTTCAGGGATCGACAGTAAAATCGTCGCATTTGTATTTTGAGCGGATAGCGAAGAGTCTAAGCCTGGCAATAATGCCAACATGATCACGAAAAGAATCGCGAAGGGCCGATATGTCAGAAAGTCTGAGCGGGATGAAACAGAAAGATGGATATGTGAAAATCGCATAACGTAACCCTTTGCCCTGCTCGGGGCGTTTAAAGAACCATGATCTTCAAGGAGGTCTTCTGACTTCCGGATCAACCTCTCCTCTGCGCCTTCCCTCGACCTTTCGATCAAAGTGGCTACTGACAATCAGGTTTACGACCTAATGTCAGAATGCAGGGATCGTCCCCGGTTACAGCGGCGGCACCGCGGTGGATTTTCACCACACTTCCGACCCGGAACTCCCGGGTCAATCCTCGAAAAAAGGAAGTTTATGGCTTCATTATTGGGAGTCAAGGTCATGGGTTGTAATTCTCTCTTCGGAGTTGAAACTCATACATATGTCCAAGAAAAAAACCGGGAAAACTTCAGCAGCATTAACGATGGCCACTTTGGCAAAAAAACTCGATCGCGAGTTTCCAAGTGTCGCTGTGATCGTCGGTAAAGAGGATCTGTTGATACGAGAAGCCCGTGATCTGATATTTGATAAACTTCCCGGAGGAGCCCCCGACAAGGATCAAATCCACGAAATAGGTGCCCAGGTCAGACCCGACGAAGAAAAACTCCGCGATATCTTCGACGAACTCCGAACACCCAGTCTCTTCGGAGGAACTCCCATCGTGGTCATCGACGATGCCGATCGTTGGTTCAAACTGGATCCAGAGGCATGGGGCAAGATTCTTGCTGAATCTTTTGGAAACAGTTTGTTAATATTACGTGCAAAATCCCTCGACGGTCGATCAAAGATCGCAAAGCTCCTCAAAACAACTGGATGGTGGATCAGCTCCGACAGGCCGTTCCACAGACCTCCACCTTGGAAACCTGACGCTTCTCCGTGGGATCACGACATGAATCACTGGGTAGTCCACAGGTTCCGTCAGAAGGGCCTACAAATCGCACCTGAGACCGCTCAGATCTTGATCGACAGACTCGGCCCGGTCATGGCTCCTCTCGCCAGTACCGTAGAGAAGATTTCACTCTTATCCGATGCCAACAAAACTCAAATCGTTGACGAGAAAATCGTACTTGAACAAACACCGTCGGGGGGTGACGGAAGTGCCTTCGACTTGGTCGATCGTTGGTTTGAAAATGATCGATCTGGTGCTCTTGAGTTGCTGGCAAATATGTTGGAAACGGGCTGGCTCGACGAGAAGGACCAAAGAGTCAAAAACCCACAGGGACTGATGCTTCAATGCTCCGCGATGGCCCTAAAACGAGCCCGCGAATTGCGCGCAGTTCACGCCATCGTTGAAAAAGGTGGAAAAGAGGCTGAGATTCTTGCCGAAACGGGCATCGCGAGGCCTTTTCTCCCACGGATCAGAAAGCAATTCAGGCATTGCAATAAAGCACGAATTGAAAAAATCATTTCGTCTCTGATTGAAATGGACTGGCAAATGAAAAGTGGAGCGGGCCCCACTCCTCAGGAACTCCTCGAGCGAGCCATACTCACGGCTTAATTATTCGGGGAGCAATCGAACACTTCTCGATCGAGCAATGATCTGCTCAAACTTCTCTTCGGCCTGCTGACCACGAGAGATCCATCGAATACTCAATCGAATGACCACTTCATCCACAAAGTCCGGCTTTGGAATCGTCGAAAAAGCGATTTCGACCTTCACTCCTGGCCATGATTCCAATACGGAAGGGATCAAATCACTCGTTTGTATTTCCTCGATGTTCGCACCGTCTCTTAAAGCACCTTCAATCGCAGCGAACACGGACTCTGAGATTTCAATCGCTTTCAAACGGTCGATAGCGCGACTGTGAGCAGCGGTCCCTGCTGTAAACAATGAAATAGCAGCACCCACACCCACAGCCAATATTCCTAAAGCAACGATGACTTCAAGAAGTGAAAATCCAGAATCGGACCTTTGGACGATAGGATCATGAGTATGTTCAAAAGAGCACATTATCTTGGCCCCCTTGCGTCACGGTAACCCGGAATACGAATCGTTCGGCGAAACTCAGTTCCACTCACGGCACGAGTTCCTCGTAAATGTTCAACAGCTTTTGTCCCTCGGACTCCACGTTGACAATCCACAAACCTGTTGCCCTGAATCTCTCCCACAAGAATCCACTCCGAATCCAAACGGATATGAAGCTGACCATTTGTCGAGTATTCATTCACACTATCAAGAATCAAAACATCATCGTCGTCACCAATATCAGTGGTGAGCCTGGCCAATGCCCGTGATCTTGAAGGGTTCAGGACCAGTAATATTTCGGCAGTATCCGGGAAAACGTCGTCCTCATGACGATCGCGGCTTCGAGCATCCCAAGCGATTCCTGCGTCCGCGGGGGGTTCTAGGATGCCTCTCGTCGAATCCCAATACGGCAGCGCCTGCTGAGACTTGCCGTCACTCCAACGTCGACGATCTCCACCCCAAAATGACCAAGCGAGATACAACACTCCGTCGGCTACGGGTCGACAACGCATCGGGATACCATCGACATCAGGGAGAAGGTTGACCACATCAAACAGAGAGGACTCACCCCCTATGGGCGACTTCATACCTCTCCAAAGAACTTCGGATCCTGATTCCGGTCCCATGAGATACGCCACTTCAGCGAGCCCACCGGGAGCTCTCAGTATCCCGAGCTTGGCTTCTTGGGAATCATTGCGGTAATCCACCTCTGCGAGACCGCCGGTGTACGACCCTGCTATTCTGGTCACCGGATTTCGAGTCTCGTCAGACAGGGTTCTCACTAAACGAAGTCGAGGCCGATTAAAATCATCCATATCGCAGAGCATCAAGACGTCAACGAGGCCATTGTCTGGGCCAGGATCTGATTGCGTAAAGGAAGAACGAAGATCTTCCCCTATCAAATCCATGATAGCTCCAGCGCGTTCATATGCCTCTCGGCGCGATTCTCCAATTTGCCAGGTCGACATTCCATCACGGAGGAACATCACCAAACTGGATCCCAGCATCATGAAAATGCCCAGAGCGACGAGAATCTCAATGAGAGTTAATCCGGCTTCACTTTTTTTCATTAGAAAGGGATCTCCTCGTGATGGAGTACTCGCCACTCTTTTCTGTGCTCGATGGAGAATTGACGTAGAACAGGAAGGTGCTTGTATTCGTCATTCCAACCACCACCCGGAAGAGGTCCGTAAGCCCCTTCTCTATGACGAAAGAATATTCGTAACTCCATCGCATCGGAGAGAATATCGAGAACATTATCTCCTTCGGGATCGTCGAACAGGTAAAGTCCACCGGGTTCGTTCGTGGGTTCTGAGTCCCAAGAGGGAACACCTTCGAAACGAGCCAGAACCCGAACAGTTCCAGCGGTTCTGCGACTTCGACTCTCTTCAACGGCCCAGGAAATTCGATCCCAAACTGTTCCAGGCATTGTCCAGGCCCGCTCCAAATATTGAAGATCTTTCGATTCAACTCTGGGTTGGTAATGGTCGTGATGCCTTGCCATAAATTCGACAACAGGAGCGTCTTTCACGAAGTCGCGTACTTGAGTTCCGAATCTTCCTCTGAAAACCCCACGCCCACTTCTATCATCACGGTAGAGCCGAAAAGACGATCCAACTTTTCCTGCAGTGGCAATGATTTCATCCGGAGTGCCCGGATTCGCATCATCGACAATCAAGTAGCCTTCTCCATTTGGAAAGTTACGAAGATCACCCAGCATTGGGACTTCAGATTCAGTATTTCCACCCGCTAAACGCCCAACAGGGATCGCGGGAATAGGCACCAAGGAATTGGCTCCTAGGCTGTTACTTTCCCTCGCTGTATTCAGCATTCCACGGGTCAAAACATCGACGTCTCGTGTCGGCAAAAGCCGCATGCGAATCGTATTGGTGACGACGACAGTCTCCTGATTACTAAGATAACTCCACTGGTATACGTATCCGTTCACAGGTGTTCCAAGTTGTCCCCGAAGGACGTTACTCAGCTGATTACCATTAGCACTGCTATAGTAAATAATCTCCCGTGAAGTCCCGGACAAGATCTCAAGGAAACCTCCACTTGGGGGCAATCCTGTCGTCGTATTCACTTGAATCGTACGGACGACTTCACTTCTCAAATCTCGCAGAGGATCGAAAGGAATGACGACTCCGGCATCCAAAGCCTCTTCGTCGAGGAAAGGATCTCGCCCCAAGTTCTGTTGCAAAAGAACTTCTACTGTGGGTTCGACCTCCCCCGGCTCGAAGCTGTAATGCATCGATTCGCCATCCACCATCAGGAGACCTTCTCTGAGGCCCATTCCGAAACTTCGAGGATCAGAAGGACTGAAGCTTCGGCTGATTCCACCCCCTTGCCCAAAAGTCGTAATCAAACGTGAACGACCGACGATTCTGAAACGATCGATGGCTCCGTTCGAACTCTCAGAGTCCCCTTCTCTGTAAAATGTTCGCAAAACCTCAGAGCGGGTTCCCGAAGGAAGGTTGGGAGATGATTCGACGTCAACGGACTGCAAACCCGTAGAGCCGATGGGGAAGATATGACTCTCCACATCGGTGCTATCCAGTCGAGAAAAGCGAACTTCATCAATGGTTCCAACGCCGGGCAATTCAGCTCCGGCGATGGGTGAACCGCCAAATTGAATCGTCCCCGCAGACGTGATCGGAAGTCCGCCTGTCGGGAATTTGCCGATTCGAGGATCCTGATTGGGGAGATAAGTTCCTTCGGGTGGAGTTAAAAAACTCAGATAGACCCCTGAATCAGTCTCCTTCACCTTATGGACTCGCATTTTGAGCGACTCCACTTGGCGGTTGAGAGGATTTCCGGCCCCGTCTCCCAGCACGACTGCGTCATACGGCGCGACCTGCGCACCCACGCCTCGTACCACTTGAATTATTTCTGTTCCAGCCTGAACAAACTGAATCGAATCGAGATCGGGCCTCAGCCTGTTACGCCGAAAAGCATCTCCGATACTGACATATCGATTTCCGGTGTAGCCCCGAAAGACTTCATGGGCATCTGGATCAACGATAAAGAATCGGCCCTCAGCGATGCGATCGTAGAGAATCCATTCGGAATCGCCAAGATGTCCCGCTAAACCATTGACCACATTGGTTCCGGGTAAGACTTCACTCCCCCTCGGACGCGTCAATTGAATCGTCCCTGAAGGCGCATAGGTCGCATCGAGCCCACCTTCAGCAGCTTCTATAGAAACGGCTCTCACTGTCAGACGTACGTCCCCAGGAGTACCAGTGACTCCATCGATGGCATCTGTGTTGAGCAATCCCCGCCCCATGGCAGTGAATCGATACAATCCAGCCACCGGCCCCGGAGTGATCGACGAATATTTGGCGAATTCACTCTGGGTGTGAACCATGAGCCCTTCAGCATTCCGTTCAATTTTACGAATATGAATGTAACCCTGAGGTGGGAAGCCTAATTCAAAGGGATGAGAAGCCTGAGTCTGAACCAACAAACTGTTCGACGCTTGGCCAAAGGGTTCCAACTCCAAAGTACTGGTCAATCCAGGAATCACAAAAGCAGCGGTCGTATCGGCGATAGCATAACTAGACGGCCCCAACGTCACCGCGCCGGAAGGTGTGATGCTTTCAATTCTACGCGTCGGTTGTAAGTCAAACGCAAGACTCGCTCCTCCAGGACCCAAAATGATGCGTTGTGAAGAATCTTCCAATCCAAGATTGGGGTCGGAGTTCGCCAAAGGTAGAGAATATCCCAATAAACGAACAGGTGTCCCCGCTGGATGATTTTGGCGAATCGTGCCTCGTCGCCCACGAGTACTCTGCAAAGTTTCGTTAAAGCCGACAGGAAGAAAAATTACTGACCCGCCATCTGCTTTTGAGTAATCCACTGCTTCCGAACCGATCAACAAAGTGCCGGTGTTGGGAAGTCGATCAACAATTTCCTCGTCTTCAAGGTATGCACCGATATCAGAGGTCCTGACAGGAGCGGCCAATCGTGTTAACCAAGAATGCTTGCCTACTGGTTTCCGATCGATCATCAATACCAAATCGCCCGGACGCGTGGATCGCCAACCTGCTGAAATGTGATACCAAGTATCATCAGCAAAAGAGTTTGGAGTTACGGCATAACGGATTTCGGCAGCTGGAGCAAAACTCGAATCCCATGCCAACGCAGAACCCGTTTCATCGAAAACTTGTAAAACCAATTCTTGAGTATCTTTATCAAAGAAGAGTCGAATTCGATCTCGCCATGGATCTCCCTGAGCTCCAGGCATATCAAAAATAATTCGATTTTGCCCTCTAGATCCCCAGCGGGGTCGATACCAAAACTCTACGAGAGCAGGAATTGTTGAAAGAGCGTCTGTCACTCCTGATTCAACCTCAACTTCTCCACCCGGCACAGGATTTGGAATAGCCACTTCTGTCTCAATAAAGGTGCCCCGCGACCAAGAGCCATCTTCCAATTCGCGTCCCTCGATAGTGTCCGAGAAGCTCTCCACTTCAAAAAGTCCGACCGGACCAAATCCCCAGTTATTGCGAATCTCTGGAACGGTGAGGGTGAGCCCACGTAATGTTCCTTCGTCCATAGATGGAGCGGCGAACAACCGTCCATTCATGGGGACGGGACCAGTGACCATCAGATTCGCAGCACGACCCGGCACAAAGGAGGCCGTAGATCCCGTAAAGAATCGACCACCAGAATTACGAGTTAAATATTGGGAAGCCCAATCGAACTGAGTTTCCAAGCGCAAAAACAAAGACTCGGGTGGAGCGACTTCTATCACTTCACGTAAACGAACCGTCGCATCAGGAAATCCGGAAGGACTACGGGTGACTCCTGTCGACTCGATCGTATAAATCTCATTGGTATTGTAGCAAAACCATGTCGTCGACACGGACAGTCTCGGATTATTGGGATTCAATGCATTAATCAATATCGCAGAAGAATCTTGTCCGTCCAAATCCCCTGACAATTGTGCGGCTTCTACGATGGTCCGCAATTCCTCAAAACCTTCGATCGGCATTTCAGCCATCAAACGTTCTGTCAATTTCCGCGCTTCTTCGACGGTGACAGAGTTGAAGTTCCGACCAAATCTATTCGTACTGATCCCTGTCAAGACAGCCTGAATCACTCGGGCTGGAGCGGTATTAATATTCACAGGATGGCGTAAGGCCGCACTGACCATCGCTTCCCGTTCCGCCCATTCATATCGCAGCGGTTCCTTAAGAATCACTCCGCCTTGAAAAATGCTACCTCTACCACCTCCCCGAAAACCGCCCCGAGGAGTAGGAAATGCGCCAGCAGCCAAACCGTATTCAAATTTATTGGGGTCTGAGTTACTACGGATGCGAACCACAGTGCCTGGATTAAAGAAATCGTAACGGGGCAATCGCATTTGAGGAACGCCCAAAAGAGCGCTATTTGAGATCTCACCTTCGACCATCTGCTCTTGCGACCAATCTCTCGGTAACGTCGAGTTGGTCGTGATGTACTCTCTAATTTTCTCGAACTCACCCGCAGATATCGTTTCCATATCAGGGAGGTTATAAATTTCTTGATATGCCGCGACAGCACCCGGGAAATATTTTTTACTCTGACTTTGAACGCGCTTAATTTGCGGGGCAATAAAGGTCTGGTAGACACCTTTGAAAGCGTTGCCACGAGCCTTGTCGACCCCACCAAATTGTTCGACCAACTCCGAGGCTTCAATAACCCCTGCTTTTCCTCTGACCGACTCAACAAGGTCGATCACCTCTCTTGGAATCCCAACATCGAGAAACTTTTTACGAGCGTCTCGATATTCGCCTTCGTCAACCTCTTCCGGTTCACGAGCAAGAATCGATGGGTCTAAACCGGCGCGAACAAGCATCTCGGGAGTCAAACCCCAATCCGCCATATTCGACATACTCAACCCAACGATGGCCAAAGTTTGAAGGAAATACGGGACCACTGACCAGTCGGATATCTGTCGGATACCTAGCGGAGTTCTGAAACTAGCGATCTCTCCATCAGAAAGATTCGCAAGGCGGTGCAGAAAAGTTTTATAACCACGAATGTCGAAAACGGGCCAGCCTTTTTGATGCTCCCAAGTACCTGACATATATTGACCACGAAAAACTCCGGTCAATCCTTGTTCAGTTTTCCCTGTATAAGAAACGGCTTCAGTCGTAAAAAAGAGAGGGTTAAGTATGACGACGACTCCATCGATAGAGTCCGGATCGTCGTCGGCAGGAAACATACTGGTATCATCAAGAGGAAGAATTTCTAATTCCTGATCAAAAGTAATGTTTTCAGAAAGATGACTTCCAGCCAGAAGATTACCCACCAAATTAGGCATGGCTGTGTTGATATTCACCTTGCCTTGTTCGTCAATAACACGGGCGTCCAATATACGGTCACCAGAACCTCTCATAGTGAGGGCCGACGAGCTCGTGTTATCTAATGATTCTGTCTCTGCTTGTTCCGGAAATGAAACCTGAAGTTCATCAAGATCGTCGACAAGATCTCCAGCGTTCGCTCCTGGACTCCAAAAATCTCTTTCTCGACTATGATGTGTGTCGAACAAATGGCTCACAGCATGATCGCGCGCACTTTTTGCGGCCAATCTTGCTTTGTGAGTCGCAAGCGACTTCGCAGATCCGGCTTCTTGCAATCTCATTGAAACAAGGAAAGGTGTACCGATGGCAGTCAAGGCTGCCAATACGAGCACAACCATCAACAATGCCATTCCGGATTCGGGCTTGTTTTGATAGCGATCTTTAACCACGGATAGCTCCCGTCAAATCAATCACAACATTGTGCAATCTCAATACAGTGTGCTCGTCGACCTCACCTATACCAAAATGCTGCCCGGGAGAGAGAGGTAACAGATAGACATCTTCCACCTCTTCGCCGTCTTCTGAAGTGGATTGCCAATCTTCGAGATAACCCATCAAATCTCCGATAGGACTACCGAAAGCTTCCTCCACTTTCCCTTGCTGATCCTCACGTTCTTTCTTCTTTCGGGACATCTGATCCCGGAAAGACTCTTTAGAAACAGAGGTGCCATCCACCAACTCTAAATCCGCAACGTCACCCACTTCTGCTACGTGAATCACGACGGGTAAATCATGTTCAATCGGATTGAGTGATCCATTCCCATTGATGTAAATCAATTGAGGCGAGCCAAGTAATTCGACATCGAGCGGCATTTCTACAATTTCAGGATCCGTCGCTGATCGTAATACGATCTGATCCATCCCGCCTAAAAAGAATCGAGCCGGATGACTGATGTACAAATCACTATCGACTGGAGGAACAGCGCTTGGCATAGGTGGCCAATCTTCCTCAACGATCCATTCAAAATTTTCGGGGTACCATTCATGCTCAACTCCATCGACTTCAATAACGATGGAGACGCCATCGAAAGTAGCCCGTATATGAGTCCAACGATCGGGAATTACCTTCTGCGATTCAGTTTGAGCACGAAAGAATTCCTCATCCATCGCCCCTTTGGGATCACCGATTTCGAGGTAGACAGAACCGTCAGCGAGCAAACCGACTTCAAAAGCTCCAGGAGAACTCATGATCGCAAGTCGCATTTCTCTTCGAGGATCACTGAAACCACCCGAGGGCTCGATTCCGTCCTCTGGTTGCCATTCCGGTTGCCAAAACTGCACCCAGGCTTCTACCGAAAACCCGCGATCGACGCGATATCTAGGAAGCCAATCGGACTGCAATGCTGCACCATCATTAATGAAAAAAATCCCACTCCCGACTGAACCCGCATCCGTTTCAACATGCCCCGTAACACGAGCTTTTTGTCGAAATGCACCTTCGACTTCAAAACCCGAAGCAAGCTCTTGAGTTTGAGGTTGAGACGCCAAATCTTCGAAATCCCATGCGGCTACGGTATCGAATCCAAATGCCGTCACTTTCCGTGCGTCCGGATCGACGAGGACACGACTGGGCATCCCAGTAGAGATGGACCAATTTCTTGCGGCTCTCACTGCACTAGAAACACGACTCGCGGAGACCTCAAGAGTTTGGCCTTCTCCAAATGATCGGAACACAGAAACCGACATTCCCAATACAGCCATGAGGATAGACATCACGATGAGAAGCTCGATCAATGTCACACCAATTGAGGATTGAGATCTGTTACTTACCATTGGGAAACGTCGTCCCCTTTACCATTTTCGTGGACACCATCCGGGCCGGCAGACCAAATCTGAAACCGAATAGGCTCATGGAAAGTCGACGTTTTAGTGGAGGTACCAGAAGTAACCATCACAGGAACACCTTCCTGACTGACAGAAAACTCACGTCCATAATCACGATTATGAATGTAAACGTATGGGTTGCCCCAAGGGTCCAAATATTCACGCAGTTGATTGTCACCGAAGAGCCAACTCATTTGCTCTACCATGTCATTGGCGAGGATGTCTGAATCGAGATTATCCAGGTACTCTTCCTTAAATTCAAAATAAGATCGACCCCGAGCGCGGCTAGCGAGGTGAGCAACCATGCTCTCATTCCCACTGTCCAACCTGTTTCCTGTAACTTCATATTCGTCCTCCATCGAGGACGGAGGAAAATCACCGTAATCCAACTGGAAGGATTCAACCCCCAGCGTCAAACGTTGGATTTCTGACTCTGCAGCAGAAATTCCTCCCTTACGAATTGAAAACCCCATCATCTGACTTCCCATTCCAGCGAGAATCCCGATGATGGCTATAACGACAAGAAGTTCGACAAGAGTGAATCCCGATTGTTTATTTCCCATTTAAAACTCCCTGTCCTGAACTTCTTTGGCTCGTTTACGGAAGACCTCAAACATTTCCACCTGAAGGTTCCACGCTTCGTCTAACGGCGCTTGGCCCGAAACTCCGGCTTGCACTCCACGCTTACGAGAAACTCGGTAGGGCACATCCTTAGCGATCCTAGTACCGTCAAACCATATTTCGGCTTCACCTTCCCCCCCACTCTCGCGAGAGGAAAAAGCGATCTCGAGTGAATGTCCTTCTGGCGAGACGTCCCAACGAGTTGGGATTAAATCGTATTCTTCAGCCAAATCCTCAGAATCTGTGCGCACAACCATCGGTTCGTCATTTCCGAGCAGAGCAAATCCCAATATTCCATCGGGATCTCTGAAGAAGACGACGCCACCTCCCGATTGATCCTCAATTCTCAGAGCAACTCGAGTTCCTTCTCCTGCTTTGAGAAGTGTTAACGAAGATCGGATTGCTGAAAGCCGAGGAGTAAGAATATCTCTTTTAATTGTCGTCAGTCGGTCGGGCTGAAATCTTTGAATGCCTTCAAAAGAAACCATGCCGTCGACAAGGCTGACATTGATCCCAAAAGACTCTTCTTCTGACCAGTTATTCCGGAGTGCACTTCCAGATTCTCTAACAAAATCGTCTGACCAATACTCTTCCCCCAGAACTCTCTCCACTTGCCTTAATGCCGACATTGCCCACCGCAATGTGCGCGGCATCACTAAGGCTGAAGAATCTTTTTCTTCGCTGGAGAATAATGCAATACATGTCGATAAAGCATCACGCGCTCCAACGTAGTCTTTTGCTGAATAAAGGAATCGGGCATAGGCGTTCCAAGCATCGGGGTTGAGCTTGTCCAACTCAGCCACCCCACTCAATAACGATCGAGCTCGATCAATATTGCCGCCGGGACCCGACTGAGCCATCGCCAAACGAATCTTCAATTCTGGGGTATCGAGTCCACTAGCATTGGCATATTCCAACCAACGACGGGCATTCGCATTCTCGCCTCTCTGGAGAAATTCATCCCCCAGCAGTAAGCAGCACTCCGCGAAAGCCGCAGAACTCAATATATCGGACTGCATCAGATCCTGAATAGCAGGGACGGGATCCCAATCTGGATCCACTCTTCGTTTGGCAGAAAAAGCCAATAACTTTGCCTGCCAGCCAGCATCAGGTTGAAGACGAGCTTCCTCATACAAATTTAAAGCTGCAACAACGTCTCCCTGACTCTCGAGAACATAGGCTTCTACCAATCTCCAGTCGACAGGAGATATGTCCGAGTCTGCAACAGATGAGAGCAGACCAAGTGCTTTTGCAAAATCGCCTTTTCTGGCAAAAGAGAGCGCATATGTCGTCGCCGCTTTTGCATCGACCTCACCCTGGGCAAAAGCCTTCGAGAAATCCGCCTCAGCTCCCTGTAGATCATCATTCAATAATCGCACTGAACCTCGATAGAGATAAGCTTTTCCGTCCGCGTCACCAAGGACGAGCAAATCTTCCATAAGGTTCTCGAGTTTATCCGCTGATCCCGCGATTCCTGCGGCTTCGTCCTCAGCAGCCCAACGAATTTCTCGAAGAAGAACCTCAGAGTCGGACCCACCACCATCTTCGCGCAGCTCAAGAGCCATAGCTCTGGAATCTGTTTGTCTCCCCAATGCGTCATAAAGAACAACAAGTCGACGCATTGCGGAAATGGTAGTCGGCAACTCTCGATCACCTGAAGCGATCGCTTCGAGAAGCACGACAGCAGCCTGAATATCTCCAACTCTGATCAAAGACCGAATCGCATTGTCACGGATATCCAAACCATCGATCTGAACGCCCGCACGAATTCCGCGAAGCAAAATCTCACACTCTTCTCTCAAATAAACTTCACGAGAATCGGAGTTCGTCGTCAAAAACTCACGAGAAATGTAGAGTGGAACGAGACGTTCAAAAGCCTCCGCTTTCGCAGCATTCAGATAAACCGCTGCTTGAAGATGCGTGATGGCTGAATCACGGAGATTTATCCCGGATTCCAAACACCAATCAGCAAGATTCAACTGACTTTCATAATCAGCGGAGTCGAGTGATTGCAATCTCTTCTTATAAACCACCTCTGGAGGATTCTTGTAAAAGACTCGAACAATATCAGCTCGCTGAATTGTTGTGCTTCCTCCAGATGTTTCAAATTTTATGAAGTCATTGGTTTCAAGAATAATTTTTCCAACAAATCTGTTTCCATTACTTAACTCGACAATATCGTCAGGACGAACTTCCAAATCGTTGGAATCGTTCTGCGAATAAAGCGGCACAGAAATGGTCACCATGCTGATCAAGCAGATCAACAACAACAATCTACGGAAGCTCATATTCAATTTTGATTTCAACATCTGATTACTCCTCCGACTCAATAGCGCTTGGCATTCGCGCCTCTGACACCAGCCAGGCATTCGCCTCGCCTGAGAACAACGGAGGTAATGGCACACGACGACGAAGATCACCAAGCGGAGGAGTGCCGAGCATCCCTGCGGGTGAACTCTTCCAATCACTCAGTGCTTGAAAAGGGTTCCTGATCGTCAAACCGGCATCCGGTTCATACCACTCAATCCGAACAGAGCCTCCCACAGCCCCACCGGAACTTGAACCCGGTTGCGCCAAATCGACATTTGCCAAGGGGTCAGAAAGAATCAATGTTTGGGCAAGCCCAAGAATACTCAGGAGCAAAAAGGCGATCCCTATGAAGAAAAATCCTTTTTCGATATTCCAACGCATATCAACCCCTCCGTTTCCGAATGGAACCGCGACGACTCCCCGACTCTTCTTCTCGGGGATCTTCGACGTCCAAGCCGACAACTCGAACTACGACCTCAAGAAGACCAGGATTCACGCTCCCAGCTTTCATTCGATCAGGTTCTATCGACAGAAATGTATTGTCCGATTGAAATCTCGCGAACAACTCTGAGATTTGAGCGGGTGAACAAGAGACACTGAAAACGATGGGGTAGCGTGCGACGACCTTTTCCGAATCAGAAAAGGTCTCCTGCTCACGGTTACCGGGTGCAATGTCATCGACGCTTGTCACCTTCACCTGCAATAAGACATTTAAAAACCGATCGAGAACCTCAAGTAGCAAATATCTGTCTCGCCACTGATCAGAAGTCAAACTCGACTTCTCATCGAAATTAGGCACATTCGATGGAGTCATGACTCCGAGCCTATTCGCTTTCTCTCTGAAGTCATTCCACACCAGATCTTTTGATCTCTTGAACTCTGTCGCAATCGCGTCTTCGTCCTTAGAGAAAGGATGAAGCGGCTGTGCAGAGATGGATAACTTACTCACCAAATCCGCACTTCGATCTTCAAGCGCGGTCCGTGATTTTCTTTCGACATCGAATAAGCCGTCGAGATCCTGCAATTTCTGAGAAAGGACTAACGAATTCTCTTCGTGTCTCTGAAGCGAAACTTCATGATCACTTCTAATGCCCTTGGCAACATTTGAAAGAATCAGGAAAATCACAAGTGTGATCAAAGCCTGTATCAATGTTGGTTTATTGTTATGCCAAATTTCTTGTAACATCAGTTCCTCTCGAACGGAGAACGGGGCCTGCTACTGCGACTTCTGCTTCTGCTGTTCTTTTCAGGCAGAGATTCGTCAGGAGAGACAACGATCTGGAATGGGTAAGATCCATTCTTAATATCTTGGAGATCTGCCTTGACGCGTTGAACACCCTGAAGCGATTCCAACACATTCCTCAACTCATCGATGGCGTCTACGCCACGTCGTCCCGAATTGTCAGATCGACCTTCTAATTGAAGTTCAATACCTAGTGAGTCTTCGCCTGATTGGCGGCGTAAAACCACCAAATCAACAGACACCTCTTGCGGAAGCTGTTCTCTCAAACCATCCAGAATTCGGGCATAGAAACGACCTGTCTCAACCTCTTCAAGAAGTCGAACTTCTCTTTTACGCAAGACGTCGTTTTCTTTACGAGCTTGATCCTCTGCGACAGTCCATCCTGAAATCTTCCCTTGCCAACTGCTGATCACTGAGCCAGCAGATTCAGCTCGTCCGCCGGCGATAGAAGAATCGAGAAATTGAGCTCCTAATGTGATCAAGAAACAAACCATGGCACCGTAGAGGAAGATTGTTTTCTCGCGGAAAGTTTTCTTTTTGCGTTCTTCCTCTGGAAGTAGATCAACAAAGCGTTCCTCCTTATCAAGGACGGAAGCACCCACTCCGGCCAGCAAACTCCAAGAACTATCAGGGGCACCGGCAATGGAAACAGACTCCACTTTTACCGATAGCGACTTTTCCAACTCGTCGCTCATGGAAGCGAGACTCGAACCGACTCCGCTCAAGCGAAGTCGATGAGCCGAAACTTCTCCCATTTTCAGCTGAGCCTGACAGAAATTAACCGAAGAACCTAGCATCTGAGAAAGCTGTGAAAGCCAGCCTCTGTAGCATTGAGAAACAGTGTCTTCATGGGAGACTAAATCGCCATCTTCAAAAGACTGAATCAGATCAGCAGCTTCTCCCTCTGAGACAGAACAACGATCTTGTACAGATTCAGAAAACTGGATAACCCCAAATCCCACACTCCTGGCGAACAATAATCGATCACCGGCGACGAGAAGGATTTGCGTTTCAGTCTCCCCGATGTCTGCCAGCATGACCGTCTCTTCGTCGCGAAGATGAGAGGAAATCATATGAGCGTGATAAACACCTATTGATCCCGGTACAGCATGACGAGCACGGCCACCCTTAGAACTGACTTCGTCGATCAAGGGCTGGATAATGCGATCCTTACCCATTCCTAACAAAAGCAAGGTGTCGTCGGACGTACTTTCAGGTACCTGCAATTCAATATGCCCACCCGAAAGTTGATCACCTGTTTTCTCCGCGACTTCCTCGAGCTCATATCTCAATATCAACTCAAGACGCCAAGCGGGCACAGGAGGTACTCCGTGATAACGCAATGATGACGAATCGGAGTCCAGAGCCAAAACAACATTGTCTCGGCCAAACCCTTCATCCAAGATGGCTTTGAGGAAGTCACCCAACTCGGGGTGATCATGACTCTCTCTGGATCGAACGATTTCCACGTTCGCATCAGACCCACTGACCTGAAGAGCTCTCCACCCTTTACCGGTTTTCTGTATTACAGTGGCCTGGCCCTTGTAACTCATCAAATCCCCTTCGCTTCAACGATCTTGATTCCCTGCACCGCTTCTGTCGCGGCATCAGTCCCGGGGAATTTATCAATAACATGCTGAAAATAGAATCTTGCCAATTCACCACGCTTTTTGACGATGGCCTCATTCGCTAATTGTAAAAGCACTGTCATACGACTCCGTGAGTCTTGTTCATTTTTGAAATTTTTCTGACCTTCTATTTCGGAAAGGATTTGGAGCGCGATCGTTTCAACGTCCAACCCAACAAAACGAACAGACGCGTCTCTACATATCTTTACAAGAAATTCTTGAGCTGGAGATCCGGGATATCGACGAATATCTTCTTGAACGGAAGTCATCTGATCCCGAGCAGCTAACACTTCAGCATCGATGCGTTCCTCGAATAATGAAAGTCTGTCATCGAGGTCATCGCGCCAGTTGAGGTTATTCCGAACATTCTTGATCAGAGTAAGTGCAGTTCCTTCTTTGCGATCATCGATCAGGCGACCGAGATCCATAATTATGGAATTCAATCGCTCTTGCTCGCGGGCACTGCTTGCGGAAACCACCAAATCAGCAGCGTCACCCGCTGTCGCGATTCCCAGATTGACAACAAACTCGATATCTCCGTCGGAGGATACTGTCGCGCGCCAAGGCAAGGATTTCGTCATTGAGAGAACAACCTGCTGAGCACCCTCACCAATAGAAAGTTCGTCTAGGATTTGTTCATCTGTAAAAACAGAACTCAACGATTCACCGGACACGACAGGGATACCACTAGAAATCCCCTGGTATGGCAGACCCGCTCTTGCACGGGGTACAGAAAAAGCGATCAGGAGTGGTACTGGCTTTTGAACAGTCCAAGAAACATCGATCGCCTGATGAAGCGGACGAACAAACTGCTGAACCACTGAAGATTCGCCCAATTCAGACAGCTCAAATCCAACTCTATACGAACCGTCTTCGCCAACGACGCTAGGCTCTTTACGTAACGGAATGAGTTGCCCCCATGGATTCACACGCTGGGCCCCCAGAGCAAGACGCAAATCAGTAATAACTTCTAACCTGCCCCGTGAAACGATTCCGACGCCCCGCTCATCCAGAGTCATCGTGACTTTCTGCTTCTCAGAGTCATTTTTCACCAGAACAAGATTCTGCTGATCCATCTCCTGCAACTTTACGACCATTTGATCCACTTGAATCATTCCTTGGCGTCCAGTCTCACCAAATCCAACGACGCAAATTCTGGCGCTACCGAATTTACTGTCTCCCGAGTAGGGAGCCTCCAGAGCAAAACGAGTCCAACCAGAGGAATTCTTGAGCGAGGAAAAATGTTCTTCACTCACTACGTCATTTTCTAACCATTGGATACTGATGCCAAATCGCTCGAACCCTGCGGCCTTCACTGCGGCAGTGATCAACAAGCCGTTACCTGCTGGAACGCTCAAGCCTTGCTTACGACTGAGACGAAAAACCCCATCTTCGGATGTTTCGCCACTGCCTTCGAGCCAACTTTCGCCCTGAATTGCGTTCGATCCTTTTTCGATGGTCAGATTGGCATTTGTAGATGCGATCCATAAGTTAGCGAGCTCCGGGCCACCCTCAAAAGCACCTTCTCCAGACAACTTGTCTCCCTTGACCGACATAGCATTGGGGTCGGTTGCGAGATTCCGCAAAAGATCAAAACTGGAGTAGAACAAAATGGCAAGGATACCTATGAAGACAAGCGTCTGCAGAGCGACTGAACCTCCGCCATCGGACTCGATCGCCGCTGATCTTCGAACGACGAGCTCTGACGAGTCTTCGATCTTAGAACTGCGCGAATTCTTTGTCGACGATTGCCCCGAGGATACGCTCGGTAGCCCACCCGTTTTTTTACCTTGGGAGGGTCCTTCTCGGACGATGAGAGAAGCAGATCCAATTTGGATGCGAGTTCCTGAAACAAGCTTGGCTTGCTTCACTTTTTCACCATCCACGAGAATTCCATTACTGGAATCGAGGTCCGCAATGAACCATCGCCCAGTTTTAGAAATGACTGCAGCATGCCTGCCTGAAACACTGGAATCCTTAAGCACGACGTCGCAACCTTGGTTGCGACCGATCACCATCTTGTCTTTCAGATGAATCGTGGACTCTTGGTCTCCCAATTTATAGTGAATGATCAAGTTCCCGGAAGAGCTCATTGCTCATCTCCATTTTCTTCCTCGCGCACGATGCGATATCGTTCGATTTTTTGGTCTAAAGTGGGACGCGAAACTCCCAGTAATCGGGCAGTCTGGCTTTTGTTCCAATTGTTCTGATCAAGAGTGGCAGAGATCACTTGTCCTTCGAGGCTCTCCGTTGCCTCCGCCACCAATTCCCTTAACGTTCCCCGTAATGGTTCTCTCTGTTCTCCAGGCTTCTGGGACAAAACTGAGGTAGAAATTATCTCCGGCAATATGACATCTCCGGAAAGAGCCACCAGTCTATCCACCTCGTTCTCAAGTTGCCGTACATTCCCGGGCCAAGGGCTATGATATAGGGCATACAGAGTTCTGGGATCGAGCATAGGCCGGTCTTTTCCCAGTCGAGAACAGGACCTTTCGATGAAGAAATCTACCAATAACGGGATGTCTTCTCTACGGTCTCGCAGAGGTGGCAATTTCACGGTTAATACATTCAGCCGGTAATACAAATCCTCCCGGAATCCTGCAGACCTCACTTGTTCATCAATATTTTGGTTCGTCGCAGAAACAATACGAACATCCACCTTCACGACGTCTCTCGAACCAACGGGACGAATCACACCATCTTCAAGAACCCTGAGTAACTTCGCTTGAAGATCCGGACTCATGTCTCCGATTTCATCGAGGAAAAGAGTGCCCCCATCTGCCAACTCGAAGAGTCCTTTTTTATCCCGATGGGCTCCCGTAAAAGCACCTTTCGAATGTCCAAAGAATTCACTTTCGAGAAGATTGGCAGGGATGGCAGCGCAATTTTGAGAAACAAAAGGAGCACTGGATCGATCAGATCCTTGATGGACCGCCTGAGCGATCAATTCTTTACCCGTTCCGCTCTCCCCGAGGATCAATACCGGCATATCGGTATGAATGACACGGTCGAGGAGCTCGAAGACCGCCATCATCGCCGGAGAGCGCGTGACGATACGATCATAGGAGTGACGGAAATCAGGGCGAGCTCCTTTTTTCATCAGCTCGCGCGCTTGTTCCGGTTCAACCTCTCGGGCTAACAGTAACTCTTGTAGCTCCCTATTCAATTCCTCCACCTGCTGCCTCGCTGCGAGATGAGAATGTTGCTTTCTACGCAACTCTTCAAACAAACGGGCATTCTCAATAAAAATGGAAGCTTGATCCGCGAGGAAACTGACAAACCTTAAAGTTCCAGGGTGGAATGTGTCCTTCTCGAATCGGTTATCGAGATATATCGCACCGTGAACATTTCCACGCATACGTAAAGGCACACATAAAACCGACTCTAAGCGAAGGTTCGCGATGGAAGCGGACTCCTCGAATCGATCGTCCATACGAGCGTCACCGGTCAACACGGGTTCTCCCGAATCGAGAACACGGCGAGTGATGGACTGGCTAACTTGCAGATGTGCTCTTCGAATGACATCCCGATCGATGTTACGCGACGCTGCTACGACGGGTTCACCGTCGTCTTCAACAATAAGAAAACCTCGCTCAGCGCCTGAAATCTCAATTACGTTCTGAAGGATGACGTCATACAATTCTTCAGTAATAAGAATCGAACAAAGATCTCGTGAGAGTTCGAGGAGTCGAAGAAAGATCTCTCGTTCTTCTTCTAGCCGAGAAGCTTCATGACCTTTGTCGTCATTTTCGTCAGGCTCGAGGAAGTACTCTGTATTGAGAATAAGAGTATCTTCATGAGGAGAGGAAGGAGACACCTCTTCAGGAATCTTGTCGAAGAAGATTCGTGTTTTACCGATTTCGATCATGTCGCCCGAAACCAATGGCTGACGACGAATCAATATGCCGTTCACCATGGTCCCATTACGACTGCGGAGATCCTCGATATGCCAACGTCCCTGGAGCCGTTCCATCCGACAATGCTGACGTGAAGCTGAGATATCAGCAATCTCAACGTCATTCTCACGAGATCTACCGAGATGGACCCCATCGGACGTCAGAGAGATCTCTCGATCTCCGGCGGCATCCCGAATAAATAGTTTTTTACCAACTCCGTCAGACTTGGCGGATCTGGCCTTTTGACCACGATCAGGGACATCCACGAGAATTTCCTTACATACAGGGATGAACGTTAGGGACGCCTGAATCGTCCCCGATATAGCCCTGTTGTAAAGAACATTTTACAGGGGGGTGCCATATCTAGACAGGTAGGTCCACATATAGAGTCCCCGAGGTCCCATGAGAAGGCTCAGCCGCGAGTTATTTTTGGATCAGGGAAAGACAGGCATCCTGCCATTTCCGGGCTCTATAAACGATGCCAGGACGCCCATCGTACAGAAAAGCAAAGACAACGGACTCGTCTTGCTGATCAGCCTTCAAATACCCCGCCAATCCCGAGGCGTTCTTCAATGTTCCAGTTTTGGCGTAAACTTTTCCTCGAAGTGATTTTGCCGTCATTCTTTTTTCAAGCGTTCCGTCGATGCCAGAAACCGGAAGTGCTGAGAAGAAGACTTCGGACCAGGGTTGCTGATCGACCCACCCTAGAAGCTTCACGAGAAAATCGGTGGTCAGGCGATTCTTCTTCGAAAGGCCCGATCCATCCCTGCACACCACGGCGAATTCTCCGGGGATATTCTCAGCCACCCAATTTTGCAGAATGATCTGTGAAGAAGCATGATCACCTGTTCCACCAGATTCACGTCCCAACACTCGAAACATCGATTCGGCATAAAGATTTTGACTGTTCTTTAGCATTACAGGCAACCGGGATGCCAGAGAGTGGTTCACTTCATCGATGTGCATCAAGTCTTCACTGGGCGTCAGGTCAGCCGATATCGGATAATCATTCCCCAACACTTTGATCCCAGAGTCCTGGAGCAACTGCGTGAAAATAGTACTAAAGTTCTCAGCGGGATCAGGCACTGATACATATTCAATTCGAGCTCCCGCTGTCGCTAAGAAACGACCTGAGACAGAAATAGACCACGAAGATCCTGGTCGAGCGATGTGATAAAGATGCTTTTTGGGATCGACGCATATCTTCAGTTTATTCGACAACTGAGCCAATGGCTGGGAAGGCAGTATCGATACAGCCACTTTGCCATTTACGACGGGTCCGATTTGAACATCGAGGCAATTGTCATTGAGGTTCAAACTCCCTGAGGGCGCATAATACCAACGCGCCAACTCATTCGTGGGCCAATCGGGATGAATCCCGGATCCGGCAAGGTACCGATCATCTGCTAAAATTTCTCCGTCGATAGAACTGATTCCGAGATCGCGAAGAGAAGCGACCCAAGAACGGAGTTCCCAAAGAGGATCACCACTTTTTTCACGGCCACAAACCGCCGGGTCGCCACGCCCCTCAACGATCAGGTTTCCAAACAACACGCCTTCCCGAATATCCCCGGAACCTAAAAGGCGAGTCACGAAATTATGATCGGGCCCCAACAAGTCCATCGCCGCGGCTGCGACCAATAACTTCATCGTCGAAGCCGGAGTACGAGACTCTTCCGATCGATGAGAAACAGTGCCATATCCGGGAACAATTAACGAAAATGATACTTCACTCGCCCTCAACTTATTCTTCTCTGCTAAAGCAACAAATTGGGCACGAAGATCTTTTTTGACCAGCGACAGAGGACTTTGAGAAACTTCTGATTCGAAGCTGAATGCCCACGAGGTCGAAAACCCCAAACCACTGTTGAGAATGAACAGTGATACGAGAATCACCCTCAGGTTGAAAAGTATCATTCTATTTTGGACTCTCATCACAATTGCCACGATTCCCTGTGTGTGTGTGTGTGAGAAGAGATTAGATCCAACAACGATCAAACGCAAGGTTGGCTCAGTCCTCATCCCCTCGTACTATTTCAATAAGGAAATTTTGATGTCAAAACCCAATAAAAACAGACCCAAGAAGCCAGAGCATCGTTCAAGAGCTGCTGAGGAGATTCACAAAAGAATCCAAGGGCTCGTCAGATCGCTACTTCAACTGAGAGGTAGCGAAGCGATGGATGGTCTTCCGGATGAAATTGAAGTGAACCTTCGATTCCCCATCCATCTCACTCAAAATATCCACAAGAACTCCCGAGCTTTTGCCCGATCGCTCGTTCAGCAAGTTGAAGCACTACGAGTAGAGGGCGAAACGGAGTTATATGGTCATCGGTCAGGCCATGCACATTGTTATTGGTGCCATCAACCGAGTTGCGAGCACTCGACCCCAGAGGACGGACACTCAATTTTTTCAGGTTGGTCCCCTACAGGAATTCCCATCTGGAAAAACATTACCACCTTCTTACTCTCCGAAGAGCCTGAACTTCTCGATCATTTGCATGGGGATCAGTTAAAACCGATGGCTGTTGTCGTTTCCGGAGATGCCTTACTCGGTGACGTCCTTCAAGAATATATTGAAGGTACAACCTTCGCGCATCCCGTCGGGTGTCTCCTCGCTGGAGGATTCCCGCTAATTCGGGGAGACCGTGAAATGGACCATCTGGCCATCACGGCGATGTTGTTAGAAACCATGACGGCGAGAGGCATACCCAAATACCGTTGGAATTTCATCTCCACTCCACCCGCTCCACTTCATCTCCCCACCATGTTGGGACAAGAAGAGAACACTCCCTTAGCAAGATGGATTTCTGCTATTCGTTCCATGCTGATTGGGGCACAAGAGGCGATTGAATCCCGAGCGAGAGAGGGAAAACGCATGCCTCTCAAAGAATCAAGAAAACTAGTCATGGCGGTCATGAACGAGGCGCAGTCCCTGCTAGGAACGCTCCAAAGACGTCACGATCGAAGAACGAGGCATGCCGACATGAGAGTGGCAGATCCCGACAGGCCCACGTCTGCTGCAAGCACAGACGTTCTCGCCAGTAAGCGCGGGGATACGCTCGTCGATCGACGAGAATCGACGATTATCGTTCGAGGTCCCCATGGCAGGATTCATGTCTTTACCCGAAATGGAATTCACGTAACAAGTGTCAGATATAGTCCCGACGCCATACTCAACCGAATACAAAGAAGACGCTGGACTCCGATTGAAGATCACGACTTCATGACCTTCAAGGAAGAAATCATGAGGCGTTGGAACGCTCCTGGATCTGCACAAGATAAAGAGGAATCATCTTAAGAGGTGGGCATGGCCCATTTACGCCAGAAACTCATAAAGTTGTTCCCAAGAACGCGAAGACCTCGACCCTCTTCAGAGGCTTCGAGAAAATCATAAAGCTGATCTAAATCGCGATAATCTCGAAATCCAGTCATCGCATCATCGATGCCGTCCAAATCAGTACCTAAGCAAACAGAATCTTTACCGAGAACTTGCTCCAACTCTTCGACATGATTTAAAAATGTCGACATGTCATGATCGCCTCCTAAAAAAGGAGGATAAATATTCACGCCTACGACAGCCTCAATATTGGCCAAGGCAGACAACATTTCGGGATCAAGATTTCGAGGACAGTTGTGAATACTTTTACAGTTGGAATGCGTCGCCAAAACGGGGACCTCTAACTGGCACAGCTCCAGAACCCCCGCGGGGTTCAGATGGGACACGTCTATCGCCCAGCCTAATTTTGCAGCCTCTTTCACAACAGTCACCCCAAATGGCGTCAAACCTTCACCGGTATCCTGCAGACAACCCTGAGCCAGATTATTGGCTCCATTCCAAACAAGCCCCAATACACGCACACCCTGTTCATGCAAGTCATGTAAACGTTCGACACGCCCTTCGAGAACTATTCCATTTTCAATAGTCGTCAGGAGTCCAGTCGTTCCAGCGGGCAATGCATCGACTTGATCAGGATGAGTCACGATGCGAAACGGCTGATGTTTATCAGCATGGAGACGATTTCGTTCTTCCAACAATTTCAAACAATGTCCCCAAGGGTCAGGATGGCCATCCACTGTAAAAATAGCAGACCCAATTAACGACATTTTTGAAAGTTGACACTTATGAGCATCGACATGGAAATTTGGTCTTTGAGGTGTTAAGGCTCCCCCATGCTCCGCCAGCTTAGAGAGTGTATCGACGTGAAGATCGACTCTATATTCATTCATTCGCGATTCATTCATTCGCACTCACCTTTGCTCCAACGCAACACTCCACGAGTATAGACCTGAGACAACCCTGAATCTTCAAGGCACGTCACCGCTTCCGGATTACGATCCAATATCTGAAAGTCTGCCGAAGATCCTGAAGCGAGTGTGCCATATCCTTCTGGAAGATAATTGGCTTCTGCAGCTCCTGCTGTTTTTGAGTGAAACGCCTCCCTGAATTGAACCCTCTGATTCGGCCCTTCAGCCTTTTCATTCCCATTTCTATCCATCCGGTTTACCGCGGCATATATATCTGCCCAAGGATCTAAAGATTCAACGGGAGCGTCTGTTCCCGTGATGACAGGAATGCTCTCATCGAGGAGTTCTCGAAAAGGAATGGCATGATCCGATCGAAGTCCCCAACGAGAACGCATCCATTGACGATCTTCGTAAAGATGGCATGGCTGCAAAGACGCAACTGCACCTGAAGATCGAATCCGTGGAATATCAGCAGGATCTAATAACTGTAAATGCTCGATACGATCGGAAATCGTGACAGACTCTCTTCGGGATCTCGCTACTGAGATCGCACGCGACGCTTCTGCTACAGCAGCGTCACCAATGGCATGAATTGCTAATCCCCAACCTGCGGCCCCAGCGGTGATGGCTGTCTGGGTTAGGGATTCACCTGATCTCCGAACGACTCCAGTGTTCCCCGGGTCATCAGAATAATCAGACTTCATCCATGCAGTTCGAGATCCCAATGTCCCATCCAGGAATATTTTTATCCAACGGGCAGCGAAGTCGTCATGACGACTCCCCCATGGTTTTGGAATCTCATTCTTACAGGACTCAATAAATTCTTCTTCAGGCACACCATGACGAACATAAACACCAAAGTCGCCTGGTGAAGTCTCCGTCAATGCCTTGATAGATTCGCCTCTATCAAATGTCGTGGCTGCTGAGATACCATTCCTCAACAACCTCTGACAAGCTCCAGGAACATCTTGTGCCGGATCCGGTTTGATAACGCTCCAAGCTTTCTCAGCCTCGAGTTCCACTAGGATTCCCGAGTGCTCACAGGCGTTGAATCCTGAGAGCTCAAGTACAGCGGAAGAAACAAGCACTCGGTGAAAGTCAGCATTCCAAAGCAGTACGGGTCGCCCATTCCCATACGTATCCAAAAATCTCCTCGGATCAGGACCGAGAGTTTCCGGGAAAGGATCTCGCCAACCATGTCCAATGATGGTCTCGGACAAACTCTCCGACAAAATTTGCTCAAGTTGAGTACTTATTAAATTTTGGACCTGAATCTGCCGGTGATACTGCTCGGTATAGAGAAGATGTAAGTGACTATCAACAAAAGTGGAGCATATCCAATGCCCATTCATATCGTGAACGATGTCGTCCTGAGAAAGGGCCACAGATCCAGAAGGATACCAACCCTGGACAAGCCCATTCGAAATGAAGAGGTCTTGAGGTTCACCTGAGGAACATGGATACCTCAGAACATTAGTAAAAACACTTCGAGTCATTTGGCAGCTCCACGAAAAAAGGGGCAACCCCGTAAGGATTGCCCCTCTAGACTCTAAAAGCAAATTGTGATTAGCGTCGTCCGCCGCGATCTCCGCCACGATCTCCGCCGCGTCCACGATCTCCACCGCGTCCGCGATCTCCACCGCGTCCACGATCTCCGCCACGGTCTCCGCCACGGTCAGATCCCTGACTCACGGCAGAAGGCTCAATTTTACCCTCGTCGATCAAAACGGCTTTATGCGAAAGACGCAGGCGACCTTGAGGATCACTCTCCAGAACCTTCACTCGGAGAGCATCTCCACGCTTGACGACAGAACTGACGTCATCGACATATTCAGCAGAGAGTTCTGAAACGTGAACCAGACCTTCTTGGCCAGGTAGCACTTCGACGAAACAACCGAAATCTTTGATGGAAACGACCTTACCGTCGTATACACGTCCCACTTCGACATCTTGAGTCAACATCTCGATTTGCTCGCGAGCTGCGCTAGCACTCTCGTTGTCTTTACCCCAGATGGTGATGGTACCTGTATCTGCGATTTCGATAGTAGCACCGGTGGATTCTTGAATCCCTTTGATGACTTTGCCTGAAGGGCCGATGACAATACCGATTTTTTCGGGATTGATGTTGATTCGCATAATCTTGGGAGCAAGAGGAGAAACCTCTTCTCTCGGACGATCCAACTTCTTCAACATTTCTCTCAGGATATGAATACGACCCTCTTTGGCTTGCTCAAGAGCACGACCCATGAGTTCTCGACTCAATCCGGAAATCTTCACGTCCATTTGAAGGGCAGTGATGCCTTTCTGAGTACCGGTAACTTTGAAATCCATGTCACCATGGTGATCTTCGCTACCCAAGATATCAGAGAGCACGAAATGGTTATCACCGTCTTCGATGAGGCCCATGGCGATTCCAGCCACGGGTCGCTTCAAAGGAACGCCTGCATCCATCAGAGCAAGGACGCCACCACAAACACTCGCCATGGAAGACGATCCGTTTGATTCAGTAATGTCACTGACAACTCTAAGGGTGTAAGGGAAGTCATCGTGATCAGGCAATACAGAGCGAATGGCTCTCTCAGCAAGCGCACCATGACCGATTTCGCGTCTTTTCGGACCACGGTTAGGCCATGATTCTCCCACACAATATGCTGGGAAATTGTAGTGCAACATGAAACGCTCACGTTTCTCATCAATGAGGCCGTCAATACGCTGCTCATCAAAAGAGGTTCCCAAAGTTGCAGTCACGATCGCTTGAGTTTCACCACGCGTAAACACGGACGAACCATGAGTTCTTGGAAGAAAACTCAATTCAGTATCGATATTACGAATATCGGAAAGACCACGACCATCAGAACGCTTTGACTCCTGAATGATCAGATCTCTTTCGACTTTCTTCTTTACGCCATTCAAGAATGAGCTGATCTCTTTTGGATCAGGACAATCCCCGGCTGCGATCTTGTCTGCCGGGCAAAGTGATTCAATCACATCTTTGCATACGACAGACATGGCACGGCTCTTCTCGTGCTTACCCGTAATTTTAATCGCTTCGCGCAATCGATCGTAAGCAAGACCATGAACTGTACTCTTCAGATCTTCATCGACCTCTGGAGCAACAAACTCCATCTTTGGCTTTCCTGCCAAAGAGACCAGTTCATCGATCATGTCGATCACAAGTCGGCATTCAGTGTGCGCCAACTCAAGTGCATCGATCATTACTGATTCATCGACTTCAAGTGCGCCCGCTTCAACCATGACGATGGCCTCACGCGTAGCAGCGACAACGAGGTCGATATCACTTTGGTCACGCAATTCGTGATTTGGATTGACGACGAACTCACCATTGACTCGTCCAATGCGGACAGACCCAATAGGGCCCTGGAATGGCAATTCAGAGATGGATAGTGCTGCAGAGGCACAAATCATCGCCAAGATGTCTGTATCGTTCTCCCGGTCAGCAGAAAGGACAGCCGTAGCAACGGACACGTCCTTGAGGAACCCATCTGGGAACAAAGGCCTGACAGGGCGATCAATCAATCTGGAGGTCAGGACTTCCTTTGTTGTCGGACGTCCTTCTCTTTTGAAAAATCCACCTGGAATTTTTCCTGCGGCATAATTGTTCTCACGGTAATCGACGGTCAGTGGGAAAAAGTCGCCTCCATAACGAGGCTCTCCCCAAGTAACAGCACAGAAAACTGCGCAATCGCCCCAACGAACAATGGTCGAACCGGCAGCCTGCTTCGCGATGAGACCGGTTTCTATGCTGAGGGTTCTTCCCCCAACTTCTTTCGATACGATGTGTGTCATCTATCCTCCTGGTAGCCCTTGCTACCGACGCTTCTTGCGCCTCATTCTTTTATCACTACTTTTTCTTTAACTCATGTTCGGAGGAAACCCGGCCACGCATGATAAAACGTAACGGATATGCTGGCTGATTCTCAAACAACCCGTGAGAGAGGAGAATCATCTAGGTTTCCAGGTAGATCGTCGGATGACGAAAAGGACAGTTATCACTGGCTCGCCGAAACAGAAAACTTGACGAATCAGGCTTTGCCAGTCCTAGCGACGCAATCCCAGAGCTTCGATCATACGCAGGTACTCATTACGGTTCGTACGTTGAAGATACTTGAGAAGACGGGTTCTTTTTCCTACGAGGACAAGAAGACCGCGACGACTCGCATAATCTTTCTTCATCGTACGCAGATGATCCGTGATGTTACGAATTCTCTCTGTAAGAATTGCCACTTGAATCTGCGAAGAACCTCGGTCATTTTCCGAAGTCTTAAACTCTTGGATCAATTCGGACTTGCGTTCAGCTGTAATGCTCATCGATCGACAATACCTTGTCTCTAGTGGCCCTCACTGGCGTGGAAACACTCCAACAGCTCCAGCTTGAACCTTCCCAAGTGATGAATGCTACAGGGAGGGCTCAGAAGGGCAAGAAATTGTGGGTATTCTCCTCAGAATTGCCGTTTTCAGGCCGAATCCTGCTCATTTTCAGCCTCTAGTAATCCTGGAGGGTCTTCTGCAGGTGGAGTTCCAGCGTCCAAATAGGACTGTAGCAAGATAGCAGCAGCCTTTTCGTCGATGGCCGCGTGCCCCCCATACCCTTGAGCCTGACTGGTTGTTAAGCGTTCATCCCAAAGAAATACCGGTGCTGATATCTGATCTCTCAACCAGCGAACCAGTTTCAGTGACCGCATTGCCATCGGCCCAAAAGAACCGTCCATGTTTCTGGGACAACCTATAATAACTCCTGAAACTTCATACTCTTCGTCCATCTCTTGGATCCAACGGAGGAGATCTTCTTTCTTAGGGACGACACCTCTGGGTGTCGATAGAAAGCCCAACGCATCTCCGCGTGCGAGACCGATTCTTTTCTCTCCTGGATCAACACCCACCCAAACAGCCATTTATACCTCCCGGGGTAATTCAGCATCAAGAATCAGGGACGCCGATTTCAATTTCCCAGATATCAGAGATGTTTCTGAGCAAATAACGACGATGTCTTTCATGCGCGCAACCAATCCACCCGGCGGAAGTTCGAAGATCAGCGGCTCACCGGAACTATTGAAAACGATCGTCGAATGGCTGACTCGATGCGACAACCCACCATCGAAGTGACCCGATTGAATGTGAAGGGTTTCACCCGATTTCCGGATGACCACATCGTCGAGGCCCAACACAACGACACGCTCCCGAACTGAATCATCAACGTGAAGACCTTCACTCTCAATGACGACAGGAGAACCTGCAGGATATTGAGCGATCCCAGACTGCTCTGAACATTGAATAGATAATCGCCCAGAGATAAAAGATTTCCCATGGAGAGATCGAATCGTTGCCCAATCACCAAGATCACTCCAGACATGATCCATCGTCCTAACCTTAAGGAAAGACTGAAAATCAGGATCGGAAATCAAAGCGTGATCAATGGACATCGCTGGAGCAGCGTCGTGACTCTTAAACCCTTTGTCGATCAATTGCTGCTGAAGAAACTGGGCTCCAAAAGCAAAGATGCCGCAATTTCTCAAGATCTGGTGAGGTTCCGTTGGAGATTCAGACACTAAATAGGAAGATTTTTGATATTCCAGAAGCGAAGCGATTTCTGCTTCATCAGGTTTCTCTACGAAATGAATCACATTCTCAGAATCGTCACTGACGATACACCCATACGAAGAATCTGGAGTAGCAGGAGTTCCATGCAGCCAGAAACGTGCTGGATCGGAAAGCAAATCCAGCATGGTTTGCTGTAATCCAGTCCGGAGAGCATCGCGGTTTCGAAAATGGTGATCTGCAGGAAGGGTCAAGATGACCGCCTCCGGATCGACTTTAAGAATAGACTCCACAGCCAAGATCAATGCAGGAAGAGTATCACGGCCATGATCTTCACGAATCTTTTGGAAAGGTCCCGAGGTCGTGATCACATCGTCTGCCGCGACCAGATGTAATCGAGCAGGTGGAACGAGAGTCAATCCGCATTCGATAGATTCTTCAAGGGGAGATCGATCGCCGACGAGAACCAATTCGGGTTTACGCTGCCCGGCGCGACTCCATGGCCAAAGCCTTCGTCCCGCACCACCGGCCAATATCACGACATGAACCCGTTTATCCATCAACGTATCCCGTCAATTGATCCCCTAGTTCTGTCAGCATCTTTGTCTTTGGTAGTATTCGAAGTGCTTCCGAAAAATGCTTCCCGGCTTCCACCTTCATATCCATCTTCAGATAACAAACAGCTCGACGACGAGCCACTTCTCCACGCGTCTGCCGATCTAAACCCAATTGTTCAGCTCTACGTAGATATTCCAATGCGACTCGAGGATCGGTCCCCGTTCCGACTTTCTTAAGGAGTAATCGACGAGCCTTATCACGGGCTTCGGGATAACAAGGACGATTATTCTGACGACGAACTTCGGTTCTCAGTAAATCCTCATACCATTCCAGTGCAGAGGATTTCTGGCGACGCTCTTCTAGGTACTCACCGATCAAAAAACAAGAATCAACGAACTCATCCGAAGTCAGATGCTTGTTTAAGAACAGTCTGGCCCCTGGCCCTAATTCATTCAACCGGCTCATCGCTTCATCGGTTCTCTGCTCAAGCAGCAGAAACAAGATAGAACGGGCTCTCGCAGCCGGACGATCACTCTCTGTCACATGAGGTGTTCTGCCCGGAAGTTCATCCGAGAACACGATGTTCCACATACGATCATATACATCGCGGCGATCAGGATTGGAGAGTACTTCGTGAGCTTCGAGAAGCCTTCTCATTTCATCCGGATCTCTAGGAAACTCCGATTTATCGGGATGCACTTCCATGAGACGTTTCCGGAAGGCCTGCTTTATGGCTTCAACGGAGCAACCTACCTTGACACCTAGAACAGTGTAGTAGTCCTGGAATTCAGACATCGGATCCGGTTTCTTTCTCGAGCCAAAAAGTCACAGGTCCATCATTGACCAAATCGACTTTCATATCAGCACCAAAAACACCGGTCTCCACAGCAACTCCAGATTCCTTCTTAAGGATTTCGACGAACTGGTCAAATAAGCCAGAAGCGTCCTCGGGGGCGAGGGAAGATTCAAAGGAAGGTCTTCGACCCTTGCGACAATCGCCATACAAGGTGAACTGACTCACAGCCAATATCCCACCCTGCACTTGCAAAACATCTCGGTTCATCAAACCTTGATCATCCGCAAAGATTCGCAGCCCACAGATTTTCCGTGCCATCCACACGAGATCGCGCGGATGACTATCTTTACCCAAGCCAACGAAGAGAAGAAGCCCGCTTCGGACGGCCCCGACGACCTCTCCAGAAACTTCAACTTGAGCAGAAGAAACTCTTTGCACCAGAACACGCACCTGAGCCTCCAAGATTCAAAACGGGGATCCAACGACTCCCATTTCTCCATCATATCAGCAGAGTGCATTTTCGGGAAATAAAGCGGAAAACTGGAGGGTTAAGCGGTGTAAAAATCGTGGCAAAATTTGCCATCGTCTGATTCGGAAACATCCACCGGACGGATTGAAATACATTTACCCGTTTGTTTCTCAACTTCCAAGAGAACGCCACAAATATGAGCATTGTCCTCGGCCACAGTAAATGAGGCATGCATCGAGGTCAGAAGTTTATGCAATACAGGGGTAGCGTTCCTACCGATGACTCCATCATAGGGGCCGGTCATTCCCATATCAGAAATGTAACCCGTTCCACCAGGGAGAACACGGGCATCCGCCGTTTGCACATGAGTATGAGTTCCAACGACAGCCGAGACACGTCCGTCGAGATGCCAGCCGGCTGCCTGCTTCTCACTTGTCGCCTCGCCATGGAATTCAACTATTTTGATTTTCACGTCTTCGTCGACGCTCTCCAACCAACGATCGACAGCCGCGTAAGGACAATCGACAGAATCCATAAAGACTCGTCCAAGTACGATGATGTATGCGGCTTTTAATCCAGGAGCGAACTCAACGATATAGCTTCCTGCTCCGATGGCGGTACTCGGGTAATTGTAGGGCCGAATACAATCCTCATGTTGATCAAGAACGATGAGGTTCTCTTTACGTTTCCAAGCGTGGTCGCCGAGAGACATCATATCAACACCTGCGGACTTGAGATCATTATAGATCTTCTCTGTAATGCCCGAGCCCGCTGCTGAGTTCTCTGCGTTCGCAATCACGCCGTCGAGTTTCCACTCGTCACGCAAACGGGGAAGACATTCACTCACGATCCGACGACCAGGTCGCCCGACAATATCCCCTATCAGCAACAATCGTGCGACGTCATCACTATCTGGCATATTCGACGACCCTGGTTTCGCGAATGAGTGTAATTTTGATCTCACCAGGATAGGTCAACTGATCTTCGACTTCTTTGGCGATGTCATGTGCCAAGCGAGTTGCCTTTTTGTCATTCACCTTGTGAGCGTTGACAAAGACTCGGACTTCTCGTCCCGCTTGAATAGCCTGGGCATTGGAAACTCCAGAGAAAGAGTTCACGAGTGCTTCAAGCTTCTCAAGTCTTTCAATGTAGCGATCAAGAGATTCACCACGTGCACCCGGACGACTACCGCTAATGGAGTCCGCAGCCTGCGTCAGAACAGCGTATATGCTCTCCTGAGGAACATCATTATGGTGACTCGCAGCGGAATTCACCACCTCAGGAGCCTCGTCATAACGTTTCAGGATTGTCGCGCCGATTTCGGGGTGTCCACCTTCGAACTGATGATCGACGGCTTTACCGAGATCGTGGAACAATCCACAACGCTTTGCTAAGGACTGATCAAGACCGAACTCAGCGGCTAACATTCCGCAGATGTTGGCCACTTCGACAGAATGAGCCAGAACATTTTGACTGTAAGAGGTTCTGTACTTCAATCGTCCGAGAAGCGTCACCAGCTTCGGATGGATTCCTGGAATATCGAGATCGTAGGAAACCTGAACTCCAGATTTCTGAATCTCTTCATTGAGGGACTTCTTCGTCTCTCCCACTATTTCTTCGATACGACTGGGATGGATTCGGCCATCCTGCAACAATTTGCTGAGAGCGCGAGAACCCATCTCTCGTCGAATAGGATCGAAACAAGAGAGAGTGATCACCCCAGGGCTGTCATCGACAATGACGTCGACACCCGTAGCTTTTTCAAAAGCACGAATGTTTCGACCTTCTCTACCGATGATACGACCCTTCATATCATCTGAAGCGATCTCAACACTGGTAACAGTGGACTCTTGACAATAAGTCGCAGAGATTCGCTGAAGAGTGGAAGCCAAGATACTCTTACATTTGGTATCTGCAGAATCTTTCACTCTTTCAACCATGCGCTGAATCAGTTGATCACCTTCGTGATCAACTTCCTGCTTCATGCTATCCAGAAGTGTTGTCCGGGCTTCATCGCGAGACATATTTGCAGCACGCTCAAGATTTTCTCGCTGTTGGTCAACGAGATCTTCAATCTCGTTTTCCTTCGTCGAGATTCGGCTCTTACGCTGATCCAGATCCCCCTCGAGAGACTCGAGATTTTGCTCTTTTTTGGAGAGAAGATCCATTCGCCGATCGAGACTATCTTCACGCTTACGAAGATCTCTCTCAGACTGCTTGATCTCTTTACGACCCTCACGGACTTCCCGCTGCACGTCTTCACGTTGCTGCTGGGCCCAGTCCTGAGATTCCGTACGGCTTTCGGAACGGATTCGCTCCGCGTCTGACCGTGCTTCAGAAAGGAATTCTTCCCTCTCTGATTTAGCTTTGGCAGATTGTTTCGTCACAATTATGTAACTGATGACGAACCCACCTACGATCAGTAAGGGGCCAATCCAATTTTCTAATTCTCCCAAGATTCCTCCTGCAGAAGGTCTGCAGAAACACAAATGAATCTACGAGATCAACGTGAAAGGATTTCTATCTTCTGGATAACCAAGAGCCGCGCCCCTGTACTGGGGTCCTGCTCCTCTATCGTGCCGACGATGCCTACTCTTTTATTCACGTATTGATCAAGATTCAATTTTTCCCCATCGAGGTAGTAAAGGAGCTGGCTCCCTTTCATCAACTTATGTGATGCCTCGACTTTTCTGTGTTTCCCCAGTGGCACAACCCAACCTACAGCCTGGTATTTTTGGTCTGTGGGTGAATTCCTGTGCCCTGTCCTTCTTAAAATTTCTTTGTCCCGAGTTTGCGCTTTTTCACGCTCAACTCGAGCCAGTTCTTGTTGACGTTCTATTTCGACGAGTCTCCGCTGAAGCGGAACAAAATGCTCATTTATGGTACGGGCGAGATCTTTCACGACTCTGATCTCTCCCAAATCCTCGCTCGTGGTTTCAAAGACTTCAATCTTACGAAAAATCGCAGAGAAGTCCCAACCGACCGGAGGTTTTTCGGTTTCCACGCGGAAACTCTCAAAGAGTTCCTTCAGGCGTGGAGATTCGAAAGAAGGAATTTTAATCGCATTGGGATCCTCATTGATGATCCCAGCAGTTTCGGATCCAGAAGTCTTTTCTTCAGAAACCGATTCTTTAGCCGAAGTGTCCTTTTCGATCACCGGTGCAATAACGACCGGATTCCCTTTGGACTTCAACTTATCGTGTAAAGCGGAAAGACGCAGTGCATTGATCTCCTGGTCTGACCGACGAATGTAATCTCCATGGATCCATCCTCGGGCATTCAGGGGCGCAAAAATTTGAACCCACTTACCGTCGTCAGATCGTTTCCCTGTCGAACGCAAAACTTGCCCCTGCTCGGTCATTCCGAGCGGCGTGTACTTTGTGTTCGATTGCGCACGAAGTCGCACGCTTTTACCCCTCACCTGGAGTTTGTCGGAATCCATAGATTCCACAAAGTCTCCATGAATCCAAATCGGAATATCCGAAGGAATCACGATCTCAACCCAGTCTCCACTGCCGCCCATGGCGATCACGGAAACTTCCTTGGTCAGTCGAGTAAAGGCGTGATGGTTTGTTGAGGGACCCGTTCTGAGATTGACGGAGCTGCCATCGACAGTCGCTAACCAAGGCTTGAGAGTCGGTTTTCCGAAAGACTCTGAATCTTGGGCCTCGAGACTTCCGAGGCTGATCAACGAGAGCAACAGAAGCAACATCCATGACTGTCCACTGAAGGCAGCAGTACGGACGGAACCGGGATAAAATTTCATCAACAATGACATCGGTACTCCCTTCAAAGTGAAGACTGCCCCATTCGCAAGCACACGCCTGCAACGGGTTCAGAACAGGCAACAGGTTCAGCATAACAGGTTCAGCATAAGGTCGATCAAGGTACGCGGAGAGTTCCCTGATCGAAATTACAACACTGCATGACAACACTGCCTGACAACTGTGCATTACGGACCGACATTACGGACCGCCATTACGGCCAACACAGGATCCGTACTTTCCTGTACAGGGCAAAAGCGAAGTCGGATTGAAAGATCCAACACCTCAAACTCAAATATCCCCCATTCACCGTAATACCGCAAATCGCGGTAAAACAACAAACTGGAGGGAAGCATCAAGTTTGAGCTCTACCCCCGTGAAGTCCTCGAAAGAACTCCTCATCAATTCGCTACGAAAATGCCGAAGGCGATTTCGAAGAATTGATACAGGATCGTAGTTTCTGGGCTGAGACGTGTCAACGAACCGCACCGTGATTCCGCACGAAAGTACTGAATTCGGGCTAGATCAAAGGAATTAAAGGGTGATTAGATCTTCACCAGAAGAAGGTCGCCGATCGAGCACTGCTGTATCGACGCGGTGACGGGGCATTTGGCACGAAACAATCCAAAAAGCGGCAGGTCATGTCCTTGCAGCATTTGGAAATGAGAAGCCCCCTTTGAAAGAATCAGATCTGCTGATTTCATGGCCGACTCCACTTCAGTCGGCCAATTCTCCGTCGAAATACCCAGTCCCGCCTCGATTTCAATGATTTGAGTCTTCAAGGACTCCATTTTGAGCGCGGAGACATGTTCCGAGAGAGCATTCATCGTCAATTTTGAGGATTTCACCATTTGTAGGATCTCGAGATCGGGATGCGTCGATTGAATCTGTTCGAGCAGCACCATATCAGCGGGAACTTCAGGAGCAGTATCGTGAATGAAGACAAATCGACGCGCCTGAGAAAGTAACTGATCAAAATAGGACCTGTCTTCATGCTTAAATTCAACATCAGCATGCTTCGGTTCGCGCAGGCCTAATTTCAAAAGATCTTCACGCATCGCTTTTGGAGATAAAATCTCATTGGCGAAAACATTACTTCGAGCAGAAAGTAATAACGCACGTCCCAAAGGATCGGCGTCCTTCAAAACTCGATCACGCAGATCCGGCATCGCTTCGACCATCTCGCCGAACCACTTCTCCCGATCTTCCTTCCAGGGGTCTCCTGTTCCCAGCACATCATTCACCGATAGAAGAAGTTCGCCGACGACTTCTGCAGCAGGCAACTGGCCTTCCACTTCCGCCAACTGACGCATCGCTTCGTCAATCACCTTATGCTGAAGCCATTCATCGTCGCTGACCTTCTCCGCAGTGCAAAGAGCACGTCGAAGAGCGCAGGGATAACACTGGGGAAGAAAACGATCCAAGGGTTAAGGTCCTTTTGATGATTCGTCGGGTAAATACTTCAAGCGAGCGATATAACAATCGCTAAATCGAACTCCCTGAGTGTTACGCAACTGCATGATTTTCGTATATGCATTTTTCGCTTCAGCTTGAGTATCGTAAGGACCTGCGATCACGTCGTAACGCTTCTTGCCCCCTTTATCACGAACTCTGATCTTGGTTTCACCCGGGGATAATCCTGAATCGACGTATGTCAAAAGTTGATCGATGATCTTCAGATCAACCGTAAGTTTTTGACCAATCATGACTCCCCACTTTGGGGATTCGACAGGAGCAGCGGCAGCAGCCAAAGACGATTCGTCGGGAACATTGAGGGAAGGGTCAGAAGAAATCTGATCGACAATCGGCTGACCATTCTCATCGAGAACATTCCGGATCGATTCAGGCACGACAGGGACGGGATCCAAAGTCGGCAACCAGTCTTCTGATTCCGACATTGCCACCATTCCTGCAGGAGGTGCATCCGGTGCACTGTTTCTTCCGGCGATGAATGCAAGAAGAATAAATAGCACAAAACTAGCACTCAACATGACAAGAGTCGTGACCTTGAACTCTACGAATTTAGGATGCTGTGCGTGAACAGAACCACCCCGACCCCCATCACTTCGATTTTCAGCGGGAGGACTTTCTGAGAACGGTCCTAATCGAGATGACGGTGTATCCAGAGAAACAACACGACGAGTACGTGCTCCCCGAACAGGTAATTCTTCGCTGGATGCTTCTGGTTGGGGTTTCCCCATCCCAGGCCGATCCTTGCCCACGCCAAACATGACGGGCTTTGATCGTCTTTTTGCCAAATCGATCCCCCTTTATCTCCGACACACGAGTGTCGGAATTCCCCTGAAATGACGGGTATAAATTGAATGAAACCCGTGAAATCCCTGATGTGGAAGAATAGGGGACTCAGAAGGCGTGGTCAAGATAGGCAAAATCAACCCTGTACGGTTTTGCACATGAACCGAAGAGCCTCCTGCATTATTGTAGAAAGAACCCGAGAGGAATCAAAAAAATGAGTCTCACTTCCCAAACGATCTTTCCCATGAATCTGGTGATCAGAGCCCATGGATCCGATTTCAACGGTCACTTCCACTCCTCGACTCTCTTGACCGGCATCCTCGCTGTGATTCTGGCCCTTCCAGCAATCGTGGAATCCAAACAGCCTCAGGCGAAATTGGAGACACCTGTCGTCTATGAAACCTTGGATGGGCGCATTTCCGGTACATTACAAGGAATCACCCCCAAAACGGAATCCTTGATCATCAATGATGAAACCCTATCGATCAGAGATCTTCTCCTGATCGAGTTTTCGGCCTTTATTCCCGAATCTGTAGCAACGGGAACCATCCATCTCAGAGGTGAAGGATCATGGAACGGCCGCTGGGCGATTCGTAAAACCCGGGAAGCTGACACCCTCGAGTGGGCCACTTCCGCCCTCAGTCGACCACTCAGCATCAATATCGACGCTTTAGAGAGATATGTCGCCCCAGGTGCCCCGGCAGATCTATTGGCCACCGAGAACTCTGAAAGCGACATAATTTTGACACGGGAAGGCGCTAAACTTTCAGGGATAATTGAAGAGTTCACCCCCACCCATATCGTTATCGACGAAGAATCCCTAGGTTCCCTCCAGATCGAATGGGAAAAAGTACAAGCATTTAGCCTCGTCGATCTCGACGATCCCACTCCCGATACGGATCAGAACCCTGCCCCCATCGTCACGGCACTCACCCGAGGTGGAAGCCAACCCAAGGGGCGACTTATCGAGTTAAGCGATAACTCACTGATTCTGCAAAGCCGCTTCGGTGACGCTCTCACGCTCTCCACTGAAAAACTTCTGCTCCTTCGATTTGAAAATAATCGTGTCGAAGATTTGAGTGACAGGACACCTGACCTTGTCAAGGAAGGCCTCGGCGACGATCGCTGGTTTCCATGGACTTGGAAGAAAGATCGAAATGTGCTGAACCAACCTCTCAGCGTCGGGTCACGCATTTTCGAGAAGGGTCTAGGTGTCCACTCCAATAGCACTCTGACATTCAAAACCAAGGATGGCGATCAATGGTTAAAAGGATTTGCCGGGATGGACTCTAGTGCTCGCCCCAAGGACGACGAACCAGAGATTGGGTGCGCAGTGTTCAAAATCCTTGTCGACAATAAAGAAGTATGGAACAGCAAGGATTTGTCGTGGAAGGATGCTCCTTCGCCGTTCAAGGTAGATTTGAAGGATAGTGACACCTTCAGCCTCGTCGTCGAGATGGGCCTCGGTCACCATATTCTTGATCGCGCAAATTGGATTACTCCGCGCATCTTCCGCCGTTGAACCGGGCCTCACTCCGCACAAAAAAAGAGCCTCATGGCAGTTGGCCATGAGGCTCTTTTTTATGATCAAAGGGCAAAATCACTCACCCGGGTTATCGGGATTCAACTTCGGATCAACCTTCATATCAGTGTAGGTTCCTCCAGTAGACTCTGCCAATTTCCGCAGCCAAGAATTCGCCTCTGTCAGAGCGGGCATTTGCTGCCCCCCCTGAGTAAACGGATGAAATCCGAAACAGTGAATCTTGATCTTTCGGAAACGATTCAACTCGAACACCTTGTCCAAGATGGGCTGAGTAGGATCGTTCGCTTTTCCATCGACAGATGGAAGCCCGTCCGACAAGATGAAGATCGTATTGGTACGCGCATCCTGCATGAAAGCCTCGATCAAGGAATCCATCGTATTGGTATTACCGTTGTGCTTTAAGCCGTCCACCCACTTGATGGCCGCCTTCTTATTTCCATTGGATGCAGGCGTGGCCTTCTTCTTGAACTTACTGACGGTGGTATCGAAACGAACACAGTTAAAAGCGGCATCCTTGGACATTTTACGAAGGACCTTGCGAAGCTCACGCTTGGCCATTTCCATACGTGTCCAAAAACGAGCAAGACGTTGTTGATCGGCGGTCATCTGACCTCCACCGGAACCCTGTCCAGAGTCCGATCCGTCCCCTCTCGCCAAGCCTGGAATGTCATCCTTGTGCACGTACTTCATAGATCCGCTGGTATCGATGACGAAAACAATATTTTTCGACTCGACCGGGACACCCCAAAACTCGGGATCGTTACCACGTCTCTTACGTTTCACACCGGTTTTGCCTTCGTGGCTTTCGTCCATGGGATCAAAGGAATCTTGACGCGGCTCCCACCACGAGTACCACTCCTCGACAAGTTCAAAATCTTGCCCTGTCAGTTCCCACAACGCGTCCCTGACCTGGTGATAAAGAACGTCCTTACGTTTCTTCACCAGTTTTTCAAGCAACTTGATGAGGGGCTCAACGGAGACACCACTCTGACTCTTACGAAACGCCTCTACAGCAGCACCTTGTACAAACGCTGATTTGTCTTCAAGGAATAAAATCATCAGCTTTAGGGCTTCGTCATTCTGCTGCCCCTTCAGTCGATCAATCTGCTTTTGAAGTCTATCGATTTCAGCTTTCATTCGATCCGGGATAGAAGGATCGCTGCCTGGACGAGGTCCGCTTTCTTCAAGTCTCTTGAGTTGTTTTTGCAGAGAGACTTTTTTGTCATTGAGTTCTCCACGTTTATTCGTGGGATAAGCGAGAATGTCTGTCATGTAGACGCGCTCTCGGAAATCACCTTTGCTATCAATTTTGTCGTACCGTTCAGTGATGTGCTCAACGATACTTGTCATCATCGACAGTTCTTCGCAGATCACGTCATAGACAGAAGGAACAGAACCGTTGGCATACCCGAGGTCATAAACCGTTTCGAGTGCGTCAGAAGTTCCATACGCAGAGATTTGTCGAATGATATCGATAGCAGAGTCATTCTCCTGACCCTGAATAGCTTTCCCGTAACTCTTTTTGAGTTTCTTGATCTCCTTGGCGTCCATCGCTTCAGCAGCCACCGAAAAATCGGCGAACATAAAGCTGCAAGCACAGACCACCAACAAGGTCAAAATCCTTGAGAAACGGGATTCAATACTGAAACATGGGACGAATGGGCGAGACATGAATGTATCCTCCGCGAAATTATCACTGTCAGCCGCTCTCAGGAAATCATTCTCGAGCGCAACCGGGTTCGGACTTTAAGACTGGTCTGATATTATCATGGAGACACCGTGATGGCCAAGAACTGCTGATTGGTGCTTCTTTTCCTCACTTCAGGAGCTTTTCCTGACTTTCAACGGCCTGTTGATTAAAAAATCGGGCCAAAAATCGGCAATCCTGATAATCTGCTTACAGTTTCGGTCGCTTTTGTTAGACACATCAACACTTGCTGGAGGAGACGATGAGTCCCGAGAACGAGTTCCCCCAATATCACATCGGATTGAAGTCTGGCGACGTTTCCCCACGAATTCTGCTCGCGGGTGACCCTGAAAGGGTACGTCGGTTTTCCAACCAATTGGACGACATCCGTGGTGAATGGAGTTGTAGGGAATACCTCACAGTGACCGGAAACTGGAAAGGCACCGAAGTCTCCCTGATGGCAACAGGCATGGGTGCCAGCAACATCGAGATCGCACTCGTCGAATTATCCAAAATTGTGGACAATCCGATCCTCATTCGAGCCGGGTCTTGTGGCGGAATTGACGACAATATCCAACTGGGAGATCTCGTCATCAGTTGGGGCGCTGTCCGAATGGAAAATACTTCGACCACATTTGTGCCAGAAGGATATCCAGCGGTGGCACACCCCGATGTCATCATGAAACTTCAGGAAGCCGCCCGCCAAATTGGAGCACCGGCTCATTTAGGGATCACTGCGACAGCTCCAGGATTCTATGGGGCTCAAGGAAGGCACGAACCGGGTTTCCCACCTCGAAATCCCCATGTCATCGATGAGTTGGCGGCTATCGGTGTCGCCAATATGGAAATGGAAGCATCTACGCTCTTTACCCTCTCGTCGATGCAACGTTGGAGAGCAGGCTGTGTATGTACGGTATTCGGACGACGCCAACAGGATCAGTTTTTAGAAAAATCAGAAAAGCCCGCTCTTGAAGATCGCTGCGTGACCGTCGCGCTAGATGCTCTGATAGCCCTAGATCTTTAGGAGCTCTTATTGATCAGGAAACCTTCTCGCCGGAGGTCGCGATCGCTTGCCGGACAACATCCAACACCTTGAATCGAGATTCTTGGCCAGCCTCGATCACTTCTTCGTGATTTAAGACTCCGTCAGATGTTCCGGCAGCGGCATTGGTCACCAATGAAAAGGCGACCACTTTCATGCCTTTCTCACGGGCAACACGTGCTTCCTGGATCGTCGACATCCCCACCAAATCCGCTCCCAAGGATTGCAACATTCTGACTTCAGCAGGGGTTTCATAGGTAGGGCCCGGCAATCCGGCATACGTCCCCTCTTCCAGAGCAGAGAGATTCAACCCGGAACGGAACTGCCGAAGCCGATCTTGCCAATCCGTATCAAAGACACTCGGAGAACCTCCCGGAGTGATCATTCCATCCCTTTGAAAATCGAGATGCCCTGTGATCAAGACCACTTCTCCTGGCACCCAGCCATGCCGGATTCCTCCTGCAGCATTGGTGAGAATGACGTGCCTGCAACCGAGATCTGCCAATATCTCCATTCCAGTCGTCACCGTTTCAACACTATGACCTTCATAGAGATGAACCCTTCCACCGAGCAATAGTATTTTTCGGCCGTCATGATCAAAGCGAATCCAGTCTCCCCCATGTCCTTCAACGGCTGGAACAGGCAATCCCGGAATCTCAGAACATGAACTCCGATCCAATTCTTTAAAGTCAGCGCCCTCTAATTGGATACCGGACCCGAGCACGATCCCGAGGTCAGGCTTCCAACCCTTCCACTTCTCCTGGAAATACTCTTTTGTATCCCGAGTCAAAGGATCACTCCCACCACGCAACCCGTCACCAATGCAGCGATAGTTCCGCCCAACAATGCCTTGAGGCCCAAGGCCGCCAAGCGAGGACGTAATTTAGGTTCCAATGACGAAATGCCCCCGATTTGAATGGCGACACTGGCAAAATTAGCAAATCCACAAAGAGCGTAGGTCGTCAGAATTTTAGATCGCTCGGAGAGGGAGTCCCCCATATCGCCGGTCAAAGATAAGAAGGCCACGAATTCGTTGAGTACCGTCTTCATTCCTATCAGGGAAGCGACGACGGAAACATCCGCCTGATCCACACCCAGCAACCAAGCGAAGGGATAGAAGAAATAAGAGAAGAAAATGGTGAGATTGAAAGCCCCATTGAAAGCCCAGTCCATAGCACCATTGATGAGTGCGACCATGGCAACAAAAGCAATCAACATGGCGATGACATTCAACGCCAACATCAATCCCTCACTCGATCCCCGACATGCCGCATCCAAAACATTCGTATCGGGACTATTCACCTCAAATTTCGCAGCAGCGTCATCTTTTTGTTTTGGATCCTCCGGAATAAGAAGTTTTGCAGCCATGAGTGCTGCTGGCGCAGACATGAAACTCGCGGCTAAGAGATGACCGGGGTCGACTCCCATGCCGACATAGGCGGCGAAAACACTTCCAGCGACAGTGGCCATTCCACCAGTCATCAGAGCCATGACTTCAGAGTCTGTCATCGTCTTGAGGTAGGGCCGAATCACAAGAGGTGCTTCGGTTTGCCCAGCAAAGATATTAGCGGCAGCTGCCAAAGATTCAGGGCCACTTGTTCCCATGGTCTTCTGCATCACACGTGCAATGCACCAAACGACAAATTGAAGAACCCCTATGTGATAAAGCACTGCCATCACCGCAGAGACAAAAATGATCGTCCCCAGCAATACTATCCATAGCTGAAACCCAACCCCGTCGACAGAAGGAAGAGTTCCGAAGACCATTCCCGTGCCCATCTCCGAATATTTCAGAATCCCCTGAAACACGTCCTTGGCGCCGGCTGTAAATCGGGCCCCCCCAGCGGTCTTGAGAATCAATATCCCAAGAGTAAATTGAAGAGCCACACCCCAAATGATCGTTCGCCAGTTCACGTCACTCTTGCGGGTAGAAAGAAGAAAGCACAATCCCAGAAATACAAATATCCCAAGGAGACTGCGAGCTCTGTCCGTCATGGAAGACTTCAAAGATCCGGCACCGGAATCGGCAGGATCAGCAGATTCTTCTAAGAATAAGTCCACCTCAGCAGCCACTGCTGAGGTATCTTCGACTTGAGTCACAGCGGGAGGATCTTGAATCGTCTCCAGTGTCACCGTATCTACTGTCACCGCATCCACGCAGGTATGAGGCACAACGAACAGTAACAAGAAAATCAAGTAGATCCTGCTCTTACACTGGAGCATCTTGCACCCTCTTCCTTCAATAACTAAAGTTGGGGGAGGATAGCGTAATCACCGCCGACTGAACAGGGAGGACCTGTTCTTCATCAGCAGAGGCCCTCTATCGCCATTCAAGGAGTACCCATGACACGTGATCAAAATCTTCCCAGCGGTATTTTCAGGACATATGACATTAGAGGTATCGTCGACGAGGACTTGACGGCTCCTAGAGTCCGTCAGATTGGCTTAGGGCTGGGTCTCCGCCTTTTCTCTGAGGGCGCGAGAACGATGACTGTCGGCCACGACATACGCACCTCCAGTCCTGACTTTGGAGATGCGATGGCCGCTGGACTTTGCGACGCTGGAATCAACGTCGTCGAAATTGGTGAAGTCCCCACTCCAGTCCTTTATTGGGCAGTGAAGCACCTCGGCAGCGATGGCGGCGTCATGATTACGGGAAGTCACAATCCCGTCAATTACAATGGCCTCAAAATCACACGCGGTGTGTACCCCATCTGGGGAGACGAACTTCAGGAACTTTATACCGAATGCCTGACCGCTCAACCGGCAGAGACCTCCGGCCAGAGATCCACGCACAACTTGCTGGATGATTATCTCAAGAGCCGGACCGATCGATTCCAGTTTCCTAAGGGGATCAAAGTCGCTATCGATTGTGGAAACGGCACGGCAGGCCCTGTGATCATTCCTCTCTTCGAAAAACTCGGCATCGAAGTCGATGCCTTGTACGCAGAGCCAGACGGAACATTCCCCAATCATCTCCCCGATCCTGAGGTTCCCAAATACATGAAGGCTCTCTGTGACAAGGTGGCACAGGGTGATTATGTATGTGGATTTGGCTTCGATGGCGATTCAGACCGGGTCGGCTTAATCGATGAAAATGGTAAAAAGATATCCGCCGATCTTTTACTTCTCGCCTTTGCCCGTCATTTACTGCAACAAGTCCCAGGTGGAAAAATCATCTACGACGTCAAATGCACCGACGATATCGAAGAGGGCATCCGCAAAGCAGGCGGAGAACCTATTCTGAGTAAAACAGGCCACTCGATCATCAAGGAAAAGATGAGAGAAACAGGCGCCATTCTCGCAGGAGAACTCTCCGGACATATTTGTGTCGGTCATGGTGGAGACGGCTTCGACGATGCATTCTTTGCAGCGCTTTTGACCTTAGAAATAATGTCTTCGAGAAATTGCTCTTGTTCAGATCTGTTCGCCGATATTCCCGAAAAAGTTTCCACTCCCGAAGTCAAGATTCCGGTCTCCGAAGAGAACAAATTCAAGGTCATTGAAGACATGGTCGCTATTTTTAAGAATGACCCCCAGGGAGGGAAAATCATCGATCTCGATGGCATTCGAGTTTCCTTCGACGATGGCTGGATGTTGATTCGAGCATCCAACACAACAGCGAACCTGACCGCCAGAATTGAAGGTCGGGATACACAAGCCATGCAGCGAATCGGAGCCATCGTCCAAGAAGCGTTAGAGACTCAGCCTGTCGACATCGCTCCACTCAAGGAAGCTCTACAGAACTAGATCGAAGTTAAGGTTTTCGGCTGCGTTTCTTTTTCCATGCAGAAAAGCATTCTCTTGTTTCGAAATAGATCCACTGGCCTTCTCGATTGCGGGCTCGGGCCGCCGAGTTTTCGCGCTCGACTTCGCGACCACATTCAGGGCAACTGAGAAAAGCCCTCGACTCAATGAGACTGCACTCTTTCGGGAGATCGAAAAACTCGCTGGGAACTTGTGCTTCTTTCCATTCCGTGATCGAGAACTCAAAAGGATGAGTCAGGGTCGCAGTGACGACATATATTGTTCCTTCGAGTGGGAACCCTTCTAGTTCCGAGACCGCTTTCAAAACCTCTGGCCCAAATGCTCCACTGGCTTCTTGAAGCGGAGCCAATGAAAACGGAATATCCAGATCAGCCATCCAGAGATCTGCGATCAAACGTCCATTCTCTAGCACTTGGACATGGCGAAGTTTTTCTCCATCACGGTTTCGAGAAGCATCGGTTCGCACCACCTCAATTTCTCTGATCGATTCGCCGTCATCATTGAGGCGAATATGGGCTGCCTCCAGCATCTCTAATCGTTCCGATTCGGGTAGCCCCTTGAGACGTGAAACAAACTGCTTTTCTTGTACGCGCCTATTTTCTTGAATCTCTGACAAGTCGGTCAATTCGCGATAATACTTCCCGTCAGCGGATATCTCCCAAAGAACATTGGGATCACGATCCAGTCGAAGTATTTGAACCAGCCCCCGACTTCGGTCGTCGACGAATGATCGATCTTTCGCGAGAACCACAAACTGTTCTGATACCTGTTCATCGGGACTACCCGGGCGTCCCTTCAGTGTTTGCGTGAAAGACACCACTTGGACTCTACGGGATTCAGACTTCGCCACTGTAGGTTGCTGGATACCGGGGTCCGCGCTCACTTGGAATGATAGAAATATCCCCAGCCAGCCGACTCCAAATAGGTTCAACAGCATCATGCTCCTTTTTGCCAGACTGTTGCCCAATCCGGCTCTACAAATGTGCGGTGCTGATCAGTAGGCACGACGCCATGACCAACGGTGTTATTCAGAAGAACGATATCACCCTTGAAATCAATCCCTCCGGAAAAGGGATGGTCAGGCATAAAAAGAGGAGTGTCCAGATCGATCCAGTCAAAACCACCCAGAGATGTCGCCAAATGAGCGGAAAACGTCATTGAAAGTGGAGACTCGACCATTCCACCTATCATCAAACGAGCATTTTGCTTTTGTGCCAGCTCTTGCATGCGAACAGCCTCGAGGACTCCACTTTTCTGAGTCTTCAGGTTAATTCCATCAAATCCCCCCTGCTGAATCAAGTTCAGAACTTCATCCGATCGGGTACAAGATTCGTCGGCGAGCATCGGAATAGAGCTCAAATCGGAAAGCGACCGTTGGGCCTCACTGTCTGCTGGATCAAAAAGTTGTTCAATAAAGGAAACGGGCAAGGCTCTCTTTTCGATTTCGCTCACCAAACGGACAGCGTCGACTTCTGAATATCCACAGTTCGCATCCAGTAAGAGTTGGGCATCAGAAGCACACCGATGAACCGCCTCTATCCTTGCAATATCGAGCTCCACGTCACCCTGGATTTTGATCTTCAGTCGACGGAACCCTTGTTTCAGAAATTTCATTGCGGATCTCTCGGCGTGATAGGAGTCACCGATGACCACCGTAATTCCAGTCTTCAATTCCTCTTGCTGAATGCCACCAAAGATCTCATATACCGGGATGCCCTCCATGCGTCCTTTGAGGTCAAACCAGGCCATCTCAAGCGCCGCCAATAGCGGCCCTGGAATCTGTCCACCGAGAGTGTCGGAAATGCGATATATATCGCGTAGTTCAATATCGTCCAGTATTGGAGTGATGGCTTTTAACGAATCCAACACCGTTTCTCGGTCATATCCGTCATATGCTGGAAAAGGAGCGGCTTCACCCCAACCGAATTCTCCGCTGTCAGAAGTCCAACGAAGCAGCAGAATACGAGCGACTTCAGATCCTCCCCCTGAGATTTGGAATGATTCGTTCAGAGGTATATCGACTGAACGAAAATCCAACTTTTGAATACGCCCTTGTAACGGAGATATCATCCTCCGAATACCCAAGCCCCATCGCGAAGAAGCTCGGTTTCTTTACCGTTTGAATCACGCCCCACAACGAGAACATTCTCATCACTAATCATCATGTCGGTATGTGCAGAGGATGCATTACATCCGATTTCTTCCAACGTTTCATTGGACATCGTCTCGCCGCCCTCCAAGCATGACTTGTAAGCGTTTCCGACGGCGATATGACACGCCGCATTTTCGTCCAACAGGATTTCTTTGAAGACTCGTCCATTTTGAAAAATGGGCGAATCGGTCCCTACAAGAGCCACCTCTCCCAGTCTTCGTGCGCCGGGGTCACTATCGACATAAGACTTCAAAGTATCCGCGCCTTCACTCGCATCGAAATCGACAAGTTCACCGCTAGAAAAAGTCATCAATAGATCTTTCACCAAAGCACCATTGACGACAAAGGGTCTCGTCACTCTGACGACCCCCTCCGTCTGTCTCCAGTCTGGTGTTGTAAAAACCTCTTCGGTCGGCAAATTGGGAATGAAATCAACGTCTCTCTGGCTGCGAGTGCCTCCGCCGGCGAAACGAGCGTAGGTCGACAATCCCACCGTCAAATCAGTGCCCGGTCCAGAGAAGTGTATCGAGACCAATCCGAGTTGATTCAATGCCTGAGATCGCTGCTGCAGATGATCCGCATGTGCATCCCACAGGGCAAACGCGTCGTCTTTGTCAGCACGGACGATCTCCAGCAATTCCGTCCAGAGTTGATTCCGGGCTTCGTCTCCTTTGAGGTCGTCGATAATCGACTCCGCCCAACCGGTCGTCGCTGCAGAAGCAACACACCATTGAACCGCCGACAATCCAATGCCTTCGCTAAAGAATCTTTTGGCCGCGTGGTGGCCTGCCATTCGCACACGATTCATTTTATCTGCTGGCAACCCCGCTAATGCGACAGGATCACGCGGTCCCACCAATCTCACAACCGCTCCCTTTGAGTCGATCATCTCATCAAATCGGACGGAAACATGAGAAGGCACGTAGTCCAAAAATTCTTCTTCATGAGCGGAACGAATTCGAGATTTCTGCATCCGATCGTCCGACAAATCTAAATTCACAAAACGAGCCCCTGCTTCGTAGGCGGCTTCTGCGACGAGGACAGCAAAATCAACATTTTGAGCATCGGCACCGATTTGAAAGACTTGTCCAGGTTGAACATTGCAGCCCTTCTTTACGATCAGTTGGGCATATCGTTCCAAGGATGGGAGATCAACTCCTGCGAGTGTTTCCATTGCGAGATTCCTTTCATGGCATGAACAGACGCATCTTAGTAGAGAACCTCCTCCAATGCTCCCCGAATACTCATTCAATACTCTTGCTGTTCAGATCTCTGTTTCTGGAAAAAATCTCGCTCAAATATCTACAAAAAAATGGCCGCACAGAAAGCCTGTGCGGCCAGAAAAATCTATGGTCGGGGTGAGAGGATTCGAACCTCCGGCCTCCACGTCCCGAACGTGGCGCTCTACCAAACTGAGCCACACCCCGCTATTTCAATCCAAAGCAACTCGGAGAGATCTCCAGTTGCTGCTCTCATACGAGAACAAAGAAGCATACCGAGCGAACCAAATCTGGTCAATCAGACCCCCCTTAGAGGTCAAAATCAGGGATTACAGCCGAATCCGCCGTTGGGATCATCATCGAGCCCCGCTGCAGGGAACGGCGCAGTCGGTGAGGGCCCATTCCGGAACAGGTACATCACCACAAAGATAGAGTCCGCAATGTCGATCACACCGTCACCATTGGACTCCGCAGCCTCAAGGCAAAGAGGTTCCTCTCCGTTATTGAAGAGATACATCGCGATGTACATCGCATCACCAATATCAAGAATGACATCACCATTGACCACTCCTCGAATAAATCCGTAGGTAAAGGCCTGGGAGAGTTGTGCAGATCCCAACGCATTGATCACGTCAACATCTACGGAACCAATACCAACAGTTGAAGCTGGAAGAGTTCCGGTAATTGTCTCGTCATCGACAACCACTTGATTCTCTAGAGGAATCCCATTGATCGAAACCACAGTATCTGAAGCAGCAAGGAATCCCGAACCGGTGATACTGATCTCATCTCCACCCAAATAGTGACCCGTAAGAGGACTTACACCTTGAGCGGTAACAGGAATGATTTCAGTCGTACACAGGTTTGTGACGATTTCTGGATTCGACAACGGATCAGTGAAAACGACACCCACTAAGGAATAGGTGTAACTTCCAGGATCGAGATCGGCATCGACATAGTCGAGAGCACCATTATCAATCATGGCGATCAAAGCACCGTCTCTATGAAGAAGGACGTAATCAAAAGGAGTACATTCACTCCAAGAGATGGTCGAATCGCTAACCCCACCAATACAGGTGACGTCGAGACAAAAATCAGGTGGAGGAACAATTTGAATCACAGAACTATTTGTTTCCGGAGTGATACTCGATCCGCCACTAACAATAATGTTGTCGACAGGAGGAGAACCCAGAGTTTGATCACAAAACTCAAGTGCAGCATCAATCGGAAGGCCACCCGTATCGGGAACACCTATCAGTTCATATTGAAGATCCAGTAATCCATATCCGGTACCAGGATCAAGAACGTTGCTTCCCACAAAATTGATCACCACACCGACAGTCATTCCACCCGGCACAATGTTCAACTCATTAAAGTCAGGAGGTCCACCCCCATTGACAACTTGAGTGGTGGGACCGTCAGTTGCCGAGATGAGATCGAGATCACCCTCGGGATGACAGACGCTCATAGACCAACCTTGAACGATCAAGGTACTGTCCAAGGTGACGGCTGAATCGATCAAATCTCCTGTGGAACCTGCTCCACCGGAAACTGACAAAATCGCATCCTGAGCGGAGACAGACATACAGCAGACAATGAGCACAAAAATGTGGCTCAATACGAAAATACGCATAAATACACTCCCTAGCTAAATGTGAATACTTCTTCAGAAGTCACACAAACCCTCAATATGAATGTACAGGGCAAGGGTTCTGGGTCAATGGTCGAGAAGTGACTCGGGAATCATTGGAGTCTATCAGACACTCCAGTCATGAAATCCACGACCGCTCTTTTTACCCAAATCTCCCCGGGAGACCATATCTCTCAATAACTGGGGGGGGCGGAATTGCTCTCCGATCTCTTCATGTAGCACTTCAGCGATCGCTAATCGCACATCGAGACCCACGAGATCGGTCAATTTCAATGGACCCATAGGATGGCGATACCCCAACTCCATCGCTTTGTCGATCTCCTCGGCACTGGCAACACCGTCTTCCAACATCCGAATCGCTTCCAACCCGATGACTAATCCCAATCGACTCGTTGCGAATCCAGGAGAATCGCGAACCACGATCGGTTCCTTCGCCATATCTCTGGCAAGTTTAACGGTGCTATCGATAACATTTTCTGAAGTTTTTTCACCACGTATGATTTCAACGAGAGACATCACAGGTACCGGATTAAAAAAGTGCATTCCAATAAAGCGCTCTGGTGCACTGAGAGAACTCGCCAATTTACTGATGGGGATGGAGGAAGTATTGGAAGCAATGATGGCATGAGATGAGACGACCGATTCAACTGTTCCAAAAATCTTATTCTTCAAATTAATATCTTCAGGAACAGCCTCTATGACGACATCAGCATCCGCACACGCTTTCAAGAGATCGGTCTCAGTGGAAAGTCCCTGAGCCACCAAGTCTCTGGCTTCCGGAGGAGTCTTTCCACGATCTATTCCCTTTTCGACACTGGAGGAGATAGAGGACATAGCGGTCGACAATTGGTCCGCTGACAAATCACAAAGGGTCGTAGAAAAGCCATGAATAGCAGCGACTTGCGCAATACCTGCGCCCATGGTGCCTGCACCAATGACAGTGAGTCTAAGGGACATGAGATTCATCCTCATCTGGGTTCACGAGTTCCGAAAACAACGATTCAAATTACGGAGCGAATTGCAATGCCCCCATGTTAACCGGAGAGACAGGTGGAAAAACGGATTCCCCGCTCTGTACGGTCCTTGCCATGAAGCGACTCCAGTGCGAGGCTCTTCACAGGGATTTACATCTGCCGATAGCGAAGAAAAGACGGCAAAATACGTATTTCCAATGACAAGAACCAAAATTCACGAAATGGAAGACTCAAATGAACTCTAAAGGCGGCGACGATAGAGATCTCAACGACGATAAACCATGTGTTCATATCGAGAAAGACGGTCCATTATGCATCGTGACACTCGATGAGCCGCCCGCAAATTGCTACTCCTACAAACTGATGCGCCAACTCGACGAGGCAATTTTGGAAGCCCGCTTCGACGACGACATACACGTGATCATTCTGAGAAGTCAGGGCGAGAAATTCTTTTGTGCGGGAGCCGATATCGGCATGCTCAAATCAGTCACTCCCGAATGGAAATATAATTTCTGTTTACATGCCAATGAAACGATCAGCCGACTGGAGCAGACCTCAAAACTTGTGATCGCTGAAATCCAGGGACACTGTGTCGGAGGTGGACTGGAAGTCGCCCTCGCGTGTGATATTCGGATTGCTTGTGCAGGAAGTGGAAAAATGGGAGTTCCGGAGGTTCATCTCGGTGTACTCCCCGGAACCGGCGGAACCCAAAGACTTTCCCGGTTACTGGGACGATCGAAAGCTCTGGAGTGGTGCATAGAAGGCCGCATGATTTCGATCGATGATTCGAAAGACGAAGGACTCGTCCACAAGATTTTTCCAGCGGAGGGATTCAGTGAAGCGGTGAAAGAGTACGCGATGTCTCTGTCTCCCCCCCGCAGTGCAGGTCTTGCCGTCGGGCTCATTAAAAGAAGTATTCAGGGAGGTTCTGATTTAGGGCTTCAAGACGCTTTGTCACTGGAGAGAGAACTGCAACAGAGACTGTTTCAAAGTAACGACGCTAGCGAAGGTCTCGCTGCCAACAGAGATCAGAGATCTCCCCAGTTTGAGGGAAGGTAAGGAGAAGTCAGTTGCCGATTACCGTCAGTTCGGAAATACGTAGAGATTTACACGTGGCTAGAGTTCTATTGGATTCTGCCCCACTGAACATCATAGACCTCGATCAATGCGACGAACTCCTCGAAGCGTTACAAGGCATACGTGACGATGACGAAGCCCGTGTGGTCATCATTCAGGGAGAAGGGCATGAATTCTGTAGTGGTACTGACATCGCAGAACATACCCCCGAAAAGATGCCAGACCTGCTTCCAAGGTTTCATGCATGCTTAGAGGCCATTCTTTCCCTTGATGCGATCGTCATTGCAGCGATCGAAGGACGTTGCCTAGGCGGAGGCCTCGAACTCGCGATGGCATGTGATCGTATCCTTGTGGATGAAGAGGCGACTCTAGGATTGCCTGAAATAAAAATCGGCTGCTATCCGCCGGCAGGATTGATTCAGGTATTAGCCCGGAGTCATCCTGGTTCAGCAGTGCGAATGGTGTGTTCGGGTGAAATATACCCTGCAAAAGAATTCCCTCATCCAGGGATCATCGATGAATTGATCCCTGCCGGAACAATGGAAGAAGCGATCGATACTGAACTCGATCCTTATCAGGAATTGAGTCCCGCTATTCTGGGTTTTACGGCACGGCAATTTCACAGAAGGGCTCAGGATCAATGGGCGAAGCATCTCAAAGAGCTTGAAGCCGTTTATCTAGAAGGCATCGTCACGCATGAGGATTCCAGAGAAGGCGTGGAAGCATTCCTGGAAAAAAGAGCTCCACGCTGGGCACGCCGTCAAGGACTCGTAGGGCCCGACGATTTAGCTTTCTAGACCTTCCGTCCACCTCAATTAGGAAAACCGGTGTTATGGAAACGGAAAAAAAAATGCGCGGCTACATGATCGAGAATCATGGAGGCGTCGAATCACTCTCACTCCAAGAGCTCAATGCTCCCATCCCCCAAAAGGGTGAAGTTCGTGTCAAACTCAAAACCATGGCACTCAACCATTTAGATTTATGGGTACGAAGAGGAGTTCCGGGACATCGATTCCCTTTGCCTTTGATACCCGGCTGCGACGGTGCAGGAGTCATCGAAAGTACGGGCTCAGACGTATCCGAGTCGTTGGTAGGAAAAGAAGTTATTCTCTCTCCCGGATTTTCATGTGGAGAATGTTCAGCATGCCAGGCGAATGAGGATCCGCTCTGTGATGGATATGGAATATTAGGTGAAACTCGCCACGGCACCTGTGCCGAATATGTCGTCGTCAAAACAGAACAATGCCTTCCCAAACCAAAGAACATCAGCTGGGAGGAAGCGGCAGCTTTTCCTTTATCAGCCCTCACCGCAGCTTCCATGCTACAAAAGTGCCACTTAAGACAGGGAGAAACCCTATTAGTCATAGCGGGAACCAGCGGAGTCGGTTCCATGGCGATCCAAATAGGAAAAAGATTACGTGCACGAGTGATCGCCACAGCCAGTACTGCAGAAAAAAGAGACGTGGCTGAAAATATGGGAGCAGATCATACGATTGACCCAGAATCTGAGGACTGGTGGAAAACAGTGAAAACATGGACAGAAGGAAGAGGAGCAGACGTCATTTTTGAAAATGTGGGACAAGCCACTTGGGATCAGAGTTTATTAGCTCTCGCTCGAGGAGGACGACTGACCACATGCGGAGCCACAACGGGTTCATTGGTTGAAGTAGAACTCAAACGCCTCTTTTTCAAGAATCAACAACTGATCGGATCGACCATGGGATCCAGAACTTTATTGATCGACACCCTCGAATATCTGGAAAAAGGGCACCTCAAACCTCACATTGACTCTATACATCCGTTGGAGAATCTCCCAACTGCACACGCACGGATGGAAAATCGCAGTTCCATCGGAAAAATCGTCATCACCTTGTGAAAAGGACATCGTCCATGAGTGAAGAACGTATTCAGTTCAAACAGGATCCTGAAAATGAAACGATTCTGACCATGATTTTGAATCGTCCAGAAAAAAAGAATGCTTTGGACGGTGAAATGGTCATGGCACTGCACAAGGCTGTCGGCGAAATCGAACAACGCGAAGACTTGAGATGCCTGATTATACAGGGCGCAGGAGATAGTTTTGTCGCTGGAGCAGATGTTGCGGCTCTCAAAGAAAGAGGCGCACGCGAAGCCCTGCAAGGAGTGAACCAACAGATCTTCAAGAGAATCGCTGATCTTGGGATTCCCACGATTGCAGCCGTCAGAGGATGGACATTAGGCGGTGGTTGCGAACTCGCGATGGCTTGCGATATCAGAATTGCTTCAGAAACGACTAAAATCGGACAACCTGAAGTAGGACTGGGCATCATTCCCGCTGCCGGAGGATGTCACCGACTCGAAAGACTCGTCGGAGTGGGAAAAGCAAGAGAGCTGATCTTTACAGGAAAAATCATCGATGCCGCCGAAGCGTGCCAAATCGGCTGGGCCAACGCCGTCCATGCCGACGACCAACTTCAGGACGAAACCTACAAAATGGCCAGAAGTATCGCAAAGAATGCGCCTTCAGCAGTGCAATTGGCCAAAAGAGTCATCAATGGATCCCACGAGACCGGTGCTCACGGAAGGGACCTGTTCGAATCGATTTCCCAAGCCATATGCTTCGAATCGGATGATAAGCAGCAAAGAATGCAGAAGTTCCTCGACCGTAAGAAAAAATGACGCAGAGAACTGAAGAGCTTTGAAGTCGAAAGCGACCTCACCAATACTCTCATCGAAGCCGAGTGATCACCTCTGCAGATGATCAAAGACCACTGCGTTGAAATCACGGATTCGAGGCCAAGATCACCCTATTTTTCATTCACCGTACTCAACACGAATTCTTCATTCACTAGAGTTCACCGATGAAGCGGAATGAATGGATGACTCTCCACGTCACACTCCATATCACACACACCTGATCGATAAAGAAACCTGGCCAGGACTGATCGTCATCACTGAACCCAAATACTGAACCCAAATACTAAACCCAAATACTAAACCCAAATACTGAACCCAAGTTCTGAACTAAGGACACTTCAGTACTGAACTAAGGACACTCCGTGTCATGTTGCACATGAGATCTGCCGTATCTTTCCGGCCTATCGATCTGGCCTATTGAAATGTCATGAGGCGGATCGGGACTCCCGAGAAAGCGTCACAACTGAGAAGAAAAATAGGCACAAAAAAACAGGCTGAGATGTTCAAAGAACAATCTCAGCCTGAGAAAATTAAAACCGGGCAACGACCTACTCTCGCAGGATTAACCACTACCATCGGCGTGGAGGACTTAACTTCCGTGTTCGGAATGGGAACGGGTGTGGCCCCTCCACTATGATCACCCGGAAACTCTTACCCACAGTGACATTTATCAATGTGAGCATTATTTTAAAATGGTGGTCAGTCAAAGGTTAATGAAGCCAGACACAAGGTCTGGGATGATCAATCTAGCTCTGCGCTTATGCTTCATTCGGAGTACATGCTTACCCCGGACAACCTGATTGCTCAGATCGTGCAAATGAGAAATAGCGGTCAAGCCGATCGACGTATTAGTACCGGTCAGCTGAACATGTTGCCATGCTTACACACCCGGCCTATCAACCTGGTGGTCTTCCAGGAGTCTCATGCGAGATCTAGTTTTGAAGGGGGCTTCGCGCTTATATGCCTTCAGCGCTTATCCTTCCCGGACGTAGCTACCCTGCGATGCCGTTGACACGACAACAGGAACACCAGAGGTCCGTACTCCCCAATCCTCTCGTACTAGGGGAATATCTCCTCAAATCTCGTACACCCACGACAGATAGGGACCGACCTGTCTCACGACGGTCTAAACCCAGCTCGCGTACCGCTTTAATAGGCGAACAGCCTAACCCTTGGGACCTTCT
>JACKQG010000241.1_pt1 | contig 80741 bp, 96 predicted proteins | sample 8237621 | NCBI WGS metagenome assembly JACKQG01 (sample SAMN15677084, study PRJNA649215) | marine metagenome | biome: marine; feature: Black Sea; material: saline water; isolation source: suspended particulate matter (SPM) from the Black Sea western gyre | collected 2013-06-09/2013-06-10 | depth...
ACAACCGTGACATTTTCGGCCACGACCAAGTCATCTTCACTAAATGCTTGAGCAACAGTAACATCAGACTTAATAAGAGATCGACGCTCATCACCAAAATCTTCAATAATAGCTTTTAACTCTTTTTTAATATAGGTTTTTAAACGAGTATCACTAGATAGTAACAATTCTAATTTATCTTTTTCTGCGTTCAGCTCTTTTTGCTCAGACTGAATTTTAACTTCTTCTAATTTAGCAAGATGGCGCAACTTAAGCTCTAATATTGCTTCAGCTTGGATTTCATCAAGCTTAAAGTGTGCCATTAAAATTGGCTTAGGCTTATCATTTTCTCTAATGATGGCGATCACTTCGTCAATATTTAGAAAGGCAACTAATAAGCCTTCCAAAATATGTAAACGCGATAGAATTTTATCTAGACGGAAGTTAAGACGCTTAGTAACAATCTCAATTCTATAAGTTAGCCACTCTTTAAGCATCGGCACCAAAGGCTTAACTTGTGGCTTGCCATTTAAACCGATCACATTCATGTTAACGCGATAATTCTTTTCAAGATCAGTTGTCGCAAACAAATGCAGCATTAAGTTGTCAACATCCACTCTATTTGAGCGTGGCACAATTACAATACGTGTTGGATTTTGATGGTCAGATTCGTCACGAATATCATCAACCAAAGGCAATTTTTTAGCACGCATTTGGCTAGCTATCTGGGTTATTACTTTAGAGCCAGAGGTTTGAAAAGGCAATGTCTCAATCACAATGTCGCCATCTTCTTTTTGGTAAGTTGCTCGCATCTTGACTGAGCCATGTCCAGTTTCGTAAATTTGTCTTAGGTCGTATGGGCTTGAAACAATATGCGCACTGGTTGGATAATCCGGCGCAGGAATAATCTTCATAATTTCATCCAAATCACTAGACGGCTTATCTAAAAGATGAATACAAGCATTGACCACTTCGACTAAATTATGAGGTGGTACGTCAGTTGCCATGCCTACTGCAATACCCGATGTACCATTCAGTAATAAGTTTGGCACTTGTGCTGGCAAGTTTTTAGGCTCTTGAAGAGATCCATCAAAATTATCTGCCCACTCAGCCGTACCTTGATTAATTTCACTTAATAGTAAATCTGCATAGCGCGAAAGCTTGCTCTCGGTATAACGCATCGCGGCAAAAGATTTCGGATCATCTGGCGCACCCCAGTTTCCTTGACCATCAATAAACGGATAACGGTAAGAAAAAGGCTGAGCCATAAGTACCATTGCCTCATAACAAGCACTATCGCCATGTGGATGGAATTTACCTAAAACATCACCAACGGTACGGGCTGATTTTTTAAACTTTGCGGTTGATTTAAGCCCCAATTCGCTCATTGCATAAATAATGCGGCGTTGTACCGGCTTAAGTCCATCGCCCACAAACGGCAGCGCACGATCAAGAATGACGTACATTGAATAATCAAGATAAGCGCGTTCTGAAAATTCTGAAACGCTTTGCTGTTCAAGGCCGATTTGGCTCATTTTCCCCCTGGAAATTACTAACTTTTGTCTAAAAGTTTTGAACTATTTTAATGCAACTTTTTGCGAGATATTAGCTAAATTATTATTCACAATCGAGAAACATAATCAGCTAGGTCTGATAACTCTTGATCACTCATAGTTTTAATCAAATCTAACATCTCAGGATTGCTATTAGCCCGATAGCCATCACGCATCCATTTTAATTGGCGTAATAGATATTCATAATGTTGAGATTTAATTCTTGGAAATGTTAGTTGCGCATCGCCACGCCCATCAAGACCATGACAACCGGTGCAATTATTCAAATAAAGCGCCTTACCTTGAGCGAGTCGATCGCCATCTCCCGTGCCATGATTACCAAGATCTGGCAGACTTTCTATGTAAGCAACAACATCAGCAATAGCTTGTACACCACCAATGGTTTTAGCATCTGAAAATGGATACATGGTTGGATTGTCGCGATGTTTATATTGTATATCTTTGAGCTGTTTAATGGTGACTGATTTATGTTGAGAGGCGATTACTGGAAAACTACCATTTGACTTACCCATGCCATTATCCAAATGACAAGTCGCACAAAGACGGTAACTTTGCTGACCATTAGTCAAATTAGGCTTTAATAACAACGCTTGTTCATAGGCATCTTGTGCACTCGCACCCGAGATGATCGCTTGACAAATAAAAACACACAATACAATAAATGACTTCATACAAAACCAAGATAGATGGGTAGAATACCCACTAGTTTATTTTAATATTGCCACCAGATGTTTATTAAAAATAGTTTATTTGTCATTTTTATTTTTTTCCTGAGTGTGTCAAATGCTAAAGAGCTTAGTTATGTTGAACTACCTTCCGGAGAGGAGACGGAAATTAGGATTTTTCCTGCCAAAGGTGACGTTTTGGTTATTGGCTTTGCATGTGATAACGGCAAAAGCAAACATGAAGAGGCTACAGCACAATCTTTAGCCGATGACGGTATTGAAGTCTGGATGCCTGACATGCTTGGCACTTACATGCTGCCAAAATCGCGCAGTAGTTATGCTGAAATTCCTAGCGAAGACTTAACTCATGTCATCTATGAAGCCATTTCAACCAAAAAAGACGTCTACCTAGTAGCCTCTGGCCCAGACACGCAACTACTATTGCGTGCAGCCGCACAATGGAAAAAATCTTACGCTGACTATCAAGACTTAAAAGGTGGCATATTATTATTCCCACGCCTTAATGATGGTGCACCTGAACCTGGTGTTGAGCCAAAATATGTTGAGCCTGTTGGAACTACAAGTATCCCCTTAATGGTACTAGAAGGTGGTCGCACACCAAATCGCTGGGGCGTTAATCATCTAACCCAAAAATTAGGCGCTTCAGGCAGCTCTGTTGTCTCTAAAATTGTCCCAGGAATTCGTGGCTATTTCTTTAAACGCGCTGACCCAAACAGAACAGAAGATGTTGTTACCTCACAATTATCAGGACTCATTAAAGTGAGCTTGTTTTATTTACAGGAATTAAAAAAATGATAAAAAACGCAATTGCTAAAAAAACCTTACTAGCCCTTTTATTGATTACAGCCGGCATTGTACAAGCAGCATCATTAAAACCATACACAGGAAAAATCACCAATCCCCAAGTTCAATTGAAAGATTTATCAGGCAACATTCACACGCTGGAGCAATACAAAGGTCAGGTTGTGCTGGTGCAATTCTGGGCAACTTACTGCCCACCTTGCGTTAAAGAGATGCCAAGTATGAATAAATTGCAAGACAAGTTGGCTAAAGCAGGTGTGGCATTTAAAATTTTAGCCATTGACATGGCAGAATCCAAAGCTGAAGTTGAGGCTTTTGTTAAACGCATTAAGCCCGAGTTTACTATTCTAATGGACGAATCAGGCAGTAGCATTCAAGCCTGGAACGTGTTTGCCGCGCCTTCAAATTTCTTAATCAACAAGCAAGGTGAAATTGCCTACACGTTGTTTGGCGGTGTTGAGTGGGACTCGACTGAGATAATCGAGACAATTACACAACTGTCTCAACAGTAAACTACTCGAAATCTTCTGTGGTAATACAAGAGCAGAATAAATTACGATCACCATAGACATTGTCAATACGCTTAACTGGCGGGAAATATTTATTCGTAATTAACGACTCAACCGGATACAAAGCCTCTTGCCTTGTATATGGATAAGCCCAATCGCCCGCCATCTCATGTGCTGTATGCGGTGCATTTTTAAGTGGATTATTATCCTTATCCCACTCACCTGAAATTACTTTTTGAATTTCATCATGAATGCTAATCATGGCGGTAATAAATCGATCAATCTCACGCTTCGACTCACTTTCAGTTGGCTCAATCATTAACGTACCCGCCACTGGAAACGACATGGTTGGCGAATGAAATCCATAATCCATTAAACGCTTAGCAATGTCTTCTTCCGCAATACCACTCAATTCTTTCAAGGGGCGAATATCAACAATACATTCGTGTGCCACCATACCTTGGTCGCCACGATATAGAATCGGAAAACTATCTTTTAGCGCGTCTGCAATATAGTTTGCACTAACAATCGCCACTTCCGTAGAACGCTGCATGCCGTATTTACCCAACAATTTAATATAACTCCAGGAAATTGGCAGAATTGAAGCAGAGCCATACATGGCCGCTGATACGGCGTTCGAATCTTTTTCTAAAGGATTACCTGGCAAAAATTCAGCTAAATGCGACTTAACACCAATTGGGCCCATACCCGGGCCACCACCACCATGTGGAATAGCAAAGGTTTTATGCAAATTGATGTGTGATACATCTGCACCAAACTCACCCATACGAGTCACGCCCACCATGGCATTAAGATTGGCACCGTCAAGATAAACTTGACCACCATTATCGTGAATAATATCGCAAATTTGCTTAATCTCAACCTCGAATACACCATGTGTTGATGGGTATGTCACCATGATGGCTGCAAGTTTCTCTTGGTGTTTTTCAACTTTGGCTTTTAAATCATTAATGTCAATATTACCCGCTTCATCACATTTAACAATCACTACTTTCATGCCAGCCATAATCGCACTTGCCGGGTTGGTGCCGTGTGCTGAAGATGGAATTAAACAAATATTTCGATCATGATCTCCACGCGACTGATGATAAGCATGAATCGCTAAAAGTCCTGCAAATTCGCCTTGAGAGCCAGCATTTGGCTGCAGCGATACTGCGTCATAGCCTGTTACTTCACACAATGCGTGCTCTAAATCTTTAAATAATTGCTGGTAGCCTTGAGTTTGATCTTCTGGTGCATAAGGATGCAATTTTGAAAATCCTGGCAAGCTGATTGGATACATTTGTGTCGCTGCATTCAGCTTCATTGTGCAAGAGCCGAGTGCAATCATTGAATGATTAAGCGCAATATCTTTATTCTCAAGGCGCTTTAAGTAACGCATCATTTCAGTTTCTGAGTGATATTGACTAAACACCGGATGGGTTAAATAATCAGAAGAGCGCATCATAGCAACTGACAACACTGGCTCTGATTGGGTCAATGTATCAATTGAAAATATCGCTAATAATGCTAGCAATTCAGCCTGCGTGGTTGTCTCGTCAACCGATATACTTAACTGATTGTCACTCAACAGACGAATATTAATATTTGCCTGTTGAGCTTGGCTAAATAAAGTTTGCGCTTGATCGGTATTAATGGTTACCGTATCAAAAAACTGATTAGCTGCTAGTTCAAATCCTGCCTCACTTAAACTTTTCGCTAAATCGCTCGCTTTAGCATGCACTTTGGTAGCAATTTTCTTAAGCCCTGCAGCGCCATGGTAAATACCGTAGGCTGCTGCCAAAACCGCCAATAAAACTTGAGCAGTACAAATATTACTAGTCGCCTTATCGCGACGAATATGTTGTTCACGAGTTTGCAAAGACATGCGCATTGCTGGCTTACCATGTACGTCTTGAGAAACGCCAATAATACGCCCAGGTACCATACGCTTATATTCATCACGCGTAGCAAGATACGCAGCATGCGGGCCGCCAAAACCCATTGGCACGCCAAAACGTTGAGTACTGCCCACAGCAATATCAGCACCCATCTCAGCTGGCGTTTTAATCAACGCTAATGCCAAAACATCACAAGCAACAATGGTTAATACGCCATTTTCTTTGGCTCTGTTGATATCACCGGTTAAATCACGAACCTCACCATTAGTGCCTGGTGATTGCAACAAAGCAGCAAAATAATCAGAGAAATCATTATTCTGGATATCGCCTACCACCAACTCTATGCCTAACGGCTTGGCGCGCGTTTGCAAAATAGTAATGGTTTGTGCATTGGTATTATGATCGATTAAGAATTTATTAGATTTATTCTTGCGATTGGCGCGCTTAGCCATCATCATCGCTTCAGCACAAGCGGTCGGCTCATCTAATAACGAAGCGTTGGAAATATCCATGCCTGTCAGATCGATAATCATTTGCTGGAAATTTAATAGCATTTCCAAACGACCTTGAGAAATTTCAGCTTGGTATGGTGTATAAGCCGTATACCACCCCGGATTTTCCAAGATATTACGCTGAATAACGCTTGGCATCAATGTGCCATAATAACCTTGACCAATGAAGTTTGTAGCCAGTGTATTTTCACTGGCTAATTTGGTTGCCAAATCAAGGGCATCACGCTCAGTTAGACCTTCGTCAACGGCCATACGATTACCAAATAAAATAGCCTCTGGTACGGTTTTTGATACAACCTCATCGACACTTTTGCAGTTAACACTGTTCAGCATGGAAGCAATATCTTGATCGCTTGGGCCAATGTGTCTATCTAAGAATTCGTTACTCATAATAAAATAAGAAGCACTAAAAAAGATAGAATTTTATCTTATTAAGTGCTTGTTTTGCTTACAAAAAATAGGGGTTTGTTTCTTAACCTGGAGGCCACTGCAATTGACGCCCAGCCAAACAATGAAGATGGATATGATAAACCGCTTGACCACCATCATTATTACAATTCATCACCACACGATAACCATCCTCAGCAAACCCTAAATCTTTGGCAATTTTGCTGGCCGTTAGTGACAACTTGCCCAACAATACAGCATCATCCGCCTCATTCAGGGTGGCAATGTGTTGCTTAGGAATAACCAAGAAATGATGTGGCGCTTGCGCTTCAATATCATGAAAAGCAAACACATCCTCATCTTCATAAATTTTATTTGATGGGATTTCGCCTGCAATAATTTTACAAAATAAACAATCAGACATAAAAATACCTCTATAAACTCTATCGGTATTGGCGCAAGTACCACCAGCCAAACACTTTTTTAGCAATATGCATCAGGCGACAATTTGGTAGCATTAAGCCACCTTTAAGCGTTCTGGACACATACATACCCTTATTATTTGAATCAACAATACACATCAGTTCAATTTTAAATGTGTGGCTAGCCTCTTTTCCATCAAGCATATCCAGTGCATTTTTAGCTGCAGCTTCTGCCTGAAGATCAGCCATGTGCGCTTGTTTTGGCATCCATTCTGGGCCAGGGAAAGAGCCCGAATCGCCAGCGACAAAAACTTTATCAACACCCTCGACCTCACAAAACTTATTGGCTTTGAGCATGCCACCTTCGCTACGTGCAAGATCAGTGTTGTCAAACCAAGTATTGCCCGTCATACCAGGCATAAATAAAATTAAATCAGCAGCAAACTCGCCACCTTCAGTCACCACTTTGTCAGCGCTAAATTTCTTCATTTTATTGCCCAGATGCGTAGCAATATTACGTTTTTTCATCTCGCTCAATAAGCCGCCAACTGCTTTTTCGCCAAGACGCGCGCCAGGCTTAGGCGCTGGGGTAAAGAAGGTTAGATTGAATTTATCACGTCGTCCTTCTGCGCGTAGCTGCGTATCCAATCCAAATAGAAATTCAAACATCGGCCCACCACGCATTGCACTCGGCTCTTTTGGATTACCACTAAAGCCAATAGCAATATCACCACCATCCATTGACTTAACGCGATCACGAATCGCCTCGGCCGCCTCTAGCCCCTCACAAGGGGTAATTGCATGCTCGATACCTGGCAGTTTTTTAATAAAACGCCCACCTGAAGCAATGATTAATGCGTCATTATCATAGGTGCCAATTGGTGTTACTACTGACCTGCCTTTGTTTTCTAATCCAGTTACGCTACTTACGATATGAACTACATTCATGCGTTTGAAAAAATTATCTAAAGGAATAACAATGTCTTTTTTACTTGCCACACCGGATGGCACCCAAATCAAGCTTGGCATGTAAACCAACTCTGCTTTAGGGGAAATAAGTGTAATTTCAGCTTTTTTATCTTTTTTTCGAATAGTTCGAACAGCGGTTAACCCGGCAAATCCTGAGCCGATAATAGTAATTTTTTTCATATCTAAAAAACCTCTAAGTTGTTAGGTGTCATTGTACTCATATTGGCAATAGCACCAAATCTTTCCATATTTTTAGGCCAGCTTTCTCTCGCCTCCAGTTGCTGTCTAAAGCTTTGGTGATGCGCCTTACTCTGCCACTTTATTAAACAATAGATCCGTTTATTTTCATCAATACCTGAATCACGTGAAATAAAACCATCAGCCTTAGCAATATCCTCGTCAATTTCTTTGGATAAAGTTTTCCAATCTTCTAATAAATCTTTGCTATTTAATTCAAATGATACTATCACAAAATATTCGCTCATCTCTTACTCCTCCTACTTATTATGACAAAAATGTCCACTATCCGGCTCTTCAACACTTCTGGCAATATTCTCTACAAACGCTTGTAATTCGTCAAATTCTAACACCGTTAAAATTCGAGTAACCACATCTGGTGAAACTCGCAATGTACACATACCACCATCTTTAAGCGTTACTTGCATGCCGGCAGCATTCATCATTAGCGCATCATCTGTTTGCTCTAATAACGCTTCTAACTCATCTTGCAATACATCATACAAATCTTGCAGCTCACCCAGTATAGAATCATTTGTATCATCAGCAATTGAGACGATCTCACCTTGGATCGAGCCAAAACTCTCATCATCCTCGCATTTAAATTCTATTCCCACCTTTGTCAAATGGTCTTTGAATTTGCCTGAGAGCGAAGCATTGAAAAATATATAATCTAGCATATCAATTTTGTAATTTTATTGGAATATTTTAATGCTTGAGCAAGACGCACTAGACACTTTATTTATTAATGCTAGAAGTCATAATGGCTGGCTAGATCAAAATGTATCAGATGAACAAATTAAACAAATTTATGAACTGATGAAATTTGGCCCAACCGCAGCTAACAACTGCCCAGCGCGCCTTACCTTTGTAAAATCTAGCAAAGCAAAAGAGCAGCTAAAAGCGCATCTTGATGAAGGTAATGTTGAAAAATCTATGGCCGCACCCGTCGTGGCCATTATTAGCTATGACACAGAATTCTATGAAAAACTAAACTTCTTGTTTCCACACACCGACGCACGCAGCTGGTACGCTGGCAACGACGCAAAAATCAAACAAGCGGGTGAAATGAATGCCACACTACAAGGTGCTTACTTTATGCTTGCTGCTCGCGCAGTAGGGCTAGATTGCGGCCCAATGGGTGGGTTTAATAACACAACTTTAGATGAAGAATTCTTTCCAGATGGGAAAACTAAATCCATCTTTATTTGTGCACTTGGACAAGGTGACGAATCAAAGATTTACCCACGCGGACCGCGCCTAAGCTTTAATGAGGCTTGTAAAATAATTTAGCAAATTATTCAAATAGCTGGTTTTGCAGTATGCCAACAAGAAAAAACCCCTTTAAAACAATGTTTTAAAGGGGTTTTTAGCTAAAAATGATACTTAAAACCTTGCCAAATCAAAAATTTAGCAAATTTTTAAAATCAAGAAAAACAGCTATTTTTCATCTGTTTTTTCGGTTTTTTCTCTTGGCGGGCAGCCATTATGCTTTAACCATAAATCCTCATGACCAATGGCTTTAGCAAAAGCTGGAATTTCACATTCTTCCGCTGTTTTTTCAACAACTTCTGATGCTTTAGTCTCTTTATCATCACTTAGGCCAAACACAGCAAATGCACCCAGTGCAATTAACGTCCATGAAATGGCAAATAAAACTCTAATTCCTTTCATATTTTCTCCTTATTAATTAATAATCAAATTCCATTTGTTCAAACACCCATTGCGCATTCTTGCCAGCAATACCTTGATGGCCACTTAGAAAATGAAACGCTGTTTGATCTATTCTACTCGCCTCAAGCATGTCACCTTCATTATCTAAAATCTTGGCAATATTGGCAATTAAAAATTGCAAATATTGCTGAGTGTTTTTAGTAGCTGTTGCCAAATCAGACACCCTTCCATGACCCGGAACAATATACTCTGGTTTAAATTCTGCCATTTTTTCAAATACATCTACCCAGCTTTGGGCGTTTTTAGCAGGGCCAATGCCCAGCATTCTATCGTTAAAGACAATGTCACCCGTAAACATGGTTTGTGCGCTTGGCATCCAAACAATAATATCGCCCACGGTATGCGCTGGGCCAAAATGGTATAACTCTAAATCTACATTACCCAGTGTAAGCTTCATTTTTTCATCGAAAGTTTCAGTCGAATAAAAAGCAACTGTACCATCAAGACTCTCATGAATAAGACCGCCCAGTCTATTTAAATGATAATCAGTTCTTGCTTTTTGATCTTGATGCGTTTTTGCTGAAGATATAATTCTGGCGCCAAGCTGCTGAAAATAATCGTTACCGAGCCAGCGATGATCTTGACCACCGCTGTTGATAACAATTTTGACAGGCTGGTCAGTTAATGTCTGGATAGCTTTGTGAATTTCCTCAGCACCCAAAAGGCTGGCGCCTGAATCAATAAGAATTACACCTTCTTTAGTAATGATAACGCCATGCGTTGAATTGTTACCAAAGTTAGTAGGTGAGCGCTGAGTGGTTTCACCCTCTAGTGCATAAACATTATCAACAACTTTTTGCACGTTGAGTGCGGCTTGCGCTATTGTTATGTTGGCAATTAACATTAAAAATATAATTATTCGTTTCATATTATTCTCCATATCTTTTTAAATATGTATTCATTATCAAAAAAAACCAAACACCTTTTAACCCCTTAAAGGGCAAAAGTATCATCATATGGCTTATCGCCTTTTACTGTAGGCAAATCTAGCCAATTTCCCCAATGTGACCAACCACCATTGTAAAGTCTTACATCTTTGTAGCCCAAATGCTTAAGTTGCAAGAAAGATTCACTCATACGAAAACCGTCGTCACAATAAACATATACAGTATTACCCTTAGGCACAGATTGGTATAAATCTGCCAACTCGTCATCTTCTAGCCAAGTTTGAGACTGAGCATCTGTACCATCCATACTTACGATATTAATGGCGCCGGGAATATGACCTTCTTGCACACCATGAGAACTACCACCAGCATATCGTTCTGGCGGACGGGCATCAATTAGCGTGATGTTGTTTGAACGGCTTGAAGTGACAAAATCATAAATCTGAGGAAATTCAACAAACATAGATTTATCAGCCTCAGATAGAATGATGTTACTAGCTTCCCTTACAGGAGATATGTCTTGAGTAATGTCCTCAAATGCAGACCATGCCACAGTGCCGCCATTAAGAATTTTTAATTGAGATTCATCAAATCCATATAATTTTAATAACACCCATAATCGAGCTGCAGTTACTGTACGGGTATCATCATAAATTACAATTGTCGAATCTTTCTTTACACCCCATTTACGCAGTGTGGTTTGAAATTGCTCTCTAGAGGGAAAGCGTGTTACATTTAAGGATTGATTATCAGCTAAATCTTTAAAACGCTTTACTTGTATCGCCCCTGGAATATGACCTATAGTATGATAACGATGTGGATGATATCGCACCTCAAGTACAATCAGATTCTCATTTTCAATATTATCTGCAAGCCAATCTGAATCAACCAAAAAATCTGGCATTGCTTGAGCCATGATTGGCAATAAAAGCACAAATAAAGCATTTAATAGTTTCATTTCATTCTCCAAAAATTAAAAATTTAATTATCCCGCCAAATGCCAAATAAAAAAGTGCCAATATCGACAAGGTGAAAATAACTTTTTGTGCCAAGCTAAAGGTTTGAATCTTATCTCTACCTCTATTTAAATCACAGGCTTCTCCTGGACAATGCTTGACCTTTTCATCATGCACTAGATTGTATATTTTGCAACCTGCACAAATACCAAAAACTGCCTCAAAAAACAACAGACCCAAACACAAGGCACAAGTAAGGATATTAATTGGACCGCGAATTTCATTTAAGACGACCAAATAAAACATAATCGCTGCCAAGGTAAAGCCAATACTCCAAGCCCATCTTTTTGGCGCCGCATCTGTATATTCTGGCTTTTGGTTATTCACCATCCAACGCCCAAGCACCATCGACGGTGCGTATTTAGGGCTTAAAAAAATACGAATGAAAAAATCAAATAAAAATACCGTTACCATGAGTTTGGTCGGCTCATTATTACCCGTTAGAAAGCCGTTCATAAAGGCCATAAAGGCAAAGAAAAACACAATGCCAGCGGCAGCACGAACTTCACGTTCGTTGAACATAAGCCCGTCATAACCTGTTACTTTTTCACCAAATGCAAACATACATTACTTTGTAATTACCAATGCGCCAATCATACACAAGTCGCAAAAAAAAATCAGTTTTTAAACCACTTGCCCCGCTGCCCATCCGGAAGACCAAGCCCATTGAAAGTTATAACCACCAAGCCAACCAGTCACATCAACAGTTTCGCCAATAAAATACAGCCCCGGCTGTTTGTTTGATTCCATGGTTTTGGAGGATAACTCATTAGTATCAACCCCGCCCGTACACACTTCTGCCACACGCAAGCCTTCAGTGCCACTTGGCACTAACAGCCAATGATTTATTTGATGACCAAAGGCCTTTAAGTCGTTGCGTTTAATTTCACCCAAAGTAGTGTCAGCCAATAACTTAGTGCCCAAAGTATTAGCCAGGCGTTCGGCTAAGCGTTTAGGGAAAAACTCACCCAAAATGGTTTTAAGCTCTGCCTTGCCGCGTGAGCGTTGTTTATCTAGTAAATATTCGCTTACATCTATATCAGGCAATAGGTTGATTTTAATACAATCTCCTGGCTGCCAATAGGAAGAGGCTTGCAAAATAGCCGGTCCACTTAACCCTCTGTGTGTAATTAACAGTGCCTCTCTAAAACTAACCCCTTGACAAGTCACTACTGCGTCTAGAGATAATCCAGATAAATCTTTAAAATAGGTGTTAATATCATGCTGATGAAACGTAAATGGCACCAATGCTGGTTTGAACGGGTGTGTGTTCAAATTAAATTGCTTAGCAACTGTTAATCCAAAATCAGTTGCTCCCATTTTGGGAATACTTGGTCCGCCAGTGGCAACAACCAATGAGCTCGACTCAAACTCCCCTTGATCAGATTGAATAAGATAGTTTGAATCAAATTTTATGTTGTTAATATTGCAATCCAAAACAAAATCAGTTTGTTGACACTCATCAAGTAGCATTCTTAAAATCGCACCAGATTTTTGATCGCAAAATAATTGCCCCAAAGATTTCTCTTGCCAGCTCAGATGATGGCTTTGCATTAACGCCATAAAATCCCATTGCGTATAGCGCGATAAAGCCGATTTACAAAAATGCACATTGTCAGACAAAAAGGCTTGAGGCTCAATATATAAATTAGTAAAGTTACAACGGCCACCGCCAGAGATTAAAATCTTTTTTCCAGCTTTGTTAGCTTTATCTAATATTAATACCTTTCGACCACGTTGTTGCGCTTGTGCGGCGCACATTAAACCAGCAGCGCCTGCACCAACAACAATCACATCGTATTTTTTTAGATTAACTTCCATAGAGGCAAAACCTCCCAAACTGTTTATCAGTAATATTGCTTTTTGATTTTAGTGTAGCGTTTGCAACTTGCTGATGTGAGGAATTGCCTCGTCCAGCAGCGCCTGCACCAATAATAATAACGTCGTATTTTTTTAAATTAGTTTCCATAGAGGCAAAACCTCCCAAACTGTTTATCAGTAATATTGCTTTTTGATTTTAGTGTAGCGTTTGCAACTTGCTGATGTGAGGAATTGCCTCGTTCAGCAGCGCCTGCACCAATAACAATCACATCGTATTGCTTCACAGCAATTGACTGATCGTTTTAACAATATTTGGCGCATCCCATTCTAATGCACCTCGATAAACGTATCGAATAGTACCGTTTTTATCCAGCAAAAAATTTGACGGATAAGCGTAAACACCCCAGTTTTTAACAGCAATACCAGACTCATCTAACAATATAGGCAAGTCAAAGGGTACTTTTTTCATAAATTCATTAATTTGCTGTTTAGACTCGCCGACATTAATGGTTAAAATTTGAAAATCTGTCGCTTTGAGTTTTTCATTTAATCGAGCCAAAGACGGTACCTCCTCAACACAAGGCTTGCACCAACTAGCCCAAAAATTAAGCAACACCACCTTACCCCTATATTGATCAAGACTGACTTTTTCACCGATTAAATTATTAAGCACCAAATTAATTGATTGTTTTTGCACATAAGGCTTTAACACGGGCTCACTAAACGACAGTTCGGTTGTTTTTTTATTGGTTTTTTTAATGATTAGTGGCTTGGGTGGTGTAACCGTTAATAGTAAATTTGATGCCAATAAGTAAGTGTCTGCTAGCGCATCTTTTTCTTGTAGGCTTACCTTAGACAAATCTTGTTCATTACGCATATGAAAGCCGCCACTCACCCCTTTAAGTCTATGAGTAAATACTGAACTACCACCTTTTTTCAGAGCTTGAACAATCTCTTCAGCGCGAAAATATTTAGTCCCGTACTCGGGCAAAATTAAATAAACTGGCAAATTACTAACTCGAGCCACATCTACATACTGTGCATTAGTGCCTAACTGCGGCTTACCTAAAATAAGGTGTGGAGAGTGTAACAAATGACCTTTTAAATAGTTAGAATTCGGGTTATCCAATTGCCACTGATTAGCAACCTTAAGTGCCAATTGCGCTCCTCGACCTGAGGCAATAAAAAATAATTGCTTAAAACCCTGTGCTTTAGAATAATCAACAAGCTCTAATAAATCATTCACATTAAATTTGTCAATACTACTACGGCGTGGTGCAACCATATAACTTGAGTGCAGATCAACAGCCCACAATGTATGATTTTCAAATGCCAATTGTTGTGCAGTAGTCACATAACCCTTGCCCAAACCTCGCTCCGAAGGTAGCTGCAAATACAAGACCTTCCCTTCACCAGGATAACTGTCAATCGTAATCACATCGCCTGAAGACAGTTCTACATCAAATTTTTCCCCGGCATACAATGTCGCAGAAAAGAACGTTACTATTAAAATTAACCACTTCATCTAGCGTTATAAAGCTCCAAAATATAGTACAAAAATACCCCCTCTGATGAGCGCGCAGGGCCGACAACCTTAGCTGCGTAACGATGATCATCTGGATTTGACTGATCCATGGCAACTTGCAAATCTGAGACAATCTCTACATTATTAGCCGGCACACGCCCGCGTTTCACTCGCGGTATCAATACCACGGCAAAAGCTTCTTTAGCAACATTAGCGCTGGGATGTGGATCTAATGAATAACCTCTCATACGTCTTTGGTAATAATTTTTGAACCGCACACCTGATTGGCTGGAACGGCAACATGGATTTTAGCTGGCAACGACAACTCCATCGCATTCACACGACGCACAAATTCTGCTTTATCGACTTTACCGCCTATCATTTCATTAAATACCTTTTCTTCCCAAATTGAGCTAACCGTGCGTCCGCCATAATCGTGTGCCGGATACACATAGGTTTCATCTGGCAAGGTAAATAATTGAGAAATAGAATCAAATAATTTTTCAGCGGATCCACCCTGGAAATCACAACGACCGCAACTCCTAATTAGCAAGGCGTCGCCGGTAAAAACTTTATTACCAATAACGTACGACATACAGCCATCAGTATGTCCTGGTGTTGATAGAGCGTTGATTTGATATTCGCCAAAATGCAAACTTTCACCATCTTTGATTAAAACATCAGCGCAAGCAACAGGGTTAAACTCACCCAAAACAATTTTAGCTTCTTTGAATTTTTGTTTAAGCGGGCAAGAACTGGTAATATGATCTGCATGTACGTGGGTTTCAATAATGTATTTAAGATCCAAACCTAATTCTTCAATCAGACCAATATCACGCTGCTTAGTCTCAGCAACTGCATCGATAATCACCGCCTCTTTAGTTTTAGAATCGGCCAAAAGATATGTATAAGTTGAGCTTTCTTTTTCAAACAACGGTCTAAAAATTAAACTCATGGCAAGACTTTTTTAAAGGGTTTAACAATCACTTTTTCATAAGCACCCGATGCCATATATGGATCGGCATCTGCCCAAGTTTGCGCCTGTTCAAGTGAGTCAAATTCAGCCACCACTAGCGACCCAGTAAACCCTGCCTCACCGGGCTCATTATTATCGATCGCAGGATGGGGTCCAGCCAAAATTAATCGCCCTTCATTTTTTAAACTGGTTAAACGCTCAATATGTGCAGGACGCACAGCCATTCTTTTTTCTAATGAATTCTCAACATCTTGAGAAATAATTGCATATAACATTTAAAAAACTCCTACAAATCTAGTACGTCTTGCATGGAATACAATCCTGCAGACTTGCCTTCTAGCCAATTTGAAGCACGAACTGCACCATTAGCAAAAGTCATTCTTGAAGAAGCTTTATGAGTAACTTCAACGCGCTCACCTTCCATAAAGAAACTCACTGTATGTTCACCCACTACATCGCCACCACGAATGGTTGAAAAGCCAATGGTTTGACGATCACGAGGCTGCTCAATACCTTCACGACCATAAATAGCGCACTGCTTTAAATCTCTACCTAAAGCGTTAGCTATCACCTCGCCCATTTTCAACGCTGTGCCCGAAGGGGCGTCAACTTTATGGCGATGATGCGCCTCAACAATTTCAATATCGGCTTCTTCGCCAATCACCTTGGCAGTCATTTCTAATAATTTAAGGGATAAATTAACACCGACACTCATATTTGGAGCAAAAACCACAGGGATAGTTTCAGCAGCCTTGTTAATCGCTGATAAACCCTCATCATCAAAACCCGTTGTACCAATAACAATAGATTTTCCCGCTTGCTGACATACTTGTAAATAATCAAGCGTCGCCTCAGGCCTAGTAAAGTCAATCACCACATCAAACTGATTAGTCACTGCCGCTAAGTTATCACCTTTGTCTAGCGTTGCACCCAATGTTGCTTTATCGTTTTGATTAATGGACTCAATAATCGTTTGACCCATGCGCCCTGAAGCACCAACCACTGCAATTTTTGTCATGTTTTGCCTACCTTATTAATTCAAATCAAGCTTCAATTATTCTGTTCTAACTCTTAAATACACCGGATATTTATAGTTACCTTTGTTTGTGAAGCCATAATATTTGAAAGTAATTTTACTACCAATAGCGGGTGGATTAGCTCTGTCTTTATCTTTAAATCCTGAGCCAACTTTAAGTTGTTTGCCGTTATCATCCTGACAAAGAACCGAGCCCATTTTCCCTAAATATTTACCCTTACCTGGCAGCACCTTTAACACCACACATTCGGTATCAGAATATTGTTTAACCTTTAAGGCTGAAGATAATCGCCCTGTTGCATATAAACTATCCGGATTGCGCACCACTACCCCTTCACCTTTGTTACTAACCACTTCAGCTAAAAAATCCTGTAGTTTCTGTTGATCGGTAATTTCGGTTTGCTTAAGCACTTTAAGATGTGTCACAAAATTCTGGTCTAAATAAGCGTTTAATACATCTAGCCTTGCCAACAAACCACCAGACTGATTTGGCACTTCAAAAATATTATGAGTAATTTGCTGCCAACGATAATTTGAATCTTTGCTGCGTACAATCGATGAAATATTTTCAAAATCTCCCCGCTTAGTCCATAGCTCGCCATCAACGGAAAATGGTGGATAATTTTGAGTAAACCAGGTCGGCGGGTTGAGGCGCTTTCCACCTCGCGTTAGTAATTCTTGCCCCGTCCAAAAACCTCGAATACCGTCGAGCTTTTCACTCATCACCCAGCCGACGACCTCTTTAGAGTCATCATAAGTTTTAAGTAAAAACAAGTCTGGCTTGTTCGCCAGACTATTGCAGGACAAGAACAGTGCAATGATTAACGAAATAAACCGATTAATCATTGCACTTAGCCATTAGCTTAACTGATCTTCCAAAAAACCGTTTTGTTTGGTAATGGTATCAATATCTTTAAGCGTTTTAAGCATGTCTGCCATTTTGTGAATCGGGATCATATTCGGACCATCACTGAGTGCATTTTCAGGATCTGGGTGAGTTTCCATAAAAAAGCCACTCACACCAACGGCTGCTGCCGCTCTTGCTAATACTGGCACCATCTCGCGCTGACCACCCGAAGTCAGACCGTTTCCACCGGGCTGCTGCACTGAATGCGTAGCATCAAACACCACTGGCTGACCAGTTGAGCGCATGGTTGACAAACCGCGCATGTCGGATACCAGTGTATTGTAGCCAAATGAGGTGCCTCGATCACAAATGGTGATTTGTTGATTGCCTACTTCAAACGCCTTATCAACAACATTTTGCATGTCCCATGGCGCTTGAAATTGACCTTTTTTAATATTAACTGGAATACCTTGACTACACACATTTTGAATGAAGTTTGTTTGGCGCACTAAAAAAGCCGGTGTTTGCATCATATCAACCACATCTGCCACTTCGTCAAGCGGCGTATCTTCGTGCACGTCTGTCAACACTGGCACGCCAATTTCAGTTTTAACTTTTTCTAAAATTCGTAAACCTTCTTCAATGCCCAAACCTCTAAAACTACCCGTACTAGAGCGATTAGCTTTATCGTAAGATGATTTGTAAATAAAGTTAATACCTAGTGCGTCCGTTACATTTTTTAAATGCTCTGCTGTACCAAGCGCTAGCTCTTCTGATTCAATCACACAAGGGCCGGAAATCAAGAAAAAAGGTTGATCAATACCAACTTCAAAATCTAATAGTTTCATCGTAATAAAAATGGTTAAAAGTGATAAGGTCAATTATAAGCCAAACAATTCATTTAAAATGCTTAGCATTCAGAAATAAATTTCAATCATGACAAACACACCTGACATTCTAAAAAAAATCATTGCTCGAAAAGAGCAAGAGATCAAAGAGGCACTCAAGCATGCTTCTTACGACAAAATGATGGAAAAAGCTTACGAAGATCGCGCCACACGTGATTTTTATCAGGCACTTAAAAATAAGGCCGATCTTAAGCAAAATGCCATTATTGCTGAGATTAAAAAAGCCTCCCCTTCAAAAGGTGTACTGCGTGAGAATTTTAATGTGGCCGAAATCGCAAAAAGTTACGAACAACATGGCGCCGCTTGCTTGTCAGTATTAACCGACAAAGACTTCTTTCAAGGTGATGACAAATACGTAACTGAAGCTAGATCTGTAGTCAATTTACCTGTGTTGCGTAAAGAATTTATTATTGAACCATACCAAGTGTTTCAATCAAGAGTTTTGGGCGCAGATTGTATTTTGCTCATTGCTGCTTGCCTTGATGACCAACGCATGGAAGATTTAGCCATGTTGGCTATTTCTTGCCACATGGATGTATTAATTGAAGTGCACAATCTTGAAGAGCTTAAGCGCGTCCAACAATTACGCCTACCAATGGTGGGCATTAACAACCGTGATTTACGAACTTTTGATGTTACCTTGCAAACCACGATTGGCCTATTAGAAGCCATTGACGACGATACACTCGTTATTACTGAAAGCGGCATTCTAGGTGCAGAAGATGTCAAACTCATGAAAGAACATGACATTCATTCATTTTTAGTGGGTGAGGCGTTTATGCGTCAAGACAACCCAGGGCAGGCATTAGCAGATATTTTTGCCTAAAATAGGAATAACAACATGAACACAACAGTTAAATGGATTGATGGCATGATGATGGTGGGCGAATCTGCCAGTGGACACGCCATTGTGATGGACGGCCCTGAAGAGTTAGGTGGTAATAATTTAGGGGTTAGACCTATGGAGATGCTGCTACTTGGCATGGGCGGCTGCACCACGGTTGATGTGATCTCAACCCTAAAAAAGATGCGAGAAGTGGTTGATGATTGTCGCGTTGAAATTTCAGCTGAGCGTGCTGATGAACATCCTAAGGTATTTACTAAAATTCACCTGCATTTTGTTATCAGTGGCAACAACCTCAACGAGAAAAAAATAGCCAAAGCAGTTAGCTTGTCAGCTGATAAATACTGCTCTGCTTCAATCATGCTTGGAAAAATGGCTGACGTTACTCACGATTTTTCTATCAATGACTAACAACTGGGGCTGGCTCGGCACCATTACTGGTATAACCGGAGGTTTACTAGTGGCGCTCAATTTTGAGTATTCTAAATTTGGCTACCTATTTTTCATGGTATCAGCCATTAGCTGGATCATTCAAGGCGCTAAAAATAACGACAAATCGTTAGTGCTACTAAATGCTGTTTTTGTTTGTGTCAACACTCTAGGACTTTATCATTGGTTTCTTTAAAGCAGCTTAGTAAGGCGTTACTATTATTATCGCTTGGATTCGCACAAGTAGCATTTGCTGAAAATACAACCAATGAAACCATTAACGTTGCTGATGAGATTGAATCCATTAACTATGAAATCCTAGATTTAGAAGTCAGCTATGAAATGGGTGAAGATGTGTACGATGTCAATCTTGAAGCAACGGATATTCAAAACGAGCTCTTGTTTCATGAATATCAACTTGGCACCCCTAAAGATGAAAACAGCAATTGGAATGAATCAGAGCAAGCCATTCTTGATGCAAAAATTAAACTTCAGGCCTTGCAAGAGAAAATTAAACTAGAAGGAGACTGGGGTCAACTGCGCTTTAGAATGATTGATTTTAAAGGAGATGACCCTGGCGCACTCAAACTTCGCTATAACTACGGTTTTTGAAACTGGCTATTTAAATTTAAAATATTTAGCGTATAATATTTTTTTTCATGGAGAGTTGGCCGAGTGGCTGAAGGCGCGCCCCTGCTAAGGGTGTATAGGGTTTATCCCCTATCGAGGGTTCAAATCCCTCACTCTCCGCCATAATTAATAAACCTTTATCATTATGACTGATGCACCTCTAGTAATTGCCGGAAAAACTTATAATTCTCGCTTACTGGTTGGCTCAGGAAAGTATAAGGATTTAACCGAAACAAAACTCGCAACTGATGCAGCTGAAGCTGACATTATTACTGTTGCCATTCGTCGTACTAACATTGGCCAGGATGAAAACGAACCGAATTTACTTGATGTTATCTCGCCAGATAAGTACACCATTTTGCCAAATACAGCAGGCTGCTACACGGCTAAAGATGCTGTGCGCACTTGCCAATTAGCGCGCGAATTATTAGGCGGGCACAACTTAGTGAAGCTTGAAGTGCTGGGCGATGAAAAAACCCTATATCCAAACATTGTTGAAACACTAGCAGCCGCAAAAACACTAGTTAACGACGGCTTTGATGTCATGGTTTACACCAGTGACGACCCAATTGTTGCTAAAGAGCTTGAGAATATCGGTTGTGCCGCCGTAATGCCACTCGCCTCACTGATTGGCTCAGGCCAAGGCATTGCCAACCCTGCCAACATCAAATTAATCAAAGAACAAGCTAAAGTGCCTGTATTGGTTGATGCAGGTATTGGCTGTGCCACGGATGCAGCGCGCGCAATGGAGCTTGGTTGTGATGGCGTCCTAATGAACTCTGCTATTGCCAATGCGCAAGACCCTATTTTGATGGCCAGTGCAATGAAACATGCAGTGATTGCTGGCAGAGAGTCCTACCTAGCAGGAAGAATGATGAAAAAAGCTTACGCTTCTGCCTCCTCACCGATGGAAAACTTAATCTAAAAAAACTTAAAGATTCAAGTAAAAAATACCGATAAATTAGCGGTATTTTTTTTCAATTCAAATTACTCTAAAAAGCTTTCAGGCTCTTTTTCTGATTCTGGCTTTTTAGTTCTTTTGGCAGGTTTGGCCAACACCTCTAAGTAAAACGTATCCAGGCCTTCATCATGCGCCTCTGCAATAACTTTGTTAATTTCTGACACATGAATAAAACCAGCAGAGGCTTCATCCGCACCAAAGCGGCAGTCAAAATCCCAAAAGTCCGTATCATTAGGTAATTTTTTATTGCGTTCACGCTTAATATATTTTTTTAACTCATGCTTAATGGCATCTGCCACTCTAGGTCTTTGTTTTTTAGGATGGGAAAAGCTGAATGTCTTTTTCATGGCGCTTAGATAATAATAATTAAGTTGTTATTTTAAGCGAGACTTAAAACAGTATTTAAGTTAATCCAACTCTTTCAATTCAGTGGTGTTGTTTATAAAGATAAAACCATCGTAACGTCTCGGCAAAATACTGGGCACATAGTGTTTTGACTTTTCATGGTCTGGATCGTAAACAACGCCAATAGCTCGGTGTTGACGATATTGGTTAAGCAATAAATTTGCCCGATCTTTGTTGTTAAACAATAAGTAAAAACTAGGTTTGCTGATCTGACTTAATATTTGCTCATAACTCCCATCAACACCAATAGGAACAGTCATTACTTGCATGGGCTCACCCCAACTATGTGCCGCAGACACTTTTCCTTGATTCGTGCCAAACCCTAGAATAAACACTCGGCGTTCTCCAAATTCGGCTCTGCTCAAATGACCAATATTATTTAAACCACTTGAATACATGGGCGTAGCTCTTGCATCGCCCACATGTGTATTATGTGCCCAAATAATACCCTTAGATTGATCGCCGTGCAAAGCTAGCAATCGCTTGATTGATAACCACATGTGGCCGGCACGACTATTCCAGGAGTCGGTATTTTTATCAAGATCACTTAAACGGTAAAAAGATTCGGCATTTTTAACAATTAGTGCATTTTGCTCAGCCTGAAAAAAATCAAATTCTTTAAAAGTATTATTAGTCGCAACAAGATAATGCAGAAGATTAGCAACAGCAGTCAAACCCTGTTGACATGAAAAATCGCCACGTGCTATGTTTTGCTCCCAATATTGGCGATACCTCCTGGTAAAGCACTTAAGATTTTGATTAACTTGGGTGTAATAATGAGGAAAATATTGATCGATAAATACCAACAGCCCGTCAATAGCATCCTGTTGTTCGTATACGTCCATGCCATAAATACCCACTTTTTCATGATCAGGCAAATTAAAGTTATATTTTCTTAGCCACTCGGCAAGATTTTCAATATAACTATTTTTCCACATCCACTCTGGCCAACGGTTAAAAGTGTGCAAAACCTCTCTAGCCGATGATAAAGAATTTGAGGTATTTTTAACATACTGATTTAAACGAGCAATTGAAGCCCAATCACCCTCCACAACAATAAAATTAAATTTCTTTTCACGGATTAGACGCTTGGTAATTTCCAGACGCTTAGCGTAAAACTCTGCACTGCCATGCGATGATTCTCCCAGCATTACTAATTGACGATCACCCATTAACTCAATCATTTCATTCAGACTGCTTGTAGTGATTAATGGCTTCGCCTTAGATGAAAAATATCCAAGCAGGTAATCGTCTGAAGGTACTGCATTAGCAAAAGTGACTGATGAAAACAGAATGATGAAAAATAGCCTTATCTTTTTCATAGTGATCAGCAAGTTTTACCAAAGAATAAGTTAATTCTACACTCATACAACGAACAAATAAATATTAAAATAAGGCTTATGAATTTTTCAGAAAAATTATTAGCCATTAAAAAAAGCCATCTTTATCGATCAAGAAAAGTGTCTGAGAGTGCGCAAGATACACAAATAATAATCAATGGAAAATCACTGATTAATTTTTGTTCAAATGATTACCTGTCATTGGCTAACCACACCCTTGTTAAAGAATCACTCAAACAAGGGGTTGATAAGTTTGGTGTCGGCTCTGGCGCTTCCCATTTGGTCAGCGGACATTCTCGTGCCCATCACGATCTAGAAGAGGCATTAGCCGACTACACGCAACAGGAGCGAGCCTTGCTATTCTCAACGGGCTATAGTGCTAATTTGGGTGTTTTTTCAGCGCTTAGCGATGAGCTAGACTGGGTATTACAAGACAAACTCAACCACGCATCACTCATTGATGCCAATCAGCTCATTGGTTTACCATTACAACGATATTTGCACAATAATATCGAATCACTCAATAAAAAAATTAGCAAACAATCAGGTCAAGGCATGATTGTGACCGACAATATCTTTAGTATGGATGGTGACCAGGCAAATATCGATGATTTACAAAAAATCTCAAATTTTTCTAATGCAGTTTTAATGCAGGATGATGCGCATGGATTTGGCGTATTTGAGCCAAATATTCCGAAAAATTCTATTTATATGGCCACTTTAGGCAAAGCTGCAGGCACAATGGGCGCTTTTGTAGCTGGAAACGCTGATTTTATTGAATTTTTAATCCAAAAATCGCGCCCGTACATCTACACCACCGCCATCTCGCCTGCCATTTGTACAGCAACACTCAAAAGTCTAGATTTAATCAAACAAGGTGAGCAAAAAGCTAAATTACTCGCCAATATTGATTTTTTCCGAAATTTTTCCGAAGCTATCGGTCTGCCAATTTCCAAATCTAGTAGTGCCATTCAACCACTCATTATTGGCAATAGTGAAAAATCCCTAAAAATTAGTCAACAATTATTTGAACAGGGATTTTATGTCGGTGCCATCCGCCCACCAACTGTACCCAAAGGCACAGAGCGATTGAGAATCACCCTGAATGCTAATCACTCTCAAAGTCAAATCGAACAGCTACTAGCTTGTATTAAAAATGCTCTATAGTCAAACCACAGGCGTTGGCCCCAATCTTGTACTGCTTCATGGTTGGGGCTTTAATTCAGATTTATTCGATAGTCTGATTGAAAAATACAAACATCAATATCGAATTACTAAAATTGACCTACCTGGTCATGGCAGAAGTGATGATGTTGCTGGAGGACTGGATGAATGGTGTGATGAAATTATTAAACTATTACCCAAAAAGCCAATTCTATTAGGCTGGTCATTGGGTGGATTGCTAGCCATTAATCTGGCTAAAAAAATCAAATTATCAAAATTAATTCTTGTAGCATCTACCCCAAATTTTGTACAGAATTCTCATTGGCAATACGGTATTAATGCTGATAATTTTCAACAGTTTTCTAATGCATTGTCACTTAATTTATCAAAAGGATTAAAGCGCTTTGTTAGTTTACAAACTCAAAATAAAAATCAGCTGAAAACTTTAAGTCAGTCAATTGATGCGCTGCCAGCAAGTGCAAGTGCGCTCAATCAGGGTTTGGAAATTTTATTAACCAGTGATTTAACCAAGCACTTTAAACATCTATCAATTCCTATTGAAGCAACTCTAGGTAGTCGTGACACGCTCGTGCCACATGCAATCAAACAATGGTACTCAAATCAAAATATATCGGTATCGTTATTGGATACTGGCCACCTGCCTTTTTTACACAACGACTTTAAACTATGAATAAAACTAAATCAATTGCACCAACTCTGCTAATTATATTTTTAGTATTTTGGGGTATTTTAGCGATCAATCCGATGTATCGAAATATCTGGTTTGCGGAAAATATTATTTTAATTATTTGTATTTCTTACTTAATATTTCATTATCCGTCCTATCAATTCTCTAATACTGCCTACTGGCTTATATTTATTTTTTGCATATTGCAAACTATTGGCGCGCACTACACCTATGCACAAGTGCCATTTGGATTTTGGGTGGCAGAACTGTTAGATTTACAAAGAAACCATTTTGATCGACTTGTGCATTTTGCATTTGGATTTTTAATTATTCTTCCATTTAAAGAAAAATTTGATCGCGTTGTTAGTTTTTCAAATCATCGTATTGAAACTTTTACGCTGGTTATGATTTTTATTGGCATTGGTGCCAGCTATGAAATACTAGAATGGTGGTATGCAGAAATCTATGAACAAGACAGCGCATCCAACATGTTTCTCGGTTCTCAAGGTGATATTTGGGATGCTGAAAAAGATGTGTTTCTGTCAGGCTTAGGCGCTTGGCTTTTTCTAACCATATTCAACAAAGTTAAAAAACTATAATTTTTTAACTTTGTTTTGCTGCTCTTTTAAATTGCCGACATAAGTATCAGCATCACCGTAATCAATAAAGTCCCAATACCGATCATGTGGATTTTTCACTCTTCTTGCATGTTTTATAGGGCAAAAATACTGCTCTGTCATAGAGGCTATCTCACCTACATAACTCAACAAGCCATTTGCATAACCACAATACATGCAGCCGATTTTTTCAATAGTATTGAGATAACCAAGCTTATGCCTGTCAATCACAATATAGTCACTTCTTTTAATTTTTTGCACTTTGTAAACTGGAAAACAAATAGCTTGATACAAAGATACAAATAAGTCCAATAAAAGTAATGGCACAATCAAAATATAAATAAGAGGCGCGGTAATGATAATTAACGGATTGGCATCAAATAAATAGCGCAAAGAACCTGTTTTTAGCTTCTTATGAGCTTTAAGCAAAGTTCTTTCAAAGGTAATCCGTTTTTTACTAAATTGATAATTAAATTGTTTTCGCTTGGATTCAACATTTGTTTCTAAGTTTTTCTTAATTTGGTTAAATTGATCAATAAGATCTTGAATGGCTGAATTTGACATAATTAGTCACTAGTTAAAATAAACAATACCTTGATTTTAACCGACTATATCCATCCCATTGCTATCTATGTAGATGCTATTTGAGTATAATTTCCATAAAGTTACAAACCTTGGAGAAGGCAATGAGTGTAGTTGTTGGTGTTATTATGGGGTCTAAATCAGATTGGCCAACCATGAAAAATGCAGTAGAGATGTTGGAAGAATTTGGCGTAGCGCACGAGGTTGAAGTAGTTTCTGCACATCGCACCCCAGACAAAATGTTTGACTACGCTGCTAGCGCCGAAGATCGAGGCTTAAAAGTAATTATTGCGGGTGCAGGTGGTGCGGCGCATCTACCTGGTATGGTGGCCGCCAAAACCATTGTTCCCGTACTCGGTGTGCCAGTACAATCGCGCGCGCTGAGCGGTCAAGATTCACTATTGTCAATCGCACAAATGCCAGGTGGTATTCCTGTTGGAACGCTTGCTATTGGTGAAGCAGGTGCTAAAAATGCCGGTATTTTAGCTGCACAAATTATTGCCAATCATGATGATAATGTCAAAGCAAAAGTTGCCGCTTTTAGAGCGAAACAAACTCAAGACGTTTTAGATAATCCAAACCCTGCAGGCTAAACGATGAAAATTGGTGTACTTGGCGCAGGCCAACTTGGCAGAATGATGGCAATTTCAGGCTATCCTTTAAATCATCAATTTGGCTTCTCTGGCAACTCAAACAATGAGCCTTCTGCATTGCTTGGACACATGTTTGCACTGGAAGATAATGCAGACAATGTTGAATCACTAGTTGCCTTTGCTGATGTTATTACTTATGAAAGTGAAAATACTGATGTTGAGGTAGTCAGAGAAATTAATAAAGACGTTCAAGTTTATCCAGGTGAAAAATCACTATTTATTACGCAACACCGTGGTCGTGAAAAAGCTTTATTTGACCAACTAAGCATTCCTTGTGCGCCATATCAAATGGTTAACTCTGAACAAGATTTGATCGATGCGGTAGATAACATTGGCTTACCGGCTATTTTAAAAACAGCAACTGAAGGCTACGATGGCAAAGGTCAATTTCTAATTCGTGAAACGAGTCAAATTGCTGATGCTTGGAAAAGCATGAATGGTGTTGAGTCCATTCTTGAAGGTTTTGTTAATTTTAAACGTGAGCTTTCTTTGATTGCAGTGCGCGGTATTGACAATGATCATAAATACTACCCTTTGGTTGAAAATACACATCACGATGGAATTTTACGACTTACCATTGCCCCTGCACAAGCCATTAATTCTGAAGTGCAAAAAACAGCCGAACATTACATGCAAACCTTGTTAGATGAAATGGATCATGTTGGTGTGCTGACTATTGAGTTATTTGAAACTGAAGATGGTTTAGTTGTAAACGAGATGGCGCCTCGCGTTCATAATTCGGGCCACTGGAGTATTGAAGGTGCTAACACATCACAATTTGAAAACCATGTGCGCGCCATTAGCGGCATGCCGTTGGGCGATACATCACCCACTCATCCATTTAGCGCCATGATTAATATTATTGGTGAAATTGGACCAACTGATTTAGCACTTAAAATGTCAAATGCGCACTTGCATTTATACGACAAGGCCGAGCGTGCCGATAGAAAACTAGGGCATATTAACATCACTGCTAATACTCAATCTGAACTAAACGCCAGCATTGCCACCTTAACCGACTTTTTACCCAACTAAAAACTATGTCTGACGAATACAACTGGCCTGCATCCATTCTTTATCATCCAATGGGTGACCCAATTAACATCAAGCCGATTGATGACAATCCTTCTTTTGGTGAAGATGAATTAGCAACCTTTATTGGCGGACCTATTGATCAAATTAAGCTTGATAATGGTATGCTGATAGTCAACGAACAAGGCAAAGAGATGGGGTTGGCACTCAATGATATGGCCAGTAAAAATGGTTATTCGCTATATGGTAATGTTATGTTTGTGCCGAAGATCATTCAACCGGCACCTGAACCGATTAAGTTCGATATCAAAAATCTATAACACTATTGCACTAGGCAACACAGAGATAACCAACAGGATGGCCATGGTTCGATTGAACCACTGATAGTGGGCATCTGTTTTAATCAATTTCTTCATTTGAGATCCTAGAAACAACCAAGATCCATTACATGGAAAAATAGCAACCATAAAACTTAAAGCTAATACCCACGTAGTTGACTGTATGTTAACGCTTGAGGTAAATGCACCAATTCCACTAAAAATCATCACCCAAGCTTTTGGATTGACCCATTGAAATAATACAGCTTGAATAAAACTTAACGGTTTGATTTGGCTATTGATTGATTGCTGCTTTTTGGTCATAAATAATTTATAAGCCAAATACAGCAAATAACCAACACCCAGTATTTTAATCATATTATGCACCAACGGAAATTTGACCACGATTGAATCTAGGCCAAAACCAACTGCCAATAACATCATTGGAAAGCCGATAGCGATGCCGAATAAGTGCGGTATAGATCGCTTGATGCCGAAATTTAATCCGGAAGCAAGAATCATAATATTGTTGGGACCTGGAGTAATAGTCATCACCACAGCAAATAGAAAAATGGATAATAAATTATCCATTGCTAAACTTAACCTTAAAGCTTTCTGCCAAACTAACTTCTAATTGGTAAGCTTCCTTTTCACTGATAGGCTTGTCACGCAAATGCTGAATAACATGAATCATCTCATGACAAAACGCGGTGATAAACTTATCTATTGATAGGTTTTTATCAATATCGATATAGAATTTTCCTTCGCCTTCATGATCTGTCCAAGCTTGAGCGTTTTTCACGACTTTGATTTTTAGATCAACATCAATTTGTTTCTTGATGTTTAATGCCTGGGAACAGAAAACATAAAGATCTTTTGCCAATCTTTGTTGAACACTCGACCCACCTTCAACATAGATCATGAACTAGCCAAATTCTTTCTCTAAATAAGCTTTAATGTCAGCTGACTCAAACATCCAGGTTACTTTGCCGTTCTCAGTAATTTTCAAACAAGGCACTTGGACTTTGCCTGTTTCTTTCATCATTTCTTCACGATACATGCCACCACGGGTTTGTGCGTTACGCGTTACAATATTAATGTTTAAACGTCTAATAACGCGTCTAGTGATAATACAAAATGGGCAAGCGAAAAACTGATAAAGCTCAATATCCTGTGCTTTTTTGTCAGCAACCGCTTGAGCTTCAGCGTCTCTTTTTACTTTTTTGACTGGAATTAATCGACTGATTAACGCAATCAATGCGCCCAGACCATTTCTAAATGCTTTTAATAAAATTTTCATGTTGTTTATTTCCTGTTTTCAAATGCCGTCAATGTATTTTCAAGTAATGTGGCGATCGTCATTGGTCCGACACCACCTGGCACTGGCGTGATCCAAGCTGCATTAACACTCGCCGCGTCAAAATCTACATCGCCAACTAATTTTCCACTATCAAGGCGATTAATACCCACATCAATAACAACAGCACCCGGCTTAATCCAGTCACCTTGAATCATCTGCGCAATACCAACAGCAGCAACCACAACATCAGCTTGACGAAGTTTTCCTGATAAATCTGTGGTTCTACTATTGCAAATAGTCACGGTTGCACGTGCATTTAACAACTCCATAGCCATTGGGCGACCCACAATATTAGACGCACCAACGACCACACAATTTTTACCCACTAGATCAATACCCGTTGTGGCCAACATAGTCATGACACCCTTAGGCGTGCACGGGCGCAAATAAGCCTTATTTTGCATCAATTTGCCGATATTTTCACTATGAAAACCATCTACATCTTTTTCGGGAGAAATAGTCTCAATCACTAAATTTGCATCTAAATGTGCCGGCAAAGGCAGCTGCACTAAAATGCCATCAATTTTATCGTCGTTATTAAGACGTTCAATTTCATCCAATAATTGCTGTTGGGTGATATCGGCTGGTTTGTTAATTTTTTCTGAATAAAAACCCACTTCCTTGCAAGCATTATCTTTGTTACGAACATACACAGCAGAGGCAGGATCGTCGCCCACTAAAATGACTGCTAAACCAGGTGCCCGGTCTAATTTTCCAACTTTTTTAGCAATATCATTACGCAAATCTTGGGCAATTTTCTTACCATCAATAATCTTCATTTTTTTTAACCTTTGTTATTGGGTGCTAATGCAGCCAGCACCTTGTCTAAATCATCTTGGGTGTCCACGCCAAAACCTGTATCACCACACGCATTTTCCACATGAACATCAAATCCTTCATTGAGTACGGTGAGCTGCTCAAGTTTTTCAACTTGCTCCAAACGTGAACTGTCCATCTTTAAATATTGTTTGATAAAAGCGCTGCGATAGGCGTAAATACCAATATGCTTGTGACATAGAGATAAATCAAAATCTTGCATTTCTCTAAAATAAGGGATGGGTGCGCGAGAAAAATATAACGCCCTACCAAATTTATCAAATACCACCTTAACGCAATTTGGATCTAGGTATTGCACCTTATCAGCAACAGGCTCGCACAAGGTGGCCATCTGCATTTGGCTTTTGTGTAAATTATCAGCCACTTGATTAATCACTGCCGGATCCAACATAGGCTCATCACCCTGAACATTAACAACAATCTCATCATCGTCAATATTAAGCGTTGTTAGCACCTCAGCAATTCTCGAAGTGCCCGAGGTATGTTCATTGTTTGTCATACAAACAGTGGCGCCAAATGCCTCACAAGCCTGCGCAACGCGCTGATCATCAGTGGCGACAATAACCTGCGATGCACCACTTTTTATGGCATTTTCATAAGTCAGTTGAATTAAAGGCTTGCCATGAATATCTTTTAGTAGTTTTGCAGGCAGTCTGCTGGAAGCATAACGAGCTGGAATGATGACGCTAAAGCTCATCAATCAATCTAGCTTTCTAGCTTCTTCTTCTAACAGCACTGGAATGCCGTCTTCAATTGGATAAGCCAAACCACTAGTTTTACAAATAAGCTCATCACCCACTTGTTCTAGGGGTGCTTTAGATTTTGGGCATACTAATAATTTTAATAATTCTTGATCGATCATAATTTTGCGTCTAGCTTAGTCAGAAAATCTTCGCTCAAATTGACTTCAACATGTAAATACCACATACGGTCATTAGCGAACTCACTACATTTTACACAATCCTTTGCCGTCATAATAATCGGATGCTCGTCATCAAATGCCAAATCCTTATCCACATAAGGGTGATGATCTTTAAATTCATGGCGATACAAAATAGCGCAAAGATGTTTAATAACATCAAAAAACCTTTGTGGATGGCCAATACCGGCCACACCATGACACACCTTTTTAATGAAAAAATCTAGCGGCTGTTGCTCACCTGTTAATACATTGACAAAAAATTTAGGCTCTAATCTTGCGGTAATTTCACCTGCTTGTATTGCGCCATTATTGATCACAAAATCCACCTCATTAAGTCGTGATTGTGACTCCCTGAGTGGTCCAGCCGGCAAGAAAAATCCATTGCCAAATCGACGTCTACCATCAACCACTGCTATCTCAACATCCCTACCCATGGCGTAATGCTGTAAGCCATCATCACTAACAACAACGTCTGGCTGATGCTGCTCAATAAGATCATAAACCGCCTTGGAGCGATCCTTATTAACCATTACAGGCGCGCCTGTTTGCGTGACAATCAACAAGGGTTCGTCACCTGATAAGATGGCGTTCGTATCAACATCCACCAGCAAACTACCAGACACATGTGAACCGCCATAACCTCTAGATACCACACCTACTCGCTTTCCTTGTTGTTGAAAATGCTTGACCAGTTTAATAACAATTGGTGTCTTGCCACTACCGCCAACGGTAATATTACCCACTACCACGACGGGAACCTTAAATTGATTAGTCGTAAAAACCCCAATTCGATAGAGCATTCTACGCAAGCTACTTAATGCATAAAAAACACCGGAGATCGGCAACAGTAAATAATTAACAACCCCCCGAGTATTTAAATCCATTTAGATTTATTTAAAACACTCATTTGAATTTTCAAATTTCTTCTCGGTAAATCTTAAAAATCCTGCGGCAATGGTTAATATCAAAATTGCAACAACCATAATTAACACATTGAACTTATCTGCAGAAACTAATTCTTTCATGTCAATGACTAGGAATCTAGTGATGGCTGTGATGGCAATAAAGATTAAGAAAATAACTGGCAGTCGATGAGTTTTAAAATAAATACCCGTCATCGCGCCTAATTCTAAATAGATGAATAATAGCAAGATATCTTTAAGTGATGCAAAGCCAGACTCATGTTGCATGATGATTAGGTATTCACCAATGGCTGACCAAACAATCGTACCCCCAATAACAAACAAACCGACAACATGAAAAACCTCAATTAAAAAATCTCCCAACTGATCAATCCGATCTTTTGCTGTTAACTTCTCCATTCCCTTCCCCTCATTATTTAGTTATTTACAAAGTGCTAATTATGACAAAATATCAGCACCATGAGTATCGAATTTGACATTTCTAACCAGTATTTGCGATCAAATCGCAAAAAAGGCTTTGTATCCTTTATTTCTGGCGTGTCAATGATAGGGTTGATTTTAGGTGTGATGACACTAGTGACGGTTTTATCGGTCATGAATGGCTTTCATCAGGAGCTTCGAGATCGAGTATTAAGCGCCATATCGCATTCATACATTAGTGATTATGATGGCGCTCTATCCAACTGGAAAGCTGCACAAACAACCATCAATCAAACACCTCATGTTATTAACTCTGCCCCTTATATTGAAAAATACGCCCTACTCAACACCGCCAGTGGTGCTCAAGGAATTAGCATTCGAGGTGTTATCCCTGAGCTAGAAACACAAACCTCGGTACTATTAGACAATATGAAGCTGGGTGATAGTAACCTCACCAAATCTGACATATTGCTCGGATCTGGATTAGCAACACAATTAGGTGTTACGCTTGGCGACAAGGTAACATTGCTCACCCCACAACTTTCCTCAAGCATTATTGGCGTTCAGCCGCGCTTTAAGCGCTTTAATGTCTCGGGCATATTTGATGCTGGCGTCAATGAGTACGATAACAATTTGGCGTTTATTCAGCTTCATCAAGCACAAGTGCTTTACTCAATGAAAGATAAGGTGAGTGGCATTCGACTCAAAGTGGATGACCTATTCAATGCCAAGTCTATTACCCAAACAGCGGTTAAACATTTAGGCGATCATCAATACTACGGCATTGATTGGACACAGCAAAAAGCTAATTTTATTAAAGCGCTAAATCTTGAAAAACAAATGATTGGTATTGTTCTGTCACTCATTATTGCTGTTGCTGCCTTTAACATTGTTTCAATGATGGTGATGGTGGTAACCGACAAAACCGCAGATATTGCTATTTTACGTACCCTAGGTATGACCCCAAAACGCATTGTTAAAGTGTTTTTCTACCAAGGGCTCACCATTGGTATTATCGGTATTGTGATTGGCTTGATATTAGGTGTATTGCTGGCTTTAAACATTGAAGCTATTGTGAGTGGTATTGAGGCGTTACTAGGGTTTGAATTCTTTCCAAAAGATGTATTCTATATCAACCGATTCCCTTCTGACATACAGCTCAACGATATTATCATGATTGCCTTAGGTGCTTTTATATTGGTAATACTCGCCTCTATTTATCCTGCCAAACGTGCTGGCAAAGTGGCGATTGCCAAGGTGTTAAATCATGAGTAGTATTATCCACTGCAGAGGTCTCAACTATCGCTATGAGGATGGATCTCAACAAAATCAAATTATCAATAATCTTAATCTTGAAGTGCAAGCACAAGAATCAATTGCGATTTTAGGCCAGTCAGGCTGTGGCAAATCCACTTTGCTAAATTTATTGGGTGGCATTGATCGGCCTAGTAGTGGTCAAGTAATTATTAACAACACAGACCTATCAACCCTAAATGAGACTCAAATTACACAGCTTAGAGCTGACAACTTAGGCTTTGTTTATCAATTTCACCATTTACTTAAAGATTTCAGCGCGATCAACAATGTCATGATGCCACTGCTCATTCAAGGCATTGATAAAAAATCCGCCCAACAAGCAGCAACAAAAATGCTAACCAGTATCGGTCTTGAGCATCGTTACAACCACCTTCCTAGTGAATTATCAGGCGGTGAAAGACAACGCGTTGCTATTGCTAGAGCGCTGATTACACAGCCAAAATGCTTGTTGGCGGATGAGCCAACTGGCAATCTTGATCGTCAAAATGCTGATGAGGTATTGAATTTAATGATTAAACTTAATCAAACGCACAATAGCGCCTTGGTTATTGTTACTCACGATGAGCGAATTGCAGAAAAAATGCAACGAGTATTGGTATTGGAAAATGGTCAGTTTAGCTAATGGACGAACTCTTTCTCGTCAGCACGTTGTTTTCATCAACGTAACATAAAGTTGGCGCAAAATTTTTAACTTCTTCTTCATCATAGCTTGCATAGGAAGCAATAATCAACAAGTCGCCAACCGCTGCTTTATGAGCAGCTGCACCGTTAACTGAAATAACCCCGGTATTTTCTTTGCCACGAATGGCGTACGTGGTAAAACGATTACCATTTGCAATGTTATAGATTTGAATTTGCTCAAAAGTACCAATGCCGGCTGCATCTAATAACGCACCATCAATTTCACACGAACCTTCATAATCCACCTCAGAGGCAGTAGCAGTTACTCGATGAAGCTTGGCCTTTAAAAATGTTCTTTGCATAATCGTTTATTTTAGATAATTAAAGATGTTCTTTGACAAAAATTACAAGATTGATATTTTTATTTTTTACAAGGTAAATTATTTTTACACTGTTAAAACAAAAGATTAGCCTAACAATTGGATCATAATACCTGCTGCAATAGCAGAGCCAATAACACCCGCCACATTAGGACCCATAGCATGCATTAACAAGAAATTATGCGGATTTGACTCTAGCCCCACTTTGTTAGAGACGCGCGCTGCCATTGGTACAGCGGACACACCGGCCGAACCAATTAACGGGTTAATTTTATTCTTGCTGAATAGATTCATGGCTTTAGCCATTAACAAGCCACTAGCTGTACCAATCGCAAATGCAACCATACCTAACAGCAAAATACCCAAGGTTTCTGGTTGCAAGAACTTATCTGCCATAAGCTTTGAACCAACTGCCAAACCTAAGAAGATTGTTACAATATTGATTAGCGCGTTTTGAGTAGTATCGCTTAAGCGATCAACCACGCCAGATTCTTTCATTAAATTACCAAAGGCAAACATACCCAATAATGGCGCCGCGTCTGGCAATAGCAACGCAACCAACATTAACAACATAACCGGGAAAATGATTTTTTCTGCTGTTGACACTTCACGCAATTGCACCATTTCAATTTGGCGTTCTTTTTCAGTGGTTAATGCGCGCATGATTGGCGGCTGAATTAATGGCACTAATGCCATGTATGAATAAGATGCCACAGCAATTGCACCTAATAATTCTGGTGCCAGTTTACTAGCCACATAAATACTGGTTGGGCCGTCTGCACCACCAATAATACCAATGGCGGCGGCATCAGTTAAACTGAAATCAAACACACCAGCTGCAGTTAATGCCATAGCGCCAAGTAGTGTTGCAAAAATACCAAATTGTGCCGCTGCACCGAGTAACAAGGTTTTAGGATTAGCCAATAGTGGACCAAAATCGGTTAATGCACCAACACCCATAAAAATGATCAACGGAAAAGCGCCTGACTCAATACCGATCACATAAAACAAGTGCAATATGCCATTACCTTCAGCAATACCCGCACCTGGAATGTTAGCTAAAATCGCACCAAAGCCAATCGGCAATAGCAACAAAGGCTCAAAATTCTTAATAATGGCAAGATACAATAACAACATGCCAACTAACAACATGAGCCCCTGACCCCATACCATTTGGTACAGGCCTGTATTAAACCAAAGTGAATTTAACTGTTCCATATAAAACTCTAATTAATTACGCTAATGATAATAACGTTTGACCTACAGTTACCGCATCACCCTCTCTAACACTAATATCTGTTACCACGCCACTTCTGGCCGCCTTAATTTCTGTTTCCATCTTCATAGCTTCAAGAATAACTAATACATCACCCTCATTCACTTTTTGATTGGCAGAAACCATAATTTTCCAAATATTTCCAGACAATGGCGCACCAATTGCTTCGCCACCTGTAGCTGGCGCCTCACTGACGATTTCTTTTTGCGCAGTAGGTGCTGCAACAGGCTCGGCAGAAGCAGGCTGCATAGAAGTAATATCACCACCTGCTGACACATCAACCGTATAAGAATTACCCTTGAATGACACAGTGTAAGTACCTTCTTCACTATCTGGTGCTGAGCAATTATCACTCTCTTGAGGTATAGGCTCAAAGAAACCTGGATTATTACGATTTTCTAAGAATGAAATACCTACTTGCGGGAATAAAGCATAGGTCATTAAATCATCAATCTTATTAGCAGCTAGCTGAATATTCTTTTCAGCAACAATTTTGTCAAATTCTTGCTCTAGAATATGCATTTCCGGGGCAATATTGTCCGCTGGACGACAAGTAATTGGTTTTGAGCCCTCTAATACTTTAACTTGCAAAGCTTGATCAACATCAGCTGGCGTAGCGCCATACTCACCTTTTAAAACACCAGCAGATTCTTTAGTAATAGTTTTATAGCGCTCACCCGTTAATACATTAAGTACTGATTGTGTACCCACAATCTGTGACGTTGGCGTTACTAATGGAATATAGCCTAAATCTTTTCTAACACGCGGAATTTCGGCTAATACTTCATCCATCTTATCAGCAGCATTTTGCTCACGCAATTGATTTTCCATATTAGTCAGCATGCCACCAGGCACTTGGGACAACAAGATGCGTGAATCCACACCCTTTAATGAGCCTTCAAATTTAGCATATTTACAACGAATCGGACGGAAATAGGCATCAATCTCTTCCAACTTTTCTAAATCCAATCCAGTCTTTCTAGGGCTGTTTTCTAAAATAGAAACCACTGAATTGGTCGCAGAGTGGCCGTAAGTCATACTCATAGAGCCAATCGCTGTATCAACACGATCAATGCCCGCTTCAACCGATTTAATAATGGTCGCTGTAGAAAGACCTGTCGTTGCATGTGCGTGCAGCTGAATCGGAATGTCAATGGTTTCTTTAAGTTGTTTGACTAAATCATAGGCAACATATGGTTGCAACAAACCAGCCATATCTTTAATACACAAAGAATGTGCGCCCATGTCTTCAATACGCTTAGCCATGTCTAGCCAGGTTTGCGTATTATGCACTGGGCTAACTGTGTAAGAAATAGTGCCTTGAGCATGTTGATCTAACTTAACTGCCTGATCTACAGCAGTTTTTAGATTTCTAACATCATTCATGGCATCAAAAATTCTAAACACACCGACGCCATTTTCTGCACAACGATCTACAAATTTACGCACCACATCGTCACTATAGTGACGATAACCTAATAGGTTTTGACCACGCAATAACATTTGTTGTGGGGTGTTTGGCATTACCGCTTTAATCTCACGAATGCGGTCCCACGGATCTTCGCCTAAATAGCGAATACATGAATCAAACGTCGCACCGCCCCATGATTCTACAGACCAGTAGCCAATTTTGTCTAGCTTGTCAGCAATCGGCAACATGTCGTCAATGCGCATGCGGGTTGCAAAAAGGGATTGGTGTGCATCTCTGAAAACAAGCTCAGTAATTTCTACTTTTTTGCCTTCAGTATTGGTTGATTTTTTAGTCATATTCCTTAAAAAATTTAGCATGATCCTTATGCTCCCCTATGCATCTTGATTGCCTGTTCAATCACAAATTTTGTCTCCTCGTCAATCTCTTGTTCGAGGGTTGTTGTGCTGTTATCTTGCTCAGATTCATTAGTTGATTTGACCTGAAGCTTTTGAATAATAGCTGACATTGACTTAGTTACAAAAACCAACAACGTCAAAAACAAGAAAACAAAGCCCATACCAAACATGGTTAGGTTTAAAGCTTGTGCTAATAAGTCTGCTTGTTCCATACTATTACTCTTTTATTAATTTGGTACCGATGGACGGGGTCGAACCGTCACTCCGTGAGGAACCGGATTTTGAATCCGGCGTGTCTACCAATTCCACCACATCGGCAATAAACTGTGTTACTTGTGTCTAAAAGTAATTCTACCCTTAGTTAAATCATACGGTGTCATCTCAACGGTTACTTTGTCACCTGGAAGAATTCGAATATAGTGTTTACGAATCTTGCCCGAGATATGCGCCAGAACACTATGGCCATTTTCCAATTCAACCGTAAAAGTTGTATTAGGTAGCTTTTCCTTGACCACGCCTTCTAACTCAATGTAATCGCTTTTTGACATAAATATTTTTAAATTTAAACTTAGTAAATTGGAACATTTTACCCGAATGTCGCGCCGTTAACAAATAAAGGGAAAGACACTTCGAGTTTTTAAATAAGCTATAATTAGCCTATTTTTAGCCAACGTTACAAACAAATGCAGTTAAGTTTTGAATTTTTCCCGCCTAGAACCGAACAAGGTAAATTAAATCTTAAGCAAGTTCGTCAAGAATTATCTGCCATTAACCCGCATTATTTCTCAACCACTTTCGGCGCTGGCGGCACCACACAAGATGCCACACTTGAAACAGTTTTAGATATCCAGGCTAATGACGGCGTATCGGCAGCACCACATCTTTCTTGTATCGATTCGGATAAATCAAATATTTTGGCGCTATTAAATCAATACAAGGCTGCTGGCATTAATCGCATCGTTGCACTACGTGGCGACATTCCTTCAGGTGTTCGAGACATTGGCGATTTTCATTACGCCAATGAACTGGTTACTTTTATTCGTCAAGAATTTAATGATCATTTTCATATTGAAGTAGCAGCCTACCCTGAAATGCATCCGCAAGCAAAAAATATGAATGCCGATATTGAGCACTTTATCAATAAAGTTAAAGCGGGTGCAGATGGTGCTATTACTCAATATTTTTACAATGCTGATGCCTACTTTCGCTTTGTTGACGAAGTGCAAAAACAAGGCGTTGATACGCCAATTACCCCGGGCATTATGCCAATTACCAATTATGATCAGTTGTTGCGATTTTCTAATATGTGTGGCGCCGAAATACCTCGTTGGATTGAGAAGCGCTTAGCTGCTTTTGGCGATGACAATGAGTCACTAAGCGCTTTTGGCTTTGATGTTGTTGCGCAACTGTGCGACCAATTAAAATCTCAAGGGATTGATCATTTTCATTTTTATTCAATGAACAAAAGCCAGCCTACTTTACAGCTGGCTCAAACGCTAATTTAAAAACTAGTGCGTCTGCTGATCAACCCAACTTTGCAACTCGTTAAGCGGTTGTTTGTCTTGTTGGTGACAACATTTCTCCAATAACTCTAAACGCTCGCCCAGCTCCAAAAACACCAATTGATAATGCTTGTTCTTGAGCTCTTCTTTATAAAGTTTAGATTTTAATGAAGCAATAATTGTCATTAATGCTTGCTCATTTTCTTGTTTAATGATGTCAGCTGCGCCTGCTTTATACATTGCATCAGCCTTAATGCGCTGCATTTTTTGCAAATGTAAATCACGCTCTGAATGTAGGCTATGATTTGGATAAGCCAGGCGAATACTGTCCGTGGTTACGTAACCTTCATGGGTTTGCAATTTGCCCGAATTGATTTGCTCTTGAATATTAGCACGGCTTAAGCCTAATCGACGAGCCGCTTGTGAAACGCTAAGTTTAACCATGTTATTCCCTCTCCCCAGAAAAATATCATTTATTACTGACTAAATTAATCAACTTATGATTGTTTGTCAAGTGTATCAATGGTTGCTAATACATCGACAATTGCTTGATTACCAATATCAGCGGTAACCAATACCTGTAAGAATCCCTTAGATAATGCATATTGACGAATACGTTGACTCAATACAATCAGCGGATAAGCTGTTATTTTTTCTAGCTGATTGAGCTGGCTAGCCAACGCTATCAAGCCATCCAAATTTTCATTACTAGTCACGCTAATCACACCTTGATCGTTGGCAAGAAATGTTGTTAGTGCTTGCTTATGGACACTTGTTTTCTCGCACACCACTCGATCATACACCTGAGCATATTCAACCTGATTATGGTTTTTTTCCAAACCTAATCTTAGCGTTTCACGACCACCCTTACCTCTAAAAATTAAGATATTTTTATGGCGTAACTGCGCAACTGATTTAAGTGCCAACAGTGTCTCACTTGAGGCTTTTTCTATAGGAAATCCGTCAACTATGATAGCTTGATCGGTTAAGCGTTTAGCTGTTGCTGAGCCAACTGCATACACAGCCGAATAGTCTAGCGTGTTTAGTAATTCCAACCCATGATCAACCGCATTGGCACTGATAAAAATCACTGCATCATAATGTGCTCGTTGAACACTTTCCTGTAGTGTAACAACCTCCAAAGTTGGAAATAATAAAGGCTGCCAACCTTGATTGGCTACCAATACTTCAAGTGATTTAACTTGAGCGAGTGGACGTGTTAATAAAACATTCATTAATCTAACAGCCTAAAATTTCTGCAATCACTCTAATTTTGTTTAACGCCTCACTTTCAGCATTTTGACAAATAAGAACACTCTGCTTGTTAATGGTTGAAACCGATTCAATATAATTGCGCATTTGAGCCTCATCCCAGCTTTCACGTGTGTACAAGACCGGGGTGTGATTGTAATACAGCCATTGTCCAGCCAACGCTTCAACCGACAAAGTACAGACTAATTGTTTGGTCGATTGAAAAGATAATCGATACTCTGCCAATAGCGCCATAATAGCCTGACTAGGTGCCTGCTCTAATTCACAAAATAAAGTGAAATCCGCTTTATAATCTGACACCGAATCTAACAATGAATTCAGTGTATTGATATCATTGAGCTGCTCATTGGTAATGCTCAACACCAATTCAAACACTTCTTCTGAATCACTTAATTCATCAAAAATCAACTCCAAATCTTCTTGGGTATCAATGGGCAGACATAGTGCTTTAAATTGGGTTGCGTAATAATCAAAACGCCACTCATTAGGCAAATCATCCGGATAAAAATCATCCACCAAATCAAGGCCACAACGACCAATTAAAAACTCTGTTTCGTTCATCTTCTATTGCCTGGGCTTTATAATAAGCAAAAATTTAACAAAAAATCAATATGCCCGATATTCTACTACCAATTATCGCCTTGCTATCAGGTTTTGCACTTTTAATTTGGAGTGCGGATGAGTTCACTGATAACGGCGCCAAAATAGCGAATATATTTAATGTTTCACCGCTGATTATCGGTCTGCTTATTTTTGGTTTTGGTACTTCTGCACCAGAGATGTTGGTGTCTGGATTGGCTGCTATGGATGGCAATACTGGGCTAAGTATTGGTAATGCAGTCGGCTCCAATATTTTCAATATTGCTTTGGTATTAGGCGTTAGCGCAATCATTGCACCCATTGAAGTACATAAAGATATTTTGAAAAAAGAATGGGTGTTTTTAATGATTGCCACCTTATGCGCAGGACTGTTGTTAATGGATCAACAGCTAGATCGCGTAGATGGATTAATTTTACTCACCCTGTTGATATTGTTTTTAACTTACACTTTTAAAGAGTCTAAAAACTCCTCTCATCATGAGTTTGACGACCTAGCGCAAACGGTTGATAAAAACCAAACCACTAAAGCCTGGTTAATGCTGTTAGTTGGGTTAATTGTATTAATATCAAGTGCAAAATTAGTGGTTTGGGGTGGTGTTGAAGTGGCGAAAGCTTTCGGTGTCTCTGATCTCATTATTGGACTAACCGTAGTTGCCCTAGGCACTAGTCTGCCAGAGCTGGCAGTTTCAATTGCCAGTGTACTTAAAAAACAATTTGAGATGGTGGTGGGCAATGTGATTGGATCAAACCTATTTAATACCATTGCAGTACTTGCTATTCCTGGCTTAATTCACCCTTCAGACGTACCACTAGAAGTTATGCAGCGTGACTATCCAATCATGCTATTACTCACGGTCTTGCTGTTTATCGTCTCTTATAAATTTGGCAAAAAGCATATTATTAACCGATTTGAAGGCGGGATTTTAGTGGCTGTGTTTAGCCTATACATGTGGCAATTGTTTTGATTATTGAGCTAGAAAACGTCAATCAAACCCAGGCTTTTGCCAGCCAATTGGCCAACTGTGCAATTAGCTTAAAACAAGGTTTGATTATTTACTTGGATGGCGATTTGGGCGCTGGAAAAACAACGCTAGCTCGTCAATTTATTCAACACTTTGGGTTTGACCGGGTTAAAAGCCCAACTTATTCTTTGGTTGAAAGCTACATCAATGAACAAGTCAGCATTCATCATTTTGACTGCTATCGCCTGAGCGATCCTGAAGAACTAGAATATATTGGCATTCGTGAATATTCAGGTGCAGGACACATACAGTTAATTGAGTGGGCTGAGTTAGGCCAAGGTATGATCGAACCTGCCGACATGGTGATTAACCTCAAAGGTGAAGATGATCATCGTACCCTAACCATCAGCACACATAGTGACGCCGGCGAACAGCTTTTAGCATGCATCGATACTTAATATCACTATTATTGTTGACCACTTTCCTTCAAACGCCAGATAAAAAATAACAAAATAGCGGCAATTATAAGCAACATCCATTGCAATAAGAACACCTCTCTAACCAAATAAATCGATATTGAAAAACTAGCAACTGTTAACAAACTGGCGCGAATTTTAACTTGTCGAGTGACGGTTTTAGTTTTCTCCCATTGTCTTAACAAGTCACCAAACCAAGGATGATTGAGTAACATTTGATGGAATTTTGTCGAGCTTTTGGCAAATAAGGCTAATGCCAAAATCAGAAAAGGTGTGGTTGGCAACACGGGTAGTAGGGCACCAATTGCCGCTAGAATAACAAATATCCAACCCAGTGAGATGAATAGATTTTTTTGTATGATCTTTTTCATGCAATTAGTTTAAATTGCATAGGCTAGCTACTTAAGCTTTGGCTGGCGCATGACCTTGTTCAGGCTCAGTGTAATCTGGATCATTCGGATTCATAAATACAAAACTATAATCTTCGCCTGCTTGTAGTTGATCAAAATCTACTACCATACCCTCAAGTAAGGCCTTTTGCTCATAAGCAAGAATATATTCAACCCCATTGGATTCAAGATGGATATCACCATCACGACGCTCGTCAAAACCCATTAAGTATTGAAAACCATTATCGGTTTGGTCAACAGCAAAGCGAATGATTAACCCCTGTGTTTCAGGATTATGGGTTGATAGAGAGATCTCTTCCGCTGCTTTTTTAGTAATAGTGATCATAATGAATTTTTCTTAGTTTTGATAAAATCAACAAATTGTACAACCCACTGATTACCAGCAAGATTACGTAGATGTGTATAGCAGGCTAGTAAATTATACTTAACAATACCATCACGCTTATTATCCACACCTACGCCACGCAAAACCTCAAAAGCGTAGCGTGTATTGAGATCAATATTTTCTAAAGTCGAATAATGAAATTCATGCGCTTTAATGGTGCTGGCAACTGATTGCCAAGGGTGTGCTGCAAGTGGCGCTAATTGCACATATCCACGGCCAATTGGTTTGGGCGTCATTTTAGTATCTGCATCAATAACACCAACCATTGGATAACACTCGTCTTTACTGGTAATTTGATTGGTTAAGTACATCAAGCCACCACATTCTGCATAAGTAGGTAGACCTTGTTCGATTTTGCTTTTAATATCACTTAATAGTGATTGATTACCACTGAGTGACGATAATTGCATTTCTGGAAACCCACCACCAATAAATAGCCCATCACACTCAGGCAGTTGTTGATCGCTCAAGCTATCAAAATAGCTAATCTTAACACCAAGCGCTTCAAATTTATCTAAGTCATCTTGATAATAAAAACCAAAACACTGATCTTTTGCTACAGCAACAGTTAGTTTGGGCTCAACTAGGTTAATTGCTGCTTGACTAGTTTTTTCTGCTTCAACTTGACAATCAACCATACGCTCAAGATTAACCTGATCTGCAATTAGGCGTGATGCGGTATTAATAAATGCTTGTGATTGCGGGGTTTCATTGGCAGGCATTAAGCCTAGGTGACGCTCATCAATGATTAACTCTTTAGAGCGTCGCACTGAGCCAATCACCTCAAGATCTGTGTAATGCTCAATAGCTTGAATCAGTTTTGACTGATGGCGCTCACCCGCTACTTTGTTAAGAATAACACCAGCAATATTAACTGCCGGATCAAAATCTTGATAGCCTTTTACCAACGGTGCCACACCCCGAGTAATGCCGGTTGTATCCACCACCAAGACCACAGGAGTATTTAATAGTTTAGCCAGGTCAGCATTAGCATCACCACCAGCAACACTCATGCCATCATACAAACCCTTATTACCTTCAATAATAGAGACATCAGCTAATGAATGTTTAGACTGATACAGCTCAATAATCTCGGCCTCAGTCATGTTATAAAAATCAAGGTTATAACAAGCTTGTCCACTGGCTTGAGTCAGCCAAATTGGGTCAATGTAATCTGGGCCTTTTTTAAATGGCTGAACGGTTAGTTTTTGAGCGCTCAGAGCGCCACAAATCCCCAGACTAACAACGGTTTTGCCTGAGGATTTGTGTGCTGCAGATAAATAGACAGACATGAATGCCCTGCCCTAATGGCTATTAGCCCTTATGATGGGGATCAGCCACATCATCTGCCAAACTCTCTGGCAAGAACGGTAAGAACTTAATTAGATAAGTTACTGCAATTAACGATACTGCAATACCACCCAAGCCTAACATTAGCTCAGCCAATGTTGGTGTATAAGCAGCAATGCCACCGTAGCCTTCAAGAATTTCTTTACCTGGGAATAGCTCCATTGGGTAAGCCTGGCCACCAATAATAATGACGTATAACTGCACAAGACCACCAATAATAATCAATACTGAAGCCAGTCCAAGCATTGTACGGTTGCCTCTAGTTGCGGGCGAATACAATAAAGCTAAGGGTACCAAGCTACCTAAGATGATTTGACCGTACCAGAATAATTGTGTGTAGATACCGCCATCAACTAAGAAGAAATTCTCAACACCTGAATTTTCTGCAAGATATAAATTACCCACATGGTATACCGCAACAAAGTAAAGTACTGCTGCTACAAATACACCCAAAAGATTACTTAAACGATTGACAATAGCGTCGCCTAACTGACGCTCAGTCCATTTGTAACTTGCCATTAAAATCAAGATAAAGAATGCCAAACCAAATGCAAAAGACATAATCACAAACATCGGTGCCATCATAACTGCATCATAAGCTTGTCTAGCTACCAAGAAGCCGAAAATTGAACCAGTACCAGTAGTTAAAATTAAACGCCAAGTAAAGGCGGCAATACCTACAGTACGACTATATTTATTCATACGACGCTCGAACATCATCCATAAATAAACACCGACAATTGCAAAGAAACCGTTATATAAAATAATATTCCAAGCGAAAATTGAATTGAAGTTATACTCAGTCATCGCTACAATTAAACGATCTGGGCGACCCAGGTCAAGTACCAACACCATCAAACCACCCGCAAGCAACGCCAAAGCGACTAAGCCTGATAAGCGTGATAACGGTTTATAAATTTTCTTTTGAAACACCGATGCAATTGACGCGACATTCAGCGCACCCGAAGCGGCGACAATCAAGAATAAGGCAAATACATGCGGCAAACCCCAAACAATACGATTACTCATACCAGTCACGTGGTGACCATTATGTTCCATGTAGTAAACACCAGCCAGAGCGGCCAAAATAAAAGCGCCCAAGCCAGCAATAAATGCATAAAAACCAAGACTCTTACCCTGCGTTTGTTCGTAACGAATAATACTCATAATCTACTCTTAAATTCCACTGTAACGTACGCCCGTATTCAGATTTAGATCTGCACGGATTTGTGTACTTTGAACTTTCTTTAATGTCTGATTGATCTTGCTAGTTGGATCGTACAAATCACCAAAAACAACTGCGTCACTGTTAACACTGGCAACACAAGCTGGCGCCTCGCCTTTGTCTACTTTGTGTACACACATAGTACAAGCTTCAACCGTACCCTTGCCACGTGGCATATGGGTTTTTTGATCTGTTAATGTTTCGTGCACAAACGAACGTGCATCGTATGGACAAGCCATCATACAATAACGACAACCAATACATAGGTGACGATCAACTAATACAATGCCATCTTCACGCTTCATTGAAGCGTTAGTTGGACATACATCAACACAAGGTGGCTCTTCACAATGCTGACACATTAATGCCAAATTACTAATACGTTCAGTTGCCTTATCTTTGACTTTAACCTTTTTAATCCAGCCGGCTTTCTGATCACCGGTTGAGTGAGTTTCATTGCCCCAGCCATGCTCTTCTTGACAGGCATTAACCATATCGTCAATATTAGACTCAGTTAACTTATTAGTGTCAATTAACATACCCCAGCGTTTTTCATTGGTTACCGGATCAGATTCTTTAGGTCGTGCTGCGTAGGTTGTTAATGTAATACCACTGGCAATAGTTACCACACCAGCCGAAGTTGCTGTAGTGGTTTTAATAAAATCACGACGATTTAATTCTTTCATTACATTTCCTCCGCAGGTGTTGTACGATGACAAGAGAAACAATCTAGGCTAGTTCCTACCTTCTTATGACAAGTAGAACAGAATTGATCTGGCGCATTAACCGGGATAAACTCACCGTTTTTATCAACTGACGTATGACATTCCACACATTTATTCAGCTGAATAACGCCACCACGCACACCTTGGCGCAATGTTTTATCACGCTTGTGTGACAACAGCTCAGGATGCATTTTACGTTGCAAAATTAAGCTTGCCGCATGGCTCATGCCATCACGCTTATGCGCTTCTTTACCCTCATCCTTAAACTCAGTAGCTTTCTCACCAAGATTAGGAATGTGGTGATCAGCCTGTGCAACAACACTGCTTAACATCACACTTAAGAACACAATCAATAAACGACTCATAATCACTCTCTTTAAAAAAATTAAATCGTATTACTCACCAAGACCCATCTGAATGTAGCCTGTAGGACATACGTCAGCACAAATATGACAACCAACACACTTATTGTAATCAGTATCTACGTAACGACCTAAAGTAGCTTTGTCAGCTTTCACTTTAAATACTGCATCCTGAGGACAATACATGACACAGTTATCACACTCAAAACATAAGCCACATGACATACAACGCGCCGCTTCTGTTTGCACTTCTTCTTCTGTGTAACCAATTAAACGCTCTTCAAAATTACCCAATACGTTTTCAGTATCAACCACTTTATGATTACGCGTATTACGCTCTTCGTTATCAAAGTGACCTAGGAATAATTCAGTGTGAGAAATGATTGATGCATACGCACGATCTTCGTAGTTGTGGATTGCATACTCAGCTGTATCTGTACCTTCACCTGCAGTACCACCCGCTTCATAACCTTCTGGAGATAAATCCCACTCATCAAGCTTCTTAGCCAAATCAAAGTAATGTACGTCAACCTTGTTACGAGCTTTTTGATCATTGCCTGATAAGTAATCATCAATACTTTCTGCAACGATTGCCGCTTGACCAATAGCAGTTGTTAATAAGTGAGGGCGAACCACATCACCACACACGAAGTAGCCAGGTTTGTTAGGCACTTGGTAGTTCTTGTCAGCATCAATAAAGCCGTACTCATTAAAGAATGAATCATCCATACCTTCAGAATCAACACCTTGACCAATCGCTGATACGATTAACTCACACTCAATGTCAAATTCAGAGCCTTCAATTGGTGTATTACCGTCTTCTTCGAGGCGAACAAAACGTAATGCGGTTGCGCGGCCTTCGCCATCAGTAATCACTTCAACTGGGCTTAATTGGCCTTGAATATCAACACCTTCGCGAGTTGCATCATCAATTTCTTCTTGTGCCGCAGGCATGTCTTCTAGAGTAGAACGTGTTGTTAATAATACATCCGCACCTAAACGCTTAGACGTATCAACCACGTCGTGCGCCGTGTCATCAAAGATGATGTGCTCTGGACGATCCTTATCAGCAACATTAGTAATATTACCCAAGCGACGAGCAACTGACACAACGTCAATTGACGTATCACCACCACCAATACAAATTACTTTACCGGTAATATGCTGTAAGCGACCTTGGTTGTAAGCTTCAAGGAAAGCCACACCAGACACACAGTTAGAAGCGTCGCCACCTGGAATTGGTAGCGTACGACCACTCATTGCGCCGATTGCAAATAACACAGCATCATATTCTTTTTCTAATTCTTCAACGGTTACATCAACACCCACTTTAGTGTTCATCTTGGTTTCAACACCGGTTGCAATAATACGATCAATTTCGTGACCTAATACATCACGTGGAACACGGTAATCAGGAATACCGTACATCATCATGCCACCTAATTGGTCGTATTTTTCAAATACTGTTACTGCATGACCACTACGACGCAATTGCAATGCAGCCGCAAGACCGCCACAACCACCACCGATGATAGCAACTTTCTTGCCTGTATCTGCTGCATCGATTTCAAATGTGTAACCTTCTTTCTTAGCGTTATCACCAATAAATTGCTCAACCGCATTAATACCAACCGTGTCTTCAACTTCATTACGGTTACAGCCATCTTCACAAGGTGCTGGACATACACGACCCATAACCGATGGGAATGGATTTGCAGATGTAGAACGACGGAAAGCGTACTCTTGCCATGACATATCGCCTGATGGCTTTTCCATACCGCGAACGATATCTAACCAACCACGGATATCATGACCAGAAGGACATGAACCTTGACAAGGAGGCGTTTGAGTTACGTAAGTAGGACACTTGTGAGTAGTATCTTCTTTAAAGATCATCTGATTCCAAGGTACTGCACCCTGTTCATCATCTTTATATAATCTAAACGTATGGTTTTCACCTTTAGTGGATTGTCCGTAAGCATTCTTTTGCATAATAAATCTCCTTGTTTTTATTCAGTTTCTGCTTCCTGAGCCTCTTCAGCGTCAGTTGCATCAGTTTGTGGTTTGTCCAGAACAATTGCATTACTCACCAGCTGGTGAACACTGACAATCATGTATGGATCAAAATCAAATTTAGGTAATACTTTAGTAAATTGTGACTTACAAATTGCACAGATTGCGGCTAAAGTATCAACACCATTGTTCTTTTCTACTTCTTTCAGTGCTTGCATTCTTGGCATAGCACCCTTAACACGAATCTCCATTAAGTCATCGGTTAACAGGCCACCGCCACCGCCACAACAGAATGTAGATTCTTTAATTGTTGATCTTTCCATGTCAACGTAATTATTACAAACCGCTTTAATTACCTCACGTGGAAGAATGAATTGACCGCCTTCAATACCACCCATGTTCGTTGCACGCGCAACATTACACGAATCATGGAAAGTAACGGTACGGTCGTCATTTTCTGACTTATCGAATTCCAACTTATCTCTTTGGATTAGATCGTAAGTGTATTCAATAATATGTTGTGGTTGTGGGTATCTGTGATCCAATTGATTTTGCAGTTTCGCCGCATATTCATCACTTGAGTCTGCACCTGCACCAACACCACTTAACGTGTTCCAGAAGCTGTAAGCCACACGCCAAGCATGGCCACATTCGCCAACCATCACACGCGACACTTCCAGATCTAGTGCTGCTTTACGAATTCTTAATGCTGCTTTACGCATCACGTCATAAGAACCGATAAACATACCAAAGTTTGCACCTTCAGAAGCGTATGAACTCAATGTCCAGCTAACGCCATCTTGATAGAAAACCTTACCATAACCAATCAAACCATCAATGTGTGGCTCAGCAAAAAAGTCCGCTGAAGGGGTAATAAGTAAAATTTCAGAGCCTTTAACATCTAGTGGGTATTTAACCGGCGCCTCAAAATCCTCTTCAACTTCCTCTTCTAAATCTAGCAAGGTATCTTTCAGTGCTGGCTCAGGAAGACCAAGGTTATTACCAACAGTAAGTGCCTTACCTAAAATTTGATTACAGTATTTTTGACCAAGGCCAACGGTATCTAATACTTCACGAGCTGCCATTGAAATTTCAGCCGTATCAATACCGTACGGACAAAATACCGAACAACGACGACACTGTGAACACTGATGGAAGTAGTTATACCAATCATCCAGCATGTCATCATCAAGCTCCTTAGCGCCAACCAACTTAGGAAAATATTTACCCGCAAAAGTAAAGTGACGGCGATAAACGCTACGGAATAAATCTTGACGCGCAACTGGCATATTTTTAGGATCAGACGAGCCTAAGAAATAATGACACTTATCAGTACACGCACCACATTTAACACATGAATCTAGAAATACCTGAACTGAACGGTATTTAGATTTAAGCTCACCCATTTTGGCAATGGCAACTTCTTGCCAATTGTCAACCTTTTCACCTGGGAAACCTAATGGATTCTGAAATTCTTCAGAAGATTTAAACGGACCCTCACCCTCCATAACACCTGGATTTAACTCAGGAATCTCAATGTAAGTGGGTAATTTAGGGATATCAAATTCTTTAGCAGCCATCTTATTCGTCCTTACCTAATGTTTGTTCAAGCTTTACCGCATGCTCTTTTTCTTGTTGCAATGCCCAAGGAGAAATATGACGCTTCTTACGCGCATCATCAACTTGGTTACGCGTCGGACTAAAGAAAACACCTGGTACGTGCAATAATTTAGAAATTGGAAATACTGCCAATAATACAAAAACCAAGAATAAATGCACTAAGAAATGTATTTCAGTTGGTAGATTAGCCCAATCAAAAGTTACCAGACCACTGGCAAATGCTTTAACTGCCATCACGTCTGTATGGTTATCAGTAAACGTCATAACCACGCCACTCACGCCAATCACAATTAGCATCAACAACATCAAGTAATCACTTGGTGCAGAAATGTAGCGAATACGCGGTACAAAAATACGACGCGCTAACAAACCAGCTAAACCAATAACCATGGCAAAGGCGGCATATTTAAAGGGTTGCATTAATAAGAAAATCTCAGGTAAATCACCTGGGATAAAGTAACGCAAATGGCGTACTAATACTAGTAGCAAGCCAAAATGAAATAGGAATCCGAATAACCAGATCCACTTATTTGAACGGAAAAGACTTTCAAATAAAGTCACTTCACGAATCATTCTAAAAACCACACCTGTTTGTGTTAATTGGGTTGGTGCAGTTGGAATTTTTAACGGTGCCGGGGTGATCCAAAATTGATAGATCTTCTTACCCATGCCCACGATAAAAACGAATAGGGAAATGTAAAATAAAGCGGTAAAAATAATGCTTAATGTTGACATATTGCTCTCAAACTTTATGTTTAAAAAATAAAAAAACACCTGCAAAAGCTGCAGATGTTTTTCAATTAGTTATATCTATTTAGATACAACCAGTCGGCTTAGGAAGGCCAGCGAAACGACAACCTTGCTTACCAGGACCGTAAGGGAATAAAGAGTAAAGGTACTTAGAGTTACCCTTGTCTTTACCCATTCTCTTAGCGACTGCTTTTGTTAATACACGTACTGCTGGTGCAATTTGGTACTCTTCAAAATACTCACGTAAGAAATTAATAACGTCCCAATGCTCGTCTGTTAACTCAACATCATCGTCTTGAGCCATTTGCTTACAAATGTCCTCGTTCCAATCTTTAAGGTCTACTAAGAAACCTTCTTCATCTACTTCAGCGCCACAAATTTGTGCCATAATCGTACTCCTATATAAAAATTTTAGTTAAACCCAAGAAACCGCAGTTCCGTGTTCAACAACTAGATCAACAAAACCAGCATAATCAACTAATTTGATATTATCTGCTAATTTTGAAGAAATTCCTCTTGCCTCAACATCGCCTTGCAATGCAAATACACGGCCATTAGCGGCAAGATCTGCAATCATTGATGAATTAGCGTTATTCGCTGCATTAATCACACCATCTTCAATAAATAAAATAACGCTAGTGTCGTCAATTGTATTTAAACAAGATTGTAGTGAATTACGCTCGAAAGATGATTTGTTTACTGTATGTAACATATTAAACCCCTCTTAGAAACTTAAGCAAACGTCTTGTTCAGACATGATTGCTTTAAGTTCATCATTAGTAACAACTCTGATAGAAGGCTTTTCTTCCCAGTCGTCATCTTCATCTTCATACACCAAAGGCATTAGATCAGATTCAGACAAGCCTCTTTCTTCTAAAGACTCTTTAGAAACATAAAGTTTGTTGATATCGTAATCACCTAGTGCGTGAAACGTTTTAGAAAAGTTTTTCATGCCAATGCCATCAGTTTCTTGACCTTCAACGATTTGGTAAACACCATCGTCCATAAAGGCTAAAGATACATCTTGCTCAAAAGCAGCAGCGATCAACACCACTTCTAATGATTCAATAGCATACACCGTACCAAATGAAGATCGGCGATTTAAATACATAAATTTCTTTGTAGCCATATTAATCTCCAAATACTACTAAACGATCACACTGAATACCCGCTTCGATTAGCTGACCTAAGCCAGAAATACGGAATGCAGGGTGAATGTTGTTACCATCAATAGAGTTCTTTGATGCTTCAGACTCGTCAAGCATACCTCGACGTAGTGCAGCAGCAACACAAACTACTAATTCAGGATTTCCCTCAGCATCTTTAATATCTAAAGATGCCCAGTTATTCACAACATGACGATCATCTTGAGGTGGTAAAGTGAAACGAGATGCATTATTCACACCGTCATGGTAGAAAAATACACGCATAATTTCATGTCCATTTTCAATCGCCGCTTTAGCGAATTGAAAAGCCGTATCAGCAGCTTGGTGCTGGTACGGACCTTCGTTAACTTGAATAGCAAACTTCATCGTAAACTAACCTTAGAAACGGATGTGTGCTGAAGAGTTTAACTGGTGACGTGAACCTTTCCAATCATTGATGTGGAATTTAGTAAACGGTAAGCCAGTCTTCTCAAAGAATGATGGCCAGCCAATACGATCAACCCATTCACCAACTCTTTCCCAGTCTTTTGCATCTTCTTTGTAAACACTTAAGATATTCTTAACAACCGCACCAACTTCCGGCCATCTTGGCGGGTTGTTAGGTAGGTTAGAAGCAACCAGCTTATGGAAAGAAGGCTTAGATCTCGCATTAGAGTTCTTACCACCGATCCACAAAGCAATCTTAGAGTTTTCAGGATCGTTAATTTGCATTGGCGGACATGGTGGGAAACATGCACCACAACAGATACATTTCTTCTCATCAACTTCCAATGTAGGCTTGCCGTTAACCATTGCAGGACGAATCGCAGCAACTGGACAACGAGCAACAACCGTAGGACGCTCACAAACCATTGATACTAGATCATGGTTAATCTTAGGTGGCTTAGTGTGTTGAATGTTTAACGCGATATCGCCTTGACCACCACAGTTAATCTGACAACATGAAGTTGTCATGTGAACACGGTTAGGCATTTCTTCACGAGTGAATTCTTCATGCATCTCGTCCATCAATGATTTAACCACACCCGATGCGTCAGTACCTGGAATATCACAGTGTAACCAACCTTGAGTGTGTGAAATCATAGTAACTGATGGGCCAGTACCACCTACAGGGAAGCCAGCTTCAGTTAACGCATTAACTAATGGCTCAACTTTAGCTTCATCAGCAATCATGAATTCAACGTTTGAACGCATGGTGAAACGAACGAATCCATCAGCGTAGTCATCAGCAATATCTGCTAATTTTTTAATGGTGTAAACATCCATTTGACGAGCAGTACCACAACGAACAGTGTAGATATCTTCATTGTTCTTTGAAGTGTGCTTTAAAACGCCTGGACGTGGACGGTTATGGTATGCCCATTGACCGTAGTTACGAATCATTGTTGGGTGCATGTATTGGAAAGGATCCGGAATTCCAGACTCAATTGGCATTACAGGTGCTTGTGCCATAATTTTCTCCTAATTTATAATTTATTAATTTATTGTTGAATTAAGCGTTAGCTTCGGCTTTATTTTCAAACCACTTAACCGCTTCTTCATCCCAGTCATCCATACGAACGTATGACGAAGTACGAGTAGAGTTGATCATATTTGGATCAACATTGATACCGATACCTTCAAGGAAGTTTACTAAGCCAATACGCTCAATCATTTCACCAGTTCTTTCGTGCTCTAATGCATTCTCAGCAAAGAAGTCGATTACTTCACCAGCTAAATCTTCGATTGCTTCTCTATCATCTTCAGTTTCCATTTTCATGAATGGAACTACTACTGAACCGAATAAGTCACCAATCTTCAACGTACGCTTACCACCCATAATAACCATCACACCTTTATCGTCGCCAGTAGCTAAGATAGGCTCAACATCACCTTCAGCAATGTAGTTGTGAGTTAATGGAGAAGTAACATTTAAACAATGCATACATTTAACACAGTTCTTGTTGTCAATTGACAATGAGTTGTCGTCGTTTAATGTCATACAGCTAGTAGGGCAACGAGAAGTAATGTTGTCAACTACATACTGAGTACCTTTATCTGCAACCATTGCTTTCCAAAGATCTTGGTTGATTTTAATATCATCTCTCCAAGTACCAATAGTAGCAAAATCAGCACGCTGTACTGAGTTCATACAGTCGTTAGCACAACCTGAAACCTTAAATTTCATTTTGTATGGTAATGCTGGACGGTGCATGTCGTCAAGGAATGCATTAACAAGAGTTCTTAATACTGCTTGTTCGTTAGTGTTTGACATTTCACAACGTGAAGCACCAACACATGACATACCAGTACGTACCGCAGGACCCGCGCCACCCATGTCAAAACCGTAAGCGTTAAATTCGTTAAAGATCTTTTGCGTCGTTTCTTCAGTTGCACCTTGTAACATAATGTCACCAGATTGACCGTGTAAACCGATCAACCCCGATCCACCATTCTCAGTAAACATGTCACACATATCTCTTAATAGAGTAGATGTGTAGTGCATACCTGCTGGCGGTTGAATACGTAACGTGTGGAACTCACCTGCTGCAGGGAATTTGTAGTCACCGTTATCATCTTTTAATTCGTTAAAACGTGGAATTACGCCACCACCGTAACCAATTACACCAACTGTACCACCTTTCCAGTAACCTTTCTTAGTTACGTAAGATGTTTCAAGCGTACCTAGTACATCGCGTGCCATGTCAGCACCTTCGTGGGTATCGTTTGCTAATCTTTTAAGACCTGTTACAAACGAAGGCCATGGACCATTTTCCAACTCATCAAGGTTGGGTGTGTTATATAGCTCTTTTGCCATTTTATCTCTCCGATATATTTATATAAATCTTTAAAACCATCTGCTTTAAAGATGTGAACGGGACAAATTATACTTAAATGCAAGCGAAAACCACCGTTTTATAGTGGTATCACCATCTATCCCTTAGGGGATATAAATGAGATTTTTAAGAAAAAACCGGCTGCTAATGACCGATTTAGATTGATATTATGACGCTAAATATTCGTCAACACGTTGAGCAACACCGCGACCTTCGTTAATCGCCCATACCACTAATGATTGTCCGCGACGACAGTCACCCGCAGTAAAAATGCCCGCTTGTGACGTTTGGTATTGATCATACTCAGCTTTGTAGTTACCACGATCATCCAGCTCAATTTGCGCATCGTCACTTAAATAATGCTCTGGCGAGACAAAACCCATAGACAGCAACACCAATTGCGCATCCCAAGTCTTTTCACTGCCAGCAATTTCAGTTAACTGGCCGTCATTAAATTCTACATTAATGGTATTTAAGCCGACTAGTTTGCCTTGGTCATCTTTGATGAATGACTTGGTCATTAATTGATATTGTCTTGGATCTTTACCAAAAACACTTTGTGCCTCAGCATGACCATAATCAACCCGGTAGATTAATGGCCAGAGAGGCCACGGGTTATCTTCTGAGCGCTCAACAGGTGGTTGTGACATTAACTCAAAATTAACCACTGATTTAGCACCTTGGCGCACAGCCGTACCGATACAATCCGTGCCTGTATCGCCGCCACCAATCACAATCACATCCTTACCTTTTGCCGATAGATCCGACTGATCTTCATGACCAGTATCTAACAAGCTCTTAGTATTTACCGTTAGATATTCCATGGCCATGTGCACACCCTTGGCGTCACGATTATCAACTGGTAAATCTCTGGCTTCACTGGCACCCGTGGTAAAAACAAGCGCATCAAAATCTTTTTGTAAAGCTTGCGTAGTAATATCTTTACCAACATTAACATTAGTAATAAATTCAATACCGCAATCTTTCATCAAATTAATACGGCGATCAATCACATCCTTGCCTAATTTCATATTTGGAATACCGTACATTAGCAAGCCACCAATACGATCATCACGCTCAAACACGGTGACACCATGACCTAATTTATTCAACTCTTCAGCAGCAGCCAAACCAGCTGGGCCAGAGCCAATAATAGCGATCTTCTTGCCTGTTCTGTATTCCACGCTACAAGGCTTAATCCAACCTTGCTCATAACCCTTGTCAATAATTGCTTGCTCGATATTTTTAATGGTAACTGCTGGGTTATTCATACCCAATACACATGAGCCTTCACAAGGCGCTGGACAAACACGACCGGTAAATTCAGGGAAGTTGTTGGTCTTTAATAAACGTGTTAATGCTTCTTTCCATTTGTCGTTATAAACCAAATCATTCCATTCAGGAATTAGGTTATTAATAGGACAGCCATCGTCTGATTGACAAAAAGGCACGCCACAATCCATGCATCGTGCACCTTGCTGCTTTAAATTCGCCTCATCATGAGTGCCGGTAAAAATCTCACCATAGTCTTTAATACGCAACTCAACAGAGCGATAATCCTCTGTTTTTCTATCAAATTCTTTAAAGCCAGTTACTTTTCCCATCTCTCAAAACGTGTCAATCTAAAGCGCTTAATTATGCCATATTTGCCTTGAAAATGCATCTATAAAAAAAGATGAAATAGTTTGCTTGAACGCTTCAAGGTTTGACTGTATAATTGCCCTTTTTTATAGAAACAAATATTTAAGGATACGTTCAAATGAATTTAATTGATCAAATCGAAAGCGAACAGTTGAGAAGTGATATTCCTGAGTTCGGCGCAGGCGACACAGTAATCGTACAAGTTAAAGTGCGTGAAGGCGACCGTGAAAGATTACAAGCATTTGAAGGTGTTGTGATTGCTAAGAAAAACCGTGGCATCGGCTCAGCATTTACTGTTAGAAAAATCTCTCACGGCGAAGGCGTTGAAAGAGTTTTTCAAACACACTCTACAATGATTGATTCAGTTGAAGTTAAGCGTCGCGGTAAGGTTCGTCAAGCGAAACTTTATTACCTTCGTGAGTTGACTGGTAAGAAAGCAAGAATTAAAGAAAAGTTGGCTAAGAAGTAATCTCAGCTTAATTCTTTTAAAAATACCGGCTACTAGCCGGTATTTTTTTGGCTAAAATTTAAGCAATGAATAACGACACGTTAATTAATCAATTTTTAGATCATTACTGGCTTTCATCGGGTGCAACTGACAACACACTTAAAGCTTATCGATCTGATCTTGTTATGTTTGCAAAATGGCTTGGTCACTCATTAACAAAAGTCAGTGATCAAACTATTGCACAATATTTTGATTATCGTCAACAAAGCCAATTTAGTAGTGCTACTCAGGCGCGAGTATTGACTTGTCTTAGGGTTTTTTATCAATATTTATTAACTCAAGATAGTATTCAAACAAACCCTACCAACAAACTCAACCATCCTAAGCAAACACAAAAATTACCTGTTTTTCTAGCCATTGATGAGGTGAGTAATTTGTTAGATGCACCCGATACAAACACTTTGTTTGGCTTGCGCGATCGCGCCATGCTTGAACTTTTGTATTCCTGCGGATTGCGTGTTAGCGAATTAATTAAACTTGATCTCCAACATTTAAATTTGACCGAAGAATACATTCGTATTATCGGCAAAGGTGAGAAAGAAAGAATCCTGCCCTTGGGTGAGCTTGCTATTGAGCATTTACAGAATTATGAGCAAAAATCTCGCCCTCACTTGCTTAAAAAAGGCCAGACAAATGGTTATTTTTTAACTAACCGCGGCAGTAGCATGAGTCGACAAAATTTTTTTTATATCATTAAAGCTTATGCGCTTAAAGCTGGTATTGACAAGCCGCTTTCTCCTCATACGTTGCGTCATGCATTTGCCACCCATTTAGTACAACAAGGTGCTGATTTACGCTCTGTTCAATTGATGCTGGGGCATAGTGATATTGCCACTACGCAAATTTACACACACATTCAAAATGTGCAGCTTAAAGCGCAGCATAGCAAACACCATCCTCGCGGCTAGCCCTTTACTGCGTCTTTTTGCCTACTGCTGTGTTGCACTTGTCTTTCACTCAGTCATATAGCTACATCTATACTCCTTCGCTCAATCTGTCGTGCGCCTTGCATTAGGCAAAAATACTTGTAAATGTAAAAATAGTGTGTAAAAAATTAGGAAATTTTAAGAATCTGTTGATTTTTAACTAAATTTATCGTTTTTTAATGACTTTTAACCACTAAATATTACTTTTTATATGCTTTTAGCGCATTTTGTCGACAAGTTTTAGAAAATTTCGTAAATTTTCACTTTCGTCAATACTTTGTTATTTTTGTGTGATTTTTTGATGTTTTGCAAGGCAAATCTATTTTTATCTTTTAGGAGTGCACAATCTAGTGCATGACTGAAAATAAAAATAGATTTAACAAAGCAAAATGCGAAAACTCGCGCAAAGACTACAAATACTGAACTTCGAGTATCTCGTAGACGATATCACCCGCCGGCGCTTTGACTGTCACCTCATCACCTTCTTCATTGCCCATCAGTGCAGCGGCAATCGGCGAATGACAAGAGATTTTATTGAGATCGATGTCTGCTTCATCTTCGCCCACAATTTGATAGGTGATTTCACTATCATCTTCAATGTTCATCAAGCTGATGGTGGTACCAAAGACGCAGCGGCCATTTTGTGCAAGCTTAGTAACATCAATCACTTGCATGCGTGACAACTTAGACTCTACCTCTTTAATACGACCTTCAATAAAACCCTGCTCTTCTTTAGCGGCGTGATACTCTGCATTTTCTTTCAGATCGCCGTGCGCTCTTGCGGTGGCAATTTCTTCAACGATGCGCGGTCGATCTTCGTCTTTAAGTTTTAGTAATTCAACTTCAAGTGCCTTGGCACCTGCGACTGTCATTGGAATGTTGTCCATACTAAACCTTAAGCATTTAAAGATTGTACAGTTCTAACCGTAATCTCTTCGTGAGTTTTAAGCCCGTCAAGCATGGCAAAGGCTGCAGCAACCGTTGTAGTGAATGGCACTTTGTGCACCAGCGCTTGACAACGAATCGCAGCAGCATCTTCCACACCTTGTGTGTCTTCGGTTGAATTAATGATTAAATCAATGTCGTCATTTTTAATCATATCCACAATGTGCGGTGAACCTTCTGAGACCTTGTTAACCATCTCACACTCAAGGCCAGCATCCATTAACGTTTCTCTGTTACTGCGAGTAGCAACCAAGCTAAAGCCTTGTTGTGTTAATTGCTTACCTAAATCAACTAAATCGTTACGATCAAGCTTTCTAAGACTGACAAATACTTTACCGTTTTCTGGTGCACGCGAGCCTGCTGCTAATTGCGCTTTATCAAACGCTGAAGCAAAATCATCACCCACACCCATCACTTCACCGGTTGAGCGCATCTCAGGGCCTAAAATTGGATCTACGCCTAAGAATTTATTAAACGGGAACACCGCTTCTTTAACGCTGTAATGTGTTGGAATAACCTCTGTTGTAAAACCGAGCTCTTTTAGAGTTTTACCCGACATAACGCGCGCTGCAATCGCAGCTAATGGCTCACTAATTGCTTTTGATACAAATGGCACAGTACGTGAGGCGCGTGGGTTAACCTCAATGACATAAATTTCGCCATCTTGATAAGCCAGCTGTGTATTCATCAAACCAACCACACCAAGTTTTTTCGCCATGGCGATAACCTGTGCTCGCATTTGATCAAGTACCTCGTTATCTAACGAATATGGTGGCAATGAACAAGCTGAGTCACCTGAGTGAATACCTGCCTGTTCAATATGTTGCATAATACCGCCAATAACCACATCTTCACCATCACAAATAACGTCAATATCAACTTCAATGGCATGATCTAAAAATGAATCAAGTAGCACTGGGGAGTCATTTGACACTTGTACAGCGGTATGCATGTAGTGGTCTAGAGAATCTTTATCGTATACAATTTCCATTGCTCGACCACCCAATACATAAGATGGGCGAACTACCAATGGGAAACCAATTGCATCAGCAATATCTTGCGCTTGTTCTAATGAGCGCGCCGTACCATTAAGCGGCTGTTTTAACCCTAACTCTTGCAACATGGCTGAGAAACGCTCACGGTCTTCAGCCAAATCAATGGCATCTGGCGTTGTGCCAATAATTTTCGCACCACTCTTTTCTAGAGCGTCAGCCAACTTAAGTGGCGTTTGACCGCCATAATGCACAATAATGCCATCTGGATTTTCAATATCAACCACGGCCAATACATCTTCAAGTGTTAGCGGTTCAAAATACAAACGATCCGAAATATCATAATCGGTTGAAACCGTTTCAGGGTTGCAATTCACCATGATGGTTTCAAAGCCATCTTCGCGTAACGCTAAAGAAGCGTGTACACAGCAGTAGTCAAATTCAATACCTTGACCAATACGATTTGGGCCGCCACCTAGAATCATGATTTTTTTCTTATTAGTTGGATTGGCTTCACACTGCTGCTGATAGGTGGAATATAAGTAGGCTGTTTCTGTGTCGAACTCAGCTGCACAACTATCCACTCGCTTAAATACTGGCTTAATGTTTAATACCTTGCGACGCTCTCTAACCGATGACTCATTACAATGCAGTAATTGACTCAAACGTGCATCTGAAAAGCCTTTGCGCTTAAGATTAAACATTTGAGCTGCATCTACATCAGAAATACTACCGCCATTAATTTGCATCTCAGTTGACACAATATCTTCTATTTGAGCCAAGAACCAAGGGTCAACTTTTGATAAATCAAACACTTCTTCAAGACTCATACCTAATCTAAAGGCATCAGCTAGGTAAAAAATTCGCTCACTACGTGCAGTAATACATTCAGATTTAATCTTATTGCGTGCATCATCAGCACTCAAATCAACCACAGGGTCAAGGCCAACTTTATCTGTTTCTAGCCCGCGCAAGGCTTTTTGTAAAGACTCTTGGAAGGTTGAGCCCATAGCCATTACCTCGCCCACAGATTTCATCTGTGTGGTTAAGCGGTCATCCGCTTTAGGGAACTTTTCAAACGCAAAGCGTGGAATTTTAGTAACGACATAATCAATACTAGGCTCAAATGAAGCGGGCGTTTTGCCGCCAGTAATATCATTATCAAGCTCATCAAGCGTATAGCCTACCGCTAATTTCGCTGCCACTTTAGCGATCGGGAATCCGGTCGCTTTTGAGGCCAATGCTGACGAGCGTGATACACGTGGATTCATCTCAATAATAGTCAAGCGACCGTTTTCAGGATTAAGTGCAAACTGCACGTTTGAACCACCCGTGTCCACACCAATTTCACGCAATACTGCTAATGATGCATTGCGCATCACTTGATACTCTTTATCCGTCAAGGTTTGTGCCGGTGCTACGGTAATTGAATCACCGGTATGTACACCCATTGGATCAAAATTTTCAATCGAACAAATAATAATACAATTATCTTTTGTGTCTCGAACCACTTCCATCTCGAACTCTTTCCAGCCTAAAATCGACTCTTCAACTAATAATTCGTTGGTTGGCGAAAGATCCAGACCGCGTTCACAAATTTCAATAAATTCATCTTTGTTAAAAGCAATACCACCGCCTGAGCCACCCATGGTGAAAGATGGGCGAATCACCGTTGGATAGCCGACTGTTTCTTGTATGGCGAATGCCTCTTCCAAGGTATGTGCGACGGCTGCTTTAGGCATATCCAGGCCAATTTTAAGCATGGCTTCACGGAATAAATCACGGTCTTCTGCTTTGTCAATGGCTTCTTTTCTGGCACCAATCATCTCCACGCCGTGTTTCTTAAGCACACCATGGCGCTCTAAATCTAGTGCGCAGTTAAGCGCTGTTTGACCACCCATGGTTGGCAATAGCGCATCAGGCTGTTCAACTTCAATAATCTTTTCAACCGTACGCCACTCAATTGGCTCAATGTAAGTTGCATCCGCCATTTGCGGATCCGTCATAATAGTGGCTGGATTAGAGTTAACCAAAATAACGCGGTAGCCTTCTTCACGCAACGCTTTACAAGCTTGCGCACCTGAATAATCAAATTCACAAGCCTGGCCAATTACAATGGGGCCAGCGCCGATAATTAAAATACTTTTAAGGTCTTGTCTTTTTGGCATTATTTTTTAACTGTTAATGGGTGTTAGAAGTCATCATCTGATACTGGCACATTGCCATCATAGATATCATTTTCTCGTTTCTGCAAATAAGAAGATCGCATAGTAATGTACGGATCATCAGAATTATCTAATAGATCAGTAATTGGTAGTAGTTCAACACGCTTATCAATGACATTCATAGCACTAGCACTAAGAGCACCAACATCATCCAATTCATTAACCAAGTTTGCATCTGAGGTCATATCAACATACATACCTGCGCCATCTCTAAGAGTCGATGGGCCCATCAAAGGCAGCATAATAAAAGGTCCGCTATCTACGCCCCAAACTGCAAGTGTTTGACCAAAATCTTCATTTTCGGTTGTTAGACTCATATCGGTAGCAACGTCAAATAATCCATACAAACCAATAGTAGAGTTCACAAGGACACGGCTTAATGTGATCGCACCTTGCTCAATTTTAAATTGTAATATTTGATTAGCTAGTGTTGACACATCACGTAAATTACCAAAAAAATGACGGACTCGATTTTGTAAAAAATCAGGCATATGGTCTTTATAGGCACGTGAAACTGGCTCTAGTAAATTATCATCGATGGTCTCATTAAACTCATAAACTACTCTATTCGTTTCTTCAAATGGATCCACTTCTTCTGCTATCGTAACTGTGCTGAATGCCAACAGTAACAAACTTATTAATAATTTTTTCATAAATTCATCTCCTCAATAAAGGTGTCAAACAAACCACTTACATCATGTGGGCCAGGGGATGCTTCTGGGTGACCTTGAAAACTAAATGCTTTTTTACCTTTAACGCGCACACCTTGAATGGTGTTGTCAAATAATGAGCGATGAGTCACCTCAAGGTTAGCCGGCATACTTTCTTCAGCCACAGCAAAACCATGGTTTTGTGAAGTAATCATCACTTGTTTAGACGCTAAATCTTGCACTGGGTGATTAGCACCATGATGACCAAACTTCATTTTTTCTGTTTTGGCGCCACTGGCCAAAGACAACAATTGATGGCCTAAACAAATACCGAACATCGGCATATTCTTTTCTAACAAAGCTTCAATATTAGCAATGGCGTAATCACACGGCTCAGGATCACCCGGACCATTGGATAAAAATACACCATCTGGATTCATGGCTAACACGTCCGCTACTGGCGTTTGTGCATTAACCACAGTTAAATCACAACCGCGATCAACCAACATTCTTAAAATATTAGTTTTAACGCCGTAATCATAAACCACGACATTAAATTTTTCATCAAGCTGAGTAAATTCGCCTGTTTCTAAAAAATAAGAACCGGTGTTAAACTGGTATTGCTCAGGGGTTGAAACCACCTTAGCCAAATCCATATTCTTTAAACCAGCAAATGATTGCGCCTTTTCAATAGCAGCCGTTTCATCAATGTTGTCACCTGCTACAATACAGCCTTTTAGAGAGCCATGCTCACGCAAATGACGCGTTAATGCACGCGTGTCAATATCGCTAATAGCAACAATATTGTTGGTTTGTAAGTATTCATCTAATGGCATTTCATTACGCCAGTTGCTATGCAAAAGTGGCAAGTCACGAATGATTAAACCTGCAGCATAAACCTTGGCAGATTCTTCGTCAACATTGTTAGTACCTGTGCTACCGATATGAGGGTAAGTTAGCGCAACAATTTGCTGTGTGTATGAGGGGTCAGTCAGGATTTCTTGATAGCCAGTCATCGAAGTGTTAAATACCACCTCACCCAGTGTATCTCCACTAGCGCCAATAGATTTTCCATGAAAAATCTGACCATCTTCTAATGCTAATAAGGCAACTTGTGACACCGGACACTCCTGAATGAAAAACTTCGGGAATTTTACCATATTGTCTTAACACCCTGAAGAGCAAATACTCAAATCTAAGGGTATAATTAATCACAAATAATGATGGGAAAATATCATGCAAATTACTGTAGACAACATTAAATGTGGCGGTTGCGCCGGCTCGATTACTAAAAAACTATCCGCTGCTTTTAATACAGATACAATCGATGTTAATATTGAACAAGGCGTTGTTACTATCGATCTTGATGACTCAAAAAAAGAAGAATTGGTCCAGGTATTGCTTGATCTAGGTTATCCAGAAACTGATTCGGTTCATGGCTTTGACTCTGCCAAAGCAAAAGCTAAGTCATTTGTTTCTTGTGCGATTGGCAAAATGGACAAATGATTGTAATTGTTAACGGCAAAGAATTAGATATTGATAATTCATCAACTGCTGAGAGCTTGATCATTCAACTTAATTACCAAGACCAGCGCATTGCACTCGAAGTCAATGAAGCGATTATTCCAAAATCCAAGCACGCTGATTTTGGCTTGAACGCTGGTGATAAAATAGAAATTATTAAAGCGGTTGGTGGCGGTTAGACAAACCAGTTTTTTGGAATTTCATCCACCCCAAATGGTTTAATACTCAACTGCTGAACAACACCTGCTGATAGTTTAACTTCAATATCCACACTACTTTCTTCTCGACCCTGAGAATAACGCGCCAACACTTGGGCGGCAATTTTAAGATCCTCTTGATTCGGCTCCCCGTCAATTAACGCAATGGGGCCGTTGCAGCTAACCGGATATAAATTAGCGTATTGATTACGATAGCCTTCTAAGAATTTAACCTCGCCCTCTTCCCTGGCAACAATCATCTTAAAACGTTGATTAGGTCTAATGTGGCGCCCTACTTTAAGCATCATTAAATCATCCAGTTGATAATCACGATTACCGCGAGCCTGCCACATATCAACCAATTTATCTGAATATTGTTTATCGGTTAAGAAGCAACAACCGCCAGCAGGCGTGGCGTAATCTTCAAATCCGTATTCTTTGGCCAGGGCCATTTGCGGCTTGCGCGTACGCCCTGAAAAATCCAGCAATTGTTCACGATCAACCCAACCTTCTTTTTCCGCTTTACTTGGTGGCAGGTGCTTAGCGCACAATGGGCGCAATAATAAATCATCGGCGCCTGATTCTTCTTGCACAACTGGCATGGTGTCTTTACGTTGTGACATTGGACGCTGACCCATTACTTCGCCAGTAATAATGAAATCAAACTCATTTTCTTCCATCCACTGCTTGGCTTTTTTCACCATAAAGCCTTTACAGTCCAAACAAGGGTTCATGTTTTTGCCGTAACCATGTTTTGGATTTAATAAAACATCGCGATATTCCTCAATCACATCAATAATGTGTAATTTAATACCTAATTGCTCCGCTACCCATAGTGCGTTATTACGTTTTTGTTTGTCGCTCTTTTGCTTGCGAATGGCGTGTGTATGCCCTTCTACGCAAAATCCAGTAAAAAAGTTAATACCTTCAACATGAATGCCTTGATCCAACATTAACTTAGTGCTTAATAGTGAATCTAATCCGCCTGATATTAACGATACTGCTTTAACTTGTTTACTCATAATTCTCTCATATAACTGTTATAGGTCTTGCCTATAACATTATTTCTTAATGCCATCAATACGACACCACTCATCTTTTTGAACAACGTGTAAATTTTTAAAAAATTCACCATACGTATCAAGAATCATAGGCAATTGATCCGTCATAATGCCTGATAACGCAAGATGTCCGTTCGGCTTGACCAAACCAGCAAAATGTTCACATAAGCTAACTAAAGGATTGGCCAAAATATTAGCAATGAGTAAATCTACTGGATCCAGCTTACTTTCATCATCCGTATGCAATACCTTGATTTTATCTTGGCAATTGTTAGTCTTAATATTATTACTCGTAGCAATAACCGCCTGTGGGTCATTATCAACAGCAATAGCATGCTTGGCGCCAAGCTTAATTCCAGCAATAGCCAAAATACCCGTACCCGAGCCATAATCAATGACTGTTTGATTTAGGGGCGGGTTTTCATCTAAATATTGCAAACATAAATCTGTAGTTTGGTGAGTGCCCGTGCCAAATGCCAAACCAGGATCCATGTCAATGATGATTGCGTCTTTTGGCAATTGAGACGAGTCCTCCCAAGAAGGGCAAATCCAAATCCGCTTGCCAAACTGCATAGGATGAAAATCCTTTTTACATTCATCCTCCCACACCCTGTCTTTTAATAATTCGAAAGTTGATTGCTCTATTTTGCAAATTTGTTTAAGCATTTGCTTGACGTGCATTTGGTCAACTGCCAAATCAAATAAGGCAGTAATAGTAATATCTGGCCATAGTGGGGTTTCACCCACTGGCAGCTCATAAATAGCATCATCTTTAGAGTCACTAAACGTGACTGACACACTACCCAGCCCCATTAGTATTTCACTAACAAAATCAGCCTGATCTTCGGTGGTTTTTAAGGTTAATTGCATCCAATCCATAGCGTGCAGATTATACCTAGGTTCATTATCCAACATTAAGCCCCGTATACCCCCTTAGGGATAGTTCAAAATATCACTATAAAATGGTGATAAAAACTTAAATTTCAGTATAATTCCCCTGGTTCGTACCTTTAACTTCAAACTTAAAGGTTTATTAATTATTAGGAGATATCATGGCTAACGGCATTACAAAAGGCAACAGACCACCATTACAAGGCAATTTAGACTCATTAAGCAAAGCTAACCCTTTAAATTCTAGAAGCGGCAACGAAACTGTTACTGCAACTCAAGATTACAAAAAAGGTATGAAGTCTGCTGAAGAGCTAGAAGAGTACAGATAGTCAACTAACGACTTACGTAACTCATAAAAAACCCTCGTCAGAGGGTTTTTTATTGCCCAGCGCTTTACTATATTGTTTTGCGCAATAAGCATACACCTACAAATAAAATGTGTATTTATAAAACTTGACTTCTATCAATCTTATATAATATACCCAATTAAATTACTATGGTATTAAAAAATGGCATTAGATAGAACAGGAAACGGCTACTTAGTAGACCCATCAATTTGGACAGAAGAAATCATGCATGAAATGGCTTCAGAAGATGAAATTACACTATCAGATTCTCAAGTTGAGCAAATTCGCTCAGCCAGAGAATACTTTGCAGATAACTCATCGGTTCCGCCAATCAGAACATTTTCTAAATACGTTGGTATTGATAAAAAAATATTATTTAAGGAATGGCTAACCGGCCCGATGAAGCCGATCACGAAGTATGGCGGGATGCCACAGCCAACCGGTTGCGTCTAAAATTACTGCGTCTTTTTCACGAGTATTTTGTTAAATTCATAACTCTCTCAGTTGCATAGATTTAACTATGCGCCTTTGTTCGTTATTTCATTTGCCTCATTCTCGTAAAAAAATACTTGCAATTAGTAAGATAAAAAAACCCTCGAAAGAGGGTTTTTTAATGCCTAAGATTTACAACAATCTTTCTATAGCTACCTATTGAGATGTGATTTTTTCACAGATTAAGGCGTAAGGAATTTGAAAATCAGGAGTTTATAATTTAATAAATGACTGATTTGATAATTCTGACAACGAAAATATATGGAAAAAGCACACTCAACTTATAATAGACCATTGACTGAAGTGAGAGCTTCAGTTAGCTTAGACGGATCTGTGCCACCGCCCTGAGCCATATCTGGCCTACCACCACCTTTGCCACCCACTTGCTGAGCAACATGGTTAAGAATCTTCCCTGCTTGATATTGCTTAGTTAAATCTTTAGTTACACCAGCCACTAACGACACCTTGTCACCACTCACTGCGGCCAGCACCACAACGGCAGATCCTAGCTTGTCTTTTAGCTTGTCAGCAATATCGCGCAGATCTTTGCCGCTCACGCCATCAACCACAGTAGCAAGCAATTTAACCCCATTAACATCTTGCGCTTGATTAACTAAATCATCACCTTGGTTACTGGCCAACTGCTTTTGAAATGTAGCAATCTGCTTTTCTAATTCTTTTTGCTGTTTAATCAGTTGCGCTACTTTCTCTACGGCTTGCGCATTGCTCGATTTAGTCATTTGCGCAATTTCACTCAAACTGTCTTCAGTTTGCTTATCAAACTGATAAGCGTCATAGCCGGTCATTGCTTCAATACGACGCACGCCAGCAGCAATACCACCTTCTGAGGTAATTCTAAACAAACCAATATCGCCCAATTGATTAACGTGTGTACCGCCACAAAGCTCCACTGAAAAATCACCCTTGCCCATGCTTAATACGCGTACCGTATCGCCATATTTTTCACCAAACAGTGCCATGGCACCTTTCTTTTTGGCAGTTTCAATATCGGTTACATCCGTATGAACAATTGAATTCCCTAAGATGCGACGGTTAACCATCGCTTCAATCTTATCTAGATCCGCTTTAGCAATCACCTCATCATGAGAGAAATCAAAACGTAATTTATCACCATCTACCAACGAGCCCTTCTGGGTAACCGTTTCACCCAAAACACCACGAAGCGCAGCATGCAATAAGTGTGTTGCTGAGTGATTTCGAGCGATACGCTTACGCCTACGCGCATCAACTTTAGCTTCAAGCACAACACCGACTTTAATCACGCCACTTAGTGCAATACCATGATGCTCAAATGCACCTGTTTTTTGTTTTTGCGTATTGGTAACTTCAAATTCAACACCTTTCGCGCTCAATGTGCCACTGTCGCCCACCTGGCCACCTGACTCGCCATAAAAACTAGATTGCGCCAATACAATAATGCCGTGATCGCCCGCTTCAATCGAATCAACCAATTCGCCATTTTTAATCAACGCTTGCACTGATGAGTTATTTTCTAATTGCTCATAGCCTAAAAATTCTGTCACCTCACCAACATCAACACCTTTTTGTGTGGTTTTAAAATCACCGGCTGAACGCGCTCTGTCACGTTGTTTGGTCATTTCTGCTTCAAAGCCTGGCATGTCAATGGTGAGGCTACGCTCACGAGCAACATCAGCCGTTAAATCAACTGGGAAACCGTAAGTATCATAAAGCTTAAACACGGTTTCGCCGTCAATTTCACTGCCTGTTAGATCGGCAATTGCAGCTTCTAAAATACCCATACCCTGGTCTAGTGTTTGCGCAAAGCGCTCTTCTTCACGTTTCAAGACTTTTTCAACATTCGCTAAAGATTTCTTAAGCTCTGGATAAGCCTCTTTAAACTCTAATGCCAATACCGGCGCCAAACGATAGAAGAACGTTTTCTCAATACCAATTTTATGACCGTGGCGAATCGCACGACGAATAATACGGCGCAGTACATACCCACGTCCTTCGTTTGATGGAATCACGCCATCAACAATCATAAAGGCCGTTGAGCGAATATGATCAGCAATCACACGAACTGAAGCGTTATCAGTTTTAATACCCGCCTCTTTAGGGGTTAGCTCAACCACTGCTTTAGTTAGACTGTTAAAGCCATCGGTATCGTAGTTATTGTTTTCATGTTGTAATACAGCGGCTAAACGCTCAAGTCCCATACCGGTATCCACACAAGGTGCATCAAGTGGTTTTAAATAGCCATCTTCTTGTTTATCATACTGAGTAAACACCAAGTTCCAAATTTCAATATAGCGATCACCATCTTCATCCGCGTGTCCTGGCGGACCACCAGCAATCTCTTCACCATGATCATAAAAAATTTCACTCGATGGCCCACACGGGCCGGTATCACCCATTTGCCAAAAGTTATCTTTAGCGCCACAACGAGAGATACGATTTTTAGGAAAACCAATTTCATTTACCCAAATAGCTTCAGCTTCATCATCTTCTTCAAAGACACTGACCCAAAGTTTTTCCTTAGGCAGGCCAAGCTCTACTGTTAAAAATTCCCAGGCATATTGAATAGCTTCACGTTTGAAATAATCACCAAACGAGAAATTGCCCAGCATCTCAAAAAAAGTATGGTGGCGCGCGGTATAGCCGACATTTTCAAGATCGTTATGCTTGCCACCAGCACGCACACAACGCTGACAACTGACTGCACGTGTGTATGGGCGCTTTTCTACACCACTAAACACATCCTTAAACGGCACCATTCCAGCATTTACAAATAACAAGGTTTTGTCATTATGCGGAATAAGTGACGAGCTCTTTTCAACGGTATGGCCTTTTGAGGCGTAAAAATCTAAGAATTTTTGTCTAATTTGTGCAGTTTTCATGCGCGTAAAACATTGTATAAAAAGGCTTTATTATACTGATTAACTCACTACTTAGACGATAAGCGAGGTATCGCCAGCTCCTTGTCGGATAATTTCAACCTGTCCAGAAGTTAGGTTAATTACCGTGGTTGGCTGTGGCGGACAATAGCCATCATCAACAATCACATCGACTAATTTTTCAACCGCATCACGCACGTCATCAATATCGTAAAATTCACATCCGGGCAATATCAGTGACACACTCATCAATGGCTCATCAAGTGAGGCTAGCAAGGCTTGCACCACACCGTGTTCAGAAATACGCAGCCCAATGGTTTTTTTCTTATCATGCAACAGACGCTTAGGCACATCTCGTGTACCTTCCAGGATAAATGTATAAGGACCAGGTAAAATTTTCTTTAGTAGGCGAAAGGCATTATTATCTAATTTGGCGTACTCACCAATATGCGCCAAATCACGCATCATCAAGGTGAAATCATGGCGCTTCGAGAGTTGTCTAATTTGACGAATGCGCTCCAATCCAGCTTTATTACCCAAAGCTGTGCCAAGTGCATAGCCTGAATCTGTTGGATAAACAATAACACCACCAGATTTAAGCTCGCTCACCACTTGATCAATTAAGCGTTGCTGAGGGTTTTGTGGGTGAATTTTCAATAGTTTCATTACTACCAATTTCTCCATATTGTAGTTTCTGGATTGGGCATTTCTAGTAGTTTTCCAATCACCACACGTTGGTTTGGCCAGCCATGATAATCAGAACCCTGAGAAGATAATAAATTAAACTCCTTTGCCCATTGGCCCACTAACGTTATTTCATCAGCACTACTAGATCCTGTAACTACTTCAACACCATCTAATCCCGCGCCAGCCAAATGGCTCAATAGTCGTTTAACTTTTGTATTGGTCATATGATAACGCAACGGGTGCGCTAAAACAGCTTGACCGCCTGCCGCATGTATCCAAGAAATTACCTCATCATACTCAGCCCACTTGCCACCCACGCCGCCGGGTTTTTTACCGGTTAAAAAACGCTTAAACACGCTACGCATATCTTTGCACACACCTTCTTGAACCAACATTTGAGCAAAATGTGTTCGAGTAATCATGTCGGTTTTAGCGATAGCCTGAGTTTTTTCCATGGCATTAAACACACCGGCACCACCCAAACCTCGCGCTATCTTCTCGGCGCGAACTCGTCGAAATTCTTGATGCCGCTTAAGCCCATCTTGGAGTGTTGCATTATTAATATCAACCCCCAAACCCACGATATGAACCGTCATATTACTCCACATGGCTGACACCTCAACACCATGGATTAGTCTTAAACCGACCTTATCTGCCTGTTGTTGCGCCTCGATCAATCCATCAGTCGTATCGTGGTCAGTTAGTGCAAATATATCACACTCCTGCGCTTTGGCTAAATTGACCACTTCAGTGGGTGATAGAACACCGTCAGAATAATAAGAATGGTTATGCAAATCAATAATCATTATTTATATACATTTTTACGATGTTTGACTTTAACGATAATAATCATTAATTTATTTTCAATAATCTCATACAACACTCGATAATCTCCCGCCCTTAATCGATAATAAGGTGACAAATCCCCTACTAATTTCTTTCCCAAATATGGATTTTCAACGAGTTTGGTTTTTATTGCAATTAATATTTTTGCACGCCAATTGTGATCAATTTTCTTTAGATCCTTAACAACCTTATCATCGATCAATAACTTATACATTTAATGCTTTTTCTAATTCCTCGACGCTAATTAAGTTTCTAGAACTATCTTGAGAGCGGCTCTGCACTTCATAATAATCAACCATATCATCTAAATAATTTTCCAAAGCTTCTTTTACAAAAAAGCTTTTAGGGCGCTTAGTAGCGTCTGCTAATCCATCTAATTTAGATTGCATTTCCTCATTAAGTCTGACAGACAACATATTTAACTCCTAATTTATTTTGTATTATATGTATGACAAGTATAACACTCTTAATAGAGCCAGATAACAAGATTTCGGAAAAGTCTTCAAAAAGCAAAAAAAAAAAACGATTTTAAGTTTATAATGAGCCACTATGAAAAAATGGTACTTACTCAAAACCAAACCTCAACAAGAGGCGATTGCTACACTTAATCTAACTAATCAAGGCTTTGAAGTGTTTCTCCCAAAAGCCGTAATTAAAAACAAAACCCAAGCGCTATTTCCAGGGTATTTATTCATTGAACTTGATGATAAAGCCCAGAATTGGGCGTCGATTCGCTCTACCAAAGGGGTAGCCAACTTTGTTAGATTCGGCTTAAGTTTTGCCAAAGTGCCTAATCAAATCATTAATCTGATTAGAATCCAACAACAGCAAACCATTGAAAAATTGATTAACATTTGCTCACATCAAAAAGGTGATGCGATTGAAATTCAAAGTGGCGCTTTTAAAGGTCAACAGGCTATTTTTCAAAACTATAGTGCCCAAGATCGAATTATTGTACTGCTTAAACTTATTGGTCAACAACAAGCGATAAGTCTAAAAGAAAAAGAAGTTGTTGCAGTCTAGACCACTAGCAACCATACAAAGTTTATAATTCCACCAAATCTTAACAATAAATAAATCTTATGTGTGGAATCGTTGGCGGTATTTGCAATAATAACATCACACCCATCCTTGTCGATGGATTAAAAAAACTTGAATATCGCGGTTATGATTCTGCTGGCGTAGCGGTTTTGTCAAAAGACAATCAGCTCAATCGCGCCAGAGCGGTCGGTAAAGTGGTTAATCTTGAAAATAACATCAAAGAAAAATCCACGCCACTAGACGGCACGATTGGTATCGCTCATACTCGTTGGGCGACGCATGGTGAACCCTCTTCTTGCAACGCACACCCACATATTTGCAATCACAGCGTTAGCGTGGTGCATAACGGTATTATTGAGAACTTTCTTGAATTAAAAACCGAACAGCAAACACAAGGTTACAGATTCACTTCAGATACTGATACTGAAGTAATCGCCCACGCCATTCACCAAGCTTTAGAAACTAGCAACACCTTGCTTGAAGCCACACAAAAAGCAATTACTACTTTTGAAGGGGCTTATGGTGTTGGTGTTATCTCACCCAAAGACCCAGGTCGTATCATTGCTGCGCGCAGTGGCTCACCTTTAGTGATTGGTGTAAGCGATAAAGGTAATTTTATTGCTTCTGATCAAATGGCATTGCTAGATATCACCAAAGATTTTATCTTTTTAGAAGAAGGTGATATTGCCGATATTACTCTCAATAAGGTCACTATTTATGACAAAGATGGCAAACAAGTAGAACGAGCAATTAAAACCTCAAATCTTAAATCTGGTCAAACCTCTAAGCGTGGCTACGACCACTACATGCTTAAAGAAATCTTTGAGCAACCACAAGCCATTCGTGATACGTTAGAATCTCGTGTCACCAAAGATACAGTGTTATCATCCGCTTTTGGTCACAAGGCGGCAGAGATCTTTAAAAACACCAAACACATTCAAATTATTGCCTGCGGCACTAGTTATAATGCTGGCTTAGTGGCTAAATATTGGCTAGAAGACATTGCCAAAATCCCCACTCACATTGAAGTGGCGAGTGAGTATCGCTATCGCAATCCAATTATTCTAGACAATACACTGTTTATTACCATCTCTCAAAGTGGTGAAACAGCGGACACATTAGAAGCGCTAAAAGCCGTTAAAAAACGCAGTAAAGATAAAAATATTCATACACTGACAATCTGTAACTCAGCTGAGTCAAGTTTGACTCGAGAGTCAGAACTAACCTTTTTAACTCACGCCGGCCCTGAAATTGGCGTAGCCTCTACCAAAGCTTTCACCACTCAGCTAGTATCTCTCGCACTACTCTCAGTAGCAGTTGGCAGATGCCACAAGCAAGTCTCTAAACAGCAAGAGGCTAAAATTGTTGACGGGCTAAATCGCCTACCTGGATTGATTGCAAAAACACTTGAACAAGAAGATCAAATTAAACAACTTGCCAAAACCTTTAAAAATAAATTTAATGCGCTGTTTTTAGGGCGTGGTACTATGCATGCGATTGCTATGGAAGGCGCACTTAAACTTAAAGAAATCTCATACATCCATGCTGAGGCCTACCCCGCAGGTGAACTTAAACACGGGCCAATTGCTCTAATTGATAAAGACACACCTGTTATTGCTATTGCACCAAACGATCAATTGCTTGACAAGCTTAAATCCAACCTTCAAGAGGTTAAGTCACGCGGCTCTGAGATGATTGTCTTTGAAGACGAAGCTGCACAAGTAGCGCCAATGAAAGGCATGACTATCGTGCCCACGACAACAGATTTGGGCCGTATCACCGCACCCATTATTTTCACCATCCCGCTACAATTACTCAGCTACCACGTGGCCCTTATCAAAGGCACCGATGTAGATCAGCCGCGTAATTTGGCAAAATCAGTGACGGTTGAATAGATTATAAAACTAACTGATAAATTGCTTTATTTGGTGCATGCGTTCATGCAACACTGTCACAATACCAATATCACCACTATTTAGATATTTCCAATAGACATAATGTTTTTCGTATTGAAAATAAAAACCATCAATGCCAAAATCCGCAGGTATTGGATGAGATATAACTAAATTATTGCCAATATTGTTAAAAGATTCAAACAAACCGTTGATGTAGGCCTTGGCTTGTTTTTCTCCCCAATTTCTTACTGTGTATCGATATATTTCATCTATTTTTAACGAAGCAGAATTTTGTACGTTAATCATACAATTTGCTTAACTGTTTCTGCTAAATATATCTTCAACACTTAATACTGAATAAGAAGAATCTGGGGTAGAGAAGGCTAACGTCAATTCTGCCTTCAACCTTTCAAAAGCTTCTTTTTCAAATCGATTTTTATCATTACGAATCAGGCTACGTACATATTCGCTTATATTTTCATAAGAACCGTTTTTGTCAACATTATTTGCAACAAAATCACTTAACTCACCACTTAGTCTGACTGTCATTGTAGTTTGAGACACATTAACCTCTAATCATTACTTTGTATTCATTATAATTAATATTAAATACAAAGTCAATATTCTAAGCCTTTAAAAGGAGTTAAATCAAGCCCTCTGATTTAGCGAAAGCGTTAGTGGCTTCAACAAAACCTTTAACATTGCCACAGTCGTATCTAATACCTTCAAATTTATAAGCAATGACTTTACCTTGCTTGGCCAATGTCATCAGCGCATCAGTAATTTGAATTTCACCATTTTTATCTTGTTTAGTGTTTTCAAGCACATTAAATATTTGTGGCGTTAAGATGTATCTACCGATAATGGCAAGATTGGTTGGCGCTTCTTCTGGACTTGGCTTCTCAACCATAGAGCTAACCTGATAAGCATTAGTAGAACCTTTCAACAATTTGCCGTCAATCACGCCATATTTATCAACTTCAGTCATAGGTACTTCTTCAATAGCCACAATACAACAATCGGGATGCTGCACATAAAGAGCGGCCATTTGCTTAAGTATCGAATCGCCATTACTTGTACATAGGTCATCCGGTAAGATAACCGCAAATGGCTCATCACCAATCAGTGGCTTGCCCGTATAGATCGCATGACCAAGACCAAGCATTTCTTGCTGCTCAATATAGCTGAAATCGCATTGTTCAGAAGCGTAGTTCACCTCATCAAGCAACGCCTCTTTAGCTGTACCTTTGATGCTAGTTTCAATATCAGTATGTGGTTCGAAGTGATTTTTAATGGCTTGCTTATATTTGCTAGTCACCATAGCCATGGTTGTCATGCCAGCACTCATGGCTTCTTCTACACCATATTGAATGAGTGGCTTGGTAAGAATTGGCAGCATTTCTTTTGGGATGGCTTTAGTGACAGGTAAAAAACGCGTACCGTAGCCTGCCACAGGAAACAAGCACTTATTAATTTTGATGAATGATTCAAGGTTAAACATTGATTTCATTAGACTTTCCTTTGATAGTTATATCGCAATGGTTTAGTTTTTCAAACTTTCTTTAAGAATAAGCTTGCCATCTTCAACCCCAGGCTGATCATAAGTGTTAATTTGCAAAAATTGGCCAATGGTGGACACCATAAGCTGATAACTGAACATCAACTTAGCGATATTATATTCATCCACAGTGCGAATGGTTACCACATCACATGGAATGTCTTTTTGCGCTTCTACCGATTTAATCGTGGCATCCGCTTGTTTATTAAGCAACTCATTAAAACTCAAACCATTGACATAATCCAAGCCCAAATTTGTAAATTTATCATCGTCATCCGTAGGAATTGTGGCGTTATCTTTGAGGTCGCCCACCTTGATAAAGGTGACTGTTTTGTCACGCACACCATCCATAATTAGCTGCAAAAAACTGTGCTGATCAACCGGACCAACTAACGCTACTGGTGTCAGCGCTTGACGCGTATCATTAATATTTTTCTTGCCCAAGGATTCTGCCCAAAGCTGCACATACCACTTGTTAAAACTCTCAAGTGTTGATGAATAAGAAAACACCGCATTAATATTAAAACGCGACTTATTTTCAACCAAAAATCGCGCTTTTCTAATAATAGGCTTGTAATAAGCGCCTTGCTCAAAAAAGCTATCTGATACACGCTTACAGCCATTAAGAAGATTGTCAATATCCACACCCACCATCGCCAAAGGCACCAAGCCCACCGCACTAAACACCGAAAAACGCCCACCAACATTTTCAGGCAAATCAAAGGCTTTAATATTGTTATCGTTAGCAAACTGAGTTAATTTACTTTTAGTTTCTGAAACAATAGTACAGTTGCTACTATTAATTTCAACCAATGAATTAAGGTATTTAAATAAACTAATGGTTTCGATAGTATCGCCAGATTTGGAAATAACCACAAATTGGGCATCCTTTAGATCAACTTTTTTTAAGCATTGTTTGATTTTAAGTGGATCAATAGTTTCTAGAAATAACAGGTCTTTCGTGTAATTACTAGAAGGCAATAAAAACTCATAAATAGCTCTTGCGCCCAAGCTAGAGCCGCCAATGCCCAAAACAACAATATGTTTTTTATTAATGCTTTTGGCGTAATCTTTAATTTCAGCTGTATCTTGATAGGGCAAATTGTAATAGCCAATGCCTTTACGCTCAGCTATTAGCCGCTCAAAAATCTCTGTATTGGATTTTATTTGATAGAAATTTTTGTTGTATTCCATGCTAATATTAAATGTACCAGATTGAGTTGATTATACTGAATGTTTAATTTTAAATAGGTTTTCGTTTAACATGGTGCCTATAGTAGTTTAAGAAAAAATTTACCATGGTTTATAACAATATTGACTTTAATAATAAAACAATCTTAATCACCGGTGGCGCCGGATTTATTGGCAGCAATCTAGCCTTTTATTTTCAAGACAACTATCCCAATTCACAGGTAGTGGTATTTGATTGTTTTAGAAGTGAGGCCACTTTTGCTAATGGCAACCTGCAAAGCTTTGGTCATTACAAAAATCTTATTGGATTCACTGGCGATGTGGTGTGTGGCAATATTAACAGTAAAGCCGATTTGGCATTATTAAATGATTATAAGTTTGATTATATGTTCCATCAGGCAGCAATTTCAGACACGCGTGTATACGATCAAGAAATTGTAATGCAAACCAATGTTAATTCGTTTTATGATTTTCTTAACAAAGCTAGAGATGATGATGCAGTAATGGTATATGCAAGCTCTGCAGCTACTTATGGCAGCCTACCTTCACCACAAACTGTCGGCAAAGAAAATCCTGAAAACCCTTATGGCTTTAGTAAATATATGATGGATCAAATTGCGTATCGCTATAGTCGTGAAAACCCAAATATGACAATTGTGGGTTTAAAATTCTTTAACGTATACGGCCCGCGCGAATACTACAAGGCAAAAACTTCCTCAATGGTGATTCAGCTTGGGCACCAAATTTTAGATGGCAAAGCACCAACTTTATTTGAAGGCTCTGATCAGATTTTGCGTGATTTTATCAACATCGAAGATGTCGTTCAAGCAAACATTAAAGCCTGTAACCCTAAAGAAAACGGCACTTATAACGTTGGCACTAGCAATCCAAGAAGCTTTCAAGACATTGCTGATATTTTACAAACTGAACTTAACACAGATTTAGGTACTGAATACATTCCCAACCCATATGATGGCTATCAAATGCATACCCAAGCTGATATTAGTACTTCACAAACTAACTTAGGCTTTGAGCCTGTTGTGAGCTTAGAAGAAGGCATTAAAGCCTATATTGCTGATATTAAACGCCTGCACGGTACTGATATTTCATAAAATACTTACTTTGATCGCCTTATAAAAGCAGAGTTAGTTACCGCGCCTAAATACCAAACAACTAAGATACTCGCTGATCTACATACCTCTAAAGATCCTGCACTGATCACTAAGCATTGCACTGCTTCAGATTATTTAATTAATGCTAATGATTACGAGCTAACAAAAAGGTGTATAGAAATTCTTGAAGGTGTTGCTCATGGTGAAACCTCAATTCTTGAAAAGCAACTGTACTCACAAGAAGAAGCTGAGAAAAAAATGGAAAAATGACTCAAGTAATTTGGACTGAACCTGCCCTATCAGAACTTACAGGGAGTATTGGTTGATTAGCCTGCATTGTTATATTTTTACCAATGTGTTACAATTCAACAAAAGACAACATAGGGTAATAAAATGACAACAACCATTGGAATACGAGATTTAGCCAGAAGTGCTGACATATTAAAGAATTTTGATTATCTGCGCATCGAGGATAAGAAGACTCATGAACGTAAAGGGCTTGTCGTATCAAGCGAATACGCTGATCAAATAGAAAAAATTTTAACAAAAATCATCGCTAAAAAGAAAAAAGAAAAGGTTAATAAAATAATGCAGCTTGCTGGCACGGTAAAAATTCATTCGAGATTTAACGATTTAACTTCAAGAGAAATACGCGAAAAAATTGCACACGAAAAATATGGCGAATAAATGAAAATATTTTTAGACACTAATATTGTTCTTGATTTTTTGAACGCCGATAGAGTTAAGCATAAAATTAGCGTACGACTCATTGAAACACTTGTAAGTAACAACTATCAAATTATTATTAGTGAAGATATGCTGAGCACCATTTTTTATCTTTCAAAAAATAAACAACAAACACTGAGTAATTTAAACGTTATTCAACAGGAGTGGTATATTTCAGTTTTTGGTGAAGAGGTTATTAAAAATGCAATCGATTTATCGATCACGAACAACCTTGATCTAGAAGATACCTTGCAATGTCTATGCGCCAAACAAAATAACTGTGATGCATTAATCACCAGTGATAAATATTTTTACGATTGCGGAATTAAAATACAAACTGCGGATGAGTTCTTAAATGCTTAATTTACAAAACAAAACACCCAAACTATTAGTCATTGGCGATTTGATGATTGATCATTATTTATGGGGATCGTGCGAACGAATTTCTCCTGAAGCACCTGTGCAGGTTGTTAATGTTAAAAGCGAAAGTGCAGTGCTTGGTGG
>JACKQG010000242.1_pt1 | contig 80534 bp, 74 predicted proteins | sample 8237621 | NCBI WGS metagenome assembly JACKQG01 (sample SAMN15677084, study PRJNA649215) | marine metagenome | biome: marine; feature: Black Sea; material: saline water; isolation source: suspended particulate matter (SPM) from the Black Sea western gyre | collected 2013-06-09/2013-06-10 | depth...
TATTCAGTATATCATATTGATAATATACATCAATGTTATTATTCAGCAAACCCTAGGTATGAAAGAAAAAACATATATTGTATCCCACCAGTTCGCCTCCATGCGATAAAATATCAAACATATCAGATAGGCGGCATAATACAAAAATGCTCTGTCACGGAGAGTAAGATAAATATAGATATTGAAAACAGCCAATATCCCCAGAAATCCCCATAACAAACCAAAATAAAAATGTTCCTTCAATCGAAGTTCCCGCAGTAAGTCGGGTTCCCATATTTTAGGCACAAATTGCAGCGTTATTGCGCTTGTAACACGCAAATAAAAAGTCTTAGTCTGATGAGGAGCAAACTCCAGTTCAAAAACAAACAAATCCCAACGCGGTTTCTGCGAAATGACCATAGAAAAAAGCTCTTTATTCTGAAAACGATACTGATCATCCGTAAATTGATGTAATTGTATTTGATCGTATACTGCATAATTTTCCAGGGCAACTGTGTGTGAATATGATTCCGGATTTTTTATTTGAAACCGAAACCAGAATGCCGATTGAGTGAAGCCAAAATTCGGGCGGTGGGTGGGACTTATTTTGAATTGAGAACTGAATTCCGGTGCGCGCACATCTTCAATGGTCAGATCACCGGAAGGGTCTTCCAAAATTTCCATCTCCAGCAGCAAAGGGGAATGGTTCCCTTTTTCTAAAATCAATGGAGAGGCACAAAATGCAATAGGGATAAAAAAGAAATAGCATAAAAAAACAATGTAAATTGATTTTGCAAATAACGAAGCGGGAACTAAGTCAAATGGAGGCTCTGATTCGGAACGATTGTCTGAAATAATGGGGTTTATTTGCCGAAATTTCATGACGATCACTGAACGAAAGCTAAGATTTTTCTGTGCTCTTTACCCAATTCAACGCAACCAGTTGAGTGTGGAGGCGAATTAGAATTGTTGCACCATTTCGTTACTAAAGCTTGAATTTGGTGTATGGAGTTTCTATTGTCTGAATTATTACAACTTAGCACTTTTTTTGAATAAAGTCTATTTCCTTGTAGCCACTGTTTTGCTCAATAAGCGGGCTGGCAACCGCTTTCATCCAGAATGGCTCAGCAGACTTTAGCTTCATAATCGAGCTGCAACAAGAGCGGAATCTAAAACGAATACCTGATCTTACTGGAGGGAAAATGGGACTGCTTTATCAGCATCATGGATCGGAAACAGGTCTTATATTTATAATGTGAAAAGAAAATAAAAGATTCAAAGGCCTGATATTCATATAAACAGATTTTTGTGCATGGAGGGGTGTTTTTTCCATGCTTTCCTTATTAATAGATGACCCTAATTTAAACATCTAAGACTGACAGGAAATTTCCTACAACCCATGTGCCGGCAAACAGGAGTTGAGACAAGACACCGACAGAGGAACCACCTGCTCAAAAACCACGTACCGGCATATCCGGAGAACGCTGAAGCCAGTTCCACTCCGGATAAACCGCTGATCCCTCAATTAAATGCAAGGTGAAGGCATGCCGTGTGCGGGTGGAGCGGTTTGCATAACTCATGTGGGGCAGCAGGCCGTGAAGCAACACCAGTGTCCCGGCTTTCACTTCCAGTGGAACTAGTTTTGCAGTTTCCCAGGGTGTTTCATCAAAGACTTCAATTCGGGTTCCATCCCCACTTTTATTACGATAGAATCGCGATTTTAAACGGTTTTTGTGTCCCCCAGGAATAGCCCAGAGACAACCGTTTTCCTGTGTTGCATCTTCCATGGCAAACCAAAATCCTTTAACGCTCAGAGGTTCGGTGTATAGAAAAGTGGAATCTTGATGACAACTGACTTCACCACCAATATGCGGTTGTTTGAAAATGAACATGGACTGCAAAATTTTCGGATCTGCAAATCCTATCTCTTTGGCAATTTCTGCTAATTCCGGAGTTCTGGAAAATTCCTCAAAAACAGGATCCAGATCGTGCATAGCATGGCCGATTTTATTTATTGATTTGGATTTTGCCTGACGCAACTCTCCTTTTTCAGTAAAGGCATCTTCCTCAAAAAAACAACTGATTTTATCTCCGGACTCCATGAAATAACGGTCTGAGTGCCGGGTTTGTTCATTTGTAGTAAAAATAGAAACCGTTTCCGGAGGCTTGAAGGCTTCTACAATTTCCATGGCACGATTTCTCAATGCTTCACATGCATACTGCGAAACAAAGTCCTTCAGCACCAAAAAACCATCCTGTTCAAATAATTCAATTTCTTCTTGACTTAAAAGCATAGTTTCCTTGATTTTGCCTATGATATTGGTGTATTATGATAAGCACGTTCTCGCCAGTCGAGGGATGCGTCAATCTTGATTTGTGAGAAGCACAAACTGCTTAATAATTAACTCTCAACCATTGTGGCATATGTTGTGGGAAGGACTCAAGTTGATGGGTATAGGCATGGCAACTGTCATGCTTTTTCTGTTGTTGATGATTGCCTGCATTGGGTGGGTGAAACACCTGACCCGCAATTACACCCTGCTCCAGCAGCAAGCACTCAAGTCACTGCGAAAATCCAGTACAAACTCCACTCAACCTCTGCCTATTTCTGCTGTACCAGTAGAAGTTTTTGCGGCAGCAATTTCAAAATTTGAATCCGATAATAGCATCACGAAAACTTAAAATCCACAGCATCAGCTGACAACCGTTACTTAGAAAGAAAAATATCATGGCCAAGAAACGCATTGAATTTATGGACACATCCTTCCGGGATGGGTTTCAATCCGTCTTTGGTGCACGAGTTGCTACTAAAGATTTTCTGCCTCCACTACAGGCAGCAATGGAGGCTGGAACAACTTATTTTGAGGCCGGAGGCGGTGCACGTTTTCAGAGTTTGTTTTTTTATTGTAACGAGTCTGCCTTTGACATGATGGACACCTTCCGCAAAACGGTTGGTGCTGAAGCAAATTTGCAAACACTTGCACGCGGTATCAATGTAGTTGCTCTCAGTCAACAACCGCGGGACATGATTGATTTGCATGCAAAAATGTTCAAAAAACACGGTATTACCACCATCCGGAACTTTGATGCATTGAATGATTTACGAAATCTCAAATATTCCGGTGAACGTATCACAGCTCATGGTCTGCATCACCAGATTGTGATTGCCATGATGGATTTGCCTCCAGGTTGTGAAGGTGCACATGACGTTGAATATTACCTGAAAACTCTTCGTAATATTCTGGATTCAGATGTACCTTTTAACTCGATTTGTTTCAAAGACGCCAGTGGAACAGCCAACCCCCGTAAAGTTTTCGAAACTATCAAAGGTGCCCGGAAAATGGTTCCGGAAGGTACAATTCTACACCTGCATACTCACGACACAGCAGGTGCTGCTGTCAGTCAGTACATGGGTGCAATTGAAGGCGGAATTGACAGGATTGATTTAGCAATGAGTCCGGTCAGTGGAGGAACAGGACAGCCTGATATCCTTACCATGTGGCATGCACTCAAAGGTACGGATTATACACTGGATATTGATCCGGATAAAATCATCAGAGCAGAAGAAGTTTTTGCTGACAGTTTTGAGGATTACTTTTTTCCTCCCGAATCCAGGATGGTCTCGCCCTTGATTCCTTTTTCGCCAATGCCAGGAGGTGCGTTGACTGCCAATACGATGATGATGCGTGATACCGGAACATTGCACCTTTTTCCTGAAGTCATCAAAGAAATGTCGGAAGTTGTACGACTTGGAGGCTTCGGTGCCTCGGTCACCCCTGTTTCTCAGTTCTATTTTCAGCAAGCCTATCTCAACGTCACACAAGGCAAGTGGAAAAAAATCAATCCATCTTATGGTAATATGGTGCTCGGTTATTTCGGCCGGACTCCGGTGGAGGCTGATCCTGAAATTGTCAAGCTGGCTTCAGAACAATTAGAAAAACCGGTTTTCAAAGAAGATCCACTTGATATTCTGGAACCTGGAATTCCGCAAGCGACCGAGGTGCTCAAGAAACATAACCTGCCTGAAACCGAAGAGAACCTGTTCATCGCCTCAAGCTGTGAAGCAAAAGGCATTGATTATCTGCTTGGTAAAGGAAAACTTTCGATCCGGAAAAAATCGAATGAAGAAAAAAAAGAAGCTCCTCCTCAATCAAAATCTACGCCGGCTTCTTCAATTGGACCAAAGGATTACACTATTACAGTCGATGGACGAAGCTATCAAGTTCAGGTCAGTGCCGGTGGTGCACATGCACCTGTGGTATCAAGTAACTCTACTGAACCAGTTCCCGTTGCTCAAACAGCAACCGGAAATGATATCCCCGCTCCGACACCCGGAAATATTGTGAGCGTCGCTGTTGCTGTTGGCGACAGCATTTCCAAGGACCAGACGTTGTTGGTGATGGAAGCGATGAAAATGGAATCAGAAGTCAAATCTCCACAAGCCGGAACGGTTCTGGCTGTTTTTGTTAAGATTGGGGATACTGTTCAAACCGGAGATGCTCTGTTCTCGCTGGGTGAATAAATAAATGTCCAAGCTTGCTCAAATCATAAGTATCATTTTATTTTTTGGCTTTTCATCAATTGGATTTTCCCAATCCACTGATGAACAGATAAAAATCGTGATGCCTACAGATGCACGAGTGATTCGAGTTGATGCAAAAATAGATCAATGGGTTTATGCTGGGGATATTCTGGCAGTGCTCAAAGACTCGAAAGGTGCAAAATTCAAGTTCCGTGCTGGTATTTCGGGACAGCTGGTTTTTTGGAGACTGCAGAACCTCAGGCATTATGGTGCCGGTGAGACAGTTGGCATCCTGCAGGTTGCACCGGTAATTACTGAAAAAATCACGAATGGTGATGCGGTAGTTGCCTTACCTGCTTTTGATAAAATGCTGCTTAACCTTTTCAATTCCACCGGACTCGCAGGACTGATTCGCGGACAGGGTTTGGATTGGACCGAAGGACTGGGGCGCTTAATTATGATAGGCGTAGGATTAGGCTTGCTCTACCTGGGAATCCGTAGACAATTCGAACCGCTGCTGCTGGTTCCGATTGGTTTTGGTGCAGTACTCTCAAATATTCCACTGGCTGGACTTTCGGAACCTGGAGGACTTTTATATTATGTTTATGAAGTTGGAATCACCACAGGAATATTCCCCTTGATAATTTTCATGGGTGTTGGTGCAATGACCGACTTCGGACCAATGCTGGCCAATCCCAAAACTGCACTGCTGGGTGGTGCAGCACAATTTGGCATTTTCGGTACCTTACTGGGTGCATTAGCCTTGAACGGAATTCCCGGCATTGATTTTTCACTCAGAGATGCCGCATCTATCGGCATCATTGGGGGTGCAGACGGGCCAACTGCAATTTTTCTTGCCAGCCAGCTTTCTCCCCGTTTGCTGGGCTCCATTGCGATTGCGGCCTATTCATATATGGCAATGGTTCCAATTATTCAGCCCCCAATCATGCGCTTACTGACTTCAAAACAGGAGCGTGAAATTGAGATGACTCAGTTGCGGTACGTTTCAACGCGGGAAAAAATTATTTTTCCCCTAGTCGCGCTCAGTCTGTGTGCATTACTGTTGCCTTCTGCAGCACCGCTGATAGGTATGTTTATGTTTGGAAATTTAGCCAAGGAATGCGGAGTGATACATCGTCTTTCGGATACCATTCAGAAGTCACTGATAAATACTGTAACAATATTTCTTGGGCTGAGTATCGGTAGCAAACTGGCTGCAGGTGAATTTCTCAACCTGGAAACTGTTGGAATTCTTGTTTTGGGAATCATCGCTTTTTCAGTGGGTACGGCAACCGGAGTGCTGATGGCAAAACTCATGAACAAGCTTTCTGCCTCTCCGATCAATCCTCTGATTGGAGCTGCGGGCGTTTCTGCGGTTCCAATGGCAGCACGGGTTGTAAATCAAGTTGGACTTGAGGCCAACTCGCAAAACCACCTGCTGATGCATGCCATGGGTCCCAATGTATCAGGTGTAATCGGCTCTGCAGTCGCGGCAGGTGTATTGTTGGCCATGCTGTAAGTTCTACTGCCAAACCATTTTATGGCCCAGCATTTTATTGCTTAAATACCCTGACGTTCTACGAATTCAGGATAAGCATGCAGACCGAATTCACTCACATCCATTCCGTTATATTCGTCTTCTTCCGAAACTCTGATGCCTACAGAATATTTAAGTACTGACCAGACAAGCAGGCTGCTGAAAAAAGTAAACACCCCAATTACAACAATACCTTTGATTTGCGAATAAAGCACAACTTCTGGATTGAATACTCCTACCGCCAATGTCCCCCAAATTCCATTCACCAGGTGTACAGATAAAGCACCAACAGGATCATCAATCTTGAGCCTATCAAACACTGGTACTGCAAACACAACCAGTAAGCCTCCGATTCCTCCAATCAAAACTGCCAGTGACATACTTGGATAATCCGGTCCAGCCGTAATGGCTACCAGACCAGAAAGTGCTCCATTGAGAATCATTGTCAAATCTACTTTCTTATAGAGAAGCTGAGTCAAAACCATTGCTGCTAAAGCTCCGGCACAGGCCGCAATATTTGTGTTGGCAATTACTGCAGAAATAGCATCAATATCTGACTTTGAGCCTAAGGCCAACTGAGAGCCGCCGTTGAAACCAAACCAGCCAAACCATAAAATAAATGTTCCTAAAGTTGCCAGCGGTAAGTTAGATCCGGGAATTGGATGCATGTTTCCTTTCGAGTCATACTTACCTTTTCTGGCACCCAGCAACAAGACTCCTGCCAGTGCGGCCCAGCCGCCTACAGAATGTACAATAGTTGAACCTGCAAAATCACTGAATCCGTCAATTATTCCACCCAAACTTGTACCACCCCATGTCCAGTGTCCCTGGATCGGATAAATAACTGCAGTCAAGAACAATGTGAATCCCATGAAGGGCCAGAACTTTATCCGCTCTGCAACTGTTCCGGACACGATCGAAGCTGCAGTTGCTACAAAAACAACCTGAAAAAAGAAGTCTGACTGCAAACTGTGTCCATCTGCAGAGGTTCCGTTAAGCAAAAATCCGTCGCCAAAAAAGTCGTTTCCACTTCCATACATCAAATTGTAGCCGACAAAATAATAAGCCACGCAGGCCAGCGCATAAAGGCAAATATTTTTTGTGAGAATTGCTGTTGTATTTTTGGTACGCACTAACCCTGTTTCCAGCATCGCAAAACCTGCGGCCATCCACATAACTAAGCAACCACTAATTAATAACCAAAAACTATCAAGCACATATTTCATTTCGACTGAAAATTCCATTTCATCTCCTGTTTATAGGTTTACAAAAACTGTTGTGATTTTTTAAAGTGCCGCATTTCCCGTTTGCCCTGTACGGATTCGGATGATTTGAGCAACATCATAAACAAATATTTTACCGTCACCAATTTTTCCAGTTTTTGCTTTCTGTTCTATAATTTCAAGTACTGCAGAAACTTTATCCTCGGCAACCACAATTTCAATTTTAGTTTTTGGAATGAAATCCACCTCATATTCTGCACCACGATATAATTCAGTATGACCTTTTTGATGCCCAAATCCTTTCACCTCTGAAACTGTCATACCGACATTTCCAATCTCTGCCAGTCCTTCCTTGACCTCATCCAGCTTAAAAGGTTTGATAATCGCTTCTATTTTCTTCATATCTTTCCTTAATTAATAATTAATTCATTTATTTTGTAACTTGCCAAACCTTTTCACAGAGGGTACCAGGTTTTATCTCTCAGCACATTTATCTTATACCTATATGATATATATGATTTATTCTAAATATAAGCGCATATTACTTTTTTAGTTTCATAAATAAATATGATTAAATATATGCCATTGTTAATTAATATGCTTAAATTTTAATCATTGATGATGTGCAAACAAATTATGTGATAGTCATTATTAGCAAATATATTAATCAATTTTGCTTTATGCAACAATATATTGGTAAGGCCACTTTGCCACTTGACAAATATTGATTAAGATGTAAAACTAATTCCTGTTTAAGCTGACAATTATCAGCAATCTTAATTTATCCCTCTAAGCTGTTTAACTACTAAACACTAAAGAGTAATCACGAGGCTGATGAAACTGAACACACTAATCAACAAGTAGCCACCAGTTGTTGGGTTATAACAAGCAGTTAATAAAAATTGAGCCAGCAACCAAACATTCTCATTACATTACAGTTGGAGAAACACCTTGTCTGAGCAAAACCCTGTTTTTATTCCAGGACCGACCAATATTCCTGAGGAAATACGCAAGGCCTGTGACATAGGCACAATGGATCACCGTTCCGCAAAGTTTTCGGAAATTATCAATCCTGCACTTGCCGGATTGAAAAAAATTTTAAAAACGGAAACCGCCGAAGTTGTTGTTTTTCCATCATCCGGAACCGGAGCTTGGGAAGCCGCCATCAGCAACACCCTTTCCGCAGGAGATAAAGTTCTGGCCGCAGAACAAGGAATGTTTTCGCAAAAGTGGATTGAGATGTGTCGGCGGCACAATCTCGAAATGCAGGTGTTTGAAGTGGAATGGGGAGAATCATGTCCGGTTTCGGCTTATGCGGAAGCACTTAAAGCGGATACCGGACACCAAATAAAAGCCGTTCTCGTAACACACAACGAAACCGCCACCGGAGTTTTGAGCGATGTTTCTGCTGTGCGTAAAGCACTCGATGCGGCAAATCATCCGGCCTTGCTTTTGGTGGACGGTGTGAGTTCGATTGCTTCTATAGATTTCAAGCTGGACGAATGGGGAGTTGACATTGCGGTTGCCGGATCGCAAAAAGGTTTTATGTTACCTGCCGGATTGTCGATTGTCGGCATCAGTCAAAAAGCAATTTCTGCTATGGAAACAGCAACTTTGCCTCGTTTTTATTTTGATTTGCGTGAAATGATGAAGCACCTTTCTTCCGGAGGTTATCCTTACACACCGATTGTTGGGATGCTCAACGGCTTGAAAAAATCAACCGAAATGTTGTTGGCGGAAGGTCTGGAAAATGTTTTTGCGCGCCATCACCGTTTGGCGGAAGGTGTGCGCAAAGCCGTGAAAGCTTGGGGCTTGGAAATGTGTGCGCTGCGCGAAGAAATTTTTTCTGATACGGTAACGGCAATTTTGGTTCCGGATGGTTTTGACGGCACGGAATTAGTCAATCACGCCGCCAATAAATACGGAGTTTCCTTCGGCGGAGGTTTGGGGAGGGTTGCCGGAAAAGTTTTTCGTATAGGTCATTTGGGCAGTCTTACTGATGTGATGGCTTTGTCCGGAATTGCTGCAGCGGAAATGGCAATGGTCGATTTAGGTTTTCCGATTAAGCTCGGTTCAGGAGTTTCTGCGGCGCAAGAATATTACCGTAATTCTGCAAAATAAAAGGAGATTTAAAATGTACATTCCAACATTCGATGATGTGAAAACAGCACAAAAACGCATTGCGCCTTATATTCATAAAACTCCGGTTTTGACCAGTACTTTTATGAATGAATTAAGTGGGGCAGAATTGTTTTTCAAATGCGAAAATTTCCAAAAAGCCGGAGTTTTCAAAGTTCGGGGTGCAACGAATGCAGTTTTTGGTTTGAGTGAGGAATTGGCAGTCAAAGGTGTGGCCACTCATTCTTCCGGGAATCATGCTTTGTCGTTGGCTTATGCCGCAGGTCGCAGGGGAATTCCGGTTACGGTCGTCATGCCCCACACCGCTCCGGAAGCAAAAAAATCGGCGGTGCGCGGGTACGGCGGGAGCATTGTTGAGTGCGAACCCAGCACTTCATCGCGTGAAGAAACTTTTGCCAAAGTTGTCGCTGAGTCCGGTGCGGATTTTGTGCATCCGTACAATGACCCGCGTGTAATTTCTGGGCAAGCAACTTGTTCGCTGGAATTGTTGGAACAAGCCGAAAATTTGGATGCAGTGATTGCGCCGATTGGTGGTGGCGGAATGGTTTCCGGAACTTGTTTGGCATTGTCAAATGTTGCTCCGGAAACCAAAATTTATGCGGCAGAACCGAAAAATGCCGATGATGCTTACCGCTCCTTCAAAGCCGGAAAAATCATTGCCGATGATGCTCCGGTAACAGTAGCCGACGGCCTGAAAGTGCCGCTCAAAGATTTGACATGGCATTTTGTTTCAAACCATGTTGAAGATATTCTGCTGGCCACTGAGCAGGAAATCATTGATGCCATGAAGTTGATTTGGCAAAGGATGAAAATCGTCATGGAACCGTCAAGTGCGGTGCCGCTTGCGACCATCCTGAAAAACAAAAACACCTTCGCCGGAAAGCGGGTTGGTGTGATTATTACCGGAGGCAATGTTGATTTGGACAAATTGCCCTGGAACAACTCAAATTAGGAGAGCTAAATGAATACAATATCTAGCACCGGACTTTCCGGTTACGAAAATTTAGAAGTCGGTTATGATGTTCCGGCAATGCCCGGAATGAATGAGGCGGATATTCAAACACCATGTCTGATGATTGACCTCGACGCGCTGGAGCGCAACATTAAAACCATGGCCGGATTTGCCAAAGAGATGGGAGTACGCCATCGCATACACGGCAAAATGCACAAGTCGGTTGACATCGCGAAACTGCAAAGAGACATGGGCGATTCTTGCGGAGTTTGCTGTCAAAAAGTCTCAGAAGCGGAAGTTTTTGCGCGAGGCGGAATCACTGATGTTTTGGTTTCAAACCAAGTACGCGATGCTGTGAAAATCGACCGTTTAGCACGTATTCCAAAACTGGGCGCACGAACCATTGTTTGCGTTGATGATCTTGAAAATGTCACTGATCTTTCTGCTGCCGCCGTCAAACACGGGACAACACTCGAATGTTTGGTCGAAATTGATTGCGGTGCAGGGCGTTGTGGAGTTGCGGCAGGTCAGCCGGTTGTCGAGATTGCCAAAGCGATTGAAGCCGCACCGAACTTAAAGTTCTCCGGAATTCAGGCCTATCAGGGTGCAATGCAACACATGAAAAGCTACAACGACCGCAAAGCCAAAATCGAGATCGCTGTTGAAATGGTTTCGCGTTCGGTGGAAATGCTGCAAGCCGAAGGACTGGAATGCGACATTGTCGGCGGTGCCGGAACCGGAAGTTATTATTTTGAAGGTACATCGGGAGTCTATAACGAATTGCAATGCGGTTCCTACGCCTTCATGGATGCCGATTATCAAACCATTGAAGATGAAAACGGAAAACCGATTTCCGAGTTTGAAAACTCAATGTTCATTTTAACTTCGGTGATGAGCCACTCCAAAGCCGACAAAGCCATTTGCGATGCGGGCTTGAAAGCACAATCTGTGGACAGCGGTTTGCCTTATGTTTTTGGGCGCAAAGATGTGGAGTATATCAAATGTTCGGACGAACACGGAGTGATTTCCGATCCAAACGGTGCGCTGAAAATCAACGAAAAGTTAAAATTAGTTCCGGGCCATTGCGACCCGACTGCTAATGTTCACGATTGGTATGTCGGTGTACGCGGCGGAAAAGTTGAAGCTCTGTGGCCGGTTTCGGCTCGCGGCAAGGCGTATTAAATATTAACAAAAAATAATCATGATTATCGTTCCAGAAAAAGCCATTCCAAATTTAATCGACCGTACAACTTCCTTCAAAGCAGTCGAAGCTGTTTTTGCCGCAATGTCAAACGGCGATGCCTATAATTTTCCGGTCATCCGTGAAGACATTGGTTACGTCGATGCGCTTTACGGTTTCAAATCTGGCTTTGATAAAGCTGGTTTAACACTTGGTTTGAAGTCCGGAGGGTACTGGCCAGGTAATGCAGAAAAAGGTCTCACCAATCACCAATCCAGCATATTCCTTTTTGATGCTGATACTGGCCAAGTGAAAGCGTTGGTTGGCGGGAATTATCTGACGGCCATACGTACGGCGGCTTCTTCAGCTATTTCCATCAAACACCTGGCTCGTGAAGACTCCAAAGTTTTGGGCATGATCGGTGCGGGGCATCAATCGGCATTTCAGTTACGGGCGGCAGTCGAGCAACGCAATTTTGAACGCATTGTCGGCTGGAACCTCCATCCGGAAAGGCTGTCTCGTTTGGAAGAAGTTTCTGCAGAAATCGGTTTGCCGTTTGAGGCTGTAAGCTTGGAGGAATTAGGAAAAGCGTCTGATGTTATTATTTCCATTACATCCAGTTTTGCACCAATCTTAAAAGCAACTCAAGTCAAAGCCGGCACCCACCTCGCTTGTATGGGAACCGACACCAAAGGCAAACAGGAAGTCGAAGCTGAACTGGTCACTAATGCTACTGTTTTCACCGATGAAATTGCACAAGCAATCTCCATAGGAGAATGCCAGCACGCTTTTACCAACGGCAGTTTGAAGGCAGAGGATATTTCGGAAATCGGCCCCGTCATTTCCGGAAAACATTCCGGCAGAACAACAACAAACGAAATCACTCTTTTTGACGGAACCGGAGTCGGCCTTCAAGATTTGGCTGTAGCAACTGTTGCTGTCGAGTTGGCCTTAGAATCAGGAGTTGCTATTGAAGTCGAAAACTAATAATCTGTATTATTTTATTGATCCTTTTATTCATTTCATTTAATCTTAAGCAATTGAAAATGTACAATTAATTAGGAGGCTTATGAACAACATAAATATTTCCGGAAAGATGCATCCGGGATTTGAGATAATTCTGACAGAGGAAGCACAGGAATTTTTAATCAAACTGCATCAAAGATTCAACAATACCCGCAAAGCTCTATTAGGGCGCCGCTCAGAAATTCATCAAAAAATTCTTGCAGGTGAAAATCCTATATTTTTACCTGAAACCGCATCTGTCCGTAAAGGAAACTGGCAAGTAGCACCCATTCCTGATGACCTGCAGGACCGCCGCTGTGAAATTACAGGACCCGCAGAAGCAAAGATGATGATCAACGCACTCAATTCCGGTGCAAAAATTTTCATGGTCGATTTAGAAGATTCGATTACACCCAACTGGTTCAATCAAATCCAGGGACAGGCAAATTTATCGGCTGCCTACGAACGCACGCTTGAATTTAACAGTCCGGAAGGCAAGGAATATCGACTAAATTCAGGAGAGCTGGCAACATTAATTGTCCGTCCACGTGGCTGGCATCTGGAAGAAAAGCATATCCTGATTGATGGTGAGGTTGCTTCAGGTTCACTGGTGGATGCCGGACTTTATCTGTTCCACAATATCAAACGAACCCTGAACAAAGGTACCGGTCCGTATTTTTATCTGCCGAAACTGGAAAACCATTTGGAAGCCCGTTTGTGGGATGAGGTTTTTGCCTTTGCAGAACAGGAGTTGGGTGTAACACATGGCACCATCAAGGTGACTGTGCTGCTGGAAACTATTTTGGCTTCTTTTGAAATTGATGAAATTCTGTATGAGTTGCGTGAACACATGGCTGGAATCAATGCCGGACGTTGGGATTATATGTTTAGTGCAATCAAAAAATTTCGGCATGTACCGGAATTCCTCTGGCCGGACCGTGCACAAGTCACGATGACTGCACCAATGATGAGGGCCTATACTGAATTGCTGGTACAGACTTGTCATAAACGTGGTGCACATGCGATTGGAGGAATGGCTGCTTTTATTCCCAGCCGCCGTGACGCGGAAGTAAACCGCGTTGCGCTGGCCAAAGTTAAAGAGGATAAGGAACGCGAAGCACAAGATGGTTTTGACGGCTCATGGGTCGCACACCCTGACCTGGTTCCGGTTTGTACTGATGTTTTCAGCAAGGCTTTTGAAGACGGCAGAGTAAATCAAAAGCACCGCTTGCGTGAGGATGTTCAAGTAACACCGGAGATGCTGCTGGATTTTAAAATACCGGGAGGAAAAATAACTGAATCCGGTTTGCGCAACAATATCAGTGTGGGAATCCAATACATTTCTGCCTGGTTAAAAGGTACAGGTGCAGTAGCTATTTTCAATTTGATGGAAGACGCGGCAACAGCTGAAATAGCCAGATCACAGGTTTGGCAATGGATTCAACATCCTGAAGGAAAATTGGATGACGGTCGTAATATCACGGTTGAGATGGTGCAAAAGCTGATTCCTGAGGAACTCGCAAAAATCCGGGAAACTTATGATGATGCATATGATGAAGAAAAGATGAATCAGGCCCGAGACTTGTTTGTCTCATTGGTTATCGAAGAGGATTTTGAGGAGTTCCTTACTGTTAGGGCCTATGATCAGTTGGACTGACTTTTCTACTGCAGACGTTGAGGAACTTCCTCATCATTAGTCTGCTGCCAGTTTTGCCAAAGCATCCGGATACTGACACCGGTTTTCGGATGTTCCCAGGCAGGATTGAGCTCAAGTAGCGGTAACAAAACAAAACTGCGCTTTTCCAGTTCCGGATGTGGAATTCTCAAATTATCCTTGTCAATAATTTCATCTGCATAAGCTAAAATATCAATATCAATTGTCCGCGAACCCCACCGCTCGTTACGGACTCGTCCAAGTTTGTTTTCAATCTTCTGACATTTATTCAGTAGCTCAAATGGAGAAAGCATAGTCAAACCACAAAGCACAAGATTGAGATATTTTGGCTGTGGCATCTTCAAAAGCGGCTCACTTTCAAAAATTGAAGAAACTCGAAACTGCTGCAATGGTAGCGACTTTAATTCAGCACAGGCCTGCTTCAGTAAGTCCAGACGATTTCCTAAGTTGCTCCCCAGACCTAAATGCACTAAAATAGCTTCTGTCATTATCCGTTTTTAAGTTTGAATTATTGTTAGCATGAGCTTAGCACAGTTGCTGCTAGAGTCGCAAACAGAAGCCCGACCAGTTAAGTCAAAATGATACGTATCATCGCAGGAGAATACAGAGGACTAAAATTAAAAGTCCCTACAGGTCAAGATGTACGGCCCACTTCAGATCGGGTGCGTGAAGCACTTTTTAATCTGCTTACTCCACTGTTAAATTGGGAAAAGATGACTGTACTAGATCTTTATGCCGGTAGCGGTGCCCTGGGTTTGGAAGCCCTAAGCCGGGGTGCACTAAAAGCAGTCTTTGTAGAATCTTCACGAAAGCAAATGAAAATTATAAGGCAGAATATTGAACTGCTTTCCCTGAAGCAAACAAAATTTGAGTTAGTTCAGGACCGTGCCGGAAAATGGATTACTCTTTTTGCAGATCCGCAAAATCCGGCTTTAGTTTTTCTTGATCCACCATTTTCAAGTAACGAGTACAAACTTTTGCTGGAAAAATTGTCACTGCTGCCTACAATCAGGTCTGGCTCTCTGATTACTGTAGAATCAACTCAAACCCGTGAAATTTTGTTTCCGAATAATTTAGAACTTATAAAACACCGCCGATACGGTTCTATCACGCTTGATATTTTACGCAAAGGCTGATTCGGCTTGAACACAATAATCTTGCCTTGATGGCACCACTAGCCTAATCTTAAACTGAACCACAAATGTTTTTATATAAATTTTACTGTTTTAGGGCATGAGTTTTTTTGCAAAAATTGATCGGGAGACACTGCCTCAACATGTTGCCATCATCATGGACGGTAACGGACGCTGGGCTACTCAACGCCGAATGCCAAGACTTCAGGGCCACCGCAATGCAGTCAAAGCAGTACGATCCTGTGTCGAAGCTTCAGCAGAGTTGGGTTTAAAAATCCTGACCCTCTATGCATTTTCTACAGAAAACTGGCAGCGCCCAAAAAAAGAAGTTTCTGCACTGATGAATCTATTTTTTGAGTTTTTGGAAAAGGAACTGCAGACGATGTTGAAAAACAACGTGAGGTTTCAACTGATAGGAGATCGAGACGGATTACCGGATTTTCTACAAAAACGCTTGAGCCACGCTCTTGAATCCACTGCAGGCAATACAGGTCTGTTGCTGAATTTGGCAATTAATTACGGAGGTCGGGATGAAATGGTACGTGCAGTCCGTACTATTGCAGAAGCAGTTAAGGAAGGAGATTTACTTCCGGAAAATGTTGATGAAGCCTTGATTTCTGCTAACACCTATACGGCAGGACAACCTGATCCGGATTTAATCATCCGTACCAGTGGTGAGCTTCGTCTTTCAAACTTTTTGATTTGGCAGGCAGCCTATGCTGAATTTTATTTTACAGAAGTTTTGTGGCCAGATTTTACTAAAGAAAATCTGTATGAGGCTCTGGTGGAATTCCAACAAAGAAAACGCCGCATGGGACGAACAACAGATTCAGGTGTATATGTTGAAACAGTCATGGATGCTCCACTCAAAGTTTCCAGCATCAATAAAGAATTCACTTCCGGAGCCACTGCCTGAGATTAATTTATGAGTGAGACCAAGCCCCCTTCTGATTTATCCGCAAGAGTCAAAACCGGGATTCCACTGGCTGCAGGAATTATACTGTTGCTCTTTACGCCAACTTATATTATTGGTCTGATTGTGCTTGTTGTGGCTTTCATTGGAGCACAGGAACTTACCGGGATGCTGTCTGCTAAAAGTGGCAAAGCTGAAACAGTGACTCTCCCGGAGTGGTTGTTACCAGGAACTGCTGTACTGATGGGGCTGGGAGCACTGGCCGGTGAAACCGGACTTCACGGGGCCTTGCTGCTCAGTGCTCTGGGCTGGATATTTTATGAACTGGTTTTCACACCAAAAAGTGAACTATCCAAACTGTCCACACTGGGTTTCGGTATGTTTGGTATGGTCTGGGCGGTCTGGAGTGTTTTACACATTACACTGATTAAAACACTTCCGGATGGAACTGCTTTACTGTTCTATCTTTTACTCGTAATCAGTTTCAGCGACATCTTTGCTTATTTTGGCGGAAAACGTTTTGGTAAATCTTTGCTTGCTCCGAACATTAGTCCAAAAAAAACCTGGGAAGGCAGTTTTTTTGGAATAGTGGGAGGAGGTCTAGTTGGTGCGGTTTTTGGCGAGCTGACAATGTCAATGTTCTGGCTTTATGGTTTTGTCCTGGCCATGCTGCTGGCAGTTGTTGGACAACTTGGTGATTTAGTTGAGTCAAAAATAAAACGGCTCTGTGATGTCAAAGATTCTGGAACACTATTGCCCGGACATGGCGGCATCCTTGACAGGATTGACGGACACATGCTTGCTGCACCGGTCTTTTATTATTTGCTGCAACTCGGATGAAATCCTCTGAAAGCACTTCAAACTGTCAGCTAACTCCAGCCTCAGTTCCTGCCAAAATAACGGTCCTTGGAGCAACCGGTTCGATTGGTCTCAATACACTCGAAATAGTTCGGCAGTTTCCGCAAAAATTTCAAATTGAAGCCTTATCCTGCCGCAATTCTATTGAGATCTTGGTTGAACAGATCAAAGAATTTAAACCTCGGCTGGCATGTGTAGACAACAGCAAGCAGGCACGTGAGCTGCGTGATGCTTTTCATAACGACGGCTCCGGATCGGAAACTGAGTTTGTCTGGGGTGTTGAAGGATTAATGCAGATTTCCAGTGCTCCTGAGGTAGATTTGGTTGTGGCTGGAATTGTTGGTGCTGCAGGACTAAAGCCCACATTTTCTGCAGTCGAAGCCGGAAAAACGGTGGCTGTAGCAAACAAAGAACCGCTGGTAATGGCTGGAGAGTTATTTGTACAGACAGCCAAAAAAACTGGCGCAAAGATCTTGCCAACTGACAGCGAACACAACGCTATTTTCCAAGCACTGCACAACGAACCTGTTGAACGTGTGGCCCGCTTAATTCTGACTGCTTCCGGAGGCCCCTTCAGGGATCGCTCTCTGGCGGAATTTGAACAAATTACACTTGCTGAAGCACTGGACCACCCAAACTGGGAAATGGGACAAAAAATAAGCATTGATTCTGCCACAATGATGAACAAGGGTCTGGAAATTATTGAGGCACACTGGCTATTTAATGCACCGGTTGAAAATATTGATGTGGTGCTGCATCGTGAAAGTATAATCCATTCCATGGTTGAGTTTGTGGACGGATCTTTTTTGGCACAAATGGGATTACCTGATATGAAGGTTCCAATCGCCTATTGTCTTGGCTGGCCAGAACGTCTGCCTATGAAAATTCCCCGCCTGGATCCACTCTCAATGAATACACTCCATTTTGAAAAAATTGATCCGCAACGATACCCGTGCCTTAACCCTGCCATCGAAGCAGCCAAGCAGGGAGGAGCAGCACCAGCTGTTTTGAACGGCGCCAATGAAACGGTTGTGAGCGCCTTTTTGAGTGAAGAAATCCGTTTTGTAGAGATTGCTAAAATTATTACTGCTGTAATGCAAAGCCTGAAAGAGGCGACAATGCAAGCAGATCTGCCTGATTATCTCAGGGAAATCTGCACACTTGAAGATGCAGAACAAGCTGATCAATGGGGACAGGAACAAGCCGGCAATATGCTGGAACAGATTAACTAGTTGCATTTAAATCATAGGAATAATTGAGTTCATCTAATTTAGTATTAACTGTCTTGAAAGAGACTTATACCATTCATAAGCTTGAGCGTAACACTACCTTGCCGGAAGTGTTGACTGAGTGTGAATTTTACAGTCTGAGCAAAACACAGCAAGAATTATCTCTGGTTTGTTCAGAACAAATTTTTATTCAAAGTGAAAACAGCAGCTCAGACTGGAAATGTCTGAAAGTAGCAGGACCGCTCGACTTTAATCTGACTGGTATACTTGCTGGACTTTCTGATACACTGGCAAAAGCAAAGATCAGTATCTTTGCCATTTCTACATTTAACACAGATTACATTTTGATTCAAAAACAAGACCTGGAAGCTGCTCAAACTGCACTTATCAGTCAAGGATATCAGTTTAAATAAACGTAACCATTCTTTTTTTAGCTTATAATGACTACCATTTTATCATTCCTAGCAGTGCTTGGAATTCTGATTTTCATCCATGAACTCGGTCACTATCTCGCCGCCCGCCATGTAGGAGTACGCGTAGAGGCTTTCTCAATCGGCTTTCCGCCAACAGCATGGGGAAAGCAGATTGGAGAAACTGAATACCGTATTTCGTGGGTTCCTCTGGGAGGTTATGTCAAATTATTTGGACAGAATGTTAGCGATGAAAATCCGGATGACCCCACAAATTATGCGGCAAAATCAATATTTCAACGGCTTTATATTCTTGTTGCAGGACCGCTGATGAATCTATTGTTTGCCTTAATCATTATGCCACTGGTTTTTTGGATTGGGATGGATGTTCCTGCTTATTTAAATGAGGTTCCACGCATTCAAAATATCCTAAGCGGAGGCTATGCTCAAAAATTAGGAGTCCTTCCCAATGATGAAATTATAGCGGTGAATGCTAACCCTGTTAAAAACTGGGAAGAACTGCATAGTACGATGGGGCAAATTTCACCTGCTGACAGTTTCAGCCTGGAAGTTTATCGAGGTGGTAATTCAGTGGCTCTTGAAGGCTCTGCTCATGAAATGCTCCGAGCCGGATCAATGGGTTGGTCACCTTTTATGGCACCGGTTGTTGGAGGATTTACCAAACTATCTCCTGCACAACAAGCCGGAATCCGAGTAGGTGATCTAGTTTCTGCTATCAATAACAGTGCAATTCAGGACTGGAGTGAGATCTCACCGGCAATTCAAACTATCATGAATAGTAAGCTTGATTCTGCAAATAATTCAGAAACAAACATTGCTGTTGAATTACAGAGAAATGGTGAGCTTCTATTAGTAGAAGTTGTTCCCTATTTGGAAGAAAATTCACAACGCTGGCTTTTGGGCATGAGCATGTCAAAGATTACGCGCTCACACTCCTTTACTGAATCAGTTAAATTGGGAACCTTCCGCTTGTGGTTTCTGAGCAAAGCTACCTTTGGGTTTCTGGCTCAAATGTTCCAGGGAGAAGGATCGATGGATGATCTTGGCGGTCCGGTCAAAATCGGGATGGTGATTGGTGATGCTGTACGCAGTGGCTTGGCTGACCTGCTGTTTTTGATGTCATTCATCAGCCTTCAACTTGGTATCTTCAATTTACTGCCGATTCCTGCTTTGGACGGAGGGCATATCTTTATGTTGTTGATAGAAAAAATAAACGGTGCTCCTCTAAGTGTGGCTTTACGCGAAAGATCTCAGATGCTTGGTTTTTCTGTCCTAATCTCTTTGATGATTTTTGTTACATGGAACGATTTAGTGAGCTTGCTCTGAATGTACCTCCATTTTTACTTGACAAGTTTTTAACTTTACTATAAATTTCACTAACGATCATTTTCATATTGAAAGATGACTGGCAACCGCAGATTATGAAAGGCTATGGAAGTGGATACTGCGGTAAGTATAATCCACTTTCATAAAGACAATAAACTACTCTTCATGAGCAACTTGGAGAGATATCTTTTTAACGCAAACAGAGGAGACTAAAATGGCAGAAGAAACAACAGGCGGTGAGCCGCAAGCAGGACCGGGACCGGATGCAGGTCCTCCTCCAGCTGGAGAAGTAAATATAGACGGAAACACACTTTCTTCAGATGGTGAAGGCAACATGAGCTTTGAAGGAGCTGATGGGGCACATGGTGAAATGAGTGCAGACGGATCTGCATCATTTCAAGGACCGGAAGGTTCAGGAATATCTGGAGAAATGAATGCTGATGGTTCAGGATCATGGACTGGTTCGGACGGTACTACTACTTCTTGGGAAGCCGGTGAAGCTCCTCCTAATGACTTGCCCGGAATGGAAGCACTTCCTGATATGGGAGAAATCGCCAACTCCCCTGAAGCAGTAGAAGCTTTTGGCGGCCCTCCTCCGGGAATGATGGATGGCGAACCTGGGATAGGTCCAATGCATGGAGACATGGAAGGAGTGACAGGTGACGTATCTGGCTGCTCGGGTGACATGACTGGTGTAACTGGAGACGTGTCTGATTGTTCTGGCGATATGTCAGGATGCCAGGGTGATATGACTGGCTGCGAAGGCGACATGTCTGGAGTCACAGGTGATGTTTCAGATTGTTCTGGAGACATGACTGGTTGTCAGGGTGACGTATCTGGCTGCTCTGGCGACATGACTGGTTGCGAAGGTGACATGACTGGAGTCACTGGTGACATGGGGCCATACGCTGGTGACATGACTGACGTGACTGGTCCTCCACCAGCTGAAATGATGGGTGCTGAGGGCGACCAAGGAATGGGTGCCATGGATCAAGCATTTGCTGACCCAGGAATGGATCCTGGAATGGCTCCTCCAGGGGATGATCCAATGGGAGCTGCACTTGACGATTCTGCTGCGGCAAGTGATGCCGGTGGTGCAGCTGGAGGCCAAGGTCCAGGACCAGACCCAATGGCTGATATGCCTGACCCAGGGATGGATCCTGGAATGGATAAAGAGCCTGAAGACGACCAGGATGGTGGTGCTATAGGTTAATACCAGTTGAGATCATGTAAGTGGTGCACTAAATTTTTTTTGCACCACTTATTTGACTATTTTATTATCCCAAACAAACCCACAACATGTGTGCCATTTAGAGAGATACACACCTCTTCGTTTTTCTTCAAAAATACTAATCCTAAAACCTTCTTAAAAATAAATCCACTATGTTTGGCAAGAAAAAAAATGAAATTCTTGTTGATCACAGGCTGGCTTATTGCGTCTCTTTGACCACCAGAAGGCATGGAGTATATATAAATCGTGAGGAGGTAGAAAAAAAATTCCCTGAAGACGATCCTCCAAAAACCACTAGAGAATTAAATGCTTTTCTCGCAGAGAGAAAACTTGAAGCAAATCCAATAAATATTTCAACAGATGATTTCAAGGATAAAAATTTCGTATTTCCCTGTGCAGTTCCATTTACGAATGGTCAGTCAATCATAGCATTAAGTGTACTGAAGAAAGACGATGATTTTTTTGTTAAGTTTCTTGACCCGTTAGACCCTCAAGCCAGGCAACAGGAAGTTGGAATAAATGAATTTGAGAAACTTTGGAAAAATATTGTTTTTTCAGTAAATGCACTAAGAGGTACTGAAAGTAAAGAAAGATCTTTTGATTTAGAATGGTTCCTTCCTGAATTATGGAAATGCAGATATATGCTTCTTTGTGCTTTCATAATTTCTATTCTACTGAATATATTATCATTTACTCCTATAATTTTCATACAGATAGCCTTAGATAAAGTTGTAGGATATAAAGCTATTTCTACTTTATATGTACTGACAGCAGGAGTTGTTGTTGCACTAATATTTAATGCAATAATGGGTTTTATTCGCGATTACATTTTCAATTACATAGGAGATATACTTGAGTCCAGAATTGCAACTGATGTCTTTGACAAATTGCTGGGACTACCCTTAATAGAAGTTCAAGGAGAAAACATAACTAAATTTGGGGGCTCAATGCAATCAATTACAGCCTTAAGGAATACTCTGGTCATGAGAGTGTTTAAGGTAGTTTTCGATTTGACTGCTGTACTCGTTTTTGTCCCAGTTATGTTTGCATATAATTTCCTGATGGGAATAATAGTGCTTGGATTTTCTCTGTTGATGGGTTTTAACAAAATCATTTTTAACAATATTGCAGGTAAATCTCCAGAAATACTAAACGAAGTGGAAAGTAGTAAAAACAGTCTGGTTCGCGAAACCCTGCATGGAATGACAATGCTCAAAGAGTTTGAAGAGGAAGAATCGGAGAGGAAAAATTGGCGAAAATCTGCTGCTGCTTCAATTATGTTAAGATCAAAGAAAAATCAGGTAAACAGCGCATCCACCGAGATTAACAGCTTTCTTCAACAAGCAATGACAATTGTAATTATCTTTACTGGAGTACAATTAGTTTTTGCTGAGCAGCTTTCTGCTGGTTCAATCATAGCGATTAATATGGTCGCTGGAAAATTAACCTCTCCTATTATTGCTGCAATCACATTATTTGGTGAAAGAACACAAATATTAAACCTTATCTCTCAAATAGGTGAGATTTGGAATAAGGGAAAAGAACAATTGGGAGCAGGTGTTCACTCAGCCATAAGTGGAAAATATACTTTTGATAAAATTTCAATGAGTTTTGGAGATGTAAAAGCATTAAACAAAATATCTTTTGAGCTAACACCAAAATCCAAAGTTGGAGTAGTGGGTCCTACTGGAGCAGGCAAAAGCACATTGTTAAATATTCTTGCAGGAACATTTCATCCTACAGAAGGTAGAATGGAAATAGATGGAGTAGGAATAAATCAATATGATTTATCATATTACCGTTCGCAGGTTATGCTGTTGGATAAGAAACCCATATTTTTTAAAGGTACAATAGAAGACAATATGTCCCGGGTGACACACAACATTGGTAAAAATGAACTTGCACACATTTTTGCTTTAACAGGATTTGATGAACACCTACAAAAACTGCCTGAAGGTATTCATACAACAATTGATGAAACTGCCAGCCAATTGGCTGGTGGAGCTGCAAGCCTGCTTGCACTTTCAAGGGCTTTGCTTGCAAATCCAAAAGTCTTGCTTTTGGATGAGTTTGCAGATTCACTTGATATTGATACCAGAATTAAATTACAAGATAACTTTTCTACTATCGCCAGTGAAAGAACCGTGGTCGATGCTCAAAATGTAATAAGTCATGAATTAGATTCAATATCGAATTATGATAAAATTATTGTCTTAGATGGAGGTAAAGTAGTTGGACAAGGCAAGCATGAGCAGCTGCTTGTTAGTTGTGAAATTTATAGGCAAATGCTGGAAAAAGAAAAAAAATTGAGTGCAATTGGTGAATCGAAAAATACAGAAACAAAAGAAAATCCTCCTGTGGATCAAGAAAATGCTTAGGTTTGGGAAATAACTAAATGACTGTAGCAACAAACACATTGAAACCCCAATTATTAGTGCTGAAAAAAGGGGAGTATGTCTTTGAAGAAGGAGATGAAGCAATATTTGCTTATGTTCTCACTGAAGGCACAATTGAGATTGTTGCAATTATCAAAGGAGAAGAACTGGTTCTGGGAAAAGTAGAAAAAGGGACTATTTTTGGAGAAATGGCAATAATTGATGGCTTCCCGAGAAGCGCATCAGCACGTGCTGCCACTGCTTGTAAAGTACAAGAAGTTGGTCATAAAGAATTTCTTAATTATATTTCTAAAAAACCGGATGCTGCATTCCAAATAATGGGTAGACTATCTGGTTTTGTCAGGTCTGCTGATAAAAAAGCAAGTGAAAGTTTTTTGCTTCGTAAAACAGGTGTAAGTGAGGAAGAAGAAGATGGAAATAATGATAAGACCGACATCGTTGCTGTACATAATTTTGAAGACACAGAGTCGATTTATGCCAGACCTCCTGCTAAACCTGTCATCGTCACTGCAGTCAGTTTGATCCTATTCATGTTGGTCATGACCCTCTGGGCATCTTTTTCTTTTGTTGATAAAACAGTTTCTGCACGTGGTAAATTCACAAATACTGCACCTAATATTGAAATTCAATCTACTGGTAGTTCAATTATTGAGGAATTAAATTTAGAACGAGGTCAATTCATTACAAAAGGAGAAACAGTTGCAAAACTTGATGGCACTGTTGTAAATGCAAATCTCAAAATTACCAGAGACAAAATATATGCAGTAAAAAATAAAATTTTGCGCCTTGAACTTCAAAAAATATCAATCTTACAAAAATCCTTAAATGAGGAATCTCTGGTTGAACTGGACAGTATTAACAAAGAAATATTAAACAGACACTTTGATGAATTTATGATTACAATGAAAACATTTTCTTCTGATCTTTTACGGTTAGAAACAGAAATTGTTTCAATGTCTGCAGATAAAGATTTAATTCGTGACCAGCTGGATATAAAAATTAAAATTGAAGATGGAAAAAAGAAGTTGTTTGAGAAAAATGTTGGTTCATTAATGGACACATTGAGTTCTACTGATCAAAGAATTTCTGTGAACCGTCAATTATTGTCAACAACTGGAAGTATCAAAAAACTCAAATCAGAAAAAACAGCACTTGATGACCAGAGATCCTCTTATTTGACTGGAGAATTAGCAGGAATCGCAGTAGAACTTTCTTCTTTTAATGATCAATTACTTCAATTAAATGAGGAGTTAATTAAAAATGAATTAGAGAGAAGCAATTTATTTATTAAATCTCCAGTTGAAGGTGTTGTCTTAAATTTGCCTACAATTACGATTGGATCTCTCATAAATAAAGGAGAGCCTATAGTAACATTAGTAAGAGCCGGATTACCCCTTGTTTTAGAGATTGATGTAGATCCAAAAGATGCCAGTGATTTGTATAATGGGAATCCTGTTTCAGTCAAAATTGATGCCCTGCCATTTCAACAGTTTGGAGACCTGGCAGGAACCCTGGTCTATATTTCAGATGATACTGTAGAAGAATCCCTTCAGGGAGAATCCGGTGCTTTTTATCGTGGAAGAGTTCATGTTAAAGATTCTGAAATTATGGGATTGCCTGAAGAATTCGATTTAACACCAGGTATGCTGGCAACTGCAGATTTAAAAGTAGGCAAAAGAAGATTGATTACATATTTTACAAATCCAATTCTAAAATCACTTTCAAGTGCTATGCGTGAACCGGATTAATTAATTTTGCAGTTGATAAAACAGGCCACTGCAGTCCTCTTCAACACCTCGTTTGTCAAGTCAGCCAGACACTCCAATAAGAATAAGCAAAAACAATAATCAGAAAAATTCCTGCCAAATTAAAGAAAAATCCAAATTTTGCCATTGTTTGTACATTCACCACGCCACTGCTCATCGCAATTGCATTTGGCGGAGTAGCGATAGGAAGCATGAAAGCATAACTTGAACAAATTGTGGCAACCATCAAAAAAAGCCGAGTATCCAGCCCATTTCTTTCAGAAACTTCATAGAGTACTGGCAAGAGCATTGAAATCAGTGCTGTGTTGCTTGTTATTTCTGTTGTAAATGTGACCAGTAAAGCAATGATCAGCAGCAGCAGCAAAGGAGGAAGAGTTGTTATGCTTGAAAGCTGTTCAGCCAGTACCTGTGACAGTCCTGTGTGTGAGAAGGAGTATGCAATGGAAAAACCTGCACCAAAGAGGAACATTATTTCAAAGGGAATTTTTTTGGTATCTTCCCAAACCAGCAGGTTGAATGGAGGAACAAACATCAGCAAACCAAAACTGAGTAGAATTGCTTTTTCGTTAAGATTCAAACCGGGATAATAAGGTTCTAGTGGTGAATTGGCAAAGAGGAGCAGTACCAGTGCGCCAAGTGTGTACATCAGTTTTTTTTGATCAAAACTTAAAGCATCCAACGCTTTGACTGAATCCAGTTTTTTGCTTTCAAGTCCAAAGGAGAGAACGAAGGAAACAACAAAAAACATCAACAAGGCCAGTGGTGCCACCATTAATACCCATTGAATGAAGGGTAATGTTTCGATGCCCTTATCTTCTAAAACACCATATAAAATCAGATTGGGCGGTGTTCCAATTGGAGTAGTAATACCTCCAACACTAGCTCCATATGCAATTGCCAGAGCAAAGCGGATTTTTAGAGTAACATCAGTCGTCAAAAAGAAGGCCAGTGGCATCAGCAATAAAGTCGTTGTTGTATTTGATAGACAGGAGCTTAAAACACCGGAAGTGATCGAAAGCGCAAAGATCATTCCTCGGGGTGTTTCAGGAAATATCCGCAGCATTTTTGTGGCAATCACTTTATGCAAACCAGTCTTTTCAACTGCAATCGCCAGCATAAAACCTCCGAGAAACAAAAATATGATTGACTTAGAATAGTTTGGTACGATCTGGTTGACTTCTGCAATATCAAAAGCTGGAAAAAGAATAATCGGCAAGAGAGATGTAACTCCAAAAGGAATTGCTTCGTTACTCCAATAAATCACCATTGCGGCAATCAGACTGAGCAGCATTGCCTGAGTATGAATTAAGATCATACTGCTCAAAACATAGATCAGACCTCCAAATGCCAGTCCGCTCAAAATACCAACCCAGGAGTGTTTATGCTTGATTCCTTTTGTTAAAATACTCATTTTTGTCTTTAAGGAAAATAATTCTACCGCCTCATGCTGAGGCTGATTATTGTTGAAACAAATCAGTAGTTATAATCAATTTTTGTCAATGAAGAATTTGACTCATATTTAACATCGGCAAGAGGACTGCGAGTGCAATAAACCCGACAACGCCGCCCAGGACCAATATCAAGGCAGGTTGCAAAAGAGAGGTCAGGGCTTCCAGCAAGGTATTTACTTCTTCCTGCATTCGGTCTCCCACTTTTTCCAGCAGTTCATCTACTCTTGCAGCTTCTTCGCCAATTGACACTACATGCCGAACGTATTCAGGAAAATAATCAATTCGTGACATTGCAGCAGAAAGAGGAACTCCCTTATCGTTCACATCAATAATCAGTAAATCCAGTTTATTTATAAATACTTTGTTAACTACAACATGTTTTGATATTTCGAGAGTAGTTTTTAAATCAACTCCACTTTTTAATAACGTACTAAGTGTCTGACAGTAGCGGGCAACCATGATTTTTATCCGCAGATTTTTCAGTAACGGGAGTTTCAGTTCAAGTTGGTCGCGCAGTGTACGACCGCGTTTACTGCGCAAAAATGTTATTGTTCCGGAGGCAATTACAAAAAATGCCAGCAACAGCATAAACCAATGATTTACCACAAAATCACTGACATTCATTAAAACCCGTGTTGGCAACGGCAGTGCCGCTTCCTGTTTTTCAAAGATGCGGGTGATTTTTGGTACTATAGTTGTGACCATAAATATTACTACTGCCACTCCAAAAACCATCATGAAAGCGGGATAAATGAGAGCACCCTGGATCTTAGAGTGTAAACGCTCCTGTGCTTCATAATAGTCTGCAAGCCTTCTCATTATTGAACCAAGGTTGCCGGCATTTTCTCCGGAACGAACCATACTTACATACATTGCAGGGAAAACTTCCGGATGCATTTCCATTGCTCCAGCCAGCGATACACCTTCCATCACCCGTCCACGTACTTCTGATAGTATGCTCTGAAAACCGGAATCCTCAGTCTGTGGAATTATTAATTGAAAAGCCTTGTCATAAGGAATGGTGGCATCCAACAATACTTCTAACTGACGGGTAAATTGAGTTAACACCTTACCTGAAACACCTTTATTAAAAGATATTTTGGGCCAGTTTAATTTGCTGCTTTTTACAGCTCCAGCATGTTTTTTTCTGGTAAACCGGCTGGTTCGAATTTCCTTGGGAAAAAGTTCTTTAGAGCGTAAATATTGTCGAACTTCAGATTCAGAAGCAGCATCTTTGGTTCCCTTGTGCAAAGTACCCTCACCATCAAAGGCCTGATAATTATAGATCGGCATTTTTGCTATTGCTTCAAATAAGTTTCCAGTGTTTCTTTTGACGCCTGTAGAGAGTTCATGTCGTTCGGTTCAACACGGACTTTTGAGGATTGTACTTTCCATTTCCATTGATTTTCTTGAGCATCACTCATGATACCCTGCCGGCCTCGTCCGTCCGGCGCAAACTCTGCCTGAGCAAGCACATAACCTTGACCGGTACTTTTTTCACTTGCTTCCAATATTACAGATACATATTCATATTGTGGATTATCTGGTGCACCTGAAAGCTCACTGTTATGAATCTGCCTGGCTGCATTCATGGCCACACGGGCACGCTCCCTGGCGGTTCTTGCTTCCGGAGCAATAATACGAACCAACAAACGTGTCCGTGTTGAACTGCTCTGATCTTCGACCATCAAAACCTGATAGGGTGGAATAGGACTGTTATTATTTGCAGTCCTGACTTTCTGTGCAGACAACTGACTCAACAGCAAAATCAGTAATGCCAGTAAAGAACCAATTGCTAAAAGAGACCAACGTTCCCAACTATGTTTCATAAACGATAAAAACCTGGGCCAGCGAAGCATAAGCGGAGGAAAAAATGGGATGCTCCAGACAACAAGAAAAACTCCGGCAAGTGGTGAAAATAAAGATATTCCCACTCCAAGAGAAATACTTAAAATTGAAAACAGCCAATCCATCACATAACCCTCAATATGTTTAACTTTTGGCTGTTCAGACTCTGCAGCTGAATCTCTAACCACAGTTCCACCACCATCAGCTAATGCTGGAGGTTCCGGAATACTTTCGGTAACAGGCGGCAGTTTCAAGGATTCTTCTTCAATATCTTTGGCTGCCAGATATATTGAATTGCACCAGATATTTGCTGAATATAATGTTGACTCACAACTTGGATTTGGTACCGGTAAATTCTGTAATGCTGTGTGTAGTGGTAGAACCAAACTGTGCATTTTGCTGCAGGAAGAACAACAACTGGAACTATTTATTTTTACTTTTTGCTGCCCATTCTGCTGCAGGTCCAGCAAACGTGATTGGTGTGATTTTTGTTGATATACAAAAGAATTTTCACCAAGTTTGTCCTTGAACAGGGCCATATTCCAGTACAGCATCTGCAAGGTTTGATAGTTGATGGCCTTTTTTGCCAAATCTTCAAAAAGAGAGAAAAACACCTCATTTTCATCAACTTCTTCCCCAGCAGATTTGCTGAGTAAATTCATTTTTTCGTCAAAATCTTTGGCAGTAACCCCAAATGCACGTAAATCTTCGGGAATGGAAACAGTCATGACAAGGCAGGATAATGCAGGTTTACGCTAAACAGTTGACGCTGAGCAGTTCTGTCCGTAAACTAGAGACTGCCGCTTACTTTAATTATACACTAGGAGTTTAATATGGCAATGGACTATCCTCCATTGAAAAGAGTACCGGGGTTTTCTTGGCTTGGTATAAACCTGGGCATCAAGGATGAAACTTTAGATTTTGGAGTTATTGCCTCAGACTGCAAATGTTCTGCTGCAGGTGTATTCACCAAAAACAATTTCCCTGGCGCACCTGTCATAGTGGGACGGGAAAATTTGCAAAACGCTCAGCTACAGGCCATTGTTGTCAACTCCAAAATTGCCAATGTTGCCACAGGAAATGTCGGAATTGAAGATGCAAAAAATATGTGTCGCTGGACCGGAGAAGCCTTAGGAATTGATCCGGAACTTGTTTTGCCTTCCTCAACCGGTGTGATCGGCCGCCGCTTACCTGTTGAACAGATCAGTATAGGCTGTAAGCTCATTCCTGAAAATCTAGGCTCATCTCCGGAATATATTGAAAAATTTGCCAGGGCAATAATGACCACAGACAAACAGCCGAAATGGATTTCTGATTCAATTGGAAAGGCTACTCTGCTTGGAGTTGCCAAGGGTGCCGGAATGATTGAACCAAACATGGCAACCATGCTCAGTTATTTTGTGACAGATGCTCAGCTGAACCCTGAACAACTACAAAAAATTCTTCTACGAGTTGTTGACAAGTCCTTTAACCGCGTTTCAATTGATTCTGACACCTCAACTAGTGATACTGTCATAATTCTGGCAAATGGACTGGCTGGCCCCGTTGATTCAGAAAATTTTGAAAATATATTCTCAAACTGTGCAATACACTTGAGCAAAGAAATTGCACGCGATGGAGAAGGCTCAACTAAGCTGATTGAGCTCAAAGTTACAGGTGCAGAATCTCAGCAAATGGCTTTACAGATTGCAAAATCAGTCATCAATTCACCGCTGGTCAAAACTGCAATCCATGGAGCCGATCCCAACTGGGGGCGTTTTGTAATGGCTGTCGGTAAGGTTTTAGATTATCCTGTCTGCCTTGATGATTTAACAATCCAGTTTGGCAAGGGCAGCCAAAGTCTGACTGTTAATTCTGCCAGCCTCGCTGCTGGTACTGTAAATTTAAACGCCATTTCTCAATTGCTGAACAATAAGGAAGTCTACCTGAAAATCGTGGTTGGTGACGGTGAATACTCAGAAACCGTCTGGGGTTGTGATCTGACTAAGGGCTATATTGAAGAGAACGCATTTTACACTACCTGAATAAGATTGCTGGCATGAGAGCTTAGTTCTCAGGAATAATCAAAATATCATCAAAATTAAAGTAAAATAATTTGCAAACAAGTGAACAAAAGTCCCACGGTAAAAATATAAAAACTGGGATCCTGCTGATAAATCTTGGTACACCTGATGCGCCACGGACACGTGAAGTACGTGCATATTTGAAAGAATTCTTTGCCAGTCGGCGGATTCTGGACATTAACCCTGTCTGGCGTTGGTTCTTGGTAAACTTGCTGATACTACCTTTTCGCCCCAGACTCTCTGCAAAAGCCTATCAACAAATCTGGCTGGAAGATGGTTCTCCGTTTTTAGTCCATAGTCTGCAGTTGAAAAATTCACTGACTGAACAATTTGCTGCAGAAAATATTCCTGTTGAACTGGGAATGCAGTGTGGAAATCCCAGTTTGAAAAGTTCCCTGGAAAGGCTGAGAAGACTTGAATGTAACAATATTATCGTGCTACCACTTTATCCACAGTATGCCTCCAGTACATATGGTTCTGCAATAGAAGAGCTCTACAAAGAAATTATAAATGACTGGAATATACCGTTTCTGCAAATCATTCCTCCTTTTTATTCTGATCCACGTTTTATTACTGCCTGGACAAAAGTGGGTTCAGCTTATCTTGAAAATGAACCGGACCATGTTTTGTTCAGTTTTCATAGTCTTCCGCTACGGCATTTACAGAAGAGTCACAGCAGTAAAACTTTCTGTAAGAATGAAAATGGCTGCTGTCTGGAATTAGTAAATGAGAACCGCAACTGTTATAGTGCTCAATGCTATCAGACAGCAAAATTAATTGCAGAAAATTTGAACTTGGAAGAAAATAAGTGGTCAGTGAGTTTTCAGTCCCGATTAGGACGAACGGAATGGATCAAACCATACACGGAAACACATCTCAGACAGCTTGCAGAACGAGGGGTCAAGAAAGCCTTGGTATTTTGTCCGTCATTTGTGACAGACAATCTGGAAACGCTTGAGGAAATTGGGATTCGGGCAGCGGTACATTTTCGTCAGTACGGAGGAGAAGAGCTTAAACTTGTACCATCTTTGAATAATAACCCGGAATGGGTTGAGGCTCTGAGCTCAATTATCAGGCAAAAATTAGCCTGCTGATTTTACAAGTATTTATTTTTTCCAAAGTAAATATACTTTGGCACTCATGCCTGCCCTCAATTTGTGATCCTTGTTGTCTGCTTTGACAAATATCGGGAAGCGTCCTGTTTCCGGATCTGCGGACCATGAAATTCGTTCTATTGTTCCAGAAAATTTGGTGTTCTGATAACCTGGTGTAGTAAAGACAACTGACTGCCCCTCACTTATATTAGGTAGATCTTCTTCTCCCACCTGTATTCCAATTTCCACCTGAGTGATGTCTATAATTTGAAAAAGAACTGCGCCTGGAGTGATCACTTCTCCCTCTTCAAAAAATTTTGCAGTAATAATTCCTGTAATTTTTGCTTTGATTTGAGTGTCTCCCAGAGTTTCCTCACGAAGTGCAACATCATGTTTAGAACGCTCCACCGCTAAACGAGCATTTTCCACTCCCAACTGAGCACGCTTAACTTCCTGCTCCGTTCGCTTTAAACCAAGTATAACGTTTTTTAGTGCCAATTCTCCTCGATTGTACTGTAACTGCAATGACTCTAATTGTGAACGGGTAGAGGAACCTTGATTAAATAAAGTTTTTTCATCTAACAACCTGCGTTGAATGTCCTTCAAATTTGTTTCCAAATCTTTGACATTATTAACACTGACTGCAATTTGTACTTTTGCCAAATTGAGTTGTACTTCACGATCAGCCACACTATTTTCATTAACTTTGTGCTGCAATCGGGTTAATTCCAGTTGCCGTTTCTGTGTTTCATGATGGAGTGTGAGCAGCAACTGATCTTTGGCAACAGTTTGATTCTCTTTTACATGAATAGCCGTAACTCTTCCGCCAACACTGGCCTGAACTTTCAGGGTTTCTGCTGCCTGAATTATGCCGGAAAGAGAAATTGGATTCTGCACGTAATCTGCAGCTTTTGTTTCCAGTGAAGTTGCTGACGTTGACAAAGGTAAAACTAAAACTAGCGCTAATGAATTACAGAAAATTTTTAGACGAATAAACATATAACTCCTCTTTTAAAAATGTGAAAAATATTATTTTTTAATTCAACTCGTACTGCTCATAAAATCCTCCAGCCAAAGCCAGTAATTCTACTCGGACTTTCTCTTGACGAATCCGGATAAGGATTAGCTGCTGTTGTGCTTCCACCACATCCTGTTGATACTGTGAAATTCGATAGCTGGTACTTTTACCTAACTTGAAGCGCTCAATTTCATTACGTAACTGATCTTGAGAAAGCAGACTCACTGCTGATGCAGTTGTTTGTTCCTTCTCAATCAAACTCAATGTACGTAATAAAGATTGTAAGTTGACATCCAACTGAGATTTACGATCCTCTATCTGCAGAATTAGCTGTTGCTGCTCCAGACGTTTGCGCTGGATGTTTTCACTGGTAGCCTGATCTCCCAATGGAACGTTCCAGGTCAGTGTTGCACTCAAACCATGAAGTTTGCTTTTAGCAAAATCGGCTGTTCCACCAAAAGCACTTTTGCTGTAACCATTTAAGATATAGGACAAGTTCAAGTCCAGGTTAGTCTTTTGTTTGTTAAATTCCTGTTCCAACTGCTGCCGATTTTGCTCCAATGTAGCTTTTGTCAATCCAATTTGGGAATCGTGCTGATAGATTTTTTCCAACAGCTCTGTAACATTCTCCGGAACGACAGACTTAGCTCCCGGCTTATCTACTGGAAAAAGACCAACAGGTAAGTTTTTCAAATTAAGTGCTGCACGAACCTGATCTTCGACGCGCAGAGCGTCTAATCTTGACGAAAGCAGGCCCTGACGATTCCGCATCAATTGAGTTTCAGTAACCCTGACTTCAGTTGAACTCAACATACCTGCCTCAAGTTTTGCCTGATTGTCACGTAATAATTTTTCTGACAAATCTACTGCTTTCTTTTTAACCTCAATAGTTTCTAATATTCCAACTAAATCCCAATATATTGATGCAACTTGCTTAAGCAGAGACAATTCCGTTTGACTGGTATTCAGCCTTCCTCTGGTCAGACCAATTTCCGCCAACCGGACTGGTATTTCGTTAAATTCTGTACCCCAATCCTGAAAAATTGGTATCGAAATGCTGCTGGTTAAGCTAACCGTGTTCAGTACATCTCCAGTAGTTCCAGCAGTAACATCACCACCTAGTTCCGCCTGCGAAAGAGTTGTTGATTTTTTGCTTTTTTCAGAATAAGTCAGGCCATAAGTCAAACCGCTGTCAGTACGCTGACTGTATGCAGAAGAAAAAGATATGCTGTTGGTACTGCTTCCGCAAAGTTCTGCGGGAGAACAACTTGAAGAGGCGGTTAGAGCTGGGGTATTGGAGTAAGCAAAACTCGTTGTAATGCTGGGAGTGTTTCTTTCTTCTGCCGCATTCACGGCACGTTGTGCTGCATCGTTACCAAGTTTTGAGACCTTCAGCAAAATGCTCCTGTCAATTGCCAGCTGCAATACTAGTTTAAGCGGGACTTCCGCCATTTCGCGGCCGTCCACTGTTATCAAGTTAACCTGTTTCAACAGCTGGGCAGTTGCAGTCTGTGCATGAACTGGAGCTGTACCTGCAAAGACAAACAACAATAGAAAAAACATTTGTATTTTTATTAATTTTTTCAAATACATCCTTTGCTGTAAGAGAAATACGAAACTGTTTTGTTTAACATTTCAGTTTCAAGTTAAATCCAGTTTAGCTCAAGTTTAAGCAGAAATCATTTCTGCAGTGTAACGAATTGTATCCACTGAAGCTACTTTACACTTCAGTTTCACACAATCATAAGGAGCGCTTTATTCTGCATTTTTATTGATTTAATTACAAGTTTTATGCTATTTCTAGCATTACTTATTTTGTAAATATAAACCTCAGTGCTGAGTCATAAATGCAAAATTATAGCACATCATATCTTAACAATAGTTTTGCTTCACACATTATGAGTTAAATCATGGCCGACAAAACAACTTTATCTGAAGAAGACTGGCAAGAGCGGTTAACTCCGGAACAATTTGAAATCTGTAGAAAAAAAGGTACTGAAAGACCATTCAGTGGAGATTATGTTGAGACAAAAAACAAAGGCACATACCATTGTTCCTGTTGCGGAAATGAATTATTTAAATCTGAAGAAAAATTTGATTCTGGTTCCGGCTGGCCCAGTTTTTGGGATTCAATAGGTGAAGACAAGGTACGAACACAGGAGGATCATAGTTTGTTCAGGCAGAGGACGGAAGTACTTTGCAGTCAGTGTGACGCACATTTAGGCCACGTTTTTGAGGATGGCCCACTGCCGACAGGTTTACGCTATTGCATAAATTCTGTTTCACTCGTTTTTGAGGAAGACAAGGAATCTTGATCTGGCGCCCTTTTCCTGTCAGAATAAGAAGATCGACTTAACTATTCTAAATTACAATTTGAAGCAAATGAAAATCTGTTCCGATGTGGATGGAGTAATCCTGGATTACATTCAGGGATTTATTGATTTCACAAAAAGAGAAAATATCCCCTACACACACAATCCAGAACTTTATGGTGTCATCCGGAATTTTCCCGACAACTTTCAGGTCAGGGATCAATTTCATGCAGGAGATTCATTGTGCCGTTTAAACTTTATTACCGGCTCACTCGAAACATTGAATTTACTGGCCAGTGTGCATGAATTACATCTCGTTACTGCTTTGGAACCTGAACAGTCTCTAAAACGTGCTGAGAATTTAAAAACTCTTAACTATGACTCTTTACAGTGTGTTGGTGATCAACGCAAAGAACAAATTATAGTCGAAGAGCTTCAGCCGGATGTAATGATTGAAGATCGTCCGGAGTTGATCGAAGCATTTCATCTTGCTGGGCTAAAAGTAATTTTTCCCGACTGGCATCCCTACACAAAAGGAATGGAGCGTTTTGCAACTCCTTTTTCCTGCTGGGAGGAAGTTCCGGATTTGCTCAAACAAGCTGTTCATCCAAATTAATATTATAATTATTTTTCTTCAACTGAAAGTTAGTTCATGTCACATATTTATTCAATATATTTTGCAGGTGATTTGTTTAACCACAAGGATCTGGTCGGCAACCTGCTGCTCTCTGAGGCTATCGAAAAAGAGTCAGCTGGACGCTATGTCTGTGTTGTACCTCAACATCTTGAACAAAGCACCAGTCGTTCTGTTGATATCCGCAACAATGATTTAAGTGAAGTTGTTAAAGCAGACTTAATCCTTGTCAATTTTGATGGTACCGAGCTCGATTCAGGAACAGTAATCGAATTTTTGTTTGCCAAAGCACTCGACATACCCGCTGTTATTTTGCGTTCTGATTTCCGCTCAGCAGGTGACCAGGAACGTGGTGACCCTTGGAATTTGATGTGCTCCGGCTATCCACGCACGCGCACAGTAACTTTGAATGCCATGACCTGGTATCAGGAAGCCTGGAACGAAGGTGGTGGCACCTCTGCTGTGCTTGCACGTTTCTACCAGAAATTATCAAAAACCATCAATGCTGAATTTGAGCTCGTACTCAAAGAAAACTCTCTGATTGACAGTGAACAAATGCTGCAGAATGTCTATGAGTGGGCTTTGCGTTTTCCTGGAAATGGTTTCTCTGATTTGTTTAGTGAAGAAGAACTCAGGACCTTGCTTGAGAATAAAAAAAATAAAAACTCAGTCTAATTTAACTAATAAGTTTTAAATGCAATTTGAGCCTGTCATCGGTTTGGAGATTCATGTCCAGTTGGCAACTGCATCCAAAATATTTTGCAGTTGTTCCACAGAGTTTGGTAAACCTCCAAATTCAAATACTTGTCCGGTTTGTCTGGGGTTACCTGGAGCACTGCCCGTACTGAACCGCAGGGTTCCAGAATTTGCAGCACAACTTGGACTTGCTTTGAACTGTGAAATCCGGTTGGATTCGCAATTTGCACGTAAAAACTATTTCTATCCCGACTTGCCAAAAGCCTATCAGGTTTCGCAATTTGACCGGCCAATTTGTGAAAATGGCTGGCTGGAAATTGAAACAGAATCCAGAGGTAAAAGTCGAATCGGTATCACTCGAATACACATGGAAGAAGATGCAGGAAAACTGGTTCATGCAGAAGGTAGTGATGAAAGTTTGGTTGATTTAAATCGTGCTGGTGTACCTTTACTGGAAATAGTAAGTGAACCGGATGTCCGATCTGCAGAAGAAGCCAAAGCCTACATGGAGAAAATCCATGCAATTGTCACTGCAATCGGTGTTTCTGATGGTGATATGGAAAAGGGGCACTTGCGTTGTGATGCCAATGTTTCATTGCGTCCGCATGGACAAAAAGAATTTGGAACCCGGACAGAAACTAAAAACCTGAATTCTTTTCGCTTTGTGCAACAGGCAGTAGTATACGAAATAGAAAGACAGCGCGAAGAAATTCTGGATGGCAAAACAATTGTACAGGAAACCAGGCTCTGGGACACCGACCGTAAAATCACTTTCAGTATGCGTTCCAAAGAAGAAGCCGATGAATACCGCTATTTTCCTGATCCGGATTTGCCTATAGTAGAGCTTTCTGCAGAACTAGTGGAAACTTTTCGGAAAAATCTTCCGGAACTTCCTGAAGCAAAACAGCAGCGTTTTATGGCAGAACTCGGCTTAAACAATTATGATGCAAAAGTACTTTCTGCAGGACGTGAAATGTCAGAGTATTTTGAAAAAGTACTGACTCATGGTGCAGCACCAAAACTTGCCTGTAACTGGATAATTGGTGATTTGACTCGTGTCATGAATGAATCCGGAAAATCACTCAGTGAAATCGGCCTTCTTCCGGAGCATTTGGCAGACTTGACTAAACTTATTGAAAAAGGTGAGATCAGCAGCAAAATTGCAAAAACCATCTTTGAGGAAATGCTTGTCTCGGCAAAAACTCCTGCACTGATTGTTGAAGAAAAAGGCTTGAAACAAGTTTCAGATGAGGCAGAGCTTGGCAGAATTGTTGATGAACTGCTTGTTGCAAACCAGCAGCAGGTAGAGCAGTATCGGACTGGAAAAACACAATTGCTGGGTTTCTTTGTAGGACAGATGATGAAACAAACTCGAGGAAAAGGTAACCCTGCTGTAATTAACCGGCTGTTGAAGGAGAAACTTGATGTTTAGCCTGAAAAAAACAATTTTATTTTTAGAATGGACATCAATTTTAGGACTGCTGGTCTGTGGACTGTGGGTATTTTTAAAGCTACCAATGGAAACCAGTCAGGGATTTCCACAAAAAATTATGTATCTGCATGTGCCTTCAGTGATTACGACATATCTGGCATTTTTTGTTGTCTTTGTTTACAGCATCGCCTATCTTTGGAAACGAGAGTTGATGTTTGATCAGATGGCAAAAGCCTCTGCAGAGGTTGGTTTGGTTTTTTGTGCACTTGTTCTGGTAACAGGTGCAATCTGGGGACGGCCGACCTGGGGAACCTACTGGGTTTGGGATGCACGCCTGACCACAACTCTGCTCTTGTTTTTAATTTTTATGGGCTACTTCCTGTTACGGATGTCGGTTAATGATCGAGATAAAGAAGCCCGTCTGGCTGCAGTTTTAGGTATTATCGGTTTTTTAGATATTCCCATAATTCACAAATCAGTTGAATGGTGGCGGACCTTGCACCAGCCCTCAACTCTATTTAAGACCGATTCTGGAGAAGCAAAACCGTCGATGCCTCCGGAATTGTTATATCCGCTTCTGGCATCAATATTAATTATGTTGGCTTTTTATCTCTACTTACTGCTCATGCGTTTTGAGGCAGAAAAACGCCAGGATGAACTGAATCAACTACTTGCTGAAACACAGGATTAAATGCTAATAGGTTTAGAATACGTTATAGCTGCATATGTAATTTGGCTCAGCACATTTGTAATTTATATATTATTGACAAAACGGCGGTTGAAAATCGTAAACTCATCCGTAGCTGCATTGCAGGAAAGAAAATCAAAAATTGATGATAACTCTGTAAATGTATAGCCAAAAGCTTCAAAAACTATGAGACATAAAATATCTTCTGCAGATAGAAATTTTTTAGCTGCTTTTGAATCCTGTGAACTTAGTACAGCAAATTTTCACCATCGTGAACACCTTCGTTTAGCTTACATTCTGCTGGTTCAACTTAGCTTAAATGATGCACAAAGCAAATTGAAAAAAGATCTGCTCCAATTCTTAGAATTTAATGGAATTAACAACACAAAATATCACGAAACACTTACCTGGGCCTGGCTCCTCGCTGTCAGGCATTTTATGTGTAAATCCGAGCCAATGCAGGATTCAGAGTTGTTCATGAAGGACAATCAGATTTTGCTGGACAAAGAAATTATGTATACACACTACACCCACAAACTGATAAACTCGGAGCTGGCACGAAAAACTGTGCTTGAAGCAGATCTGGAGCCAATCCCACTTTATGAGTGAAATACAAAATTATTAATAAGAAAACAATGAAAACACGAACAAAATTCGTAATAGGAGGAGCAGTAATTATTGCAGTAATTACTGCATTATCGATCCAGAGTTTACAGGAAATGACGGTTTTCTTTTATACTCCTCAAGAAGTTCTGGCCAGTCCAAATGAGTTTGAAAACAAAACAATCCGCATTGGTGCACTTGTACAAAAGAGCAGTGTAGAATGGGATGCGCAAGCTATTAAACTTTCATTCAACATAACGGAAGACGGCAAAAAATTTATTCCAGTTATCTATGCCGGAGTTAAACCTGATTTGTTCCGTGAAGGACAGGGTGTTGTTGTTGAGGGGAAAATGCAGGGACAACATTTTGAAGCTCGACAATTGCTGGTCAAACACAGTGAAGAATATTCAGTTGAAACTGAACATCAGAAAACAAAAGAAGAATATTACAAATCGATTCAGACAAATTAACCCCAGGAATCGTGGAACATTAGACAGAAGTTAATGACTTCTGAATCTTGTTTCCTCCAACATGTCTCAAGGGACTTGCCGCTCAATATGTCATTACGTCTCCAGGAATTACTGAAAAATTACAAAGAATTAATTGCTTCCGATCCTAACATCCGTAACAGGATGCTGGCAGTAGTCGTCTTATTGTTTTTGCTGCTTGTACTGGTAATGTTCAGTATGCAACAGGGATTTTCAGTACTTGAGCAATCAGGATCGCAGTTGATGATATTTGTGGCAATCAATGTAAATATTGTCCTGCTGGCAATTGTTTTTTACCTGATTGCACGGAATCTACTCAAGCTTTCTTATGAGCGCCGGCGTCATGTTCTTGGTGTTAATTTAAAAACAAAACTCATTACTTCCTTCATTGTCCTCTCTTTACCGGCAATGGGTTTTCACCTTTTTGCCAGTTTCTTCATTGCCACAAACCTGGAGTCCTGGCTCAAAGGTCAACAGGAGTCTATGCTGCACAGTGCCCAAAATGTTTCTGAAGCATACCACAACAATCTCCGCAAAACCATGGAACTCCAAAATATGATCTGGGAAAATCATTTGAAAGAGAATCCTGGAGAATTAGAGATGCTGACTCCACCGAAAAATGTTGGGGCAGACGCGACTCTTTACTCCAAAGATCAGGAGTTGATAAAGCAGTGGATTCAAAATGAGATAACACAACTCTATTGGAAAAACCCTTCATTAAATGACTGGTACCAGATAAAAGCAAAAAACCAAACATGGTTTACTGCAGACTTGGGTGAGCGCTACATTTACCGCCTGATCAGGCCCATTGTACTGGATAACAAAAAATTATATTTAGAGACTTTTTATCCGGCAACACCACATGCTTCAGGAGCAGTTAACGAAATCATTGCCCAGGATCAAAACAGTCAATTTTTTACAGAATCTGAAGATTTGGTGCGCGGCTATTATTTGATCATTTTTCTGTTGATGACTCTCTTTATTATTTTTGTGGCCACCTGGCTGGCTTTCTATCTGGCACGTGGTTTTGTGCAGCCTATCGAAGATCTGGCACTTGCTACGCAACGTGTTTCAGAAGGTGAATTGGGTTATCAGGTAGAGCTGCGTGGGCCTTTAGACAAAGACTTTGCCTTATTGATGCAGTCGTTTAACTCCATGAGCCGAGATCTGCTTGAAAATCAGGTTGCACTGAATAAAACAACCATGCATCTCCAGGAAAGCCATCGGACTCTGGAAAGCCAGATTCGTTTTGTTGAGCTTGTTTTGGAAAACATCACAACTGGTGTCATGTCTTTGGATATGGCTGGAAGAGTCGAAATTTTAAATCACTCTGCGAAACAAATGCTCCAACTGAAAAGCAACTCAGAGGGTAGAAAACACTACCGGGAGGTTCTGGAAAAAGAATCGCTTGAAATGTTTGAGGAAATGGTGGCACAAATTGAGTCTGCAAAAGAACGCTCCATTTCCCGCAACCTGATCGTTCACAAAAAAGAGGGTCCTGTTCAAGTTTCAGCAACTCTTCTGCTCCTGCAAAACAGTGAAGGTAAATCTGCAGGAATGGTCTGTGTTTACAACAACATTACAGAAATACAACGTCTGCAGCGGGCCCGTGCATGGAGAGAAGTAGCACGGCGTATTGCCCATGAAATTAAAAACCCTCTCACTCCAATCCAACTTTCTGCAGAGCGGATCCAGCGAAAATATGCGGGAGAGGTTTCAGATGATGTTGCGCTTCAGCAGTCAACACAGACTATCATCAAAGAAGTTCAACATCTAAAACAGATGGTCAGTGAATTTTCCAACTTTGCAAAAATTCCTGAAACAAATCCTCATTTAAGTGATTTGAACCAAATTGTCAGGGAAGCCCTTTTACTATATCATGAAAACATGCCTGCCAGAATTTCCCTGAATACTGAGTTAAGTGAGTCACTTCCGCAACTTCCATTAGATAGTGACCAAATACGGCGGGTTGTTATCAATTTAGTCGACAATGCTATCAGTTCAATTGAAAAAAAAGGAGCGCTTTCGCGTATTTTCCGTCAGGGAGAAATCATTGTCCGTACCCGTCATGTTCCTGATTTGAACATTATTTTCCTTGATGTCGAGGATAACGGAACCGGAATTTCTCCAGAAATTTCAGACGATCTTTTTGAACCTTATACAACAACCAAAGAGCATGGTACCGGACTTGGACTGACCATCGTCAGTCAAACTATTTCCGATCACAACGGCTTCACCCGTTTCCGCAATTTAGAATCCGGTGGTGTCTGTTTTACAATCGAACTTCCTGTTGCTTGAAAAGAGTAAACCAGCAATGAAAATATTTCAGCAAGTTCTGCAGTTCAAGACCCGCGGCAAAGGGCTGCTGGAAATCACAAACGAAGTCCAGGAGATAATACGAGCCTCTGAAATTACTTCCGGATTATGTAGTTTATTTGTTCGGCACACTTCAGCAAGTCTTGTTATTCAGGAAAATGCCGATCCTGATGTTCAAGAGGATCTCGAATATTTTTTTGGAAAGCTGGTTCCGGAAAACGATTTAGGATATACTCACACCATGGAAGGGCCAGATGACATGCCTTCACATATCCGAAGTGCCTTAACCAGAACATCTGAGCAGATTCCAATTATCGGTGCTAAAATGCTTTTGGGAACCTGGCAGGGAATTTTTCTCTGGGAACACCGCTCGACTGGTCATAGCAGAAATGTGGTAGTGCATATTTCCGGAAATTAATTCTTGTATTTGGCTTGTGAATACTTTCATGCTGCTTTAAAGTTCAAACTTTTTTAACTAAAAACTTATTCCAGAAAAAAACACTAGATCCATGCAAACAAAATTTATATTTATTACCGGAGGTGTAGTTTCCGGTCTGGGCAAAGGAATTGCTGCTGCTTCTATCGGAGCATTACTTGAGTCAAGGGGTCTGACAGTCAGTCTAATGAAATTAGATCCCTATATAAATGTAGACGCCGGTACCATGAATCCCTTTCAGCACGGTGAAGTTTTTGTCACGGTGGATGGTGCAGAAACAGACTTGGATCTTGGACATTACGAACGCTACACAAATGCTGTCCTGACCCGCAGGCATAACCGTACAACCGGTCAGATATATGATGCCGTTATTCGAAAAGAACGTGCCGGTGACTATTTGGGTGCAACTGTTCAGGTGATTCCGCATGTAATTGATGAAATTAAGGACACGATCTCTGAAGCTGCCAGATTGGCAAAAAATAATGACAAATCAGGTACTGCTCCAAACGCAGATATTTGTATTGTAGAAATCGGCGGTACTGTTGGAGATATTGAATCCCTGCCTTTTCTTGAAGCAATCCGTCAGTATAGACATGATCATGGTCGAGAAAACACTTTGTTCATTCATTTGACTTTGATTATTCAAACTACAGAAATGAAAACTAAACCTACTCAGCACAGCGTAGGTAAACTGAGGGAAATCGGAATTCAGCCTGATATCCTGATCTGCCGTACTTCAGAGATGCTGACGGAAAAAGTTCGTAGCAAAATATCTCTCTTTACCAATGTTCCGGAAAATTCTGTTGTGAATGGACTTGACGTTGAGTCGGTATATGAAGCTCCATTGATGTTTCATCAACAGGAGTTGGACAATACAATCATGAGCTATCTACAAATGTGGACAGGAAGTCCAAAGCTGCAGCCCTGGGTTGATTTGATTGATAATTATAAAAATCCGCAGGATGAAGTTGATATTGCTTTTATTGGAAAATATGTTGCACACCGGGATTCCTATGAAAGTCTGAATGAGGCGTTGCTGCATGGTGGTATTGCAAACCGCCTGAAAGTTAATCTGCATTATATTGATTCAGAATTTTTAACTGAAGAAAATGTAGTTGAGCAGTTGAAAGATATGGATGGTGTGCTCGTTGCTCCAGGTTTTGGAGAACGTGGTACTGAAGGAAAGATATCTGCAATCCAAATTGCCAGGACAAAGAAAATACCTTTTTTTGGCATCTGCCTCGGAATGCAAATGGCATTCATAGAGTTTGCACGCAATGTTGTTGGAATTAAAACTGCAAATTCTGGTGAGTCCCGACCGGACCATCCTGAAAACGTGATTGATTTGATGCCGGAACAAGAAGGACAGGAGGAAACTGGTGGTACAATGCGCCTTGGCAGTCAAACTACTGAACTGAAAAAAGGCACCCTGATTGCTGATATATACAATAAAACAACAATTTCAGAACGACATCGGCACCGCTATGAAGTAATGAATTATTTTGTTCCCAGGTTTGAAGAAGCAGGAATGACTATTTCCGGCCGTCATCCTGAACGCAATTTAGTTGAAACGATTGAACTGCAAGAACATCCTTGGTTCATTGGTTGTCAATACCATCCTGAACTCCAATCAAAACCACTAAGACCACATCCTCTGTTTTCTGCATTTATAGCAGCCTCTTATGTTAATCGACAGACAAGACTAGGTCTTAAACAAAATTCGAAAAAAACAGTCACTACTTCAAATGTTTAAGCAACTGATCTTCAAAACACTGCCTGTCTTGCTCTTCTTTTTCAGTCTTGTTGTAACTGAACCTGCCTGGAATTTGAATCAAAAAAGTTTCAGTTCACCAAACAGTGGCTACAAAATCACACGCAATACACTGAATCACTTACAAAGAGAAGGCTTTTCAAAAACACTTACTGGTCTGCTGTCTCCCATCTTGAATAATGTTTATCTCAACCGCAAAAAATTTATTGCCGACTTGCCGATACATCTCACGAAAAAAGAACAGGATCTTCTTTTACGCTTTGCTTCAACAGAGCAAATAAAAATACAGGCTGATGAATTCAGCAGTGATCTTAATGAAAATGCTGCCGTTTTCCGTGGAAACGTAAAAGGAGTCATTCCCAGAGAAAACATAGAGTTGGCTACTGCAAAACTTCGTCTGGTCTCAGGAAATGGAAGTAACTTCGAAAAATTGATTGGTGAGGGTGGTGTTCAGATCAAACAATGGGACAGAGAGGTTCGCTCTGATTTTGCAATTTATACACAGATTGATCTTGAAAAACCAGTACCTGATAAAATTTCTGCTGAAACAATCCGGACGCCTCAGCAAACATTACAGCTGAAAGGTAAAGTCCTGATGAAAGCCGCTCAGGGCATGGTAAACAGCGAAACTGTTTTTGTGGATCTTCTTCAGCAACAGGCTGTCCTGGAAGGTCAGGATGCAAGCAGTGACGGTCGCATTCGGGTTGAAGCAAATCTCACTGAACTGGAAACAAACCAAGATCAGCAGGACAAGGCAAACAAAACAGCTCCTGCAGAAGATGGCTCCAAGAATCCTACTCAACCAAGCAAAGTTATTTTATTTGCCTCACGAGCAGTGTTGGACAATACAAAGCATCAGGCAATGTTTGAGGGTAATGTTGAAATGGAACGAAACCCCGATAAACTCTATATAAATGCAGGGAAAATCACTTTACGTCTGAATGACTTACAGGAACTGCTCTCTATCAAGGCTGAGCAGGGTGTCTGTTTTGAGCAACCTGGACGTGTTGCTAAAGCCGAACAGGCTAACTTTAATGAAATTGAACAAACCATTTTACTTGAAGGAAATGCGGAGGTTCAGTCAGGACAATATCATCTGCAGGGCAACTCTATCAATTTATATCTTGATGTAAATAAAGGAGTGGCTCAGGGTGATAACAAAGCCCCCATCCAAATGACAATCCTGGGAAAACAGTCCCCGTCAATCTTTGCCTGTAGATGAAAATTGGCTCAGCTGCAGCTACTCAACAGCAAACTACTAAAGTAAATAAACGACCGCAATTAGCTCTTGATGCAGCTTTTAAAAACTCAGGATCAGGAATTCAAATTTACATCGAACGACCTGGACACGGAGACAAATCAAAAGACGGCAGTCACCTCAAAGTGCACTATGAAGGCTGGCTGGCAGAGGACTTCAAATTGTTTGACAGCAGCCGGGCAAAGCGACGTCCTTTTGAGTTTAATTTAGGAAAAGGCAACGTAATTACCGGCTGGGATGAGGCTCTCAAAGGTGTAAGGGAAGGTACAAAACTGCAGCTTAAAATACCTGCCAGACTGGCTTACGGCCGGGAAGGAGTTTCCTCAATGGGAATCCCGCCAAATGCCAATTTGATCTTCAAGGTAGAAGTCCTTAAAGTAACCTGAAACAAAGTCATTTTTTCTGAACAAGCAGCTTTTACTAACTCCACTTTGATGCAGATAATCTAAAATTCAACAGAAATTTGCATAAAATTATTCTATGAAACCGGCAAACAGAAGAACTGAAATCGTGAAGATGGTTCGGCAGCGCAACCGCATTACTGTGGATGAACTGGCAGCTAAGCTTCATATTTCGCGGGAAACCGTAAGGCGGGATTTAACTATGCTGGCCAAAACGGGGGAAATTCAAAAATATCACGGTGGAGCTTCATTACCAACTATGCTGGGAGAAGGTCCTTTTTTAAGCAGAATGGGCAAAAACACAGAAGCCAAAGTTCTGATTGCAGAGGAAGCAGTAAAACTAGTAATCCCGGGAGAAACTCTTTTTATTGATACCGGTTCAACCACACTTTATTTTGCTGAAAAACTGGCAAAAATACCGGATTTAACAGTAGTTACAAATTCTGCAGAAATTGCCAGAACGATCAGCATTGCTCCTCTACAGTCTAAAGTGTTTTTGCTGGGAGGAGAGTTCAGTGCAGATAATCGTCAAACTTTTGGAAGTCTGGCTATCTCACAAATTCACTCCTTCCGTGCGCATCATGCCATTCTTGCCGTTGGTGCACTTGATTCACAAACCGGAGTGATGGATTTCAATATCAACGAAGCACAAGTCGCACAAGCCATGCTCACACAAGCTGAATCTTTAACTATTTTAGTGGATAGTTCAAAATTTGAAAAAATTGCTTCATTTGAAGTATGTGAGCTTGAGAGAATCACCAACCTGGTCTGTGAACAGCCTCCTCCAGATGAAATAAAAGAAGCCCTGTTGAAAGCAAAAGTAAACATTTGTTGTGCTGCCGTATAATAACCTCCTCATATAAATCCAGTTGTAAAATAATAGTTGACTGAACGGTTGTTTTATTCTACTATTCGGTCATGACAAAACTGCTTAATATTAAATCTACTACAAAGGATAATTCAAACAGTCCTTCATTACTTGCAACTGCAGATGTTGCTGTGATCGGCGGGGGAGTGGTCGGTTGTGCGGTTGCCAGGCGGTTAGCCCTTGAAGGAGCTTCGGTTGTTTTGCTGGAAAAAGCAGCAGACATTCTTGGCGGTGCCAGCAAAGGCAACAGTGCTATTCTTCATACTGGATTTGATGCTCCGATAGATTCGTTGGAAATGGAATGTGTCCGTAACGGCTACCATGAATATCTGCAAATTCATAAAAGCCTCAATCTTCCGGTGCTTAAAACTGGAGCACTTGTGGCAGCCTGGACTGAAGAAGAAGTAGAGCGTTTTGCTGGTATTTTAGCAAAAGCACAGCATAACGGCATTGAGGATTTGCGTTTACTGAATCCGGAGGAAACCCTCAAACTGGAACCTAAGCTATCGAGCAGTATTCGGGCAGCCATTCTCGTTCCTCGGGAATTCGTGATTGATCCTTGGTCTGCACCGCTGGCATATCTGAAACAGGCTCTGGCAAATGGAGGGCAAGCAATTTTTAACGCCGAAGTACTCAGTGGCGATTTCGATGGTTCAAACTGGCTGCTTCAAACAAGTCGTGGCGGAGTAAAAGCTAAATATGTCATTAATTGCGCCGGACTATACGGTGATCTACTGGATCGGAATCTGCTTGGAGAAAGCAAATTCACAATCAAGCCGCGCAAGGGCCAATTCGTAGTTTTTGACAAAGCAGCGAATGCTTTGATTCAAGCAATTATTTTACCTGTACCTACAGAACGCACAAAAGGGATTGTGATTTTTCCCACAATTTTTGGTAACCTTGCAGTTGGTCCAACTGCAGAAGAGCAGGAAAGCAGGAATGATGCATCCGTGCACAAAAACACTTTGAACGATCTGCATACACAGGCTGTTAATAGAATTCCTGCACTTGCCAATATTCCGATCACGGCCACTTATGCCGGAATTCGTCCGGCAAGTGAAAAGAAAGAGTACCGGATTGTTGAAGATGTATCCCGTAACTGGATCACACTTGGAGGTATTCGCTCCACCGGATTAACTTCTGCACTCGGTCTCGCTCAACATGTACTCGGCCTGCTTGAAAATCAAGGCGCTGAATTTGAATCCCTCTCTGAACCTGTTGTGCCACAGGTTCCTAATCTTGCGGAACATTTACAACGCGATTGGGAAACTCACAGTGGACATTCAGCCGGATACGGTGAAATTGTGTGTCATTGCGAAATGGTCACGCAACGCGAAATTTCCAACGCACTTGAAGGCCTTGTGCCTGCAGGAAGTGTTGACGGTTTGAAACGCAGAACCCGCGCCACAATGGGGCGCTGTCAAGGATTCTATTGTGCCGCGCGACTTGCCGAATTGACTGAAGGGAGATTCGAAGAACCATTTGCCGTTGGAAAAGCCCATGGATAAAAGTGTTCTGAATGACAATTGCGATGTGGCAATTATTGGTTCCGGACCAGCCGGACTGGCTGCTGCAATCCTCTTGAAATATTCCGGAATCCAAAAAGTTGTCGTTTTGGAACGTGAAGCCGAAGCTGGTGGAATTCCCCGGCATTGCGGTCACCCCCCATTTGGTATTCGAGAATTTAAACGTATTCTGACCGGACCGAAATATGCGAAAAAGCTCGTTGAAACTGCATTAAATGCAGGAGTTGAGATTGTGCTTAAAACGACAGTGACCTCGCTGGGTACTGAAGGTGAACTCAGTCTTGTATCACCTGAAGGCCCAAGTCAACTTTCAGCAAAACGTGTTCTGCTGGCTACCGGAATTCGGGAAACTCCGCGCTCTGCAAGATTCGTTTCCGGAAGCCGTGCTTTGGGCATCTGCACCACCGGCACACTGCAGTCGATGGTTTATTTGAAAAACCGGATTCCGTTTCGTAGTCCGCTGGTCGTGGGTACAGAGATTGTCAGTTTTTCTGCACTGCTCACTTGCAAAAATGCAGGCATTCAGCCAGTTGCAATGCTGGAAGAAAAACCGCAGCCCCATGTACGTTGGCCGATTTATCAACTGACCCGCTGGTTTTGCGTACCATTATTACTGCAAACAAGCATCGTCAATATTCTGGGCACTGAACGTGTAGAAGCAGTTCAAGTTTCTGATGAAAACGGAAATGTCCGCGAAATTGCTTGTGACGGAGTTTTATTCACGGGACAATACACTCCGGAATCCAGTTTAGTCCGAGAAAGTCATCTTGAGCTTGATCCGGAAACAAACAGTCCTGTTGTTGATTCATTTGGACGTTGTTCTGATCCGGTCTATTTTGCTACAGGAAATATGGTGCAGCTACCTCGGAATCAAGCCAGGGTTCCTATTTTTTATCTGGCTGAAAACCTGCCAAATCCAGTGGACGATGCGGGTCAATGCTGGAGTCAGGGCCGAGCAGTCGCAAAAAACATCGTGAAAGATTTGAACTGAAGTTTGTCTTTTGCCTCCACTTATAAACGAATGTAAAATGAAACTTGGAGCCATCGATCAGGGAACTACCAGTTCCCGTGCATTGCTGCTATGTGATGAAAAAGCTGAGGTTTGTGCAACATTCAAACATCAGCAAATATATCCCCATGCCGGTTGGGTGGAACATGATCCGAGAGAATTACTAAAAAATGTGCTGGCTTGCACAACTGTACTCAAAAATGCAGATGCACTGGGTCTAGATAATCAGGGAGAAAGCTGTCTGGCATGGGATAAAAAAACAGGTGAACCTCTTGCTCCAGTCATCGTCTGGCAGGACAACCGTACCTCAAATGTTATTGAAAAATTAAAAAATGAAGGACACGAAGAGCGAATAAAAGAGTTATCCGGACTGCCGTTGGATCCGTATTTTTCTGCCACTAAATTGGCCTGGCTGTTGGAAAAAATTCCTGAAGCAAAAATACTTTTGCGTGAAAAGCGTTTGGCTCTCGGAACAACTGATGCGTTTTTCCTGCAACATCTCGTGGGTCGTTGTGTCACGGATGTGACGACCGCTTCGCGCACTTCGTTAATGAATTTATCCACACTAGAATGGGATCCAGAACTTTGTGAATTATTCGGTATACCTCAGGAAACTTTACCGGAAATTCTGCCAACCCAAACTGAATTTGGTGAGTTGAATGTAAAAGGCCGAAAGATTCCGCTTCTTGCCAGCATAGTTGATCAACAGGCCGCACTTTACGGTCATGGCTGCCGCAAAGCAGGTGACGCAAAAATCACACTCGGTACTGGTGCCTTTGCGCTGGCTATCAACGGTAACTCTCCGGAAATGAACAATCCGCATGGACTGTTACCAACGGTGGCCTGGCAATTGGGAAATGAGGTTCCGATTTTTGCTCTGGACGGTGGAGTCTACAACGCTGCATCTGCAGTGAATTGGGCTCACTCATTGGGGCTTTTTTCGACTTATGAAGAAATCAATTCTTTTGAAAAACCTCCTGCAGTTGAACGAGGTTTAATTTTTGTTCCGGCACTTTCCGGTCTGGGATGTCCGCATTGGCAAAGTGAAACAAGGGCTGGTTTTGAAGGTCTTTCTCTGGATACCGGACCATTGGACATGGCACAAGCCCTTTTGGAAGGAGTAGCTTTGCGAATTGCCGAAGTGATTTTAGCCATGGACAAAAGCGTTTCTATTGGTGAAGAAATCACCATCGACGGAGGCTTATCCAACAATTCCTACATTTGTCAGTTTTTGGCAGATGTTTTGGGCCGACGTATCCGCGTTACAAATGAAGCGGAGTTGACTGCCATCGGCTGTGCACAAATGGCTGGAGTTGGTTTAGAAGAAGTTTGCCTTTTCGGAAATGGAGGCCGGCTTTATCTTCCAAAGGGTAAACTGCGTCAGGACTGGATAGAAATTTTTTCAGCGGCAGTCGCCCGTCTCTCTCAATCAACTTGAAAAAGACTTATTTTTCACTTATCACTGCAAATAGTTCTTCCCACAAATCTGCTGATTTATCTGCATCAAGATCTGCTAAGGTTCCACCCAGTAATTTTAAATGTTTCCGGAGTTCCTGGACAGAGCGGATTTTTAAACTCAAAGTAAGGTCGTCATTTTCAAAATAAGGATCGCTCTCAAGTGTTATCCTTGGAGCTAAATTAAGGCGCTGAAGTCGCTGTTCAAAGCGCTTCCGCATTGCACTCAATTCCGGATAGCGCAAGGTTTCCAGTTGCTGTTTCAGTAAACGATACCGAACAGGACTTTGCAGACTGGAACGTCCAAGAATTTCCAAAATTTCCGGAAGTTTTAATACTTCAGCCACAGAAATCTGCAATAAGCGACTTACTTCATCCAACAGCTGAAGCAAATTACGCCACTTTTTTCCAGTGACTTCCATTCTTGTGCAGAGTGCAGTTACGTCCGGAAGAACACTCTGCGAAAATTTCAGCAGGGGCAACAAATCTTCACAACCCAAATTCAGTAATGCTTTCTGCAGAGTCATTGTTTTTAAAACAATATTTAAATCCAACAATTGACGAACAAGTCTAACTGAAGGTTTCAGGCCAAATTTAGGGAAAACCTGTGCGGCAATTTCTGCGTTGCTAAAATCCAAATCATGCAGCTGCTTCAAAATTCTGCCTACATGCACGCCGGAATAATTACTTGAAGACGTATTTAAAGTTTCCAGGCGAACATATACGACTTCCCGTTCCGGCATAGATTCGGAAATAATTACGCACGGAATTGAGATTTTCTCTTTGTTCTGCAGGGAAGTTGGGCCGTTGTTTGCGAGCCAGGAAATGCGCTTAAAACCATCAATGACTCGGTATTTTTTTCCTGGAACTGCCTGTACCAGTAGAGGATAAAGGACTCCATTCTGCTGAAGTGAATCCCGAACTGCAGTTGTGAGCACCCGAGGGAACCAGTTGTATTGGAGATCTTTTAACTCAATTTGGTCAAGATGGAGAGTGGAAAACTCCCATTCAGGTTGTATTTTCATTTAGCAATTGCTGAGGAAGGATTTTTGCAGTTCATTCGATAAGATTGTGTTATTTTCAGTATCTTCAAACTGGATCTCAGACTCAAGTCCAGAACTTTAATTACAACAAAAAATATGCTTGATCCAGCTTTGATCAGCCTGCTTGCTCTTGGAGCTGCGGCCTTGTTTGGACTGCAGGGTGCTCTAATTCTCGCTGTAAAGCATAATCTTGTCAGGAGCAATCATCATGGCTCTGCCTGCAGCAAAATTGTTCTTTCCAAAGAAGCATTCATTGCCAAAATTCCGGTAGCATATGGAGCCGTGGTTTTTTATGCACTGGTCTTGTACTTGTTGATCAGCGGGGTTTTTCTGCAGGAAATGCCGCTGTTCTGGCTCAATACAGGAGTTGTTGTTGCACTGCTGGTGACTTGTTATTATGCATATTTGATGTTCTTTAAATTACGCCTTGTTTGCATGGGTTGCCTGCGTATCTATCTGGCAAACCTGCTGATGGGAGCTTCACTGCTGGCTTATCATTTTTATTAGTTTTTCCTCGACAGCTCATTTCATTTTCCTGATTGATTTTAATTATGCTGCAAAGTAGCTCATTTTAGATATTGTTTACGCAATTATTGTCATGCTGTGATTTTCTGTTTCCGGTTTGAGTTTTGATGAACCTTTTGACTTCTGCAACAGAAAAGGTCATGCTTATTATATATATAATAAATCCCCGAGTATTTAAGTTCTGGAAAATCTTGCAGACAGTACTAAGATTAGTTTTCCGGGACTTCCTGAAATAACAAACAATTCCTCTAAAATTTCCTTTCCTGCCGATACTCTTAAAGAATTTGTTTTGTCACTCTAATTTTGGTAGAATTACAGGTCAAACTAGAAAGAATCAATTCAGGAAAACTTCTCTGCTAAATAACTTCCATTCAAATAATAAAAGGGAAACCATCAAGAAGAAACTTTAGCTTTTTGAGAAAAGATCCTGATTAACTCCATTCAAAACATTGACAACATGTCTTCTATTTTCAGTGCTTCAAAAAAATCACAATCAAATAATCCTGGCAGCCTGTGTGTACTTGAGCAGAGGGACAGATTTGTTCACCGTCATATCGGACCCTCTGAAAATGATATTTCAGGTATGCTGGAAAGCCTGGGAATGAGTTCTCTGGACGAGTTGATCAACAAAGTGGTGCCGGATTCAATCCGCATGTCCGGTGAACTGGATTTGTCCGGCAGCCGTACAGAAACAGAAGTTCTGGCTGAACTTCGCAACATTGCGAATCGCAATCAGCTTGCACAATCAATGATCGGCATGGGCTATCACAACACAATCATGCCCGGAGTCATACAACGCAATCTGCTGGAAAATCCAGGCTGGTACACTGCGTACACACCATACCAGCCTGAAGTTTCTCAGGGACGTCTTGAGGCCCTGCTGAACTACCAGCAAATGATAATCGACCTGACAGGTATGGATGTCGCAAATGCTTCACTCCTGGATGAGGCTACTGCTGCAGCTGAAGCAATGACATTTTGCAAAAGAATTACACGCAGCAAAAGCATGCGTTTTTTTGTGGCAAACGACTGTCATCCTCAAATAATTGATGTTTTGAAAACCAGAGCAGAACCTCTGGGTTTTGAGCTGGTCTGTGGAAATCTCCTAGAACAGTTTGAAAAACCGGAAGTAGACCTATTTGGTGCCCTGATTCAGTATCCAGGAACTTACGGGAAGATTCATGATATTGAAAAACTGATCGAAAATTGGCACGAGTCCGGTACCCTGGTGACTGTTGCCTCAGATCCGCTGAGTCTCGTTTTACTTAAACCACCTGGTGAATTGGGTGCAGATGTGGTCATCGGCAGTTCACAAAGATTTGGTGTCCCAATGGGATTTGGTGGACCGCATGCTGCTTTTTTTGCTGCCCGTGAAAAAAATATGCGGAGCATTCCTGGACGAATTATCGGCGCTTCCATAGACCGTAGAGGTAAAACTGCACTGCGGATGGCCCTGCAGACCCGTGAACAACACATTCGCCGTGAAAAAGCGACAAGCAACATTTGTACTGCACAGGTTTTACTGGGTGTGATTGCTGGCTGTTATGCCGTATATCATGGTCCGGACGGCTTGAAAATTATCGCCCGGCGGGTTCACAGGTTGACCAGAATTCTCCAGGCAGGTTTGACGCAGCTAGGAATTACTGTAGATAATGAAAATTTTTTTGATACCCTCACTTTATCTGTTGCAGAGAAACGCAACAGTTTTTACCAGAGTGCACTGGAAAATGGAATTAATCTACGTAAAATTGGTTCAGATAAATTAGGAATAAGTCTGGATGAAACCACCTCCAGAGAAGATGTTGCTGCACTTTGGTCGGTCTTTGCTGCTGATAACAAATTACCCTCAGTTGAAGAACTGGATTTGCAAATTGCAGACGACAGCAGTGATAACGGAATTCCGCAAAAGCTGCGCCGGAACTCAAAAATATTAACACATCCGGTGTTCCATCAATATCATTCGGAAACTGCAATGCTGCGTTATCTCAGATACCTTCAGGACAAAGATATTGCTCTGGACCGGGCTATGATTCCACTGGGTTCCTGCACAATGAAACTCAATGCAACTGCCGAAATGATCCCGATCAGTTGGCCTGAGTTTGCCAATATCCATCCCTTTGCCCCGTCTGAGCAGACCGAGGGCTACCGGGAAATGATTACTGATCTTGAAAATGACCTGGCACGCATTACCGGCTTTGATGCAGTTTCAATGCAGCCGAATTCAGGTGCTCAGGGAGAGTATACCGGATTACTGACTATCCGCTCCTACCATAAATCCCGTGGCGAGGGGCAGCGGAATGTCTGCCTGATTCCCAGCTCTGCACACGGCACAAATCCTGCGAGTGCCATGATGGCCAGCATGAAAATAGTCATCATCAAGTGTGATCATGATGGAAACATCGATGTGGATAATTTGCAGGAATTAGCAGAAAAACATGCTGATAATCTTGCCGCCCTGATGATAACCTACCCTTCTACCCATGGAGTTTTTGAGGACAGCTTAATCCGGATATGTGAAATTATTCATAATTACGGCGGTCAGGTTTATATGGACGGTGCAAACCTGAATGCTTTGATGGGCATAGCGCAGCCGGGAAAATTAGGACCAGATGTTCTGCACATGAATCTGCACAAAACTTTTAGTATTCCTCACGGCGGAGGAGGTCCAGGAATGGGACCTATCGGTTTGAAAACACATCTTGCTCAGTTTGCACCAAATCACAGCGTTGTTAAAATCGAGGGCTTACCACTGGAAAATACTGCTGTTTCTGCAGCACCATGGGGCAGTCCCAGCATCCTGCCGATATCCTGGGTTTATATCAAACTCATGGGAGGTTTTGGTTTGAAAAAATCTTCTCAAGTTGCAATTCTAAATGCCAATTATCTGGCACAGCGTTTAAAAGAGCATTTTCCGATTGTCTACACCGGTAAAAATGGACTTGTTGCACATGAGTGTATTATCGATGTTCGGCCCCTGAAAGAGCTCTGTGGAATCACTGAGGAGGACATTGCCAAGCGTTTAATAGATTATGGTTTCCACGCACCAACCATGTCCTGGCCGGTGCCCGGAACTCTAATGATTGAACCCACCGAAAGTGAGCCGAAAGCAGAAATCGATCGTTTTTGTGAGGCCATGATTTCGATCCGTGAAGAAACAAAACGTGTTGAATCCGGAGAGTGGGACAAAATTGATAATCCGCTAAAAAATTCGCCGCATCCGTCAGAAGATCTTACTGATTCTGAATGGACTCATCCCTATTCTCAGGCAGCAGCAGTTTACCCTTTGGCTTCACTCCGCCGTCACAAGTATTGGCCTCCTTCAGCCCGTGTGGACAATGTGCACGGTGATCGAAACGTGGTTTGTTCCTGTCCACCGCTGGAAAATTATGAGGATGGAGAGTGAATCCTGCCGACAACTTCGGAATTGTACACAATCTTCCTTTTGAGGAGTATCAACAACTATCCGGCCTGAATCAATCGACCATCAAGCAGTGGCTTTCAACTGCACCCAAACAACATCATGCATACAAAAATCTGCAGGCTTTACAGTTTGGAAGTGCCGGACACTGCCTGCTGCTTGAACCGGAGAGATTTGAAAAACTTTATGTCCGTGCCCCAAATGGTTTACGCCAGCGTGGAAAACTGGGCAAAAAGCGCTGGACCGAATTTTGTGAACAGCATAATGGAAAAATAGTTTTACGTGCCAATGAATGGGACAGCTTAACAACTATCCGTGAAATCTTTCTGCTTCATCCACAAATCAAAAAACTGTGGACTGCAGGAAAAGCAGAGGTGTCTTTATTTTGGCAGGACACAGAATATGGTATGGACTGCAAGGCACGGCTGGACTGGTTTGATGCCAAGTCTGGTACAATTGTTGATCTTAAATTTACAAAAAATATTGGCGATAGTTCAATCCAAAAACAGATTGAAAATTATTATGCCATTCAGGCTGCCTGGTACTGTCGTGGGATATTTCAGTTAAGTCAAATAACTGCCGCATTTTTGTTCGTCTTTATCGAAAAATATGCACCCTATAAAATCCGCGTGATTTCTGTCTGCGAAAATGTATTAGAACTTGGACTACACAAAATTGAGGTTGGCATCAACAATATTTCCCAAAATAAAAATGACAACTAGTCCTCGCCCGCTTGAATCGGTCTCAGTTTTATTCATGTTTGAGGAGCAGGTTTTTGCAGTACAACGACAGTCGTATCTACTGGCCTTTCCCGGCTACCATGCTTTTCCAGGTGGGAAAATAGATCATGACGAACTTTCAACTCCATTTAAAACAAAGTTTCTCTGTGACAGAGATGCTCTGCTAATGAGAGCCCTGCAAAGAGAAATTAGTGAAGAATTAGGTTACGATCTGGAGAAAGGAATTCTGAGTGGTGAGGTGTTGTCTGTCAGTGAACTTGCTGAAGCCCTTGCACCACCTTTTGCGCCGGTTCGTTTCAGAACGTGGTTTTACCGGGTTGACCTGAAGGAACGTCTTAATTTTAAAATTGATCCGGGAGAATTCAGCAGTGGTTTTTGGAGTACACCTGCTGAGCTGCTCAAAACTTATATTACAGGCAAGAGCTTGATGGTTCCACCTGCACGTTGGGTTCTAGACGGTTTAGTCAATAATCCAGCAGCCACTGAATTCGGAGATTTGTCACAGGATTTTTCTGAAGGAGCTAGGATACCAACACTGGAAATGCTCGATGGGATTCCGATGCTTGCGGTTCGCTCAGCAACTCTTCCGCCTGCCAGCCGAACCAATGCATTTCTGCTGGGAGATCCTGGTGCAGCAAAAATTCTGGTTGATCCGTCACCTGATTCTGAAGAAGAATTTCAACGCCTGCTCAACACCATAAAAGACAAACTACTGGATGCAATTTTCCTGACTCATCATCATCCTGATCATCACCAGTTTGCAAACCTGCTGGCCCGCAAACTGAAAGTTCCAATTATTCTCAGCCGGGATACCCGGCAGCGGCTGACTGAAAAATTTGGAGAAGTATATTTTGAGCAAGTTGAGCTGCAGTTTGCAACAGAAAATCAAGAGGTAACAAGCTGGCATGGTTCCGCAGTAAGGGTTTATGAGATTCCCGGACATGATGCCGGACATCTTGGTTTAGCACCGGACTCACTGGACTGGTTTATAGTTGGTGACCTGATTCAGGGAATTGGGACAGTAGTAATTTCTGCACCTGAAGGAGACATGGCAACCTATTTTGCAACACTTAAAAAAGTGATTGCCCTCAATCCGGCTGTCATCATACCTTCACACGGAATCCCAATGCGCAGTACACACCGTCTTCAGGAAACATTAAAACATCGCCAGCAACGCGAAACACAAATACTAACTTTACATAAATCCGGAAAATCCAAAGCGGAAATTCTGGAAGAGCTTTACGTTGGAATAGACCAGCGCCTGTATCCACTGGCGCTGAAAAATATCGAATCCCACTTGCTGAAGCTGCAAAAAGAAAAACAAATAAACGAATGAAATCACATAAAAAAACAATTCTCCGGATGTTGGAAAAACACGGAGACTCATTATCTGTAAAACAAATCCGCGGTGCACTTGGACTTAATAAAGCCGCAACTATAAAATTGAAAGCAGAATTACAAAAACTAATCAAAACCGGGAAAATTGCCAAACATGGTACCCGCTATTTTAAAGTTCAGGAAACAAAAAACAGAGCTCTGACAAAACCTGCAAAAAAAGCCAAAAAAGAAATTGAGCAAAAAGAACTGATCTGGAAACAAAGACCAAAGCGTCAACAAATAAGCAGTTCAGGAAAAACTGAAAAAGGCTATTTCACTCGAAATCGAAAAGGCTTCGGTTTTGTTGCCATTGGAGGTGGCCGTCCGGATGTTTTCATCGGCGAACAGGAGCAGGGGTTTGCCATGGAAGGTGATTTGGTACAAATTGGAATCTTCCGGAAACGCGGTTTTCGCAGCAAACAAAAAGGAGAAATCATCAAAGTTCTTGAGCGTGCATCCAGAGAAATACTGGCACGTTTAAAAAGAACTAAACGTAAAACCGTTGCCGTTCCGGTACATCCTAATTCCGGCCTGCCCTTCCTCTGGATTGCTCAGGAGGATGATTTACCTGAACTTGAAACTGGAACTCTGGTTGAAGTTGAGTTACTGGAAGAAAGCAAACATCCAAAAAAATCCTTTGCTGCACCCAGCGGAAAGGTCTTGCGGGCTCTGGAAAACACCAGTGACCACGAATTGGGCTTTCAACTGATTCTTAATGAAAACCTGATTCGAACCGAGTATCCAGAAGCAGCCCTGACACATGTAGATAATTTTTCAAAACAGGTTCGCTATGATGCTTCTTCCGGACGCCGGGATTTGCGTGAGCTGGAGTTTGTGACAATTGACGGAAAAACCGCCCGCGATTTTGATGATGCGGTCTGTGTACTTCCGGACAAAGATTCTGCCGGTGGATTCCGGCTTTTTGTGGCAATTGCAGATGTGGCCCATTACGTACGCCCACTGGATCCGGTTGACGAAGAAGCGCTTCTGCGTGGAACAAGTGTCTATTTTCCAACTCATGCAGTACCCATGCTGCCTGAGGCTCTTTCCAATAATTTATGCAGTTTACGTCCAAATGTGAACCGGCTGACATTGACCTGTGAAATGCGGATTGATTCCGTAGGTGAAGTAGTCGGCTACTCACTTTCAGAAAGTATTATCCGCAGCCGAGCCCGTCTAATTTATGAGGATGTGGCCGACTTACTTGATGGACGAAGCTCTTCTATACGTGAACCGAAACTGCAGGCAAATATCCGGAAAATGCACAAACTGGCAAAAATTCTTGAACAAAAAAGGATTAAGCGTGGTGCAGTACAGTTCAGTTTTGCTGAAGAAGTCTTTGAATTTGATGCAGACCAGCAAATGACTGGTATCGGTAGAAGTTATCAATCCAGTGCAATGAAACTGATTGAACAGTTTATGCTGGAAGCCAATGAAACTGTCGCCAGACACTGCGTGAAAAATAAAATGCCTGCTCTTTACCGTGTACACGACAAACCGGACCTGAGAAAACTGCAAAAACTGCAGCAAACTTTTTTTCGCTTTGGTGTACGCACATCCCTGACAAAATTAGCAAACCCTCAGGAGTTTAATGCAGTCATCGAGCAAATTCAGGAGTTGCCCCATTTTGAACAACTGCAGGTTCTTTTGCTGCGTACAATGGCTTTGGCAGTCTATCAGACAGCAAACAAGGGTCATTTTGGTCTGGCGGCAAAATATTATGCTCATTTTACTTCACCGATCCGCAGGTATCCGGATTTAGTTGTACATCGTGCAATTAAGGAAAAACTACACAGGGATCAGGGTTTAAAGACTAAACTTTTGCTGGTAAACAGTGAGTTGGCAGAGCAATGTTCCCAACAGGAACGAAGAGCAGAAAAAGCTGAGCGCCAGAGTATTGACTTGATGAAAGTTGATTTTCTGGCTCCACATGCAGGACAAACTTTTCAGGCTGTTGTGACTTCTGTTGACAGTCAGGGGTTTCGGGTAAATCTGGAACCCCACGGGCTTGAATGGTTATTACCCCTCGACTCAATGCCGGATGATACTTATCAGTATGATGAGATACGGCTAAGCTTACAGGGGCGCTACAAAAACCGAACGCTGCAGGCAGGACAACGTCTGGAAATAAGACTTCTGCGTGCAGATCCAATTCAGCGGACACTGGAATTTACAGTGGAACACTGGTTGAGCTGAAACATTAACCAAAAAACAAAATAATATAATAAAATGGAAAATACCACAACAAATAATCGTATCCGAAACATTGCCATCATTGCACATGTTGATCATGGAAAAACCACACTCGTTGATCACATGTTCCGTCAGAGTGGACTCTTTCGTGATAATCAGTCTGTAGATGAACGTATCATGGACAGTATGGATTTGGAACGTGAAAGAGGAATCACAATTGCGGCAAAAAACTGTTCTGTCACCTGGAATGACACAAAAATAAATATTCTTGATACTCCCGGACACGCAGATTTTGGCGGAGAAGTTGAGCGTGCCCTGATGATGGTAGATGGTGCAATCCTGCTGGTTGATGCTTCAGAAGGTCCTTTACCGCAAACTCGATTTGTCCTGAAAAAAGCCCTTGAGGGTCAGAAAAAAGTGGTGGTGGTAATCAATAAAATTGATCGACAGGATGCACGTGTCACAGAAGTCTTAAATGAAATATATGACCTGTTCATTGACCTGGATGCAACTGAGGAGCAACTTGAATTTCCAGTCTTGTATGCAATCGGTAAGGATGGCATTGCCAAACATGATATGGAGGATGATTCTGATAGTCTATTTCCTTTATTTGAGATAATTGTTAAAGAACTGCCTGCACCAAAACATACTCCCTCAGAACCATTTCAGATGCTGGTTGCAGATTTGGATTACTCTGACTATCTGGGTCAGCTGGCAATTGGCCGTGTTGCAAATGGTACTGCTGCAAAAAACGAACAGCTGGTTTGTATTGGTGAAGGAGACAGGGAAATTGCCCTGCGGGCCAGTAAAGTTCAGGTTTATGAAGGCTTTACCATGCAAGAAGTAGATCAGATTGAACCGGGTGAAATAATGATTCTGGCTGGAATCGAAAATGTCCGGATCGGTGATACAATTTGTACCAAAGAACAGCCCAAAGCACTCAAAAGAATTACCGTTGATGAGCCGACCATCTCCATGTATTTCTACACCAACACCTCACCCTTTGCAGGTCAGGAAGGAAAACTGGTTCAGTCAAATAAAATTAAAGAGCGGCTTTACAAAGAATCTCTTTCAAATGTTTCGCTGCAGTTTGAAGAAACAAAAGATGCCGAACGCTTTCTGGTCAAAGGTCGGGGTGAGCTGCAGATGGCAATTCTGATTGAAACTATGCGGCGCGAAGGTTTTGAACTCGCAGTTGGTCGGCCTGAAGTTATTTATAAAGAAGAAAAGGGAGAACGCTTGGAACCAATTGAGCATGTTTATGTGGATTGCGAAGAAGGATTTTTAGGTATAGTATCCGAAAAACTATCACTGAGAAAAGGTCGGATGATCAATCTGGTAAATCACGGCACAGGCCGGGTTCAGGTTCAGTTTAACATTCCATCCCGAGGACTAATCGGCTACCGCAACGAGTTTTTAACTGATACACGGGGCACCGGAATTTTAAATTCATATCTTTCAGGATATGAACCATTTAGAGGTGATTTTCCTATCCGTTTTACCGGCTCAATTGTAGCAGACCGCCAGGGTAAGGGTGTCCCGTATGCACTTTTCAATTTGGAACCGCGTGGAGTTTTGTTTATCACTGCAGGTGAACGTGTCTATGAAGGCATGATCATTGGTGAACATAACCGTGACTCCGACCTCAACGTAAATCCCTGTAAAGAAAAGAAACTCACGAATCACCGTGCTTCCGGAAAAGATGAAAACACTGTGCTGACACCAATTATTCCCATGACTTTAGAAAGAGCAATTGAATTCATCCGTGAAGGTGAGATTGTTGAAGTCACTCCGGATAATATTCGTTTACGCAAAGTCTTGCTCTCCGCAACCGGACGTCATACTGCGCGGCCGCCAAAATCATGATTTCAACAAAGTGTGGTAATTGACTGAAAAGGAACAGAAACCATGTTCAGCTACAAATCCTTTAGTGAAGGTCTGAAATCCAGCCTGCCGATTGTGGCAGGGTATCTTCCAGTCAGTTTTGCCTTTGGAGTGGCAGCAGAAGGAGCAGAATTGGGAACGTTGCCTGCGGTTTTTACTTCACTCTTCATTTATGCCGGAGCCAGCCAGTTTGCACTGGTTGGCCTGCTCAAAGACGGTGTCCCCATTCTGAGTGCTGCATTAATTACACTTGGCCTGAACATTCGACACTCCCTCTATGGCCCAGCTTTATCCCGGGATACTGAAAATTTTTCATTGAGAGAACGTCTGCTTTCTGCCTTCGGTCTAACTGATGAGGTATTTGCAGTCGCATTTTCCCGTATCGGAAAAAGACCTGCAGCAACCAGATTCTGGTGGCTCATGGGTTTGGAGTTTGCTGCATATACCAGTTGGGTTGGCGGTACCTTAGCCGGAAGCATCAGCGGAGTGCTGCTGCTCAGTCATTATTCTTTTTTAAGACCGGCACTTGCATTTGCACTGCCGGCTCTTTTTCTCAGTTTGCTGCTTTCCATGCTCAAACCCAGCAATCGTTCGGCAGTTTTAATTTCTCTGATTCTGGCAGCAGTTTTCCATTGGAGCGGACACACAGAAACTGGAATCATTGCTGCGGCACTGCTGGGACCAGGACTTGGAATTATCGGCAGGAGATGCCAGTGAAAACAGATTTTATCTTTGCTGTGCTGCTGATTGCAGTTGGAACATATCTAATTCGTGCAGTTCCGTTTGTACTTAGTTCCAGAAGTGCAACAGAAAAGAAAAACCGGACTCAAATCCAGCTTTTTTTTCAACTGATGGGGCCTTCAATTATTGCTGCTTTACTGGTGGTTTCGCTGGAATCTCCTCTGGAACCAGGGGCTTCCTCCCAACTGGTTAATGCAGCTTTTGGTTTTGCAGGAGTAACAGTAAGTCGGTGGCTTTGGAATAATTCTGGAATTAGTGTACTTGCAGGCATTGTCTGTTTTACTGCGGCGCTGCTGGTTTAAAAGCCACAAAAATTTTATTCAGCAGTTTCCGGTATATCAAAACTCAAACGGCCCAGTCTGCCTGCCCTGAAATCACGAAGCAGCAGACTTTCCGCACGTGGGTGATCAATTTCTCCTCCGCCTTTCAGGCAACCTCGTTTTTTGGCAATTTTTTCCAGCAAATCTCCAGGAAGCAAACCCAGATCTTCCCGAGCCAACTGATAGTGCTGCAGAAGCTGCTCCGGTGCTTTTTGCAGTAAAATTTCCAACAAATAGTCACTCAACATCGAAGTTCCAACAACAGAATCTTTGATGGCACCAGTAATCGTCAACCGTAAACCAGCTTCGCGATTTTCTATTTTTGGCCACAGAATTCCGGGAGTATCCAGCAGTTCAACATCTTTGCCCAATTTGATCCAGTCCTGATGTTTTGTCACTCCGGGATTAGGCCCTGTTTCGGCTGCTTTACGCTTTGAAAGTCTGTTTATTAAACTGGATTTGCCAACATTTGGAATACCTGTAATCAACAGTTTGAGTGATGGAGGACGTATTCCACGCCTATTAAAATTGGCCCATTTTTCCTGCATTAATTTGCGTGATAGTGGTAGTATATTTTGCAGTTCCCGTTTGTTCATTGCATCCACAAAAAGGAATGGTGTCGTTTTTTTTTGAAAGTAGGCAACCCATTTTCTGGTTATTTCTACATCTGCCAAACCGGTTTTATTGAAAAGCAGGATCCTCTTTTTTTGCTGCAGCATTTCCTCAAAATCCAGATTTACCGAAGAAAGCGGAATTCTTGCGTCCCTCATTTCCAAAACAACATCAACACGTTTGAGCTGTTTCGCCAAGGCTTTTTTGGCTTTCAGCATATGACCTGGATACCAATTTATATCCGGTGTATCCCAGCTTTTACCCAATAGTTCCGGTGCTTCTATGACTCCGTATTTGATCCGCATTTTGCTTTACCAGTAGTATGTTGTGCTGATTACCTGCTCATCCGGTTCTGCTTCAGCCTTTTCTTCAACTTCCTGATCCTGCAGTCGTCTCTCAGTAGCGAGCATACTGCCCTGTTCAATGATGTCACGAATAACATCTTTTCCGGCTACCCGGCCTTCATCATCTGTGTAGCCCAAATCTTCAACAGAGAGCTGCTCCTGAACAATCTGCTCCATTTCATCAAAGAGCGTTCCCATGCTTAAATCGAATTTCCAGTCAGGATTTTCATAAAAACTCTCTGCACTCAGCAGAGCCAGGAAAACAACTCTGTAGGGATCAATGCCCTTTTGTTCTGCAACCGCAACCCGCAAATCAGACCACCTGTCACCTTCCAGCAAATCTGTTTTTGGATCACCAAATGTACCTTCAGCTAAATCAACATAGGCATAGACATCAAAATGTACTACATATGCTTCAAGTTGATCTACTAAGTGCTGATAAACCTCAAGACCTTTTGCAGATACCTGATAATAGTTGTCGCTGCCGACTGTCAGAGTACCCCGCTGCTCCATAAAGTTCAGCAGGGCCTCTAGTCCCTGGTCGTCTTCCTCAAAAAGAGCCAGATTCAAACGACAGCTTTCATTTTCCTTCAGCTCTTTTTCAACTTGTGTCAAAGCTTCTTTTGCTTCAGACAGTTCATCTTTTTCAAAGCCCAGTTGTTGTTCCTGTTCTTCGGAATGAAAAAAACCTTTTTTCAGTTCAGCAACTTCCTTTTCAAGTAGACTCACGGATTCAAGCAAATCTTCTTTTTCGTGCAGCAGCAGATCAAAACGCATCAACTGATCCAGGAGCAGTAATGCCCCAAATTCCTGTTTTGATTCCGGACTCAAAAGACTTAAAGCAGTAGATTTCATGAAAAACTTATATTACAAAAAACTATTAATTTGTTCTTCTCAACAATAATGAGATTGATCTATCAAAAAAAACCTGTTAGAAACTAACCTATAAGTTAGAATAACTTACACTTTATCACATTCAGAAATTATTCGCATCAGCTTCAATGGATGTGCTTCACTTAACAATTTAATATTTGAGCTGCTTAACACAGCACAAAAAACAGTAAGTAAAAAAGGGGTTATTGTGCAGGATAACGACAACAGGCAATACCAGATAAATATCAGTGGTAACCGTTTTACAATTTCCAGTCCGTATGGAGAAGAACATGTACGTGAAGTAGAAAAATTTCTGGACCGGCAAATCAAAGAAGTCTCAGAGCAGACTGAAGCTTTTGGACCTTCAAGTATTGCTATGCTGGTAGCTTTAAATTTAGCAGACAAGCTGCTGGCCCTGCAGAAAAGAGTTTCCAAATTCGATGGCCTTGAAGAGGACCTGGATACTTTATGTTTCAGACTGGATAAAGTTTTAGCAAACAACGATGCTGAAAAATAAGCTTAAAAGAAGGGCCTGCAGTCAGTTATTATTTTTTTCCTGATTTTAAAAGTCTGCATACAAAAGCTGAAATTGGATCTATAATCTTTGTTATTTTAAAAAAACCTGTTCAAACACTGTTCATAACTGCAACAGACAGTCTTGAGTTCAGTCATTAAAAAGCCGGCTTGCCATATATTTGAGATGGAACAGCATCCTCCTTGATTTTTTTTCCTGAGGGAGTATGCTTGATGCAGAAGATAGAAGTCTGCGGTGTTCGTGCTGTAAAACTTTTGCTACCTGATATTTCTAGAAAGGAGTTGGTCCCTGAAGGGGGTGTGCCTGCCTTCCATTGAGAAGGACGCCTGAACCTTTCATCACATTTCTCCACCTTGCTTGGCAAAGGTAACAAAAGCCCTTTTTTACACACGGCATTGCGGGCTTCTTCCAACATTTCAAACTTGCAGCTCACTTTGCAGGGCAGCTAACTTTCTCGCCACATGACCAGTTGAAATAATATGCAGCCGCTGGTTTCAGAATTTCTTGATTCACTCAAGAGTAAAAAATATGCTTCAAACAGTATTCAGAGTCATCGCCTGGATTTGCGCAAATTTTTACAATGGCTGGAAATAGATGAGGAGGATTCCGACAGTCACAAACTGTTGGTTAAAATTCGCAAACTCAGTCTTGTGGACTTGGAAACCTACCTTGCTCTACTCAGGGAATCCTACAAACCAAGAACTCTGGCCAGACATATATCCTCACTAAAACTTTTTCTTGATCATCTTGAATTAAGCGGTTTAATCAAAACCAGTCCGGCACATCAACTTCGTTTTCCGGAAGTACTGCCGGATGCACCTGAAATACTGTCGCCGGAAGAAGTTATTGCTCTGCTGGAAGCACCGTCACTTACTCATTATTTGGGACTGCGCGACAGAGCAATGCTGGAACTGCTTTATTCAAGTGGACTGAAGGTCAATGAGTTACTCGGACTGGATGTCGAAGATTTGTATCTGGATTTGGATTTTTTGAAGGTTCGTTCAAAACGTGAGCGTATGGTCCCCATGACTTCAACAGCAGTAGAAGTCATGCGAAACTATCTGGAGCAGGCAAGAGAAAGCCGGTTGCTGCACCCAGCAGATTCATGTTTATTTCCGAGCCGCAACGGTACACGTATGAGCAGGGTTGGATTTTGGGCAATGATCAAAAAACAGGCCCGGCGTGCCGGAATCACCAGCCGCATCAATCCAAGAATACTACGTCATTCATTTGCAGTACATCTTCTGCAAAACGGCATTGACCTCTCTGATATCAGGGATTTATTCGGCTACGTCAGTCTGGATGCTACTCTGCAGTATGCACATGTAAACCGTCCTGATTATTTTGCAGTTTATCACGAACTGCATCCCCGGGGGAAAAAGCACACTTCTGCAGAATAATATTTTACAGACTTACCAATTTCAGGATACTGACACTTTTTAATCAAAGCAGATGTTCCAGACCGTAAATGAGTTCATTCAAGTCCATTACTTTTTTGCAGGCCAAACAGACACCGGGCATGAAAGAGTCCCGGTGAAATGAATCATGCCGAATGGTCAGGGTCTGACTTTGTCCGCCGAAAAGGACTTCCTGATGCGCAACCAGGCCCGGCAGCCTGACTGAGTGGATTCTGATTTCTTCTGCATTGGCACCTCTTGCTCCAGGAATAATTTCTTTTTCAGCAATTTTTTCTGGTACCGAGTCACGTGATTCTGCCAGCAGATTTGCAGTTTTGATTGCTGTCCCTGAAGGAGCATCTGCTTTGCGGTCGTGGTGCAGTTCAATCACTTCTACATGCGGAAAATATTTGGCTGCATCCTGAGAGTACTTCATCATCAGCACTGCACCAATCGCAAAATTTGGGGCAATAATACCGCCCAGCTTTTGTTTTGTACAAAGTGCTTTGAGTTCAGCAACTTGTTCCGGCAGCATTCCGCTGGTTCCAATTACAGGCCGTGCTCCTGCTTCTATGATGCTGACTGCGTTCTTCAGGGCCACAGCGGCTGTGGTGAAGTCCACAACGACCTGAACTTTAAACTGGACAATACTTTCAGCAAGATCATCGCCTAAATCTGTTCCGGCAACTAAATCCAGCTCCGGATCTGCGTTGACTGCTTTTACGGATTCCTGTCCCATTTTGCCCTTGGATCCATTAATTAGTACTCGTATCAAACTCATGGTCATTAAAATGTCTGGGTTCTTGTTTCCGAAACTGCTTAGTGCTGACAAAACCAGTTAAATCATGTACTGTTTTTGCAGGAGTCTCCATTTAAGTTTACATGATCAGCGAAATTGCAGAAAAATACAAGGCACGGAGTATTGAGACATGAGTAGTTGTCGTTTTTATCTCATCAAGACAAAAAAATCTGAAGAAGTAGTTCAGGGTTTACAGCAACTGTCTTTGGGTTGCGAAAACCGCAAGGATGCACATGGGTTTCTCTGGATTGATGCAACCAACAATATCCGGCAGATACAGTTGTTGTTTGGAGAAATAGTACTTGAATGGTTTGCCGGAAAGGGTCTTACATTCAGCCGTACCAATCGTGATCTGGAAATTCCTGAGGGGATTGGATTTCAGAAAGGTGCCAGAATTTTACATCCGCTTGAGGACAAAACTCAGATGGAGTCTGTTCTTGCAGAAGCAAGAGATGCTGAATTTCCTGCAGAGTGGTCAGAAAGAATACTTGAAAAATTTGCTGGCGAGCAGCAGTGACTTATAGGAAACTAAACCGGCGATGCTCCTGAATGAAGTACCGCCGGAATAATGAGGATACACTGAAAAATTACTTTTGCAGCAAATTCAGCTGACGGTCTTAGAACCCAAACCCGAAAGTCATTACAAATACTCCGGCAAAAGCTTTGACATCAGTCGATGTGACTGTGGCCTGAGCCAGAGTGGTAGCAGTTTCAGTACCGGACTTGAGTTTAACAGTTGCTTTGTCACTCAGCTTACTCCCGCCTTGATACCAGTCTATTCCAAGGTAGCCACCCCAGTCATATGTCCATTCGTTGCCGATGCCATAATTTAACTGGCTGATTTCATAGTCAATATCATATGTCACACCGGAGTAAACCCAATCCGGATATGAAATTTTGTAATTGGCATAGCCAAACGGAATATTGAAGGAGTTGCCAATATAATATCTGCCGGTAACTTCAGTAGTACTGAAATTAATACTTTGAGATTTTATTGAATAAGTACTCGTTGCTGAGTTGTAGTCTGTATAGGAATAGTTATATTTTCCAGAACCGTACGTCAAACCAAAAGTCCAGTCTTCTCCCGGCATTTCAAGTACAAAAGGAGATGATGTTGCGTACATCAAATGAATTCCCGATTTCATCCCTAATCTTACAGTCTGATCTTTTCGGTTGGATGCAGAATCTCCGGCGAAGGCCAGACTTCCGCAAAAGAAAGCTGAAAAAACCAGCAAACTTAGTATCTTTTTCATAAGTATCCTTGATGAAAGTTGTGTTAAAAATAAGCAGTTGAATTACTGCTCACAATAGTTTCCGGAACGACCTCCTGACAATCCGGTGTTTTGTCCCTCCTGATTAAATACCAATTATCATGCAGCAAAACCTGGGCAATCGGACAAATCTTAAAACTAACATGCAATCATCAAACCAACAATTTATTATTACTTCTGATTTAATCGATTGAACATGCTGTGCTCCTGCAGCCGCGCGCAAACACCGTCAGCGCTGAATATTTTCAGCTCCAACTGTGCAAGCACATTCCTGCAGGCACTTCTACCCCTTTTAGCAGGAAAAATACAAGACTTGAGAATACAGTGCAAGCTGAATCTGCAATACTATCTGCAGATATTGGAGTTAACTAGTCCAGAAATAGACAGACCTCTGTGAAAGAAAAACTTTTTCATCTTGTCAGAAATAACGAAGAGGAGTATATCTCAGTCTGCAGTTAATTATGCAGACAAACACTTCAAAAAAAGACTGGACGTGGCAAACTATTACTGGGAAGGCAGCGATATGCACGGAGCTCCGCAGGAAGGCGCATTGGAATCACCGGACCGGACTGCAGCCAAAGAAAGTCTCCTGCAGGAGGGCTTTTACAGGGTTCGCCTGCGGAAAATTCAACCATCCAGTTTAAACCGGGCTTTAAACAACTCTGAGGTCACTGAATTTTTACTGCAGCTCCACCGGTTGCTGAAATCAGGAGTTGAACTGGATGCTGCCTTGGGTTTTGCAGTACATGAGCAAAAGGATGCTGTGCTGAGTTATCTGCTTTGCCGGATGCGTCAGGATTTACAGCAAGGTCTTTCTCTGAGTACTGCATTGCAGCGTTTTCAGGCATTTCCGCAGATAGTAGGAAAAATGATTGAAGTTGCAGAAAGGTCCGGACGACTGACAGAAGTCCTTGGCATGCTGCTGGATTTTTATCAGTTTCAGCAACGAATAATCCGGGAGCAAAAACGCCTGCTAAATTATCCTCTGGTAGTTTTCAGTTTCTTTCTTGTCCTGTCACTGGGAGCAGTTATTTTTATGGTACCTATGTTTAAGCGCATGTACTCAGGTCTTGGAGATGAGCTGTTTTGGCTGACACGGTTATTGGTCCAACTGAGTGATTCTCTGCGGTCTCGTCCGCAAAGCTGGATGCTGGCCGCACTGTTGTTTGCCGCAGCAGTTGCTGTTGTTCATAAACTGCTCGGCTGGTACTGGCTGCTGAATCTGATTCCCGGCGGAAAACGACTGCAGGAAAGTGTGAGTCTGCTTTTCTACAGCAGGAGCATGGAGATCATGCTGCTCTCAGGAGTTACTCTGCAGGATGCACTGGCATTAGCAGAAGAGATGCTGCCCAAGCTGCTGCGCAGACGGATTATAGCGGTACGCAGGGCAGTTGATTCAGGAAAATCATTACGGGAAGCATATGCTCTGGTGCCGGTTTTTTCGCCAATGTTTATAAAAATGGTAGCACTTGGAGAGTCGAGTGGTCATCTCTCTTCAAGTTTTGCTAGAATCGGCAACCAAAATCAGGAAATACTGAAAAAAATAATGGCATGGGCTAATACGCTGATTGAACCAATTTTGATGGTTTTGATTGCCTTAGGTGTGCTTGGTTTCCTGTTATCGATGTATCTTCCTCTGTTCAAGATGGCGGAGCATTTTTGAATCAAAGGGCAGCTCTTCGCCTGAATAGTCCAAGGTTCTTTCCATCCAGGTTGGAGAGTCCGGATGATGTACAGGAAAATCCGGCACATGACCAAGACCGATTTCCAGCAGACGTAAAATCAATTTTGAGGTAAGACCCCAGATGTCATATTCCTGAAAATTAAAATGATGTGCCAGCACATTTGCAATTGGTGTTTTAAATTCTTCTGTCCAGTGATTATCACTATTCATAAAAAAGGTGAGCGGTACCTTGAAAACAGCACCAATTTCAGCTGCATTTGGTTTTGGCACAAAATCACTGCCAATCAAACCGACAAAGGGTGTCACCAGATAATAGTGGAGTGAGAGAATTTGGTCGAGAGTACCGATTATTTCTATTTTTTCCGTAGGCAGCCCAATTTCTTCTTCAGTTTCACGCAGCGCCGTTTGCAGCGAATTTGCATCATGCGAATCCTGTTTTCCACCCGGAAACGAAACCTCACCTGCATGTGAACTCAGCTGTTCGGAACGTTGAGTCAACAGCACAAAAAGTTCGCCCTCAGATTCCAGCAGCGGAATCAGTACCGAAGCACGTTTTACAATTTGAGTATTTTTTAAGGGCCGATGGTCGGCAAGGCCGCGTCTGATTTTTTTTAACATAAGAACTCAGGGAGTAAAAAAGCGTTCTTTGTTGTCCTGCCAGTAGGCTTTGATTATTTTAAGAATCTGGCTGCTGGCTTCAAATGATGTTTTGGCAAAGGCCGGAGTGAAACTGATATTTTTGGGCCGGGTGTGTCCGAGCAAATCCCGGTTCAAGGCACTGTCAAGTACCTCGCACTGGGGCCGGGTTTGTTCAACTTCCTCAGCAACTGAACTGCAGAGATTGAGCATTTCGGTTGCGGAATAAGCCGGCAGCTGAAAATGTCCCAGAGCCTGCAAAATAGAACTGAAGGCATTGATGGCTGCCTGGTTGCTCAAGAGGCAGCTGGTGTCCGGATTTGTTTTGATGTAGGATTTAGCCAGTTCCAGGTCTTCCTTGGACTGTTCCCACGAAACCTGGGCACGTTTGATACTTCTTTCAGATTCTTGTGCTTGTTGCATACATGACTGTCTGGTAAAAAATTTAAAATCTACTTTTTGTCATTTCGATACTGGAGAGAAATCCTAAAATAATTAAGATCATAATTTCCACAAGATTTCTGACTACGTTCGAAATGGCACTGGTTCAGGACTGTTTGTGTCTCCATAAATATTATTTTTTAATGTTTGGATTGATGAATTTAAGCATCTCATCCTGAAGCCAGGTTTTATTTTAGCAGGCTGCTAGCGGATGCTGTGCACTTCAAGATACTGTTCAATTCTCTGTGCAGTGCTCTCATCCAAAACAACAGTTCCGTCAATTTTACGATTTTTCAGATAGCAGCAAACTTCTCGGATTGTGATGATAGACCAGACTGCCACACCGGTTTTCTGCTCAAATTCCGTGACTGCATCTTGCCCCCTGGAATTCTTTTCCATCCGGTCAAGAGCCACTAATACTCCGGAAAATTCAACTCCGCAAAGATCCCGAATCAAGCTCACAGACTCGATTTTGGTCAAGCCGTCAGTTATCACATCATCAACCATAACCACAGAATCCTGCGGCAGCGGCAACTGACCCACCAGAATTCCCTGATCACCATGTGTTTTTTTTTCTTTGCGATTAAAGAAATATCCGATATTCTGGTTAAGACTGCTGGATAAAGCTGCAGACGCAGAAACACACAATGGAATCCCTTTGTAGGCTGGACCATAGATTATGCTGCAGTCTGCTGCATTTTCCTTAATTGCCGATGCATAGTAGCGGCCGAGTTCCTCAATCAGGGGGCCGGTGTTGAATTTTGAGGAATTAAAAAAATAAGGTGAGCTGCGCCCGCTTTTGAGCGTAAACTCACCAAACTGCAGGGCTTCTGCACGAACAAGAAATTCGGCAAATTCTTTTTTGTAGCTTTGCATTTTGACCGGCATTTATTGATGAAGTTCTGTTCACAGCATAGCAGTAAGTTTCAGTCAACTCAATCCCGGATCATTATTTCAAAAAGAAAATGATGCCGCAATTCCATCTTTAAACCAGTAACAAACTATGTTAACAGTTCAGGGAAAAAGGCTGCAAAAAACAATTGATGCATTAATGGAGTCTTACCGCAAGCATCCGGAAATAGAACACATTGGTACTGTTGATTTGCCTGCAAAAGATAGTATCATTTCACTGGTGGAAGACATTCAGGTCCTGCTCTTTCCGGGATTAATCCGGCAGGAGTCTTTTGATTTCCTGAGCTTACCGCATGTGGTTGGACAACAGACTGTCTCAATTTTCTACCGCCTCAAAGAAGCCATCGAACTGGTACTTTGCTGGAAGGCTTCCCAGGAGGGAGAATTTTGCGAGGAGCATCCTGAATTTGGTGAGCAGGTTGAAAGCATTGCTTTCGAATTTTTGGAATACATTCCGGAGCTGCGTGACATTCTGGCAGAAGATGTGGATGCAATTCTACAGGGTGATCCTGCTTCCGTCAGCAAGCGTGAAATTGTACTGGCCTATCCGGGACTTCAGGCCGTCAGTGTCTATCGAATTGCGAATTTTTTGCACAAAAGAAGCGTACCTTTGATTCCAAGAATCATGACTGAATACATGCATTCAAAAACCGGAATTGATATACATCCAGGTGTTACAATTGGAAAGGGACTGATGATTGATCACGGTACCGGAATTGTGATTGGAGAAACTGCAATCATCAAGGATCAGGTGCGGCTCTATCAGGGAGTAACTTTAGGTGCACTCAGTCCGCAGCACTCGCTGGCAAATCCTGGTTTAAAACGTCATCCGACAATCGAAAACAACGTAATCGTTTATGCAGGTGCAACAATTTTAGGAGATGTTGTTATTGGCAAAGACTCCGTTATCGGCGGAAATGTCTGGTTGACACACAGTATCGAACCACAGAGTCAGGTGTTTTTGAAAGATGCCGGTTCGGCCCAGGAAGTACGCTCGAAGAGATCCTGAAATACATTTTGTTGAAAAACGGATTGACTTAGCTCATAATTGCTCTAGAGTGCAACTATCTGCAGAAAACTAATTTGCAACAAATAATCAGGCAAAAATGGTTTAGCTTGATCATTTGGCTGTGTAGTCAAGAATAAAACAATGAGTGAAACTATTGTAGATGAACAGCTGAAGTCCAGAACCAGGAAAAAGCTGAAACCTCCGCAAAGTTACAGGGTTTTACTGCATAATGACAACTACACCACCATGGAATTTGTGGTGTTTGTGCTGGAAAGTGTTTTTAGAAAAAGTCTCGAAGAGGCAACACAGATTATGATCCATGTTCATCAAAACGGAATTGGTATTTGCGGTTCCTACACCTATGAAGTTGCAGAAACAAAAGTGGAAGCAGTGCACGAGCTGGCTGAGCAGTATGAGTATCCCCTGCAGGCCACAATGGAAGAAAATTGAGTCGGGCTTATGTTTACTAAAGATTTAGAAATGTGTTTGATGGCGGCTCAAAGCGAAGCAATTGACCGCAAACATGAGTTTTTATGCGTTGAACATATTCTCTATGCCTTGCTGCACAATGATGCAGGATTGAATGTTATCCGCAGCTGTGGAGGAGACTCAACTCAAATCAAGCAGGATCTGGAAGACTTTTTTTCGCAGCAGGAAGAAGTTAATGAAAACAAACTACCGCGGCAGACGCGGGCCGTTCAGCGTGTGCTGCATCTGGCAATCATGCATGTCAACAGTTCCGGCAAAGCCTCTGCGGATGTTGGAGATGTGCTGGTGGCAATTCACCGTGAATCGCAATCATATGCATCTTACTTTTTGCAGAAACAGGACATCACCCGCCTTGACTTACTGAATTATATTTCACATGGTATTGCCAAAGTTGCAGTCGAAGAAGAAGAAAGTGAAGGACATGATTATGATGGTGTAGAAGAAGATGATGAGGAAACAGAACATACACGTCCGGAACAGAATCCGCTGCATTTATACACCCAGAACCTGAACAAGCAGGCAGAAGAAAACCGCATTGATCCGTTGATAGGACGTGAAAATGAAATCAACCGCACCCTCCAGATTCTCTGCAGACGGCGTAAAAACAATCCAATTTATGTTGGAGATCCCGGAGTAGGCAAAACTGCTGTTGCCGAAGGACTTGCTTTGCAGATTTATAACGGCGACGTCCCGGAAATGCTGGCCGATGCAGAAGTATTTGCGTTGGATATTGGTGCTTTGCTGGCCGGAACCAAGTTTCGCGGAGATTTTGAACAGCGTATCAAAGCTGTTTTGAAAGCCCTTGAAAAGCGTCCCGGCTCCATTTTGTTTATCGATGAAATCCATACAATCATAGGAGCAGGCGCAACCAGCGGCGGTTCAATGGATGTTTCAAACTTGTTGAAACCTGCACTGGCAAAGGGTGAGATTCGCTGTATTGGATCCACTACTTATGAAGAATACAAAAAGATTTTTGAAAAAGACCGTGCACTTTCACGCCGCTTTCAGAAAATAGACATCACCGAACCTACGCTGGCAGAAACAATCAAGATCCTCAAAGGCCTGAAACCCCGCTATGAAAAGCATCATCAGCTGCACTACACTTCCGGATCAATAAAAACTGCAGCAGAACTTTCGGTAAAATATATCAATGAGCGCTATTTGCCTGACAAAGCAATTGACGTAATTGACGAAGCCGGTTCGCTGGTACGGCTGCGTTCTGGTACAAAAAGAAAAACCGTTGGAGTTCATGATATCGAAAAAGTAATTGCCAGTATGGCCCGTGTTCCAGTTGAACGCATGAATTCCTCTGATAAGGATAAGCTGCGGGAGCTGGAAAAAGAGCTGAAGATGCAGGTCTTTGGACAGGATGAAGCAATAGGTATTTTAGTTCAGGCCATCAAACGCTCCCGTGCAGGACTGCACCATCCTGATCATCCGATTGGCTCTTTTCTTTTTACCGGTCCCACCGGAGTTGGAAAAACAGAGTTGGCCAAGCAGTTGGCTTTTATCATGGGAATTAACTTTGAGCGCTTTGACATGAGCGAATACATGGAAAAGCATACTGTTTCACGGCTGATCGGTGCACCTCCGGGATATGTTGGTTTTGATCAGGGCGGTTTGTTGACAGATGCAGTGCGTAAAAATCCGCATTGCGTGATTCTGCTCGATGAAATTGAAAAAGCACATCCTGATATTTTCAATATTCTGCTGCAGGTGATGGATCATGCAACCCTGACTGACAACAACGGGCGTGAGGCAGATTTCCGGAATGTAATTCTGGTCATGACTTCCAATGTCGGTGCCAAGGAAATGAGTTCCTCCACAATTGGTTTTGGTGAAAGTGCACCCAAAGGTCCTTCCAAAAAAGCGCTTGAAAAAACCTTCAGTCCGGAATTCCGTAACCGTCTGGACAACACCATCACTTTTGCAGGACTTCCGGAAGAGATTGTTTTAATGGTAGTAGAAAAAGTGCTGGTGGAACTGGAAGTCAAACTACAGCAGCAAAAAGTGATCATCAATGTAACGGATTCAGCAAAAGGCTGGCTGGCCAAAAAAGGCTACGATCCACTGTTTGGAGCAAGGCCGATGGCACGTACAATTCAGCAGGAAATAGAAACCATACTGGCCGATGAGGTCTTGTTCGGCAAACTGGAAAATGGAGGAGAGGTCAGTATTGGTCTGAAAAAAGATCAACTGTATTTCAAGTATTCCTGATCAAAACAGATGTCGTATTTTATCTTTGACGGAGAACTGGAATGCGGTGTTCAGTCTGAGCTTAAGGGTGAGGAAGTAAGGCATATTCTCAAAGCACGCCGCCTGCGTACCGGAGATTGCTTTCTCATACAGGATCAAAAAGGCCGACGTTTTGAAGCACTGTTGCAGAGTTTTGGACGGGACTGTTTGACATTCATTCCGGAACGTTCGGTTGCGGTTCCGCCACCGTCTGACCTGCACCTGGAAATCCTGCAGGCTCTGCCCCGGGAAAAAGCATTAGACTGGATCCTGCAGAAAACGACTGAACTGGGTGTCAGCCGAATTGATTTATTTTGTGCAACTCATTCACCGGGTTCTTTACGTTTTTCTCAACAGGAGCAGCAACTGAACCGTTGGCGGCGTATTGTTTTGGAAGCCTGCAAACAGTGCGGACGTCAGTTTCCACCGGAAATTTATCTGCATTCGGATTTAAAATCAGCATTATCCGTACTTCCGGAGTGTACCGGTTCATGGATTCTCTTTCCGGGATCCGCGGCTGCTGAATGCTGGAAAAATGCGGCTGCAGGAGGCAAAAAAAATGATCATCAGCGGGTGCTGATTGGTCCGGAAGGCGGTTTTCATCCGGATGAGCTGGAATTGGCAAGCAATTCCGGAATGCAGCCGGTAGATCTTGGTCCGCGGATTTTAAGAACAGAAACTGCTGCCGTTACGGCTGTTGCGGTTCTGCAGTTTTTGTGGGGTGATATTTCATAAAATACTAAGGTAGTCATTTTGAAGACTACTGTTGTCATCACGAACAAAGTGAGAGATTTAACAAAACATGTTTAAGACTTTTTAAAAGTCATCAATTTTCATAAACTGTCTGTAACTATTTAACTGAACCCGAGTAACACAATGCAAAAAATTATCTTACTAATCTGCGGATTAATCTTCGCCTTTTCTATAACAGCAAAAGAAACCATCAGAGGTCACTATCAGGTAGTGGGCAATATTCCTGCAACACACAGTGTCAAAAAAGTAGTCTTTGAGGAATTTATGAATTTTGGCTGTCCGCACTGCAACAACCTGCACAAAGCCTCAAAAAACTTCCGCAAAAAATTTGCAGACAAAGTTGAATTCGTTGACATTCCAATTGTTTTCCGCGGACAGGATGACTCTCCGCTGCGTCTCTTCTATGTGGCCCAGAAAATTGGTAAGGGTGATTTAATTAAGAATGAAATTTTCAAAGCCAGTTTCACACACGGAGTAAATGTTTTTGATCCAGGAATTACAAATTATCTGGCCCGTTCGCTGGGACTCCACAAGACATTTCAAAAAGAAAAAAATCAAGAGTGGGTCAACCGGTTGATCAAGGAAGGCGAACGAAAAGCAGCCGTTTACGGAGTGAGCGGTACCCCTACAGTCGTGATCCAATATGCACTGAAAATGGATATTGGGCCCTATGGTAATATGGCCGGCTTCGTAAAAAAAATCCCGGAGACACTGGCAGACTTGCTGCAGTAAACGGATGAAAAATGAACCCCGCCATGCTGCAAAAGGTGGCGGAGACATTTCTCCCGCACTGGATAAACTCTCTCACCTGCCGGACCTGCCAGGAGTTTATCTCTTCAAAGATGAACAGCAGAGTATCCTCTACATCGGCAAATCAAAATCCATCCGCAACCGAGTCCGTTCTTATTTTCACAGTTCTGCCAAGCACAATTTGCGGATCATGCTCATGGTTTCCCGCATTCATGATTTTTCCCTGATTGTCACTGACACTGAAGCCGAAGCACTGATTCTTGAAGAGCAGCTGATCAAAAAACATCATCCGCGCTACAACGTTGCCCTCAAGGATGGGAAAACATATCCCTACTGCAAACTGACGGTTGGTGAAATGTATCCGCGTCTGCTGCTGGTACGCGAAAAAATTGACGCAGATTCTGAATATTACGGCCCCTACACCTCTGTCAAAGATGCCCGTCAGGTATTGAAAGCAGTGATGACATATTTCCCTTTACGCACGAGCAAGATGCAGCTGGACGGCCAAAAAAAATACCGGCCCTGTCTCAATTTTCAAATGAAGCGCTGTCTTGCACCCTGTCGTGGTGATATTTCTGCTGCGGATTATGGAAAAATTGTACGGCAGGTACGTTTGTTTTTGAAGGGACGCGATCGGGAACTGCTGCAGGAACTGGAAATGCGAATGCAGCAGTCTTCAAAGAAACTTGAATTCGAAAAATCTGCTCAATACCGTGACCAGATTCAGGCAGTCAGCAGGATTTTTGAGAGACAGATGGTGCTGGATGTCAAAGGCAAGGATCAGGATGTTTTTAATCTCTTCCGTGAATCCGATGCTACCGGAGTGCAGGTTTTATTCATCCGTAACGGTCGTTTGCTGGGAACCGATTTTTTCTATTTTGAAGACAGCAGTGAAGCTTCTGCAGATAATATTCTGGGCCAGGTGCTGCATCGAATTTACATGCCGGAAGGTTCGATTGTTCCGCGTGAAATTTTGCTGCCCTTCGAATATTCAGACAGGAAACTGCTGGAAGATGCACTCAATCAAAAATCAAAGCACCGCGTTTATGTTGTTTGTCCGCAAAAAGGACGAAAAAAAGAACTGGTTACAATGGCCTACAGCAATGCAAAAGTGAATTTATCGGAGCAGCGCATACGTTCTGAAAAAAACACAAACATTTTGCGGCACGTAAAATTTGAGATAAAATTAAAACGCCTTCCGGAACTGGTTGAAGCTTTCGACATTTCTCATCTTTCCGGCACAATGACGGTTGCTTCAATGGTCTGCTGGAAATATAATCAGCCTGCAAATAAAGATTACCGCAAATATAAAATCAAAAGCCTAGACGGTCCGGACGATTATGCGAGCATGAAGGAAGTTCTGAACCGACGCTACAGTCGTACTCTTGCAGAGGGAAAAAAACTACCGGATTTAATTTTGATTGACGGAGGAAAAGGGCAAATTAATATTGCCGAAAAAGTCCTGGCCCAACTGGGAATCCTGGATAAAGTCGATCTGATCGGTCTGGCTAAAGGACGTTCCGCCAGAAAGATGGGACGTAACCGGGGACAAAATCTGGATTATGAATATGTGGTGAAACCAAAACAGAAAAATGAAATCCGTCTGCGCCGTAATTCTGATGTACTCTATTTCTTACAAAATATCCGTGATGAATCACACCGTTTTGCCATCGAATTTCAACGTAAATTAAAACGCAAATCCACGCTGCATTCTAAAATTGATGAGATTCCCGGAATTGGACCAAAACGGCGGAAACTGCTGCTCAAGCATTTTGGCAGCTTAACCGCTTTAAGACAGGCCTCTATAGAGGAAATATTACAGGTCCCGGGAGTACCAGAGAAACTGGCAGAAGAAATATTTGGTTTTCTGCAGAATTGAAGAACTTTCAGCTTGGAAAATCCATTCTTAACAAGTACCTGCACTTTCAACTCAAACAACTGCACTGTCATCTCAAACACCCACATTGTCACCTCGAACGAAGAGAGAGCTTATTCACACAAACACAGCTGCTTTAATTGTGAGAATTCCTGGGACATGAACTGAATTAATTTTCTTGAATTTAGTATCGTGTATCCTTAATTCGGGTTTGCGTGAAACCCCTCATCCAGCTTTGCCAACCAGCTTTGTCATTCCCGTGGAAACGGGAATCCAGTGAAGAGTTTAAAAGTAATATCAGCTCCAACACCCACATTGTCACCTCGAACGAAGAGAGGGATCTTAATAATATCAGTGCTTATCATAAAATAGATTTCGAGCAAAGCGGTAATTATTAAAAAAATACTTGTACTAACTTAAGCAAAATTTCTCACTTCATAAGCAATGACACGATCATATAATTTTATCCAGTTCAGCATTCATTGTTCAATATTACTAAAAATAATTTGACAAAATACGCTAACAATAATATTATAATGGGTTGCTAGTCCCCATCGTCTAGCGGCCTAGGACTCCGCCCTTTCACGGCGGCAACAGGGGTTCGACTCCCCTTGGGGACGCCAGCTTTCTGAGCGTTATCTCTCCACTCTCCGGTGAAAAGCCACACCAAAAAAACATAAACTTTATTGGCTTTTCAAAATCCGGATAAAGATTCCCGCTCATCATGCCTATTCCGTCTTTTGGGGACGTAGCTCAATTGGTAGAGCGCAACGCTGGCAGCGTTGAGGTAAGGGGTTCGATCCCCCTCGTCTCCA